>Ga0207747_1000445_pt1 | contig 48041 bp, 47 predicted proteins | sample HigsolmetaGSP11D_FD_184839 | JGI IMG/M metagenome (GOLD analysis project Ga0207747, IMG submission 184839) | High solid enriched microbial communities from the Joint BioEnergy Institute, USA - SP1-1-D (SPAdes) | ecosystem: Engineered > Bioreactor > SSF (Solid state fermentation) > Aerobic >...
TCCCGTACTCCGCTTCCAGCAGACGTGATACGCGGATGTAAATTGGGAGGATTTCTTCATAAATGGTGACATTTTCAGGGATCGGCCGGTGGGTGTGCGTGGAGCCGACCCATTCGGATACAATCGAGAAATCGTCAATTTTACCCAGTGCGTACATGCCGAGGACGATGGCGCCGAGGCAGGAGCTTTCGAAGCTTTCCGGAACGACGACTTCCTGGTTGAAAATGTCGGCGAGCATCTGGCGCCACAGTTCGGATCTGGCAAAGCCGCCGGTCGCCTGGATTTTCTGGGGAACGCCTATCATTTCCTGGAGCGCAAGCATGACGGTGTAAAGGTTATAAATGACACCTTCCAATACGGCGCGGACCATATGCTCGCGTTTATGGTGCAGGCCGAGTCCGAAAAATGATCCTCTTGCATTTGCATTCCAAATCGGTGCGCGTTCGCCTGCCAGATACGGATGAAAGATGAGCCCGTCTGATCCGGGGGCAACGCGCGATGCGATTTTCGTCAGCACCTCGTAAGGATCAAGGCCGAGACGTTTAGCGGTCTCCACTTCGGCGGAAGCGAGTTCATCCCGCACCCATCTGAACGTCATCCCGCCATTATTGACCGGCCCTCCGACGACCCAATGGTTTTCCGTCAGCGCATAGCAGAAAATCCTCCCTTTTGGATCGGTTGCCGGCTTGTCTGTGACCGTCCGGATTGCGCCGCTTGTCCCGATCGTGATCGCGACAACGCCGGGGTCGATCGCATTTACGCCAAGATTGGACAGCACCCCGTCGCTTGCCCCGATGACAAACGGCGTGTCTTGCGGAATTCCGATTTCGTGGGCATATATTGGATCCAAACCGGTGAGGAAAAAAGTAGTGGAAACCGGTTTGGACAGTTGATCCGCCGAAATGCCAGCCACTTTGAGCGCGCCTCTGTCCCAGTCAAGTGATTCAAGATGAAAGAGGCCGGTTGCAGAGGCAATGGAATAATCGACAACATATTGCCCGAAAAACCGGTAAAAAATATATTCTTTAATGCCGATAAACTTATATGTTTTTTCGAACAAATCCGGCTTATCGTTCTTCAGCCAGGTGATTTTCGCGAGCGGTGACATCGGGTGGATCGGGGTTCCGGTTCTTCTGTAAATGTCGATGCCGTTCCATTCATTTTTGATCTTTTTCGCCCATTTTGTTGACCGCGCGTCCGCCCAGGTAATGCAGCGGGTTAACGGTTTTCCGTCTGCATCCACCGCAATCAAACTATGCATGGCAGAGCTGAAAGATACGAGTTCAATATCGGATGGATTGATGCCGCCTTTTGCAATCGCCGTTTTCATCGTTTCTTTCACGGCGCGGAAAATTTCATCCGGATCCTGTTCGGCCACATCAGGTGAAGGGCTGTGCAGCGGGTAGCCGACATGGTGCATGCTGATTACTTTCCCTTGCGCGCCGAACAAAACGGATTTCGTTGTGGTGGTGCCGATATCGACACCTAAATAATAGGATGAAGCCGTCATTTTAAACAATCTCCTTTATCTTGGTGCAAAAATGTTTCGCTTTGCAGAAACGCTCTTTGAAAAATTTTTCCTTCATTTGTATTGTACTGAAACCGCTTAGAATTGGAAAGGTTTTTGCGTATGCGTAAAATATTTCTCGGGGGTTAAAGTGTGGAAAAAAATAGAAAGACACTCTATCATTTAAATGTACGCTTGTAGTCGAGTACATCTACGGCATGGACAGCCTCATAAAAGCAAAGAAACAGGTTGAGGGCTGGAAAGTCAGCAGGTCTGACAAACCCGCCCAGCTGCTAAAACAGCCTGTACGCACGTCAATCGGGGCAAAACAGGGATCTATAAGCCCGTATATGAGCATTCAATCAACAATAGGGAATTTGAGCAAGATTTTTAGGTTTTCATATCTTCACCTGGATAAGGGGCAATCGCAAAATCCTTTAAAAGGCTGAGAATATATGATGATCGCTAATTCCTGAGACTCCTGCGGGAAAAGCGAGCAAGAAGAGACCCAGTGTGTTTGAAGGACAAGCGAGTAAATTTCGCGATCATCAAAAATATGCCCAGTTTAACGGCTTTTTTGATTGCCCTTATCCAGGGAAGCAAGCAAAGTGCGGTAGCCAAAAGTGTACAAAAAGTGTTCACCGGAGGAACAGCCTACGGGTTAGAAGGTCGGGCAAAAACCTGTGGACGCAGACTTTTTAAGTAGTCAAAGCTACAGAGTGTTCTCAGCGTTAACCCAAATGATCCTAAGACCATTATCTAGGAACATCACGAAACGCCCAAGTCCCAAATTGATGTTTTCGGGGCTCGCCCCGAAAACATCAAAGATTCACTTGTCAAAGAACAATCATTCAACTGGATATTGACTCATTTAGTAGGATCGAAACTTATTATACGAGAGTGGCTGGACATCACTGATTTTTAAACGATGTCGAGAAAAACTTGACACATACGTTTTTGCTGGAAACTTGACAGGCACCTGAACCAAACGCCATACTAGCAACAGAAGCTGAAGGTGGAAGGATTTTAGGTATGTGAAGGAAACAAACCGGTAAGAGAACTAAGGGGCATTGTTTGGAGCAAGGCAAATCAATGAAAAACTGAAAAGGTGATGCGGCATGGGTTTGATTGTCGACAAGCAGCTTTTTCCTTCCCCGAGTCCGCGGGTGCGCATGTATCTTGTCACGTATTTGTCGGACGGCTTGAAAGTGAAAGGGATGCTGGCGGAACCGGATGATGGGCTTACATATGATGGGTTTTTGTATTTGCGCGGTGGCATCAAGAGCGTCGGGATGGTGCGGCCGGCGCGCATCGGCCAGTTTGCGTTGGAAGGATTTATCGTTTTTGCTCCTTTTTACCGCGGCAATTGGGGCGGGGAGGGGGATGAAGATTTCGGCGGATGCGACCGACACGATGCGTACTTTGGTTTTGACCTGCTGATGGAACACGATCGGGTTTCCGGAAAAGTGCATGTGTTCGGTTTTTCCCGCGGCGGCATTATGGCACTCAGTACCGCAGAAGCAAGGACAGCCGCATCGCTTGTCACCTGGGGTGGCGTTTCGGATGTTGCGCTAACGTATAGGGAACGCGTCGATTTAAGAAGAATGATGAAGCGCGTCATCGGGGGCACGCCGAAAAAATACCCGGACCGTTACCGGGAACGGACGCCTCTGTATGCGCTTAATCAAATTCAATGCCCGGTGCTTATTATCCACGGAGAGCAAGATCGGAATGTTTCAGTGGAACATGCGCGGCGCCTTGAACGCGGGCTTGAGGCTTTGGATAAGCGGGTGGAAACATGGTATTTCCCGCAGTTTGCCCATCATTTTCCGCCTGTTGTGAACCGCCGGATTGTGCATGATTTATGCGTGTGGATGAAAAGACGGGCATTGCCATGATAAAATGAAAATACTAACGGAGGTGAGCCGAATGGGAATGTTGATGGGACTGGATACGGTCCTCATTACAAACGGGGAAGAAGAACGGATTGAACAAAATTTATTTGTGCTGAAAAAACCGGGTTACTGCCTTTATCCGCTTGATATGCCAATTGAAGTCCGGAAAAAGAAGGAAAGCGAACCAAGCGGAAGTGCCGTAATCCGGAAAATGGAATGGGAACGAAATACGACCATCATCCGCTATGAACTCGTTTCTTTGAATACGCCGAATTAAAACATGCGCCGCGTTTCGAACTGCGGCGCATGTTTTTTGAATGAAAGAGGCACGAAAGCAAATACTATTTTGTAAAGCAGGAAAGGAGTGGCCTGTAATGGAAACGAAAGGGACCTATATGAAAGACTGCGGCGCCTATGCCGTTATTTTTGATGCAAAAAAAGAAAGGGTCGGGGCGGTTCTGAAATATAATGGTTATGTGCTGCCGGGAGGTAAAATCGGGCAGGGGGAATCGGATATTGCCTGCCTCAAGCGTACGGTCGGGGCGGAATTGGAAGTCGGGAGTTTTTTAGGAAAAGCTGCACAATTCACAAGGCAACATACGATAGACGAAGGGCTGTTTTATTTAGGAAAAATCGAACAGCCCAGTGAAGGAAGCCAAAAACTGGAATGGCTAAATCTTCACGAGGCTGCCGCAAAAATGAGCGGCGGCCACCACCAATGGGCCGTTCAGGAAGGGATCAACGCCGTCCAGGCAAGTATGTGGTTTTAAAGTCCGTTATTTGGATGCGTAAGGATAGCCGGATTACTGAGGCGCCTTTCTCGCGGCTCCCGCCGGTTTAAACGAGTGGACCGCCGAGTTTTTCGATCTCGCCCGGTATGGACGCGAATTTCCAGAAGTTCTCCTTGAAGCGTGCAGCAAGCTCAAGCGCTTTTTGGCGGTAAGCCTGTTTGTCTTCCCAAGTTTCTGCCGGAAACAGGACGTGATCCGGCACACCGTCGATATGGAGCGGGATGTGCAAACCGAAAATGTCATCCTGCTGCGTTGGTGCATCTTTCAGTTTTCCACCGATTGCGGCCCGGACCATTGCCCTTGTGTAGCTTAATTTTATGCGCGCCCCGGTGCCGTACGGTCCGCCAGTCCAGCCGGTATTGACGAGGAATACTTGGACATGGTGCTTTTCAATTTTTTCTCCAAGCATTTTCGCGTATACAGCCGGTTCAAGCGGCAAAAACGGCGCGCCGAAACAGGTAGAGAAAACGGCTTCCGGGCTGGTGACGCCGCGTTCGGTGCCAGCCAGTTTCGATGTATAGCCGCTTAAGAAATGGTACATCGCCTGTTCCTTTGTCAGCCTGCTGATCGGCGGCAGGACACCGGATGCATCGGCCGTCAGGAAGATAATTGTGCCCGGATGGCCGGCCATGCCGGAGCGGGCAATGTTTCCGATGTTTTCAATCGGATAAGCGGCCCTTGTGTTTTCGGTAAGCGTATTATTCTCAAACTGCGGACTGCGGGATTCCGGATCGACGACAACATTTTCAAGGACGGTTCCGAATTGGATCGCCCGGTAAATTTGCGGTTCTTTTTCTTCCGTCAACCCGATGCATTTTGCATAGCAGCCGCCTTCGATGTTAAATATGCCGCTGTCCGACCAGCCGTGTTCATCATCGCCCACAAGCGCGCGGTCCGGGTCTGCTGACAAAGTCGTTTTCCCGGTTCCGGACAAACCGAAAAACAGCGCCGTATCGCCATTTTTACCGGTATTTGCGGAACAGTGCATGGAAAGGATGCCTTTTTGCGGCAGCAAATAATTCATAATAGAAAAGATGCTTTTTTTCATTTCACCGGCATATTCCGTTCCGCCGATTAAAATGATGCGCCGTTCAAGCGAAATGATGATAAAGACTTCGGAATGCGTACCGTCTGTAGCCGGGTCAGCTTTGAACAGCGGCGCGGACAAAATGGTGAATTGCGCCTCGTGTTCCTGCAGTTCCTTCGCGTCCGGCCGGATAAACAATTGGTGCGCAAATAAATTATGCCAGGCGAACTCGTTCACGACCTGGATCGGAAGGCGGCTGGAAGGATCGGCACCTGCAAATCCTTTAAACAGAAAAATCTCGTTTCTGCTTTTTAAATACTGCACCATTTTTTTGTAAAGCTTGTTGAACACTCCGACAGAGATCGGCTGGTTGGCATTTCCCCAGTCGATGCGGCTTTTTGATTCGGAGTCGACAACGATAAATTTGTCTTTCGGCGATCTTCCCGTATATTTTCCCGTTACAGCGGAAACGGCCCCGGTAGAGGTCAGCACCGCTTCTTTCCTTACTAATATTTTTTCCATTAATTGTGGTACGGAAAGCTGAGTGCGTACATTTTTCCCCGAAAGCAAAAGTTTTAAATCATCAGAAGTGCCAATAAGATCCATTTCGATAAACCGCCCCTTTGAAAATCTTATTCTATCTTGTAAACGATATTAGTATAACATATTTATTTGATTGTCACATACTTTTGATTGAAATATGTGATGAAATAGGAAAGAAAGGGAAACAGGCTTTTTGATCGTGGAAACTTCCCGCAGACAATGAAAAAACATTGACACTGGCCGGTAAATTGCGTATGATTTTACTTTGAACGGATACTCTTATCCCGAGCTGGTGGAGGGACGGGCCCAATGAAACCCAGCAACCCGCCGCTGGAACAGGCGATGCGCTCGCAACGCAGCCGCCGCTTTAACTTCCAGGCAAAGGTGCTAACCTGCAGCAAGGAAAGGATTCCTTGAACGATAAGAGTGAAAGGCGCGATAAGCAATAGTCAAAACCTTTCCACTCTCCCATTGGTCGGAAAGGTTTTTATTATTGGCCGCTTTATTTCCTATAGGTATACTTGGAATTTGATATTTAATTTTGAGCCTGACATAATAAGGGTAATGAGTACCGTTAAAGAGGATAAAAACAGCAACCCATTTAAGGAGGAAAAGTGAATGTCAAAAAGACGGCATTTGTTCACATCGGAATCGGTCACGGAAGGCCATCCCGATAAAATTTGCGACCAGATTTCCGATGCAATTTTGGATGCAATTCTGGCAAAAGACCCGAATGCCCGCGTCGCCTGCGAAACTTCAGTTACAACCGGCCTTGTGCTTGTTACGGGGGAAATTTCCACGAATACATATGTGGACATTCCAAAAGTGGTGCGGCAAACGATTAAAGAAATCGGTTATACACGCGCGAAATTTGGATTTGATGCCGAAACGTGCGCGGTGCTGACTTCGATTGACGAACAGTCCGAGGATATCGCGCGGGGTGTCAACCAGGCACTGGAAGCGCGCGAAGGCCAGATGAGCGATGAAGAAATTGAAGCGATCGGGGCAGGCGACCAGGGCTTAATGTTCGGTTTTGCCTGCAATGAGACGGAAGAACTGATGCCGCTGCCGATCTCGCTCGCCCATAAGCTGGCGCGCCGCCTTGCCGAACTCCGTAAAAAGGAAGTACTTCCGTATCTGCGCCCGGATGCGAAAACGCAGGTGACCGTTGAATATGATGAAAACAATAAACCTGTCCGCATCGATACAATTGTCATCTCCACACAGCACAATCCGGACGTCAGCCTTGAGCAGATTCAGGCAGATATGAAAAAGCATGTCATCGAACCGGTCGTGCCTGCCCATCTCCTTGATGCGGACACGAAATATTTCATTAACCCGACCGGCCGTTTTGTGATCGGCGGACCGCAGGGGGATGCCGGTTTGACCGGCCGCAAAATTATTGTAGACACGTACGGCGGCTATGCCCGCCACGGCGGCGGCGCATTCTCCGGAAAAGACCCGACGAAAGTGGACCGTTCCGCTACCTATGCAGCCCGCTATGTCGCGAAAAATATTGTGGCGGCCGGGCTGGCGGAAAAATGTGAAGTGCAGCTTGCGTATGCGATAGGGGTGGCGAAACCTGTATCCATCTCCATTGATACGTTCGGTACCGGAAAAGTTTCTGAGGAAGTGTTGATTAAAGCCGTACAAGCCAACTTTGACCTGCGACCGGCCGGCATTATCAAAATGCTTGACCTGCGCCGCCCTATTTACCGGCAGACCGCTGCGTATGGGCATTTCGGCCGCAACGATTTAAACGTGCCGTGGGAAAAAACGGATAAAGCCGAAGCGTTGAGTGTGTTTGTGCACAATTATAAGGAAAATTAATGTAGATAAGGAGCGGGGCCTGATTTTGGCAGCCGCTCTTTTCTTATGTTTGAAAGAGCTGGACAAAAAGTTCTGCATTGGAGAGAATAATTAGAAAAATGTAAAGAAAAACCAATAGGTGAACCGGGGAGAATCCGGTTCGAAATGGGGAGAACCGCCAGACGAGTAAGCGCGGCACTTTGGGGAGAAAGATTGGCAAAACAGGGGAAAAACCGGTGCAACGGGGAGAACCTGATCCAAATCGGGGAGTCTCGGAATGCATCAACACGGCCCGGGCCGGTACGTTCCTCCCATGCAGTTTGTTTCTTTTTTAACAAATCGTATTTTTTCCTGCAAAAATGCCGGAAAAAATGCTAATATATATTACATGTGTTGAAAATGGCGCCGGAAAAGGGCTGCCATAAAAATGGTTTGTCAGAAGGTTTCTTCCTTCATTTGTTTTTTCACGAAAAAATTTTAAAATAAAATGTATCGAAACTATCAAAGTAGGTGACTTTCCTCATGTGCGGATTTATTGGCTGCGTCCATGACCATCCAATTGCATTATCAGATGAAGACAGGCAACTGTTTAAAAGCATGAACAATATGATTGAGCATCGCGGTCCTGATGATGAAGGCTACTACGAAGACGAACATATCCAGTTCGGATTCCGCCGTCTAAGCATTATTGACCTTGCCGCGGGGCACCAGCCTTTAACATATGAAAACGAACGGTATTGGATCATTTTTAACGGCGAAATTTATAACTATGTCGAATTGCGTGAGGCATTGCTAAAAGAAGGGCTTACGTTCGAAACAAATTCCGATACGGAAGTGATCCTCGCACTGTACAGCCATCTTGGCGAAAAAGCAGTTGGAAAACTGCGCGGTATGTTCGCCTTTGTGATTTGGGACAAGCAGGAACAGACGTTGTGCGGGGCACGTGACCCGTTCGGCATCAAACCGTTTTTCTATTACCAGAGCGGGGAAGAAATGTATTTCGGCTCCGAGAAGAAAAGCATTTTGCTCGCGATGGAAAATCCGGAACTTAATTACGATGCAGTCCAGCATTATTTAACGTATCAATTTGTCCCGGAACCTTACAGCATGACAAAAGGCATTCAAAAATTGGAACCGGGCCATTATTTTATCAAGAAAATCGGTAAACCGATGGAAATTAAGCGGTATTTTAAAGCATCGTTCCATCCGGTGCAAAAAAGCGAAGACGAATTTATTAAAGAAGTGCGCGATGTGCTCATTGATTCCGTCAAAGTCCATATGCGCAGCGACGTGCCGGTTGGGGCTTTCCTTTCCGGCGGGATCGACTCTTCGATCACCGCATCGATCGCGAAACAATTCCACCCGGCGATTAAAACTTTTTCTGTCGGCTTTGAACGCGAAGGCTACAGCGAAATTGACGTCGCCAAAGAGACGGCGGAAAAACTCGGTGTCGAAAATATCAGTTATGTGATCACGCCGCAGGAATATATGAAAGAACTGCCGAAAATTATTTGGCATATGGATGACCCGCTTGCCGATCCTGCCTGTGTGCCGCTGTATTTCGTGGCGCGCGAAGCCAGGAAGCATGTCACGGTTGTCTTGTCCGGGGAAGGCGCAGACGAATTGTTCGGCGGCTACAATATTTACCGCGAACCGCAGTCTCTTGAAGTTTTCGATAAAATTCCTGTTGCCGGAAAATCGCTTTTGAAAGCTTTGGCAAAAGTGCTGCCTGAAGGGATTAAAGGGAAAAGTTTTATCGAGCGCGGCGTGACACCGATGGAAGACCGTTATATCGGAAATGCGAAAATGTATACGGAAGAAGAAAAAAGGGACTTGCTCAGGACTTACCGCAGCGATCTCGATTACCGCGATATTACAAGGCCGCTGTACAATGAGACGAAAGGTTATGACCCGGTTGACCGCATGCAGTATATCGATATCCATACGTGGATGCGCGGCGATATTTTGCTAAAAGCAGACCGGATGACAATGGCCCATTCGCTTGAACTGCGCGTGCCGTTTTTGGATAAGGAAGTGTTCCGGGTGGCCTCGCAAATTCCGTCGAGTTTAAAAACGTCCCATAACACGACGAAGTATATTTTAAGAAAAGCGGCAGAAGGCATTGTGCCGGACCATGTGTTGAACCGGAAAAAACTTGGGTTCCCGGTTCCGATCCGCCACTGGCTGAAAGAGGAAATGCATGACTGGGCGGTACAGACGATAAAAGAAAGCCCGACCGATGATATCATCAATAAACAATATGTCTTAAAACTGTTGGAAGACCATTGCGCGGGCAAACTTGACTACAGCCGGAAAATCTGGACCGTCCTGATTTTCATAGTATGGCATGCTGTATACGTGGAAGACAAATATGATTTTCAAAAACAAGCCCGCGGCCAGCTTGCCGGAGCTTCACTATACAGAAGGCGCTAGGCAAGAAACCGCACGACACGTTAACCGCTGCGGGAAAGCGGAAAAAATTGCAGGAACAAATAGGGGGTCTGCCCCGCTTCCGGAATCAGCTTTCGGAAACGGGAACAGACCCTTTGTAGTATTGCGCTTTTTCCGCATATTCGTGGACAATCCGGCGCATGTCCTGTATATCTTCTTCTGTCAGTTCGCGGATCACTTTGGCGGGGCGTCCAAATGCCAGCGTACGGGGCGGGATCTTTTTCCCCTGCGGCACAAGGCTGCCTGCGCCGATAAACGCACCTTCCCCGATTTCGGCGCCGTCCAGGATAATGGATCCCATGCCGATCAGGGCTTTCGGATGGATGTGGCAGCTATGTAAAATGGCCTGGTGCCCGACTGTCACTTCATCTTCCAAAATGAGCGGGGTGTTAGGGCTTTGGTGCAGGACGCAGTTATCCTGGACATTCACTCTCCGGCCGATTCTCGTTGGGGCGACATCGCCGCGGATTACGGTGTTGAACCAGATGCTGGATTCATCGCCGATTTCAACATCCCCCGTAATCGTCACATAGTCAGCAATATAAGCAGTTGGCGAAATGACAGGCGTTTTGCCGTGAAAAGGGTAAATCATCAAATCCACTCCTTGTTCAAAGAACTGATTTCAACAGGCTTTTTTCTGTTGGTTCCTGCAATATCTGCTTTGTTTTTTTCGCTAGTTTGCCTTATAAAGAATTGTAAACAAATTATGAATAAATTGGAATGGAAACGGCATATGTTTTTCAGAATGGGAGGATTATGGGTAAAATAAAGGAAGGCGATCGTATCGCAGTTTTGAAGGAGGCAATAAAATGTGGAAATGGGAAGCAGATGAAAATCCGAAAGCAGTCATCGTCATGGTCCATGGCGCGATGGAGCACCACCGCCGCTACAGCTGGCTGATCGAGATGTGGAGATCGAGCGGCTTTCATGTGGTGATGGGCGATCTTCCCGGTCATGGCATGACATCAAGGGCACAAAGAGGGCATATCGAATCCTTTGACGAATATACAACCGAGATTAAAGACTGGGTGACGGCGGCTTACCAATTTGAATTGCCGATTTTTCTCCTCGGCCACAGCATGGGCGGGCTTGCGGTGATCCGGCTGCTTGAAAGGGAGCGCTTGAAAATCGCAGGCGCTATCCTTTCCGCACCGTGCCTCGGGCTTGTCACTTATCCTTCAAAGCTGCTTGGCCTGCTTTCGATCGGATTAAACCAAATTGCGCCAACCATACGCTTTAATAGCCCGCTGACTGTACAGATGGCGACGCGGAACCAGGAAATTCAGATGAAGACGGCAAATGATTCATTGATGTTAACGAAAGTTTCCGTCCGCTGGTACCGCGAGCTGATTGCGGCGATGCGTCTGGCTCATGCCGATGTGATCCGGCTGCCGGATGTGCCGTTTCTCGTGATGCAGGGCGGCAATGATAAAATCGTGGACAAGGTAGCGGTTTTGGATTGGTTTAACCAAACAACGCTGTCGGAAAAATTATACAAAGAATGGCCGAAATGCTATCATGAAATTTTTAATGAACCGGAAAGGGAAGATGTTTTTCTTTATGCGAAAAACTTCGTGGAAAACCGGCTCCGCGCTTTAGGCTATATCATTGATTGAGGTGAACCGCTGATGACAATCCCATCCTGCCCTATATCGTTAATGGCCCAAGTTTACCGCAGGGTGATGCCGGCTGTCCACCGCGAATTGCGCTACTGGCGGGAAAGGGCACGGCAAATTCCAAATGAAGAATTAAAGGCGCAGGCGCTTGCAAGCATCAAATATAAAACGTTCCATTGTGAGGGCGGGTCGATCCTGGGGCTTTTGGCAATGGAAGAACGTGCACAGGCTTTTCAGTTTATTGTCGCCTACCAAACGATCAGCGATTATTTGGATAATTTGTGTGACCGCAGCACATCGCTCGATCCGGATGATTTCCGGGCATTGCATGAATCAATGTGCGATGCGCTGACGGTTGGGGCAAATTTAAAAAATTATTATCGGCTCCGCGAAGACCAAAACGACGGTGGTTATCTGCACGAGCTCGTGACGACTTGCCAATCCGTTTTAAAAGCAATCCCCCATTACGAAGCGATCAAACCTTATTTGCTCGAACTGTGCCGTTATTATTCGGATTTGCAGGTACATAAACATGTGCGGGTTGAAGAGCGGGTGCCGCGGCTTGAGAATTGGTTCGCACAATTTAAAGCCGATTTTCCGGATATGGGATGGTATGAGTTTTCGGCTTGTTCCGGTTCGACCCTCGGGATTTTCTGCCTCGTCTCTTATGCGCTCCGGGATGATTTCCGCCCCGAATATGCAAAAATTATCCGTGACGGCTACTTTCCTTATATACAGGGGCTGCATATTTTGCTTGACTATTTTATTGATCAGGATGAAGACAAGAAAGGCGGAGATTTGAATTTTTGCTTTTATTACCCGAATGAAGAACAGCTTTTCCGACGGCTGAAGCATTTTTTACGGGAAGCGGACAAACATACAGGGCAACTTCCGAATGAAAAATTCCATAAACTGATTAACCGAGGGCTGCTAGCCGTATATTTATCCGATGATAAAGTAAGGAAACAGCGGAGCGTCCGGAAATTGTCGCGGAAAATGATCAGATCTGCGGGTTCCATCAGTTTATTTTTTTATTTCAATGGAAAAATGTACCGGGCAATTAAAAACATGATTCCGGCCGGGCTTGCAAAAATACTTGTGAAATAGGAGAGATGAAAATTGGCGGAATTAAGTTTGAGCATTTTGGACCAGTCTCCGGTTTCGGAAGGAATGGCGGCGGAAGAAGCGCTGCAAAATACGGTGGAATTGGCAAAACATGCGGAAAAATGGGGATACCGCCGCTTTTGGGTTTCCGAACACCATGATTCCGCGGCGCTTGCCGGTTCATCGCCGGAAGTTTTGATTTCCTATATTGCTGCGAAAACATCCCGGATCCGCATCGGTTCGGGAGGGGTGATGCTGACGCATTACAGCGCATTTAAAGTTGCGGAAAATTTCCGGGTGCTGTCAGGCCTCGCGCCGGGGCGAATCGATCTTGGGGTCGGCAGGGCGCCCGGGGGCATGCCGCGTGCGACGTATGCCCTGCATAACGGGGAAAGGAGAAACATTGACCGGTTCCCGGCGCAAATCGATGAGCTGCAGATGTATTTGCACGATGCGATTGATCCGGAAGATAAACTGTATGGGTTAAAGGCGACGCCCGTAACGAACACAAACCCGGAAGTGTGGTTGCTCGGGTCAAGCCAGAAAAGCGCCGCACTTGCCGCAGAAAAAGGGCTGCCGTATGCGTATGCCCAATTTATCAACGGGGAAGGCGGCCCGGAGGCAATGCGCACCTATCTCAAACAGTTCAAGCCGTCCCCCTATTTAAAGGAGCCAAAAAACATAGCGGCTGTTTTTGTTTGCTGTGCCGAAACGGATGAGGAAGCACAGCGGCTGAATGCGAGCATGGAACTGGCGAGGATTTTGCTTGAACAGGGGATACCGTCAGACGGTCTCCCGAGCCCGGAAAAAGCGTTCGCCTATCCGTACAGCCGTTTCGAGCGGGCCCATATCGAGGAAAACCGCAAGAATATGGTGATCGGCTCGCCGAAAAAGGTGAAAGATACGCTGCTCAGGCTCGCCGATGTTTACGGGACGGATGAAATCATGCTCGTTTCCAATATGTACCGGTTTGAAGACAAGCTGCGGTCTTTTGAACTGATCGCAAAAGAAATGCTGTAATCTTACCTTTTTTCAATTGCAATCAGAAAAGGCGGATGGTTTTCCTGGTTGATAAAACCGTATTGCAGCACATGCGCCTGTTTTTGGTCAAGTTTTTTCACATACTCAAGGAGCCGGTCGCGTTCAAAAGCACCGCCTTCATGGCCGTGGTAAACGACAATGGCGATGACCCCGCCGGTTTCAAGCATGGCAAAAATTTGCTCTACTGCGGCAATCGTTGTTTCCGGCCGGGTAATTACCGATTTATCGCTGTTTGGCAGGTAGCCGAGATTAAAAATCGCCCCGCTGATTTTCCCGTGATATCCAGCCGGGATGCATTCGCCCGCATGCTCGTGGCCGGTGCGGAACAGCTCCACGCGCGTGTCCAGCCTTTCTTTTTGCAGGCGTTCTTTTGTCCGGATGACCGCTTCCGGCTGGATATCAAAGGCGAACACTTTACCGCTGTCCCCGACAAGTTTTGCCAAAAACACGGTGTCATGCCCGTTCCCGGCGGTCGCGTCAATCGCAAATCCGCCTTTTTTGACTGCTATTTCCATCAGGGAATGGGCGAACGGAATAACAGGAAGCATGTTCATTTTGCCGATGCCTCCAAAGTATTTTTGTAAAATTTCCCCTGCCAGCTGTCTCTTCTTTTTAATTCTGCATCAATCGCATTTAAAACTTCCCATTTGTTCACGCTCCACATTGGGCCGATCATCAGGTGGATCGGGCCGTCGCCGGTAATGCGGTGGATCACCATTTCCGGCGGCAAAATTTCAAGCTGGTCGCACACGAGTTTTACATAGTCTTCAAACGAGAGGAATTTCAGCATCCCTTTTTCATATTGCTTTACCATCGGCGTTCCTTTTAACAAATGGAGCAGGTGGATTTTGATGCCCTGCACATCGAGCTTCGCCACTTCGCGCGCCGTTTCCATCATCATATCGTAATCTTCCATTGGCAGGCCGTTTATAATATGGGTGCAGATACGGATGCCTTTTTTCCGGAGTTTGTCCACGCCTTCTACATAGCACTGAAAATCATGGGCGCGGTTTATGAGCTGCGCCGTGCGCTCATGGACCGTCTGCAGGCCGAGCTCCACCCAGAGGTATGTCCGTTCATTCAGCTCCGCCAAATATTCTACGACATCATCCGGCAGGCAGTCCGGCCGGGTGGCGATGGACAGCCCGACAACCCCGTCCTGTTTGAGCACCGTTTCGTATTTTTCACGCAGCACATCTACCGGCGCATGTGTATTGGTAAAGGCTTGGAAATACGCCATATATTTTCCTCCTTTCCATTTATGGTGCATTTGTGCTTTCACTTTTTGAAATTGCGTTTCCAAGTCATCCGTGCGGTCGCCGGCAAAATCACCTGACCCTGCTGCGCTGCAAAACGTACAGCCGCCGTATGCCACAGTGCCGTCCCGGTTTGGGCAATCAAACCCGCCGTCAAGTGCAATTTTAAACACTTTATGGCCGAAATGTTTTCTTAGATGGTAATTCCATGTATGGTAACGTTTATTGTCATTTGAATATTGAAATGGATTTGATTCCGCCATTTTAAACGGCCTCCTTTTTTCGCCTCTTTCGTGCGGTTCCTTAAGCATTTTACCATGAAAGATCGTTTGTTAAAAGGAATGGCGGGCGTGCGGCTGGGCACAATACAAATGGAGCATGCATGCTTCAAAGAAAAAGGGGGAATTGGTGATGGCTACACGGGAAGCAGTCGAAAATTGCATCAGCCGCTGCGAAAATGCCATACATTCGGCGCGCGAGCAGTATATGGAAGGCATCCGTGAAGAAAACTATGGCTATTATGATTTTTCCGCGCCTTTGAAAGAACTGGAAGATGCCTATAACGAGCTTTGCAAACTAGCGATCAGCGCCAACTCCCAGCAGCGTGAGCGCCTCCACCGCATGCGCCTGCAAATCCAGCAGTTGCAGAACCAGATCATTTTACAGGAACACGAACCGATTATGTAAGCACGGGGGTAACGGTATGCCAAGGAAACGTTCAAAACAGCAAAATCCGGAGCAGAAAACGAAAAACGGCGTGAACAATCAGGACATCGAAGCCGTCCTCGATTACGACCCGGTGAAGGAACTGAAAAAGAAAAACAGCAAAAAGAGCCAGCCGGTAAAATCGAAACAGCATAACGAAAATCCGGATTAATGGAGAAAAGCGGGATGAAAAGCAGTTCATCCCGCTTTTCAAGGGGTATTGGACCTGCAGCAGACTAAAGTTTTGAAAAATATCAGCGGAAATGGAGAAGAAATCAGCGTAAAACTTGAAATATCAGCGGAACCGGCAAAAATATCAGCGGATGGTTTAAAAATACCTCTGATGGTATAGATGCTGAGCCAACTAAGTTTGCGGAATATTACTTCTTTCAGTCTCAGAGCAAATCTTTCTTGCCCCAATACAAAAAAACACATAAAATGCTGTTTGGAAGATTAATATTGAAGAAACGAAAGGGAGCATGGCCATGCCAAAGTCCTTTTGGCTCCTTGTGATCGGGATGGCAATCAATATTACCGGCTCTTCTTTTTTATGGCCGTTAAATTCCATCTACATCCATGATCATCTTGGAAAAACATTATCCGTCGCAGGGGTTGTATTAATGCTCAATTCATTGGCGAGCGTGATCGGCAGTCTTGCGGGGGGAACTTTATACGATCATATCGGCGGATACCGCGCAACGATGATCGGCATTGTGATCACCGTAGCCGCCTTAACCGGGCTTACCTTTTGGCACGGCTGGCCGCAGTATGTTATTTTTTTGTCGTTAATCGGCCTCGGTTCCGGAATCATCGGGCCGGCGATGTTCGCCATGGCGGGATCGGTGTGGAAGAACGGTGGGCGCAAGGCATATAACGCCATCTATGTTGCGCAAAACATCGGCGTTGCGGTCGGTTCGGCACTCGGGGGCGCGATTGCCTCTTATTCATTTGATTACATTTTTCCGGCCAACTTGCTGATGTTTATTGTTTTTGGGCTGATTGCGGCGTTCGGCTATAATAAAATGTCTAAAGAACAATTGGCGCGAAAGAATCAGGGACGTACCGGCATTTCAAGTGGTACCCGTTCACAACTTCTGGCGCTGATCATATTATGTACATCATACCTGCTTTGCTGGATCGCATATGTACAGTGGCAGGCGACGATTTCAGCTTATACGCAGAAACTTCATATTTCACTTCATGAGTACAGTTTGCTCTGGACGTTGAACGGGTCAATCATTGTGCTCGGGCAGCCTTTCCTTATTCCGGTTACGACAAAATGGCTGTCCAATGTAAAAGCGCAAATCATGGCGGGGATTGCCATTTTCATGGTTTCATTCGGAGTTGCAAGCATCGCGGAACAGTTTCAGGGCTTTGTTGCCGCGATGGCTATCCTCACTTTAGGGGAGATGCTCGTCTGGCCGTCGGTTCCGGCAGTTGCAGGCGAGCTGGCTCCTAAAGGGCGGGAAGGATTTTACCAAGGGATTGTCAACAGCGTGGCAACGGCCGGGCGCATGATCGGGCCGGTCATTGGCGGATTGCTTGCCGATTTGTACGGCATGAACGTGCTTTTTGCTGTGTTAATTGTCCTGTATGCGGTGGCGCTCATGCTTACCGCGGCCTATAACCTCCCGTTAAAGTCAAAAAAAGCGGAGCAATCGGTGCCATTAAGAAAATCTTGTTGAAACGATGTATAAATTTCTGTACAATAGTAAATAAAATGAATAAATATGGAAGAACGTTGACAAGGAGCAGTAATGGCGGGACTGAAAACAAGAGAATTGGCGGAGGGTGCAAGCCAATCAGAAACCCCCATGAACTCGCCTTTGAGTTGCAAATATGAACGGATTCATTAGTATTTGCCGTTTTCCGCGTTAAGGATAATGAAGTGAGTGCTTGCACTAATCTGGGTGGTACCGCGGGAGTGGCCCTCTCGTCCCAATTCCTTGGGATGGGGGGGTTTTTGCATTGCTTTTATTGTCAATCGGGATACATACAGAAGGAGGAGTTTCAGATGAGTTTTGATCACCGGAAAATCGAAAAGAAATGGCAGAAGTACTGGGAAGAGCATAAAACTTTCCGTACGGACGAAGATTCAAATAAACCGAAATTTTATGCGCTCGATATGTTTCCGTATCCTTCAGGCGCCGGCCTGCACGTCGGGCATCCGGAAGGTTATACGGCAACCGATATTTTGGCGCGCACAAAACGGATGCAGGGGTACAATGTGCTGCATCCAATGGGCTGGGATGCGTTCGGGCTTCCGGCTGAGCAATACGCGCTTGATACGGGAAACGACCCGGCCGTTTTCACGGAAAAAAATATTAACACGTTCCGCCGTCAGATCAAGTCGCTCGGTTTCTCCTACGATTGGGACAGGGAAATTAACACAACGGATCCGGAGTATTACAAGTGGACGCAGTGGGTTTTCCTGCAGTTATGGAAACGGGGGCTTGCATATGTGGATGAAGTGCCTGTCAACTGGTGCCCGGCGCTCGGGACCGTACTTGCCAACGAAGAAGTGATCGACGGCAAGAGTGAACGCGGCGGGTATCCGGTAATCCGCAAGCCGATGCGCCAATGGATGCTGAAAATCACCGCTTATGCGGACCGGCTGCTTGAAGATTTGGAAGAGCTCGATTGGCCGGAAAGCATTAAAGACATGCAGCGCAATTGGATCGGCCGTTCGGAAGGGGCGGAAGTGATATTCAACATCGACGGCACCGATGAAACCTTCACCGTCTTCACGACCCGCCCGGATACGCTGTTCGGCGCGACTTATGCGGTACTGGCGCCGGAGCATCCTTTGGTTGATAAAATCAAAACGCCGGAACAGGCAGATGCGATCGCGGCTTACTTGGAACAGATCCAATCGAAGAGCGACCTTGAACGGACGGATCTCGCAAAAGAAAAAACCGGCGTGTTCACTGGCGCTTATGCGGTCAATCCGGTCAACGGCGAAAAAATGCCGATCTGGATTGCCGATTATGTCTTGATGAGCTACGGGACAGGCGCGATCATGGCGGTGCCTGCCCATGATGAACGCGACTACGAATTTGCGCGCAAATTTAATTTGCCGATCAAAGAAGTTGTAGCCGGCGGCAATATTGAAAAAGAAGCCTATACCGGTGACGGCGAGCATATTAATTCCGGATTTTTGAACGGGCTTGACAAACAAACGGCAATCTCACGCATGATCGAATGGCTAGAAGAAAAAGGCATCGGGCAGAAAAAAGTGACATACCGCCTGCGTGATTGGTTGTTCAGCCGCCAGCGCTACTGGGGCGAACCGATCCCGATCATCCATTGGGAAGACGGCACGACCACCGCTGTGCCGGAAGAAGAACTGCCGCTCATGCTGCCGAAAACGACCGAAATCAAGCCAAGCGGCACAGGCGAATCGCCGCTTGCCAATATCGAAGACTGGGTCAATGTGGTGGATCCTCAAACAGGCAAAAAAGGTCGCCGCGAAACAAACACAATGCCGCAATGGGCGGGAAGCTGCTGGTACTTCCTCCGTTTCATCGACCCGCATAATAAAGAAACGCTGGCAGATCCGGAAAAACTGAAAAAATGGCTGCCGGTTGACATTTACATCGGCGGTGCCGAGCATGCGGTCCTCCACTTATTGTACGCCCGTTTCTGGCATAAGTTTTTATACGATATCGGCGTTGTGCCGACGAAAGAACCGTTCCAAAAACTGTTCAACCAAGGCATGATCCTCGGCGAAAACAATGAAAAGATGAGCAAATCGAGGGGGAACGTCGTAAATCCGGATGACATTGTCGAATCGCACGGGGCCGATACGTTGCGTTTGTATGAAATGTTTATGGGGCCGCTTGATGCCTCTATCGCCTGGTCAACAAACGGCCTTGATGGATCGCGGCGCTTCCTTGACCGGATTTGGCGACTATTTGTTGACGAAGATGGCAGCCTCGCGGCAAAAATCCAGGACAAAGCGAACCCGGCGCTTGAAAAAACGTACCATATGACTGTGAAAAAAGTGTCGGAAGATATCGATGCTCTCCATTTCAATACGGCCATTTCGCAATTGATGGTGTTCATCAACGAATCGTATAAAACAGATATTTTGCCGAAAGCTTATGCGGAAGGCTTTGTGAAAATGCTCTCGCCGTTTTGCCCGCATATTGCTGAAGAACTTTGGGAAAAACTTGGGCACAAGGGCACGATTACGTACGAAGCATGGCCAACGTTTGATGCGTCAAAACTCGTTGACAATGAAGTTGAAATCGTCCTGCAAGTGAACGGCAAAGTGCGCAACAAAGTGATGATTGATCGCAATATGGGCCGTGAAGAGATGGAAAAACTCGCGTTGGCGGATGAAAAAGTAAAAGAATTTACAGAAGGGAAAATCGTCCGCAAAGTGATTGTCGTTCCAGGCAAACTGGTGAATATTGTGGCGAACTAACCGCTTTAAAAAACAGGCCTTTGCATCGATTGGGCTGCAAGGCCTGTTTTTTATATGAAGGCAGATTCATAATTTTTCATAGGAAACGGCAAACTATGCTTAACATTTATTTCATAAAAAAGGGGAACGGGCAAATGGTCATTTTATTCCCAGTTTTTGCAGGGGTTGTTCTGTTCTTATTTTGTTGTCGTACGGCCAAAAAAGAAAAACTGAAAACAATGGGGCTTTACTTATGGCTTTACTGCTGGACGGTCAATATCCTGAGGATAATGGAACTTAATCTGCGCTGGATCCATGACCGCCATATACCGATCATTTTTATTTCAAGACAGCTCATCCTGTTTCAGTTCCCGTTCTTGTTTCTCCTTTATTTACATTTTTGGCATCGAACAAAGTTTCCTGCATTGAAATCCGGAACAACAGCCGCTTTCTTCCCCGTATTTGCGGCCTATTTGGCGGTATTGCAATTTTCCGGCGTCCTGTTTGCACGGGAATGGTCCTGGAGGTATTTGTTTGTTTTCTTTTTTTTCGGGCTTGCTGCAGCCCATACCGGGGATGTGCTATTTAAGCTTTTTGGAAAAAAGGGGGCGGCCCAGAATGCTTCCTGAACGATTTGACCAAAATGAAATTTATGTCCTTGTATCCCTTGCTGCACTCATTTTTGCCGTATGGATTTTGCCAAAATCCGTATCACGCACAGCTGGTATCACGACCGGTTTGTTTTTCTCGGCTGTTTCCTGTTTTGCCGATGAAGTCATCGGCGTCACGTACCCTGGAAATTTTTATGACACATTTGATTCCCACCGGCATGAATTATTCGATATCATTATGTATTTTTCGGTGTACATTTTATATGGCTATATATTTATCAATTTACTGAAAATGTTTTTGCCGAGGTTTTCATCAAAGCAGTTTAAAATTTTTTACCTGTTGGCCTGGATTTCCGCTTCTACGATACTGGAAGGCATTTCCGATTTGTTCGGCGTGTTCCATTATTTGAATGGGTGGAACCTTTTCTGCTCATTCCTTATATACTGCCTTAGTTTCCCGTTATTTTTTTCTTTTTCAAAATGGGTCTTAAAAATTGAAGATTCAGTTTAAAATGTTCTGAAATTGGAAAGAATGGATCCTAATAAAGGAGGGATCACAATGGTGCAAGTAAAGCTTTTCGACTGCGAGCATGAAAAAGACCTTGAAGAAAGCATGAACGAGTTTTTGCAAAAAATGGATGAAGATCAGCTCATTGACATTAAATACAATATTGCGGCCATGATGGAACCCGGCGATGAGCAAATTTACTGCTTTTCAGCCATGATCCTGTACCATAAATGATTTCGGGGATTTTGGAACAGCAAACATTTCAGGCAATGTGTCTTTAAAAACATATCAAACGAGGCTGCCTTAACCATTGGGCAGCCCCGAATTTTCACTTTTGTAAAGCATAGGTGCCGGCACTCATTCCGGCAAGGCGGCCCGTGACAAGCGCGGCAGTAATGTTGTAGCCGCCTGTGTAACCGTAAATATCAAGCACCTCGCCGCAAAAATAAAGCCCGGGCATGAGCTTTGAGGCCATTGTCTTCGGCTCGATTTCTCTGACGGATACGCCGCCGCCCGTTACAAAAGCTTTTTCAAGCGGCAGTGTCCCGTTCACCCGGAAGCGGAAATGCTTCATTTCCCCGGCGAGCGTGCGCAGTGCCTCGCGGGAAACGGCGTAAGCGGGAGCGTTCAGGTCTATACCGCTTTTTTCAAGTAAAAATAGCAAATATCTTTCCGGTAAAAACCCTTTTAGTCCATTTTTGATTGCTTTCCTCGGATCCGCCTTGGTAAGTTCTTGAAAAATTTGTTCTTCATTTTTTTCAGGCATTGCATCAATAGACATTTCTACATGATCAAGCTTCCACTTTTTCATCGCTTTTACGACAAACTGGCTGCAGCGGAGGACGGCCGGCCCGCTAACGCCAAAATGGGTAAACAGCATATCCATTTGATGGGTGATGATCGGTTTTCCTTTTGGATTCAGTACGCTCACGCCGACATTGCGGAGCGAGAGGCCCTGGAGCGTCTTGTCGCGGATAAACGGTTCGTCCGATGTGACCGGCACTTCAGTCGGGAACAGTTCGGTAATGGTATGACCGGCTTCTTTCGCCCACGGGTAGCCGTCGCCTGTTGAACCGGTCTGCGGAACGGATTTGCCGCCTGATGCGACAATCACTGCTTTTGCCCGGATTTTCCCGCCGCTTTCAAGCAGGATGCCCACCGCCGCACCGTTTTCAAACAATACTTTTTTCACCGGGGAATTTACCTTGATCTCAACATGCAGTTCTTTTAACTTTTTCAATAGGGCATCGACAACCGACTGGGCTTTATTCGAAACCGGAAACATTCGTCCGTGGTCTTCTTCCTTGAGGGCTACGCCGAGTTTTTCAAAAAAAGCAATGATATCTTCATTATTGAAAACGGAAAATGCGCTGTAAAGAAAGCGTCCGTTTCCCGGGATATTTTTCACGATTTCATCTATCGGCAGTTGGTTTGTCACATTGCAGCGGCCGCCGCCGGAAATGGCCAGCTTCCGGCCCAGTTTATTGCCTTTATCCACAAGAAGCGTGCGGCTCTTTGTTTCCCCTGCTGCAATTGCGGCCATTAACCCCGCAGGCCCGCCGCCCACTACAATGACATCATAATCGCTTTTCATGTCCAAACCTCTTTTACTTTTTTGTCCACATTATTGTAAAATATAAGGAATGTCTGTGCAAATCTTGATTTGCAGAAACAACTGCCGCAAAATGCCGGAAAAATTTCTTCATAAAAAAATTGTCAAGTGAAGGCGTTCGCGGTACACTACATTATAGTGTGTGAAAAAAGGTCCGTCCGTATATGGGCGGCCGGAAGATCATTTCGGTCGGGAAGGGATTCTATGTCTTCAAATTTGTTGCGGGGCACGTTTATTTTGACGCTTGGGACCATTATTTCGAAAATTCTCGGGGTGTTTTATGTTATCCCATTTGATGCGATTGTCGGCGGCTCGGGTCCTGAGGCACTGTACCAGTTTGGATACGTCCCTTACAATATTTTTATCAGCATTTCCACGGCAGGCGTCCCGCTTGCTGTTGCAAAATATGTAGCAAAGTATAATGCGCTCGAAGAATATGCGGTCAGCCGCAAACTCTTCAGGACAAGCGTGTATTTGATGCTTGCGACCGGCATTTTGGGCTTCCTTGTGATGTATATTTTTGCGCCATATTTTACGGATTTGGCAATGGCCGGGAAACAGGATGCACAAGCATTTACAAAAGCCGATGTGACAACAGTTATCCGTGCGGTCAGTTTTGCGCTGATCATTATTCCGGTGATGAGTCTGATCCGCGGCTTTTTCCAGGGCCACCAGTCGATGGGGCCTTCCGCTGTTTCGCAGGTGGTGGAGCAGTTTGTCCGGATTTTGTTTATGCTGATCGGCGCATATGTGATCTTGCATGTCCTGCACGGAAGCATCGTATCCGCGATCAGCGCGGCGACTTTTGCTGCTTTTGTCGGAGGTATTGCAAGCCTCCTCATTCTGATTTGGTACTGGGTCAAGCGCAAGCCGCACCTTGATCGGCTTTTGAAACAGGACAGGGGAACAATGCATGTTTCGGTATTCAGTATGTACAAAGAAATTATTCTTTCGGCGCTGCCGTTCGTGTTCGTCGGGATCGCCAATTCTCTTTACCAAATGATTGACCAGCTGACGGTGAAACGCGGGATGGAAGCGATCAATCTCGGGAAAGTGTGGGAAACGCAGCTTGGGATTTTAAACTTCCAGTCACATAAGTTGGTCATTATTCCGGTATCGCTTGCCACCGCTTTTTCGATGACACTCGTCCCGATGATCACGGAAGCATTTGCGAAAAGGCAGCGGGATATGCTGATCCGTTCCGTCGACCAAACGCTGCAGGTCCTTTTATTTATTACGGTGCCGGCCGCGCTCGGGATGTCGCTGTTGGCCAGGCCAATTTTTGCGATTTTTTACAATACGGACAACGCCATTTCGGTCAGTGTGCTCATGCATTATGCACCTGTCGCGATTTTGTTTTCTCTCTATTCCGTTACGGCCGCAATCATGCAAGGGATTAATGAACAGCGCTGGACGATTTTGAGCCTCCTTGTCGGGCTGCTTTTTAAACTAAGCTTGAATATCCCGTTAATTAAGATGTACGGGATTATCGGCGCGGTTTATGCGACGGCGATCGGGTATATGGCGTCCATCCTGATCAGCTTTATCGTGATTAAAGTTTTTGCCGCCTATCCGTACCGGACGGTGATCCGGCGCACGATCCTGATTTTGATTTTTAACGCCGTTATGCTGGCGGTGGTGGGCGTCATCTACAAAGGATTGACGCTTGCCATCTCCCCGTCCTCAAGATGGCATGCCTTTTTAATCGTTGTGATCTGCGCATTGGCCGGTGCCGCCGTGTACGCCTACCTCGGCTTAAAATCGAGGCTTGCCGACAAACTGTTTGGGGTCAGGGTACAAAGGGTAAAGGCACTCCTCCACATGCGGTAAAAAGAAATGCGGAGGGGGACCACTTTTTCCTCCTCCTTACCGTGGCAATATATCCTGTTCTTGTAAATAGAGGATGTAATGTTCGATTTGCGTAATACGCAAATTCGTCCTGTTCAGCCGTTTGTCCAGTTCATCCAGCTGACGGATGATTTCCCGGAGCATCTGCGCCAGGGCAGGATCCATTTGGCAGTTCATACGGTTCACTCCTATCAAGCGGGATACTCCAGATTATGCGAAAATCGTGCAGGGGGCACAAACAGAAATGGGGGATCGGGCAAGAGGCTTGCTAAGTTTTTGACAAAACGCAAAAAGCATGTCCCAAAAACGTATCGCGGTTATCAAGGCAGGGCCGGCGAAGAAGATGCTGGCATTTTCCTTAACAGTGTTCTCCTTGATGATGGTTATACGGAAAAATCGGCTGAACTAAAAATTTTAATAACAGGAGAAATTTCAGAAATCGAACGAACGATTACGGAAGGAAAATGCCATCATGTGAAGCGGATGTTCGAAGCGGTTGGGAAAAAGTGGGAAATTTAAAAAGGCTGTCAATCGGGCCCATGATGCTGGACGCATAACTCGGGCCAGGGGCGTACCGTGAATTGACGGAGGCGGAAATGGCGCTCTTGGAGCTGTACCGAAAGAGCCCGTAACATGCCAAAAGCGGCAATGCATTTGTCCGCTGCCGCTTTCCAAATATGTTTTGTTTCTTTCTTTAAGATGACATCTTAACTTTCTTATCGGTTGTTGTCCATATCCCTCTGTGTGTGCTTTTGACTAAGTCGTTGTATGCCAGCACATTCAAATCTCTTTGAATCGTGCGAGGAGTGATGCCGAACTCATCCACCAGTTCCTGGGTCGTCACTGTCCCTTTCTCTTTAATAAACACATAAATCGATTTAATACGAGTAAGCATGCGGTCTGTTGATGGTTTCAAAATACCACTCCCTCATCTTTTTTCCAAAGACAAAGACGACAAACAGCTTCACAACATGATAAGGTTTTAGGAAACTTTTACCGTTCAGACAACCCCTTTTCTTCATAAAATTTTTTCTAAGATGTCAAACAATTATATTGTAACTCTTTTTGTGAGAATTGACAAATATTTTAGTGGGTTACTACACAATATGTAGTGTCACCCTGATTTATGAACACAATTGGTAGCGCTTTCTTTTAAGGCGTACTTCCAAGATTAGCGATTTTCGCCTATAATGTTATTTTATAAAAAATAAAAAAGAAGTAAAATAAGAGCGATATGGTTTATAAAAAGGAGGGAAAACCATGGCCGATATCAAGTGGATGGATGAAGTGTTAAAACGAAAAGACGATCTCATTCAAGACCTGCAAGGGATTTTGAAAATCAGGAGCGTCCTGGATGAAGAACACGCGACGGATGAAGCCCCGCTTGGCCGGGGGGTGAAAGATGCGCTGCAGTATATGCTGGACTTGGGTGATAAGGACGGTTTTACAACAAAAAACGCCGGAAACCTGGCCGGGCATATTGAAATGGGTTCGGGAAAAGAAATCGTCGGGATCCTCGGGCATGTCGATGTCGTACCGGAAGGGGATGGCTGGACTGTCGATCCGTACAGCGGGATTGTAAAAGACGGAAAAATTTATGCACGCGGCTCCAGTGACGACAAAGGCCCGACAATGGCAGCTTATTACGGGATGAAAATTGTGAAAGAACTCGGGCTGCCGCTTGAAAAAAAGGTGCGCCTCATTGTCGGTACGGACGAAGAAAGCGACTGGAGATGCATGGACTATTATTTTGCGCATGAGGAAATGCCTGCCATCGGATTTTCGCCGGATGCAGACTTTCCGATTATTTACGCGGAAAAAGGAATTTCCGATTTTGATATCATTCAGGAGCCGCAAATGAAAGAAGATACGCAGGCGTTTGCAGAAATTTTGTCTTTTGAATCGGGGCGCCGTTACAATATGGTGCCGGATTATGCCGAAGCCCATTTGACCATCCGCGGCGAACAAGCGGAACTTTTGCAGAAGTTCCAGGATTATCAAAAGGAAACAGGCCTTTCGGGTAAGGATTTTGTGGATGGTGGCGTATTGATTTTAAAATTGGAAGGCATATCGGCCCACGGCGCCGAACCGCGGAACGGGAAGAGTGCAGGACTTTACCTGGCGAATTTTTTAAGCCGGTTTGGACTGGATTCGCAAGGCGCCAAATTTATCGGGACGTTGAACCAATTTTTTGACAAGTCGCGCGGCGAAAACTTCGGCATCCAGTATGAGGATGACATTTCGGGGGATTTGACTATCAATGTTGGCATTATGAACTATCATCGGGAAAAGGGCGGACGCATAGGATTAAATATGCGCTATCCCGTTACTTTTGATATTGAAGCAGGAAAAACGAAAATTGAGTCGAAATTGAAAGAGGACGGGTTGCTTTTCGGCAATTTTTCGGATAGCAAACCACATCATGTCGACAAAAATGATCCATTGATCAAAACGCTTCAAAAAGTATACGAAGAGCAAACCGGAGAAAAAGCCGAACTGCTGGCGATCGGCGGCGGTACATATGCGCGCGCGCTCGATAAAGGCGTGGCGTTCGGGGCGCTGTTCCCGGGGCGCGAAGATGTGATGCATCAAAAGAATGAATACATGTATGTGGAAGATCTGCTCAAAGCAACAGCGATTTATGCGCAGGCGATTTATGAATTGGCGGGAAAGCAACAGCAAAAATAATGACAAAGGGGTTTCGAGATGGAGAAACTGATTTTAAACGGAAGGCTGATGGACAGGGAAAATGCAAGTATTGATATTGAAGACCGCGGTTATCAGTTCGGGGATGGCATTTACGAAGTGGTGAGGGTTTACCACGGGAGGCTTTTTACAAATGAATTGCATTTGAACAGGCTTTTTTTGAGCGCCGAAAAACTTTCACTCCGTATCCCGTATACAGCGCAGGAATTGACCGCGCAATTGGAGAAGCTTGTGGAGGCAAACGGGGTCGGCACGGGAATCGTGTATTTGCAGTTTACGCGCGGCGCCGCCAAGCGGAAACACCATTTTCCGGAGAAAAGCGAAACAACGTATGTTGCCTATACGAGTGAACTCGATCGGCCGCTTGAAAAAATGAAGAAAGGCGTAAAAGCGGTGCTTTCCGAAGATATTAGATGGCTCCGCTGCGACATTAAAAGCCTGAATTTGCTCGGCAATGTGCTTGCAAAACAAAAAGCGGTGGAAAACGGGTGCTATGAGGCGATCCAGCACCGCGGAGAAACGGTGACGGAAGGTTCATCATCCAATGTCTTTATCGTGAAAAACGACGAATTGGCCACACATCCGGCAACCAACCTCATTTTGAACGGGATCACGAGGCAGGTTCTCCTCGATATTTGCCGGAAACAAGGGATCCCCGTCCGGGAAGAAGCATTTACGGTTGACGATTTATTGGGGGCGGATGAAGTGTTTATCACAAGCACGACGTCCGAAGTGATGCCAATTGTGCAAATTGACGGAAAAATGGTTGGAGACGGGGCCCCGGGTGCGGTTACGAGAAAACTGCAGCATGCGTTTGAACGGGAAATCAACGGGCTTTCAGCACAACTCGCATCTGGCACAATGGAATAAAAAGGGGACCCGGCTCCTGGTTGGGCCGGGTCTTGTTAGCTGCAGCGCCCGGCTTCTTCGCCGAAGGCCATGAGCTCCGAAGGGTGGGCAAGGACGATTTGATGGAAGTACGGCTTTTTCAGTTCAAAGTAGCCGTTTTTGTAAATAAAAATGATTCCGCAAGTTTCTCCTTTGTAAGTGACATGGTCTCCAATTCTCACACGTGTCCCTCCTTAAATCTTGTATATACCTCCGGGCGAATAAATCAAACTTTTCTGCTTGATATGATCATATGGCGGAAGCTCGCGGAATATGTCATATGGACCCGATTTTTTGCTTGGTGCTGGTAAATTTTATTGTTGATGATTCGCCGGTCCCTGCGTGATGGCGGGGCGGATTTCCCGTTACCCGGCATTGTTTGCGGAAAAGGCCATTTGTTAAAATAAATATGAGTATAAACAGGATAGGGGCGGAAAAATGGTGAATCATTATTTTTACGCGGTATGGCTGCCAGAGGAAATCAAAACCGTGTTGCAGCAAGCCGCCGAAAATATGAAAACGGGGCTGCCGTTCCAAAGATGGGTGCACCGGGATGATTATCATATTACCCTTGCCTTTCTTGGCGCAGCCGGAGAAGACCAATTGGAAAAAGCAAACCGGGCCATTGCCGGAGAAATTGTAAAATATGGTGGTTTCCCTTTGGTGCTTGACCACTTCGGAACATTTGGCAAAAAAGATGAACCGCGTGTGTTATGGGCCGGGACACGCGCTTCAGAGCTCCTTTCCGGCCTCCAGAAAATGGTGGCCCGCTGCTGCCTTGATACGGGCTTCCGGCTTGATAAAAAGCCTTTTAACCCACATATCACGTTGGCAAGAAAATGGCGGGGAGATTTGCCTTTCCAGGCGGGGGTGCTGGACGGCTTTTTGCCGCAGCCTGCGCATTTCCAGGCTGAGCGGATCGTGCTGTATGAAACGCATTTGGACAGAATGCCGAAATACGAAATGAAGCAGTCTTTTCGCTTAGGCTCCAATAACATGAATTTGAAGTAAAGGGACGGATTATGGGACAGTTGTTGAAAATCCAAGATTATGTTTCACGGTATGAGGTGGATATCATCCGCTATACAAACCAATTTGTACGCCTGAAAAAACAGCAGTGGCAAACATTCCGGGAAAACTGGGAAAACAGGCTGGCAGCAGGGCAAATGCAGGAGGTACAGGAAGAAGAGGCTGCCCCCGATGAAGATTCCCGGCAGCTTTTTTCGCGCATTAAACATTGGTTAAGAAAAAAGAACGAAGTTGAAATGGAAGAGCTCGCGGAACCGGTGGCCCCCTTTCAGCCGGGTATACTCCAATTTTCGCCGCAGCTCGTGTTTTTCCCGGAAACGGAAGACCAGTTAAAAAAATTATTTTTGGACCAGCTGTTCAGGTTCCAGCTCAAATGGGCAAGTTCCACTTTGCTAGAGGATTCCCCGATACCAGCCGCCCTGTATTTTGATGCGGACTTAAAATATTTTTTGCAGAGATTTCCGGATACATTTTTATTGCTGTATAAACCGGTTTTTGTTTTTAAAAAAGCCATTTTGGAAATGGAGACGATATTGATTTCCCCTTTGGCAGTATGGTGTTTAACGTTTTTGGAAGAAGAGAAAGATGCCGTCTTTTTCGGTTCAAAAAGCCATTTCTGGGAAAAGCGTGCAGGCAAAAACGCGAAAAAAATTTTAAACCCGGTGATTGCGCTTGATCGGACCGAGAAAATTGTGCGCGGCATTTTGAAACAGCATGGTGTCACAATTCCGATTGAAAAAGGGCTGATTTGCCGGAACGGTTACATTACTTGGCCGGATGCGCCGCAGGGCCTGCATATCCTTGACAAACGGCCCCATATGGAGTGGTTCCGGCACCAGCGGAATTTACGGTCGCCGTTAAAATATATGCAGCTGAAGGCGGCACAGGCGCTGTTGAACGAATGTCTGGCAAAAAGTGTGGCACGAAAAAGACGGGAGTTGGAAGATCACTCACGGGACGGGGAATGATCGTATGAAACCACTCATTTTTATTGTCAATCCGGCGGCAAAAAACGGTGCCTGTTTAAAAGTATGGGAGAAAATGGAGGCAATGCTCGGAGGCCTGCAATATGATGTTTATTTTTCAAAGTACAGGGGGCACGCGAAAGAACTAGCAGAAAAGTTTGCAAAAAAGCTTGCGGAACCGGTTGTGCTCGTTGCGGTCGGGGGAGATGGTACGATCCATGAAGTCATTAACGGCGTGCATCATTTCAGCCATGTGACGGTCGCCTACATTCCGGCCGGGTCCGGCAATGACTTTGCGAGGGGCTACAGGCTGCCGAAAAAACCGCAAGCATGCATCCGCGCCATTTTCGGCATGCTTGAAGAAAGCCCCTCCGCTTATGACCTCGGCCATTTCTTCACGGCAGGCGGAAAAGAAGGCTATTTTGTCAACAGCCTCGGCGCCGGGTTTGATGCTGTCATTTCCGAACGGGCCAACCGTTCGAAGCTGAAGAAATGGCTGAACCGCGTGCTTCTCGGGAAACTGGCCTATGTGCTGATCCTTGTGCTGGAACTGTTTAAATACCGTCCGGTGACGGTGGAAATTGCGGCGGATGGCGTGAAGAAAGTTTTCCGCCGTACATGGTTGGTGGCCGTTTCCAACCAACCGTATTACGGGGGCGGCATGAAAATCTCCCCGGTGGCGGATCCGTCTGACGGCATGCTGAATATGATAGTCGTGCATGATTTATCCCGCTTGAAACTTTTGTTGATCTTTTTCACCGTTTTTTTAGGGAAACATGAATATTTTAAGGAAGTGTCCACTTTTACAGGAACGAAAATGTCAGTCATTTCAAGCACACCACTGCTCGTCCACGCCGACGGGGAAATTGTGGGCAGAACCCCCATTGAATTGAAAATCTGCCCGGAAGGGTGGAACCTTTTAAATACCGGACGCATCGCATCTGGCTTTTCGCCATTATTCTACGAAAACGATAAAATCAGCTTGACGAAAAAAGTCAAAAAGAGATAAAATTTATTAAAAGGTGGCTATTGTTGAATGATACTTGCCAATAGCTGTCTTTTTTTTGTTTTGGACCGTTGTTGATCCTGCAAAGTTTGCGGAAACTTTTGTGGAAACTATAGAAAATTTTAACAGATCCTTTATTTTTCGTGTAAAATGCTTGTATTTGGAAATCATTGTATACATAGAATCACAGTGATATGAGGTTGACTTACTGGATTTGAAGGTGAACGATGTTGGAAGATATATTAGGAAATGGCTGGGAAATTACACCGGCCGGGGGGGCAACAGGAGAAGCCTTCTACGCCAAATATAAGGAACAGACCCTGTTTTTAAAACGGAATTCGTCGCCGTTTCTTGCGGTGCTGTCCGCCGAAGGGATTGTCCCAAAACTCGTCTGGACAAAACGGATGGAAAATGGCGATACCATTACTGCCCAGCAGTGGGTGCAGGGCAGGGAACTGGAACCTTATGAAATGGAAGAACAGCGCGTTGCCAGACTGCTGAAAAAAATTCACGAGTCCAAACCGCTCTTGAATATGCTGCAGAGGCTTGGGATGGAGCCGATGAAGCCGGCCGATATGCTGGGTGATTTGGAGCACGGGATCGGGAAGGAATTGCTGGAGATGCCCGGGGTGCCAGATGCCCTGCAATTTCTTGAAATAGAACAGCCGAACATCCAATATGAGGATTATGTTGTTTGCCACGGCGATGTAAACCACAACAACTGGCTTTTGTCTGATGAGAATGAACTTTTCCTGATCGACTGGGACGGCCCGCTGATCGGCGATCCGGCAATGGATATCGGCATGCTGCTGTATTCGTATATCCCGCCGGAAAAATGGGAAAATTGGCTCATGGAATACGGTATTGGGATGACCGATGATTTGGCTTTAAGAATGAAGTGGCATGCGATATTCCAAACCATTGCCATGATCCGGTGGCATAAGGAAAAAAACCGGTTGGAAGAGATGCGCCGCTGGCTTGATTTTTTGCAGATCGTTTACCATGGCCGTGAAAATGGGAAGAGAAACCGCTGAACGGTTCCTCTTTCGTTTTTCCGGCGTGCGCCGGCATTAAAAATAGGTGTTTAACTGGTCAACCCATTCACTTAATTTGCTTTGATGCGCTTCAATATGGTCATCCAAATGCTGGGCATATTTCCCCGCCTGGCTGTAGCTGTACACATCTGTCAGCATTTGTTTCATATCTTCCCCGACAGCGGGATTCACCAGCAATGATTTTACCAGCCTTTCCAACTGTTCACATTCCGAAACAGATCCGCAGCAGTCTGTCTGATGGTCGTACAAAATATCGGTTAATAAATTCAACTGGTCGCGATGACTGAGTGTCAAATGGAACACATCCTTCACTTTGATATGCAGCTGTTTGCGTGCTATCATCATAAACGGCTGCCGCCGCTTGTACGAAGGATTCATGCTATTTTCCCCGCAACTCACGCGGGGCGTAAACTTCCTTCATACACATTTATTGTTTGATTTACATGTTTTTTTATGCAAATGGAATCCATAAATCGAGGTGCTTTCATGAGATTACGGAATAAACCATGGGCGGAAGATAAAATAAAGCAGTATCCCCAATATGTTGTCCCCGAACCGGAAAAATGGCGCGGCAAATGGCGGGAATTATTCGGGAACAGCCGGCCGCTCCATATTGAAATCGGAACAGGCAAGGGCAGATTTATCGCAGGGATGGCGGAACAACATCCGGATATCAATTTTCTCGGGATCGAAAGACAGCCGAGCGTGATTGTTTCCGCCCTTGACAAGCTGATTGAGAAAGAACTCGGAAATGTAAAGCTGTTAAACGTGGACGGCAGCAGGCTGCGCGATTTTTTTGCGAAAGGTGACGTAGAGCGGATCTATTTAAATTTTTCCGATCCTTGGCCGAAAAAACGCCATGAAAAGCGGCGACTGACATACCGCATGTTTTTAAAACTGTATGAGGATATTTTGGTGGAAGGCGGGGAAATCCATTTCAAAACGGACAACCAGGGCCTGTTTGAATACTCGCTGCAAAGTTTTTCCGAATACGGCCTGCTTTTGAAAAATATCAGCCTTGATCTGCATAACAGCGGTTTTGAAGGCAATATTATGACGGAATATGAAGAAAAATTTTCCGCCAAAGGGCAGCGCATATACCGCTGCGAAGCAAAATACCGGAATTGAACGCGCGCCGCACTGCAAAAAGTTTTGCAGTACGGGGCGCTTTTTCGTACCGCGAAAAAAAGGAAAAAAAGAAGTGACGGAGAATACATTTTAAGGAAACGGTTACATAATCAGGAGGGAAAAAACATGGAACATTTAAAAGTCGGAGAAATGGTGCTGTACTGGCTGGACGGCGGCGTTACGCACCTGGACGGCGGCGCGATGTTCGGCGTTGTTCCGAAGCCGCTTTGGTCGAAAAAATACTCGTATAATGATAAAAACCAGATTGAACTGCGAACAGACCCGATTTTTTTCCAGTTAAACGGGAATAATATCATCATTGATGCCGGCATTGGGAACGGCAAATTGACGGACAAGCAGAAACGCAATTACGGTGTGACGGCGGAATCGAGGATTGATGTGTCTCTGAAAGAATTCGGCCTGGCGCGGGAAGATATCGATATCGTCCTGATGACGCATCTGCATTTCGACCATGCATGCGGATTGACCATACCGGATGCGGACAGGCATGTTCCTTCATTTCCGAATGCGGTGATCTATGTGCCGGAAACCGAGTGGGAGGAAATGCGCCATCCGAACATTCGCTCAAAAAGCACGTACTGGAAAGAAAACTGGGAAGCTGTGCAGGACCAGGTACAGACGTTTAAAGAAGAGATCACAATTGAAGGTGCAGTCCGAATGATCCATACCGGCGGGCACAGCGACGGCCATGCGATAATTACCGGGGAGTCCGGCGGGGAAAAATGGATCCATATGGCGGACCTTTTGCCGACGCATGCGCACCGCAATCCACTGTGGGTCATGGCGTATGACGACTATCCGATGACTTCGATTTTCCAAAAACAAAAATGGATTGATAAGGCAATACAGGAAAATGCCTGGTTTGTATTTTACCACGATGCAATCTACCGGGCGCTGAAATGGGACGCGGAAGGGAATATTGTTGCGAAAGTGGAAAGGGAAAGAAATCCCGAATCATGATTTTCTGAAAAACGGTGAACACCTAGCATGTCCACCGTTTTTTTTTAAGGCTCCCTTATATCGGATACACATCGAGCACGATGCCGGTTTTGGCATCGGCGATGAATTCGTACTGCTTTTTCTCGCCGCCTTCCGTCATTGAAATCCCGCCGCGGTAAACCTTTGTTTTGAACGGGTATTTTTCATAATCTTCTGCTGCCATTTGGATCCATGATCCGTCGATCGGTCCGTTTTCTTTAAACGCTTTTTTTACTTTGGAAAGGACTGAATCCGCAGAAGTTGGCACTGTCTGGTGCACCGTTTCATTGACCGCATATCCCGCCGCTGCGCCAATTGCAATCCCTGCTAAAAACGTTTTCCAATTCATATTTGCCCACCCTTTCTTCTTTTTTGCAGCATATATTGCCATTTGCCTATCATTATACACTGAAACGGCAGGGAAAGTTAACAAACGGGAGCATCTTTGCACGGTATCAACAAATTGTGGCCATATTCGGCGGCCCCTAATCAGCGGAAAAACAGCAGATACCTTCTTTAAAAAAATCAGCGGTAATCTGCAGAAAATCGGTGTTTCCGTATTCACTCTCCAAATTTCAAAAACTGGAAGCCTCCCTTTTCGTCTTGTACAATAAAAAAGTACATACCCAATAAAGGAGCCATACAAATGGAATAAGAAACGCTCGAATTATTTAAAACGCTGACTGAACTTCCGGGCGCGCCCGGGAATGAGCATGCGGTTCGGAATTTTATGAAAGAGCAGCTGCAAAAATATGCGGATGAAGTCGTGCAGGACAATCTCGGCAGTATTTTCGGCGTCCGCCGTGGAAAGGAAAACGGCCCGGTTGTTATGGTCGCCGGGCATATGGATGAAGTCGGATTTATGGTCACCTCCATTACCGATAACGGCTTGATCCGCTTCCAAACGCTCGGCGGCTGGTGGAGCCAAGTGCTGCTAGCCCAACGCGTGCAGATTTGGACAGATAACGGTCCTGTGGCCGGAGTCGTCAGTTCGATTCCGCCGCATCTCTTGTATGAAGCGCAAAAATCGAAGCCGATGGACATCAAAAATAGATCGATATCGGTGCGGATTCCCGGGAAGATGCGGAAAAAATCGGGATCAGGCCGGGGCAGGCGATCGTGCCGGTCTGCCCTTTCACCCCGATGGCCAACCCGAAAAAAATCCTTGCCAAGGCGTGGGACAACCGATACGGCTGCGGCCTAGCAATCGAATTATTAAAAGAACCGCAAGGAAAGAAATTGCCGAATACGCTCTATTCCGGTGCAACGGTAATGGAGGAAGTCGGGGCGCGTGGGGCAAAAACGGCTGCGGCGATGATCAGGCCGGATATTTTCTTTGCGCTTGATGCAAGCCCGGCGAACGACGCCTCCGGGGATAAGGAACAGTTCGGGTAGCTTGGAAAAGGCGCGCTGCCGAGAATTTATGACCGGACAATGGTGACGCATAAGGGCATGCGCGAATTTGTCCTTGATATCGCCGAAAGCAACGGTATCCCTTACCAATATTTTGTCGCCCCGAACGGCGGGACGGATGCCGGCAACGTCCATATTTCCAATGAAGGCATTCCGAGCGCCGTCATCGGGGTTTGTGCCCGCTATATCCACACACATGCATCAATCCTCCATGTAGATGATTATGCGGCGGCGAAAGCTTTAATCATTAAACTCGTTCAGGCCTGCGACCGGGTAACGGTGGATGCCATCAGCGGAAGTAATTGTTAAAACATTGAGGTGAATACATTTGATCATTGCAATTGGTTCAATCAATCCGGCGAAAGTTTCGGCCGTCCGGAACGTTTTTGAAATGATGGAAAAAGCAGAATTTGCCCCTGCCGCCGTTCCATCCGGCGTTAACGAGCAGCCGTTTTCCGATGAAGAAACGATTACGGGCGCGGTCAACCGTTCGAAAGCGGTACTCAAATTAAAAAATGCCGATATCGGTATTGGGCTTGAAGGCGGCGTCACCGAGACCCCGCACGGTATGTTTTTATGCAATTGGGGTGCACTCACGGTAAAAGGTGGCGGGACTTATGTTGCAGGCGGGGCACGGATCCCTCTACCCGAAGAAATTGCGGTGCGACTGCGCGGCGGCGAAGAACTCGGCCCTGTCATGGAAGACTTCGCCCAAAAAGAAAATGTCCGGGAAAAAGAAGGGGCGGTCGGTATTTTTACAAACGGGCTGGTTACAAGAGGGGAAATGTTTACCCATATTGCAAAACTGCTTTTAGGACAGTACTTGTATCATAACAATTGATTGCAGTGCAGGCAGGGCAGTCCTGCCTGTTTTACATTAGGAAAAAAGACCGGCTTTTAAAATCATACTTTTGGCGGACTGCTTTGTAACAAAATTGTCACAAACACATGGTATAATGTGTGGAAAATGAGGAATAGATTACAACTGGCTGACTGCACGTTGTAAGGGACGGATAAAACAATACGTTTAGATACGTGACGCAAAGCACAGACCGATAAGGCAGGAGGAAGAAAGCCCAGGTTTTTAGAAAAAACAATATTCAGGCTTTGGCAACATCGCCTTTTTGTTGGCCACAGCAGCAACTGGGCTCATTTTGATGAAAATATGTCTGAAAATTGTGCAGGACAGTTATTTAAAGCTAAAAATGGCAACAGAGATCCAGCTGCTTTTTGCGCAGTCCGACAGGGAAATCCTTTACATATTACAATGAAGAAAAAGGGAAAAACGCTGAAAGCAGCATCAAAAACATCAATCAAAACGGTGACAAAATCCAATCGCGGCTGAATAAGCCCAACGATATTTTAAAACGGAGCCAGGCAGGGAATCTGCTGGCCCAGAGCCAAAACGGCTTCGGACGCAGTTTTTTAAAATTACACGATTTTAGGTTACAATAAAAGACAGAAAATAACTGGGAGGTACTCGAATGGAAGACTTGCAATCTGTAGAAGCATTTCATGAATTGAAAGAAAGCGGCGCGCATATCTTTTTGTTTTCGGCGGTGTGGTGCCCGGACTGCCGTTTCCTCGATCCGTTTATGCCGGAAATTGAAAAAGAATTTAGCGATTACACGTTTGTCCATGTTGACCGAGATAAGTTCATTGATTTATGCGGGGAACTGGATGTATACGGCATCCCGAGTTTTATCGCATACCGCGACGGCAAAGAAATCGGCCGTTTTGTCAGTAAAGACCGGAAAACAAAAGAAGAAGTGGAAAACTTTATTGAAGGCCTTGCCTGATTTGGCTTTTCCCTCCATCATGCCGATGGGGGATTTTTTCGGAAGGCGGCTGCCAGTTGCTTGGATCAGCGTGAATGTCATGGCAATCTAAAACTAAATTTTATAGAGGGAGGTGCGGCGTAAAAAATGGATACGAAACAAATGAGAAAAGAGCTGCAAAAACGGCTGGAAAAAGGAGGAAGAATTTTTTCCTATGATCGTGAGAAAGACGTGCTCCGCGTGGAAAACGGGGCAACCCATCAGGGAATGAATATTTCCCTACCGGAGATTGTGGCCAAATGGAATACGCAAAAAGAAAAAGCGATCGATGAAGTCGTGTATTATGCCGAAGAAGCGCTCAATGTCATGGGGAAAGCCCACCCACTTTCGGGCCGGGAAAAGTATATTTTCCCGGTCATCCGCTCCTCTTCGTTTCCAAAAGAAGCCCGCGAAGGTGTTCTGTTTTTGACGGATGAACATACGGCGGAAACGCGCATTTATTACGCCCTGGACCTCGGGAAAACATACCGGCTGATCGATCTCAAACTGTTGGAAGAAGAAGGCTGGAGCGGGGAGCATGTACGCGAAACGGCGCGTTTTAATGTGCGTTCGCTTTCCACGGAGATGAAAAAAGATACGGTGGCCGGTAATGATTTTTATTTTTTAAATACAAATGACGGTTATGATGCGAGCCGGATTTTGAATGAAAAATTTTTAAAAGAAATGGCAGAAAAAGTGAAGGGGGAAATGGTTGTCGCCGTTCCCCACCAGGATGTTTTAATTATAGGTGACATCCGGAATGAAACAGGGTATGATGTAATGGCGCAAATGACGATGAACTTTTTTGCAAACGGCCATGTGCCGATTACAGCCCTTTCGTTTTTATACAAAGACGGCGAACTGGAGCCGATCTTTATTATGGGCAAAAAGCGCAAATCTTGAAAGGAGTTCGTTTCATGAATGTATTTTACAACCGCGAAGGAATCGGCGATACGCTGATTATCATGATCAAAGATATGGAGCATACCGCTTTTGAAAAAAAAGGCAATGTTGCCCGCATTTATGATGAAAAGACAAATGATACCACCGGCTATAACATTTTCGGGGCATCAAAATACATGGAGATTGATGCAAAAGGCCCAGTAAAGTTAACGGAAGCACTGATGGATAAGCTGAATGGGATTCTCGCTGAAAACGGGTTTGATGAAAAGCTTGAAGCCGACCTATCTCCAAAATTCGTTGTCGGATATGTGAAAGAAAAAGTGAAGCATCCGGATTCCGACCATTTGAGCATCTGCCAGGTCGATGTCGGCAATGAGACGCTGCAAATTGTCTGCGGCGCTCCAAATGTGGAGGCCGGCCAAAAAGTTGTCGTTGCGAAAGTCGGCGCCTGCATGCCGAACGGGATGATTATCAAAGATGCTTCGCTGCGCGGCGTCGCTTCTAGCGGCATGATTTGTTCGGCACGTGAACTTGGGCTGCCGAATGCACCGCAAAAGAAAGGCATCCTTGTGTTAGATGACGAATACGAGGTTGGCCGGGAATTTCCGCTACCGGCTTAACCATTTGAAAAGGCCACGCCCGCTCTGCGGTTCGTGGCCGGATTTTTAACGGCTGCCGTTCGGAAATACACGCTGGACCGTATCATTAAACTGGTCAAAGAAGCCGGAAATCGGGCGCCCGTTCCGAAAATCATTTACATAGTCGTTCATTTGGTCAAAGAAATCCGGGTTTTCGGAAACATACACATCATCGATCGACTTATCTGTTTGCTTGACAACTTTTGCAATTTTGTTTTTTAAACTTTTGTTCAATTTGTCATTATTTTGCTTGTTGTCCAGCAATACGGCCACGTAAGCATTGTCATCCGTAGCGATGACTCTCGCTTTATCCACTTCTTTTAAATCTTCAACGCGGCGGGCGATTTTGTTTGCGACCCTGACGTTTTGCGTGTTTGTCATATTGTTGTTGGCATCATTATCCAACAAGTTTGTATTGTTTGTGCCGTTGTCATTCCGGGTGTTATAACGGACGTTGTTGTAACGAACATCATTGTTATCAGCCGTGTTATCATAGCGGACAGGGCGCGTATTGTTGTTGTCCACGTTAGAACGGTTATTGTTGTTGCCGCATCCGATTAATAGGCCTGATGCAAGCCCGATGCCCAGCAATGTTTTTGCAGCTTTCAATTTACTTGCCTCCTTTTAAAATGGTATCAATCATAATGTGCCTAGCGCAGTTTTTTTTATGCTGGAAGGGCTGTGTTAAAAAATCCCTCGAAAAACATGTGTTTCCTTTGTATAATGGAGAGTGACAGGATTTTTTGGGGACTCTTCGGACGCAGGAGCAAAGGGAAAGAGTGATGAATGTGAATTGGTTTAAAAAAATGGCAAAATACTTTAAAGACGACAGCGGGCACGAAGAGGAAACAGAAACGGCCCAAAATCACCGGACGTTAAACAAAAACATTGATACCCGTGTGGTTTACCAATATCCGAAAAACCATTTCCGTTTTCCGGTAATACCGGATCAGGACGCCCTTCCTGCCCGTACGTCGAAAAAGGGGCTGGAGCGCCCGCAGCCTGATTTAAGGGCGCATCAGCCTGTTACCCGCTATAAAAGAGAAAAAATTGGGCAAAAGGGAAGCCATCCTTTCCGGCCGACCGATATCCCTTCCCCGGTTTACGGGTATAAACGGCCGGAAAACGGGCCGCCGCTTCAGCAGAAAGAACCGGTTTTTGAATATGAACTGGAAGACGATTACCAAAAAGATATCCGTATTTGTGATATAGAAAAAGTGACAAAACAGGCGCTTGATTTTGAACCCGTTTTTGGCCAAAATACGGCGGAAGCGGCTCCAGTAACGGGTTTGTCAGCACATGGTGAAAAGGTGCAGGCATTTACCGGAACAGATTCTATATCAGGGACCCCATCGGAAACGTCTGAAAATCTTTCCGGAGAAAAGGCTGCTCAAAAAGTGCAACAAAGGGAAGCTGCGGCAATGGGCCGGGCAGCTGGTACGGGAAGCCCAGATCAAATATTGGATCCGCAGACAGGGGAAATAGCAGCAACAACTGATCCTGAAGCGGTTTTTGGAACGCCGGGACCCCTCTCTGTGGAAGGTGAGGCGGAGATACCGCAGCAAGGAATGATGCAGGACGTTTCACAAACGGGAACGGCAGCTTATACAAAAGGCTCCTCTGATGCGTTGGAAAATTCCGCCGGGGAACAGGCGTTTTTAGAAGCGGGCCCGAGCCTGCAGGAAGAAACCGGTGGCCGGACAGAGCGGCAGGAGCATGTTATCGGTAAAGGTACAGAGCTGTTGACTGCGGAGAAAGAAACAGAAGCATCCGGACTCGTTCAACCATCTGAAACGGAACAGGTGAAAGAAGAACAGCAAACGGCATCTGAAACGGAACAAGTTGGAGCAGCGGCTGTTGAAACTATTGAAGCACAGGATGTTTCCGGAAAAACGGAAGAGAAGCCTAAAAAAGAGAGGAAACACTTGCCATTTAATGTATTGATGCTAAACCAGGACCGCAGAAAAATCGCTGCAAAAAAAGAAGCGCCGCGCATACAGCAGGAAAAACCGGCGCTTGGCATGGCAGCGCAGGCGGAAAACGGCAGGGAGAAGCCGTATGCTTTCCCGCCGCTTTCCCTGCTGGATCCGCCGGTAAAACAAACCCGGGATGCTGAATGGATAAACGAACAAAGCGAAACGCTTGACCGGGCGCTTGAAAATTTTAATGTCCGCGCCAAAGTGGTCAATGCGAGCCAGGGGCCATCCGTGACGCGCTTTGAAGTACAGCCTGAGCCGGGTGTAAAAGTCAATAAAATTACAAACTTAAATGACGACTTAAAATTAAGCCTTGCCGCGAAAGATATAAGGATCGAGGCGCCGATCCCGGGCAAGCATACGGTCGGCATTGAAATCCCGAATGTGAAAAGCCGCCCTGTGCGGTTAAGCGAAATTATCGGGGATCCGGCATTCCAAAACAGCCCCTCGCCATTGACCGTTGCGATGGGCCTCGACATTTCCGGAAAGCCGGTTGTGACCGACCTGCAAAAAATGCCACACGGGCTGATCGCCGGCGCCACCGGGTCCGGGAAAAGCGTCTGCATCAATTCCATTCTGGTGTCGCTTCTTTACAAAGCGGCGCCGCACGATTTAAAACTACTTTTAATTGATCCAAAAATGGTGGAACTGGCACCGTACAACAATATCCCGCATTTGGTTAGCCCTGTGATTACAGATGTGAAGATGGCGACGGCCGCATTAAAATGGGCGGTGGAAGAAATGGAAAGGCGTTATGAACTGTTCGCCCATGAAAGTGTGCGCGACATCCACCGCTTTAATCAAATGGCGGAACAATCGCGGTGTTTTGCGGAGAAATTGCCGTATATTGTGATCGTGATCGACGAGCTTGCCGATTTGATGATGACATCTCCAGCGGATGTTGAAGATGCGATTTGCCGGATCGCGCAAAAAGCCCGCGCCTGCGGCATCCATTTGATCATCGCGACGCAGCGGCCGAGCGTGGATGTCATCACCGGTTTAATTAAAGCCAATATTCCGACACGGATTGCCTTTTCCGTTTCTTCGCAGGTCGACTCGCGCACCATCATCGACACGGGCGGGGCGGAGAAACTGCTTGGGAAAGGGGATATGCTGTTTTTGGAAAACGGCTCTTCCAAACCGGTCAGGCTGCAGGGCACTTTTGTAAGCGACAGAGAAATCGATGATGTTGTGCTGCACGCCAGAAAAATGGCAAAGCCCGAATATTTGTTCAAGCCGGAAGAATTGATGGTGCAGGCGCAAATGAATGAAGAGGAAGACGAACTTTTTTTGGATGCGTGCGAATTTGTCATTGAGCAGGGCAGCGCGTCCACTTCGCTTTTGCAGCGCAATTTCAGGATCGGCTATAACCGTGCGGCCCGCCTCGTCGATATGATGGAGGAGCAGGGCATCATATCGGAAGCAAAAGGCAGCAGGCCGCGCGACGTCCTTGTTTCAAAAAGCGAATTCAGGCAAATGCAGGAAGCTGGTGCCGCCCGCGAGTAAAAGTTTTTCCTTATATGCGGCGGGGATAATGGCAACGCTAGGAAGTGAAGGGTGCTCTTCCCGCACATATTTGCCGCTTTAGCAGGGTGAAGCAAAGTTTCTGTTTTTTGTGTTCACAGCTGCCCAGAAGTGATATAATGACTAAGCATAAATTTTTTTGTGAAGATGGGCATCGAAACCGGCCGCACGCAGCAAGTGCAGCCGGTGCAGAAACGTGCGCTATCGCACATGATGGGTTTTTATCATATACTGCATACATATAGACAGTGTTGGAGGTTCTATTATGACTGTATACCATTTCGTAGGCATTAAGGGATCGGGCATGAGTGCGCTGGCACAAATCCTGCACGACATCGGATACGAGGTGCAGGGATCGGACGTAGAAAAGCGCTTTTTTACACAACAAGCGCTGGAGGATGCGGGCATCAAAATATTGCCGTTCCAACGTGAAAATATACAGCCGGGGTTGACGGTTATTGCAGGAAACGCATTTCCCGATACGCATGAAGAAATTGACGAGGCATTCAAACGCGGGATTCCTGTGATCCGTTATCACAAATTCCTCGGAGATTTTATCACCAGGTTCACAAGCATTGCCGTTACGGGCGCGCACGGAAAAACATCGACAACAGGGCTGCTTGCACATGTGATGCATGCGATCAAGCCGACTTCCTACTTGATCGGGGACGGCACGGGAAAAGGCGTAAAAGATGCGGAGTATTTTGTGTTTGAAGCTTGCGAATACCGTCGTCATTTCCTTTCTTACCATCCGGATTATGCGATCATGACCAATATTGATTTTGACCATCCTGATTACTATGCCAATATTGACGATGTTTTTTCTGCTTTCCAGGAAATGGCCCTGCAGGTGAAAAAAGGCATCATCGCATACGGGGATGATGAACAGCTGCAAAAAATCCAGGCAAAAGTCCCGGTTGTGTTTTACGGATTTGAAGAAGGAAACGATTTCCAGGCGAGAAATATTGTGACGGAACCAACAGGAACGAAATTTGATGTGGTTGTCCGCAATAATTTTTACGGCACGTTTGAAATCCCGTCTTTCGGGAACCATAATGTGCTGAATGCGCTCGGTGTCATCGCCCTCTGCCAGTACGAAGGGATTGATAAAGAAGCGGTGCAGGAGCATTTAAAAACGTTCCATGGGGTAAAACGCCGCTTTACGGAAAAAGAAATCGGCACGCAAATCATTATTGACGATTATGCCCACCATCCGACTGAAATCAAAGCAACGATTGATGCGACCCGGAAAAAATATCCGGAACGCGAGCTGGTTGCGGTATTCCAGCCGCACACTTTCAGCCGCACACAGGCTTTCTTGACGGATTTTGCCGAAAGTTTAAGCCTTGCCGACCGGGTCTTTCTCTGCGATATTTTCGGGTCGGCCCGTGAGCATTACGGAAAGCTTTCCATCAATGATTTGCAGGAAAAAATTGAAGGTTCCCAAATTATCAAAGAAGAGGACATGTCCCCGCTTCTCGGGATTGAAAACAGCGTCATCCTCTTTATGGGGGCCGGCGATATTCAAAAGTACCAAAAAGCATACGAAGAATTGCTGCAAAGGCATGTAAGCCAGTAATAGAAAAGGCGTTGTCCGGAAAAACGTTGGACAACGCCTTTTCAATTTCCCGGACGATCCTGCGACGCCATTTCCGGCACGTTCCTACTAAATTGTCTTATTTCCGCAAAAAAAGGCAGCAAATGAGCAGGAAAAAAGGAATAAAAATCGAAATAATAATCAAAAAGAAAATCCTGCCATTTATAATTGGCAGGTGCCCGGCAAGTATGAGAAAATAGAGGGAGCAGAGGCTAAAAAAAAGAAATCGAAAGCCTTGCGTGTTTTATGCAGGTGATTTGGGATAATTTGATTGTACATGGAGGTGGTATGGAAAAATGATTATCATACTTTATTTGAGCGTGGCTCTGATTGCTGTGGCCTTTTTTATTTTGGTACTGAGCTTGTCGAAAACGCTCAAATCGTTAAGCAAAACTTTGGACAATCTGTCTGATACGGTCAAAGGGCTTGAAGGGCAGCTGCACGGGATAACCATGGAATCCACAAAACTTTTGGAAAAAACCAATGTGTTGGTAGAGGACATCGAACATAAATCAGAAAGGCTGAACAGCGTGGTTTATGCCGTCGAAGACATCGGCGTGTCCGTCCAGCAGCTGAGCCAGGCACTGCGCAAAGTGACAACAACCATTGCCTCTGCAGTCAGCAAAAGGCAGGATAAAATAGCGCAAGCCATGCAATGGGGCGCTGCGTTAAAAGAAATTAAAAATAGATGGTCGGATAAAAAAAGCAAGAATTCGTCCGGCCAGGACAACAGTACTGTTACCCATCCGCTTTCTGCAAAAAGCCCGAAACCGAAGCGGCTTTTGGAAGAACAGGTCCATGATGAAGAAAGGCAGTTGAGAAGGGCAAGAAATTCATAAGGAGGAATGGATATGTCTAATGAACAAATGTCCACAAAAGATTTTTTGACGGGCGCTATTGTCGGCGGTGTTGTCGGTGCTGCGGTTGCCCTTATGCTCGCTCCGAAATCCGGTAAAGAACTGCGTGAAGATTTAAACGGCCAAATGGAAGCCATTAAAGGAAAAACCGACGGCTGGCGCGAATTTGCGGCTGAAAAAGGAACAAAACTTGCTTCGCAGGCTGCCGAAAAAACAAAGCAGGTACGGGATTTCGCCATGCAAAAAGGCAGCCAGCTGAAAGACAATGTGATGCAAACGGCTCAGCAGGCAAAAGACAAAGCGGGGTTCGATATGGAAGAGATGAATAAACAAATGCAGGATCAGCCCGGAGCCTCCTCTTCATTCGGCGAATAAGCAGGCGGAAAAAAGCGGCATTTGCGCCGCTTTTTTCATACAAGAAAAGAACCATTTCCGATACAAAATAATAATAAAGAATAGGGTGGCAAAACATAAACTTCACTATTTGCTTTAATGCATAAAAGCGTTTATCCGATAAAGAATTTTTCCGTGACTTTTTAAAAAGAATAGACTATAATAAGTGCTAATAACTTGTAAGTTTAATTGACAACAGGAAGACGGCAGAAAAAAATCTATAAAGGACAACAGAGAGGATGAGAGGTACGTGGGGAACCAAGAGCTTGAGCAATTGCGAAAAGAAGTAGAAGCACTGAATTTGAAACTCCTGGAATTGATCAACAGGCGGGGCAAACTTGTGCAGGAAATCGGGAAACTGAAGGAAGTACAGGGGGTGAACCGCTATGATCCGGTCCGTGAACGGGAAATGCTGAATTTGATTAAGGACCATCATGATGGCCCATTTGAAATTTCTACGATTGAGCATCTCTTTAAGGAAATTTTCAAAGCCGGACTAGAACTGCAGGAAGATGACCACCGCAAAGCATTGCTTGTTTCGCGGAAGAAAAAGCCGGAAAATACGATTGTCGATATTAAAGGTGAAAAAGTGGGCGACGGCAACCAATATTTTGTTTTTGGCCCATGTTCGGTTGAATCGTACGACCAGGTTGCGGCTGTTGCTGCATCCGTTAAAGCGAAGGGATTAAAATTGCTTCGCGGCGGCGCTTATAAACCGCGCACCTCTCCGTATGATTTCCAAGGTTTGGGGCTTGAAGGCCTGAAAATCTTAAAGCAAATCGCCGATGAATTTGATTTGGCTGTCATCAGTGAAATCGTAACGCCGGCTGATTTGGAAAAAGCAGTGGATTACCTTGATGTGATCCAAATCGGCGCGCGCAATATGCAAAACTTTGAACTGTTGAAAGCGGCAGGTTCCATAGAAAAGCCGATCCTTTTAAAACGCGGCCTGGCTGCAACGATTGAAGAATTCATCAATGCGGCGGAATACATTATGTCTAGGGGCAACGGCCAGATTATCCTTTGCGAACGCGGCATCCGGACGTATGAAAGGGCGACACGGAATACGCTCGACATAACTGCCGTGCCGATTTTAAAACAGGAAACGCATTTGCCGGTATTTGTGGATGTGACCCACTCAACAGGGAGAAGGGATCTGCTCCTTCCGGCGGCTAAAGCGGCGCTCGCCATCGGGGCGGACGGCATCATGGCGGAAGTCCATCCAGATCCGGCTGTGGCGCTCTCAGACTCGGCACAGCAAATGGATTTGAAACAATTTGATGAATTTTATAAAGAAATCCAAGCTGTACTGCCTGCAAAAATTTAACCTATTTGAAACAGCCTTCTGCGTGGTGCAGAAGGTTTTTTCTTCGCCAGGTCCCCCATTCCTTGAAAATCCATGCGAAGAATGTGTCAATTTTGTGTCAAGACTTGCAGGAAATTTTTCCCTGGCTTATTATATATGGTATAATGAAAAGTCTAATGAACTGATAAAAATGTCGAATACGATCGTGGTTTGGCGTTTTTTAGATCATACACCGCTGACCTGCCGGAATATTGCCGTTGCCATGTTTAATATGGGCTGAATTGTGAAAACTATGAATAGGACTGTAAAATTGGAGTGTGAATGGAAAAATGAATGTGACCATTTATGATGTTGCCCGTGAAGCCAATGTTTCAATGGCTACCGTTTCGCGGGTTGTAAACGGAAACCCGAATGTTAAGCCAACTACAAGAAAGAAAGTTTTGGAAGTGATCGACCGGCTTGGCTACCGCCCGAATGCTGTTGCGCGCGGGCTTGCCAGCAAAAAAACGACGACGGTCGGCGTGATCATCCCGGATGTTTCGAATATGCTTTATGCGGAACTTGCGCGCGGCATTGAAGATATTGCAACGATGTACAAGTACAATATTATTTTGAGCAATTCGGACCAAAATAAAGAGAAAGAGCTGCATCTGCTCAATACGATGCTTGGCAAGCAGGTGGACGGTATTGTGTTTATGAGCGGCAATATTACGGAAGAGCATATTGCTGAATTCGAAAAATCTTCCGTACCGATCGTGCTCGCCGGTTCAATTGAGCCGTTCAACAAAATTCCGTCTGTCAATATTGATTACAAAAAGGCGACGGTAGAAGTCATCAGCGAGTTTGTGAAAAAAGGCCATAAAGAGATTGCTTTGGTCATCGGCCCTCTCCATGATGCGATCAACCGTGAACTGCGCCTGGAAGGGTACAAAGAGGCACTCGCCGAAGCGGGAATTGAATTCGATGAAGACTATGTTATAGAGGGGGACTATACATATGATTCCGGTATAGAAGCATGGCAGCGGCTTCAGGAATTGGATAAAGCCCCTACGGCTGTTTTCGTTGGAAACGATGAAATGGCGCTCGGCGTGATCCATGGCGCCCAGGAC
>Ga0207747_1000448_pt1 | contig 47691 bp, 42 predicted proteins | sample HigsolmetaGSP11D_FD_184839 | JGI IMG/M metagenome (GOLD analysis project Ga0207747, IMG submission 184839) | High solid enriched microbial communities from the Joint BioEnergy Institute, USA - SP1-1-D (SPAdes) | ecosystem: Engineered > Bioreactor > SSF (Solid state fermentation) > Aerobic >...
CCCGCCGCACCTTCGAGGAAGGCCAGGCCGCCGGCACCCTGCCCAGCATCGCCGCCGTGCTGCCCGCCCAGGTGATCGACCTGCTGGCCGAGGCGAAGATGGTGGCCAGCAAGGGCGAGGCGCGGCGCCTCATCGCCCAGAACGGCGTGAAGCTGAACGACGCGCCAGTGACCGATGTGGCGCAGATGGTCACGCCGGCGGATCTGCGCGACGGCGCGGCCAAGCTCTCGCTCGGCCGGAAGCGCCATCTTCTGGTGCGTCCCGCCTGACCTGAGCCGCCGCCGCACCTCCGGGCGTTCCTGCCCAGGATGATCGCAGGCCTGTCCAGGATCCGCCGGACCACAGTCCGGGCGTCCTGGACCAGAGCGCGTTTGCAAACCCGACCAAGGCCGGAGCATGGTCATCCCAAGGATGAGCATGCTGTATAGCTGGCTGCCGTAACCCTTGTCTCCAGCGCACGCTGCCGGTCAGCACCGCAATGATAGGCGGCGTGGCGGTGGGCTCGGATCACGCTCGCGTCCATAAGGTGCAAGCCCCAAGGCGCCTCGCCCGCAGATCCGCTTCCGTCTGCCGTGCCAAGAGGATCCGTTCAGAATGCGCCGATGCGCTTCCGGCTGAGGCGTCTCAGGTGGTCGATGTCATGGCCCTGTCTGAAACCTGTCTCAAACCGCTCGTGCCGGGCCGCCGTGCCACGGCCGCGACGGCCCCGATCGCATCCGCGACCAGCCCCGGTACGCCATAGTGGACCATGTGGCCGAGGCCGGGGACCAAGTGCAGGTCGCTCCCTGGCAGTTCCCGATGCAGCCGGGCAGAGTGCCGTCCGACATCGACGATCTGGTCCTCGGTGCCGGCCAGGATGGAAACCGGCAGGCGGCGCAGCTCGCCGTAGCGTTCCTCGAAAGCTGCTGCGGCCGGTATCATCGCCGCGGCATCTTCGGCACTGGCCTTGATCTGCCAAGGCCGGAGCATCATCGGCACCGGCGTGGCCTCGGTGAAGGCGGGCGGCACCGGGGCGGGATAGAACATCCTCCTGATCATCTTCGGCGCGATCATCCGCCCGATCAGCGGCCCGACGGTATAGCGGATGAGATCTCCGGCCACCGGAATGGCGGGTGGCGAAAACAAGGCCACGTCGGCGCGCGTGGTCGGGAAATAGTACCCGGACACCAGCACGAGGCCGCCCACTGTCTCAGGGTGGTTGAGTGCCAGAGCCATGGCCACCAGCGTGCCCCAGGAATGGCCGACCACGATCGGCCGCTCGATCCCGAGGCGCCCGAACGCCTCGGCAAAGACCGCGGCCTGGGCCTCGGCTGTCCACAGCCGGTCGCGCGGCCGCTCGCTGTAGCCGTAGCCGGGCCGGTCGAAGGCCACGACCCGGCGTTGCTCGGCCACCAGTCCCAGGACACCGCTGGCCACGAAATCCTCAGCCATGACTGCATTGCCGTGCAGCAGCACGACCGGTGGCCCGCCACTCCCGCCTGCTTCCACGAAATGCAGCCGCACGCCCCCGGCTGCGAGAAACCGCCCCAGGGGCGGGTGCTCCCGCTCCGCCCGCCGCGCGTCAGCGCGCACTTGCAGGGCCATTCCGGCAAGAACGGCAGCCGAGATCAGAGCGGCCTTGGCGAGGCGCCCTTCAGTGCCGGTTGCCTCTGCGGCCATGCTGGCCGGGTCGGCACCGCCCGGGGCAGCATCACGCCAATGCGGGGCTCCGGCTTGGCCCGCCCCTGGTCCGTGATCGTTCATCTGGCTTTCCAAATTCCTGGGTGACGCGTGCTGGGCCGCTCGGCCCCAACCCAAGGACGGTGATTGGCGGAATACTGCAGCACAGCGCGGTCAACGGCCGCCGCCCCGGACAGTTTCCGCCAGATGCGCGGCTGGTCGGCGCTCACGCGATCCATAGAGATGATGGACTGCACCGCCCGGTCCGTAGCGCCCTGGACGCCGGTGATCCGGGCACCGATCTCCTCCATCGCCTTCGCCCTTCGGGCGGCAGGCTGCTTCACCTCGGAGGCGACCACGGCGAAGCCCTCGCCGGCCCCGCCGGAGTGCCGGGCCGCAAGGCTTCAAGGCGCGTGGATCCGCACGCCCTGCCGCACGCTGCTCCCCTGAGGGCGCCTACTCCTGCCCCGGCTGCCTCAGGATGCCGAACAACCCGCGCAGGAAGCCCGGCGTCAGCGCCGCCAGCGGATTCACCGTCACCGTGGGGTCGGCGAGCGCCCCATGCACCTGGAAGGTCGCGGCGAAGACACCGCCACCGGCCTCCGGGCTGAACAGCCGCCCGAGGAGCGGGACATTGCCGAGCAACGTGTTGAGTGCATAGGCGGGAACGATCGTGCCCTCGATGTCCACCGCCCCGCGCTGCCGCCAGATCCGCCCCTTGGCGGTGATGCCGAGCGAGGCGGAGAAGGCGCGGGCATCCTTCAGCTCCAGCAAATCCGGCGTCAGGGTGAAGGGGGCGATCAGGCGATTGAAGACCAGCCCGCTGCCGCCCTGCATCGCCTCCACCAGCCCGTAGAGGGTCAGGGCCTGCAGCAGCTTGGCCGCGGCCGGCGCGTCCCCCACCACGAATTGCTCCAGCTCCGCCGTGCCGGAGAGCGGCGCGCCCTGGCGCAGCTCGTCATAGACCGCGGTCACGCTCAGCCGCCCGCCCCGGATGGACTGCAGCACGTCGAAGACACGCAGCAGCGCCCCGCCATCCTCCGCGGTCAACCGCAGCAGCCGCTGCCGTCCGCGTGGCGTCACGGTGATCTCGAAACCGCCGGGCGGCGGCGCCCCCTGGGCCGCGGTGCGGCCACTTGCCTCCGCTTCCCGCAGCAGGCCATTCGCGTCGGTGCGGATTCGTGCCTGAAGGCCGAACAGGTTCCGTGCCTCGCCCATCGTCGCCCGGTCGAAGCGAAGATCCAGGGAGAGCGGCGGCCCGGTCTGCTCCGCGCCAGGCGGGGCGGGCCGAGTATCGAGCCGCGCCGCCAGGATCGGTCGCAGGTCAAGCAACGGGCCGCGAACCACCATCAGCCAGGGCCCGCCTTCCCGCCGCGGCGGCCGGATCTCGCCGGCGAAGCGGGTACCGTTAAGCGTGCTGTCGGCGATCTCGAAGCGCTCGATCTCGCTCTGCGGGCCGAAGACGGCCCGGCCGCGCAGGGCGGCGCCCGGCGCATCCAGGCGGATGGCTTCGATGGACCGCAGAGCCTCGCCCTGCAGGCGCAGCGTGGCCTCCGCCGCGGCAGAGGTGCCAGGGGGCTTGGACCACCCGACCGCCTCCAGCCCCATCCTCGTGTCGCGCAGGTCGCCCTTCAGCGCGACCTGGCCCTGGGCGTTCCGGCGCCTTTCGTAGCGCGCCTCGATGCCCACCGGCCCGTCCATCAGCCCGCCGGCCTCCAGGCCGAACACCGCCAGCTTCCGTGCATCGAGCCGGCCGGTGAGAGTGGCGCGCTCAGCGACGCCGGTCGCCGGGCCGTTGCGGAAGTCCATGTCCAGGCTTAGCCGCACCGGCGCGTTCAGCAGCACCGCCTGGCCGTTCAGCTTCAGCGCTTCGGTGTCCACCGCCAGGTCCAGATTGGCGCGGTCCAGATCCTGGCCCTGGATGGCGTTGGTCAGCTTCGCATCCGCGATGCGCGCCGTGGCGTGCAGCTTCAGCATCTCGATCGGCAACTCGGCATAGAGCGGGAAGGCGATCCGCACCCGGGTATCCACCTGCCCGCGGGCGACGCCGATATCCACCTTGCGCTTGTCGAACAGGTGCAGCCGCGGATGCCGCACCACCGCCCAGGCATCGGCCAGCGGCCCGGCCATGTGCACCGCGATCTCCGCATTGCCGGGCGGGACATCAAGGTTGAAGATCCGCGCCGAGGCCTCCCGGATCTCCATCCCGCCCCGGGCGCCATCGGAGGGCGGCTGCCGGCCGGCATGGCTGCGGATATTGATCTCGTTCAGGCCGAATTCGGCGGTGGCGGCGACGCCCTGCAGGGGCACGATCGGCCGCATCCAGTGGATCGTGGCGTCCCTGGCTTCCGCCCTGCCGGAAAGGCCGGTGAGGCGGAAGCCGTCCAGCGTCTCCGGCACTTCCGCCTCGAAGCGCCAGTGGCCGTCGTGGACCTCGCCGGCAGTGATGTTGTCGGTGACCCAATTGCGCGCCCCCTGGGCCAGCCCCTCCGGCCAATAGGCCGGCAGTTCGGCGAAGCGCACCACATCCACGCCGAGGGTGAAGCTGCCGCGCCAGAACCCATCCTGGCGCTGCGCCTCGGCGCTCGCGGTCACGGTCGGACCCGGCATACCGAGGCTGCCGGCCGGCGCCAGATGGACCACCAGCCGGTCCATGCGCAGCATCCCAGGCGTCAGGCTCAGGGCCAGGTCCGCCGCTGCCACGCTGACGCGGCTGCCACCGATGGCGAGGACCGCATCGCTGGCCGCGAGGCCCAGCCGCGCCTCTGCAAGCTCCACCCGGTCCAGCGATTCGGGCGCCGTGAGGGAGAGGCGGAGGCGGGTGTCGCGGAGCGTCCCGGCGGGCATGGCATCCAGCGCCGCCCGCCGCGCCTCCGGCGCCAGGCCGGCGGGCCAGGCGCGGGCCAGCGCGGCGACGGAGAGCGGATCGGCGCGGAGGTGGAGCCTGGCCTCCCAGCGCCCCTCCCGCATCGCCGCCTCGCCGCTGGCAGTGAGCGTCGGCCCCGGCTGGCCGCCCGGGCCGGGCAGGGCCAGTTGCGCCCCGGTCAGGCGCAGCGCCCGGCCGCTGCCCTCCAGCGCCGCGTCCAGCCCGGCGAAGGGCAGGCGCCGGCCCTGCCCCAAATCCAAGGCGCCGGCCCCGGCATCCAGATGGATGAAGAAGCGCTCCGGCCGGCCCATGGCGTTCAATTCCGCAGTGGCGGCGAGGCTGACGGCCGCGTCCAGGGCAGCAAGCGGGGCCAGCGGCGGCCAGATCTTGGCAAGCTGCGGCGGCCGCAGCGCCGGCAGCGCCATGCCGAGGGAGACGCGCATCGGCGCGCCGGAGGCGGAGCCGCTGAGGCGCACCGGCACGGCGAGATCGCCGCTCCGGATGGTCGCAGCCCCCCCCGCCGCCAGCCCCCCCGCCGCCGCGCGGCGGATGTCGATCTGCGGATCGGTCAGCGACCAGGAGCGGCGCAGCGCCCGGTCCACCACCCGGATCTCGCCGCCGATGATGCGGATGCGGCGCAGTGCCGCGACGCTGCTGCGGTCCGAGGCCGGCAGCATCAGGTCGGACAGCGCTTCGAGCGCAACCCGACCGGCATCCGGTTCCGCCCCGTCCGGCGGCGCCCCCCCGGCGGGCCGAGCGCCAGGTCGAAGGAGCCGTCCTCCGCCCGCAGCACCGCGATGGAGGGCTGGTGCAGGGTGATGGTCGCGGGGGCCAGCATTCCGTGCAGCAGAGCACGGAAGGACAGGGTCGCCGCCGCATCCGGCAGCTCCGCCTGGACCCTGCCATCGGCACCGAGCAGCCGGACGCCGGAAAGGCGGATGTCCAGCGGCTCTGCCAGCCCGCCACGCCAGCCCTCCCAGGCGATGGCGGCCTGGGCGATCTCGAGGCGCGGCCCGTCCAGCGCCCCGTTCACCGCCTGCTCGATCTGCCGGGTCAGGGGCGGCAGGACCAGCGGTCCCTCGGCCAGGCGCCAGGCGAGCGCGCCAAGGCCCACCGCCAGGACCAGCAGCAGGGCGAGCAGTCCCTGGGCCAGCCGCCGGGCCCAGCGAAGCGCTTGACCGGAAGGGCGGGTCACGCCTTCCCTCCTCGGTCATGTCCGCAATCATCCCGCACCCCGAGCGCCTGCCCCGCCCCTTCGACCAGGAGGGGGCGGAACGGCTCGCCGAGCGATTTTCCGAGATCTCCGCCCCGGCCCGCGCCTTCGCGGCCAGCGCCGAGGGCGCGGCGCTGCTCGGCGCGCTGGGCGGCCACAGCCCCTATCTCTCCGACCTGGCGCTGCGGGAGCCGGAGATGCTGCTGCGCCTCACGGAGCGCGGGCCGGACGAGACCTTCGACCTGGCCCTCGCCCCCCTGACCCATGCCGACCCCCAGGCAGGGCGGGAGGCAGTGGGGGCGCTGCTGCGGCAGGCCAAGCGGCGGGCGGCGCTGATCGCCGCCGTGGCGGACCTTGCCGGGCTCTGGCCGCTGGACCGGGTGACGGGGGCGCTCTCGGACCTCGCGGATGCCTGCATCGACTTCGCCTGCGCGCATCTGCTGCTGGCGGCGGCGGAGCGGGGGGAACTCCGGCTCAGCCGCAGCGGCGGCGCCAAGCCCGATCCGCGCGCGATCTGCAAGGGCAGCGGCCTGATCGTGCTGGGAATGGGCAAGCTCGGCGGGCGGGAGCTGAACTACTCCTCGGATGTGGACCTCATGCTGCTCTATGATCCGGGGGCGGCAGCCTATAGCACGGACCGGGCCGGTGCCTGCTACGTCCGCCTCGCGCGCGATCTCGTGCAGCTGCTGGAAGAGCGCACCGCGGAAGGATACGTCTTCCGCACCGACCTGCGGTTGCGCCCGGACCCGGCGGCGACGCCGCTGGCCGTCTCCATGGGCGCGGCCATCGCCTACTACGAATCCATGGGCCAGAACTGGGAACGCGCCGCCATGATCAAGGCGCGCCCGGTCGCCGGCGACCGCGCCCTGGGCGAGCAATTCCTGCGCGAGATCCGCCCCTTCGTCTGGCGCCGCCACCTGGATTTCGCGGCGGTGGCCGACATCCATTCCATCAAGCGGCAGATCCATGCACATAAGGGCGCGCGGGGCGCAGGAGCGACGGTAGCGCTGGCCGGGCATGACGTGAAGCTCGGCCGCGGCGGGATCCGGGAGATCGAGTTCACCGCCCAGGTGCTCCAACTGATCTGGGGCGGGCGCGACCCGGCGCTGCGCGACCCGACCACCCTTGGCGCCCTTGCCAAACTGGCGGCAGCGGGCCGGATCGACCGCCGTGCGGCGGCGGACCTGGCCGATGCCTATGTCTTCCTGCGCAACCTGGAGCACCGGCTGCAGATGCTGGCCGACCGGCAGACCCATAGGCTGCCGGAGGATGCGGAAGGGCTGGCGCGCATCGCCTCCTTCATGGGCTACGCCAACACCGATGCCTTCGCCGAGGCCTTCATGGCGCATCTCGGCCGGGTGGAGCGGCATTACGCCAAGCTGTTCAAGACCGCGCCGGTGCTGAGCGGGAACGGAGGCGAGAACGGCGGCAACCTGGTCTTCACCGGGGTGGAGGACGACCCCGACACGCTGGCGACGCTGCGGCGGATGGGGTTCGACGAGCCCGCCTCGGTCGCCGCCATGGTGCGCGGCTGGCACCACGGCCGCCCGCGGGCGATGCGCAGCCAGCGGGCACGGGAGCTGCTGACGGAGCTGATGCCCGCCCTGCTCGCTGCCTTCGCGAAGCAGATCCATCCGAACCAGGCGCTGGCCCGCTTCGACGGAATGCTCAACCGGCTGCCCGCCGGGGTGCAGGTGCTGAGCCTGCTGCATCACAACCCTGCCCTGCTGGACCGGGTGGCAGGCATCCTCGGCGCGGCGCCGCAGCTTGCCGACCACCTCTCCCGCAACGCCGCGGCGCTGGATGGGCTGCTGGCCGGCAGCTTCGCCCCGAACGGGACCGACCCCTCCGCCACCCTGCCCGCCCTGGTGAAGGATGCGCGGCACCTGGAGGAAGCGCTGGAAGCCGCCCGGCGTCTCGCCACCGAGCGGAAATTCGAGATCAACGCCGCGGCGCTGGAAGGCACGCTGGATGCCGACCGGGCGGGGGAATTGCTCTCCGACCTGGCGGATGCCGCCATCTCCGCCCTGCTGCCGCGCGTCAGCGCCGATTTCGCGGAACGCTACGGCCGGGTACCGGGGGGCGCGATGGCGGTGGTGGCGCTGGGCAAGCTGGGCGGGCGGGAGATGCTGCCGGGCTCCGACCTCGATCTGGTGCTGATCTACGACCACGACCCGGAGGCCACCGAGAGCACGGGGGGCAGGCGGTCCCTGGCGCCGTCCGAGTATTTCATCCGCCTCGCGCCGCAGGTGGTGGGCGCCATCACCGCGCCGGGAGCAGAGGGGCGGCTGTGGGAGGTGGACATGCGGCTCCGCCCCTCCGGCAACAAGGGGCCGGTGGCGGTGCGGCTGGCAACCTTCGAGCAGTACCATCGCGAGAATGCCTGGACCTGGGAACGCATGGCGCTGACCCGGGCGCGGGTGGTGGCGGGGCCGCCGGCGCTGAAGAAGCGCATCGCGGCGGTGTTGCGGGAGGCGATCACCAAGCCCGGCGCGGCGGAGAGCGCCCTCTCCGATGCCGCGGCGATGCGGGCGCGGATGCTGCGGGAGCTGCCGGCGGAAGGCCCCTGGGACCTGAAGGCCATGCCTGGTGGGCTGGTGGAGGTGGAGTTCATCGCCCAGGCCCTGCAACTGCGGCACGGGCCGCAGCATCCAGAGATCCTGGCACCGACGACGCGCATCGCGCTGGCGCGGCTGGGCGAGGCTGGCATCCTGCCGCAGGAGGAAGCCGCCGCGCTGATCGCCGCCGACCGGCTGTGGCGCACGGTGATCGGGCTGATCCGCCTGACCATCGGCAAGTCGCGGGAGGAGGTGCTGCCTGCCCCCGTGGCCGCGGCGCTGCTGCGCGTGGCCGGGCCGCTGCTGGAGCCGCGGCCGGTTGACCTTCCCGCCCTGCGCGCGCAGATGCGTGACATGGCCGGAACGGTGCGCGCGATCTTCGAGCGCCGGATCGGAACCTTGGGGGAGTGACGCGGATGAGCGAGGCGGGACCGGCGGAGGGCCAGGCGGCGCCCGATTTCACCATGCCGGCGAGCGGCGGGCGGACCGTCAGCCTGGAGGGGCTGAAGGGCAGGCCCTTCCTGCTGTATTTCTACCCGAAGGCCGACACGCCCGGCTGCACGCAGCAGGCCTGCGGCATCCAGGAGGCGCTGCCGCAGCTCGGCAAGCTGGGGCTGACGGTGATCGGCGTCTCTCCGGACAAGATGCCGGCCATCGAGAAATTCGCGCAGAAATACGGCCTGGAATTCCCGCTGGCCTCGGATGCGGACCACAAGGTGGCGGAAGCCTATGGCACCTGGGTCGAGAAGAGCATGTACGGCCGCAAATACATGGGCATGGAGCGCAGCAGCTTCCTGGTCGGCGCCGATGGCCGGGTGGTGAAGGTCTGGCGCAAGGTGAAGCCGGCGGCACACGCGGCCGAGGTGCTGGCCGCGGCGAAGATGCTCCCGCACAACTGAATTCTTGAATTCTGAAAAGGCGCATCCGGGCCTTGACCTGGCGGCCGCCCCGCGCGCCGCCCGCATGCAAGGACACGCTATGCAGCCTGCTGTGGCCGGTGCCACAGCCCCTCATCCGGCACATGCCTAGCCTGCTCCGGCACGCCCCGCGTGCCCACGTATCGTCCCGGAGCGGCCCATGCCACTGGATGCAGGATTCGATTTCGTCAGCCGGACGCATCTCGATCTGCTCCGCGAGAATGGCGGCCGCTTTCCCTGGTGCGGACCGGCTGCCCTGGCCCTCGCCGCCGATCTGTCCTGCACCGAGGCTTGCGCGCTGCTGCGGCAGGTGGACCCGGTGCGCTACCCGGCGGAGGCCGAGATCGTCATCACCTACTGGCGCGATCTGCTTGAGGCCCTGCGGCATACCGGCACCGCCTGGGAGGCGCTGGATGTCCGGATTGGCGCCGCGCAGGGCTGGCCGCGGCTCACGGGCTTCATCCGGCACGCATCCGAGCCCGGCTGGTACCTGCTGCGCGTGACCGACCACTTCCTGCTGCTGCATCTGCGCGCGAGCGGCCTCGCCCTGGTGCATGACAACCGCCATACCGCGGTCCCGGCCGCGCTCTGCACCTACCGCCACCGCCGGGTCACCCATGCCGTGCGGCTGCGTGGGGCGCCCGGCCTGTCCGGCGGGTTCGGCTTCGGCCCGGATCCCGTCCAGGCCCTGGCAGCCTGAGCCGCGCCTATTCGACGCGGATCTCCAGCGAGGCCGTCGCCATGCGGGCGCCGGCGATGCCGGCGAAGACGGCATCGAGATCGGCGGCCAGCCGGTCCGGCAGCCGCGCGCCGGCCGGGTCGAGCAGCGCATGCGGCAGTTCCGGGGAGATGTCGCGGTCGGCCAGCCAGCAGCGGATCCGCTCCGTGCCCCGCGGGCCGGCCTTCAGGCCCATGCTCCGCCGCGCGCCGGGGATGGTGGCCGGCACCGCGCCCGGCAGCCGTGCGCCGTCAATCGCGCCGGCCGGGAAGACCGGCACCGCGGTGCCGTCGCTCCGCTGCGCGACGCAGTACAGCCAGCCATCCGCCGCGGACATCACCGTCAGCCGGATCGGTTCGCCCGGATGGTAGACCGGATCCCGGCCACGGTCGGAGCCCAGCCAGAGTTCCGGCGGCAGGCTGGCCCTGGCCAATTGGCGCAGCGCCGCCTCGTTCTGCTCCCGGCAGCCAAGCAGCATGCCCTCGGCGATCGCGGCGGCGTCCGAGGATGCCGTGCCGCTGACCGTGCGGAAGGTGAGCGTCGCCAGCGCCCTTCCCTCCGCCAGGACCTCGAACCGGTCGCCATCCTCGATCGGGACGTCGGCGGGCCATTCGATGCGTGCCGCCCCGGCCGGCCAGGCGAGGCTGCGGATATTGCCGCGGCGGCGCAGCGCCAGGCCCGCGGGTTCCGTCGCCGGGCGGGCCAGCCAGACGGTGTCGGACGGGCCGATGCAATAGGTGCCGGAGCGGTCCGCATCCACCGCCACGTCCCTTGGCCGCGGCCGCGGCCGCGGGAAGGCGGTCGCGCGCGTGCCGCCGATGACGCTGGCATCCACCCCGCGCAGGCGGAAGGCCTCAACCAGTGTGGCAGCGGAGCCTTCCTGCGCCGGCGCGGCACGGTCGAGCGAGGTCTCCAGCGGACCGCGCAGCCGCAGCATCTGGCCGGAGCGGAACAGCAGGGTGAGGCTGGCGCCATCCGGCAGCACCAGCCGCTCGCCGGGCGTGACCACCATGCCTGGCGCATAGCCCGGCGCCGTGGAGGCGAGCAGAACGGCATCCCCGGCGGCTGCGGCGCTCCTTCCGGCGGCGCAGGCCAGCAGCAGGGCCGCGGCCATGGCGAAAGCCGCGGCACGGAAGTCCAGGAGAATCATGGCTTCCCTCCTCTCGAAGCCCACATGCTGCGTCCCTGCCCTGCATCATGCTGTGAAATGGCCCACAGCCGGCCGGATGTGGGAGGCGATGCCGGAGAATTTTGTTGAACTCCGTCCGGGCGGCAGGTGAAGTCGCGGGCGCTGGCGGCCTGTGCCGCGGGCAGGCTCGCTCCATTCAGGGAGGGGAAGATGAAGCCTGCGCGTGTCCTCCTGGCCCTTGCGACCGGCCTCCTTGCGGGATCCGGCGCCTTGGCGCAGCAGCGGGAGATGCCGGAGAACGCCAGGGTCTACATCATCTGGCCCTATGACGGCTCGTCCATACGCGGCGGCTTCTGGGTGCGCATGGGCCTTTCCCCCGAAGCCGGTATCGCGCCGGCCGGCGTGGCGAAGGCGCGCACCGGCCACCATCACCTGCTGATCGATTCCGACCTGCCGCCGCTCGACCAGGAAATCCCGAACGACCGCAACCACCTGCATTTCGGCCTGGGCCAGACGGAGGCGCGGCTGGAACTGCCGCCGGGCCGGCACACGCTGCAATTGCTGCTGGGCGACGAGAACCATGTGCCGCACCAGCCGCCGCTCTACTCGAAGCGGATCACCATCACCGTCCTGCCGTAAGGCCCGGACAGTCGAGGGAGGATCGGATGATCGCCACGCGACGCCTTGTGCTGCTGAGTTCCGGCGCGGCCCTCGGCCTGGCCGCGATGCGCGCGATGGCACAGGACGACAGCCATGGGCATGCGGCGCCGACAGCGCCCGCGCCGGAGGGCACGAAGCGGACACCCTCCTCGCCCGATGCCTATCTCTACATCGGCTGGCCGCAGAACGGGGAGACCGTCACCTCCCCGTTCAAGGTGTGGTTCGGACTGCGCAATTTCGGCGTCGCCCCTGCCGGCGTGACGACACGGAACACCGGCCACCACCATCTGCTGATTGACACGCCGTTGCCGCCGCTCGACCAGGAGATCCCGAACGACCGGCACCATCTGCATTTCGGCCTGGGGCAGACCGAGACGGTGCTGGACCTGCCGCCCGGCACGCACACGCTGCAATTGCTGCTGGGCGACGCGAATCACGTGCCGCATGACCCACCGGTGATGTCGAAGCGCATCACCATCCAGGTGCGGGGCAGCCGATCCTCCCCCGCCGTCGCCGCCAAGCAATAGGCACGCCTCAATCCATGTCGCGCGCCACGCGGAACCCGTTGGCGCTGTAGCGCACCGGCGCGTCGTAGAAATTGCGCGCCACCGGCAGGATATCCTCCGCCCCGGAGCGATAGGAGCCGCCGCGCAGCACGCGCTTCAGGCAGCTTCGCGCCTCCCGCGCCGAACCGTCGCTCGGCGCCCCGTGGTAGTTGGGGAACCAGCAGTCCTGCACCCATTGCGCGACGCCGCCCAGCATGTCGTGGAGACCGAAGGCGTTGGGTCGGAAGCTGCCCACCGGCAGCGGCCCTTGCGGATTCTGCGTGCCGCCGCATTCCGCGCAATTGGCCTGGGCGACGCCGAGCTGGTCGCCCCACCAGTAGCGCGTCGTGGTGCCGGCGCGGGCGGCGTATTCCCACTCCGCCTCGCTCGGCAGGCGGTAGCGCCGGCCGGTGGTGCGGGAAAGCCAGTCGATGTAGCGCTGCGCATCCTCCCAGCTGACATTGTGGATGGGCGTCGCATCCTCCGCCACCGCCATGCGGGGAAGCGGGCCGCAGCCGCCCTGGGCGGTACACGCCTTCCATTCGGCGACGGTCACGGGATACTGGCTCAGCGCGAAGGGGCGCAGGGTGACGCGGCGCACCGGCAGGGCGGCCGGATCCCGCGCGCCCTGGCCCATCATGAAGCTGCCGCCCGGGATGCGGATCATTCGGGGACAATTCGGGCAGTCCTGGAAGGAGCGGTCATCCGCCGGCGCGGCGGGCGGCGCCACCGGCCTCGGCAGCGCGGCCATGGTGCGCGGCGGTTCCGCCGGCGGCGCGACACGGGGGGCGGCCTGGGGCGCGGGCTGCGGTGCGGATGGCACGACCGGCTGCAGCGAGGCGATCCGTTCGGGCGGACCGGACCGTGGCTCCGGCGCGGCTGCCGACGGCTGTGGCTGTGGCTGCGCTGGGGCGGCAACCGGCGCCGGCGGCGCCTCCGCGCGGCGCCCGAGCAATTCGTCGAGCCGCCGCAGCGCCGCCTCCTTGTAGCGGGAATCCGGGTAGAGCCGGATATAGGCCTCGATATCCTCCGCCCGGCCATTTGCCCGCAGCCGCTCCCACAGCGCGGCTTCCGCCAGTTGGGCGGCGGCCTCCGCGGCGCTCATCACCTCGATCTCGACCGCACTCTCGGCCCGGCCGCCGCGCCCGTCCTCCACCATGTATTCCAGGCTACCGGCCGGGCCGGTGAAGCCCGGCTCCGGCACGAAGACCAGGGCAGCGAGGTCCTCCGGCCGCAGCCGGTCGCTGGGCTTCAGCACGGTGGTGCCGTTGCGCACCAGGCCACGCGGCAGGGCGCGGATGGTCACGCTCAGCGCGTCGCCGTCCGGGTCCTCCGGCCGGGCGATGTCCAGCGCGCCGGTATAGATGCGCAGGTGCCTCGGCGCCTCCGCGACCGGCGGTCGGTTGGAGGGCAGCACGGTGATCGCCAAGCTGCCCAGGACGCTGCCGCCGCGCCCGTCCTCCACCAGGATGTCGAGCGTGCCGACCGGGCCGGTCACGCTGCCATCCGGCTTGTAAGTGGCAGTGGCGAAGCGGTCCGCGGCGAAGACCGCGCCCGGCCCGACCGTGCGGCCCTCGACGCGCACCTCGCCGGAGCGCGGCAGGCCGGTGATGCGCACGGTCAGCGGGTCCTGGTCCGGGTCGGTCGGCTTCGGGATCGGCAGCGGCGTCGGCCCGGCGCTGTCCCGCACCTCCAGCACCGGGATCTCGGCCAGAAGCGGCGGCCGGTTCGGCGGGCGCGGGTAGAAGTAGAAGGGCTCCGCGCCGAGCGAGCTGAAGATGTAGGGCTCCTGCCGGTTGTTGGTGGCGCGCAGCACGGTGTCGCGCACGCTGCGGAAGAACAGGCTCAGCTCCAGGCCGGGGATCTGGAAATGCGCCAGCAGGGCCGCGGCGAAGGGGCTGTGCTCGCCGCCGCCGTCCTCGGCAATCTGGTCGGCCTTGGTGGCCATGACGACCATGGTGTTGCGCGGCACGTTGTCCACCCGGGCCAGGCCCGGGCTGCTCGCGCCGCGGCCGGCGACGCTCATGGAGCGCGACATGCGGTCCACGAAGGGATTGTTGCGGCAGGCATCGAGCAGGACGATGCCGAGCTTCCGCGCCCCCGACGCCTCGCCGAGCAGCAGTTCCAGCGGCACTGCCTCGTAGAGGAGGTCGCGCTCGCGCTCCAGCCTGGCATCCGCCGGCAGCAGGTAGTTCTCCCGCCCCACCTGCACGCCATGGCCGGCGTAATAGACCACCGCCACATCGGCCCGCTGCGCCTTGATGCCGAATTCGCGGATGCCGCGGGTCAGGCGGCGGTAGTCGGGGTCGTAGACCTCCTCCACCTCGAAGCCGAGCCGGCGCAGCGCCTCCCCGATGGCGCGCGCGTCGCTCACCGGATTGGCGAGCTGCGGCGCGTTCTGGTAGGCGGCGATGCCGATGACCAGGGCGATGCGCCGCTCAGGCTGCGGGGCGGGCTGCGACGACCCCGCCCCCGGCAGCAGAAGCAGAAGAAGGGCGAGGCCGCCCAACAGCCGGGATCTCATCGTGTCACCTCGATCACCAGCCTTGCATCGTCCACGCGCACGCCTGGGATGGCGCGCAGGCGGGCTGCGACATCATCCAGGCTGCGCACCGGCAGCGGCTCCAGGTCCTGCCGCTTCAGCTCCGCCGGCATCAGCAGCCCCACCTCCCGGTCGGCGGTCAGGCAGGCCACGCTTTCGGGTACGCCCGCCTTGTCGAAGCGGATGCTGAAGGCGCCGCTGCCCTCCGGTGGGATCTGGATGGGCGAGCGGGCGCGGACGAAGGGATCGGGCTGGAAGCGGTTGGGAAAGATGCGGGAGACCTCGCCGGACGCGTCCTGGTAATAGCAATAGATGTAGGCGTCCTGCGTCGGCTGGACGCGCAGGACCATGCTCTCGCCCACGCGGTAGACCGGCCGCCCGCCGCGTGCCGTGGCAAGGATGGCACGCGGCGCCTCGGCAGGGGGTGGTGCGGCGGCCGAGGCCACCGGCGTCGGCGCCACGGCCGGAGGCGGCGCGGCGCGCCCGCGTGCGGGATCGCTGGCCAGCAGGCGGTAATAGAGCTCGAAATCCACGCGGCCACTGGGCACCAGATCATGCTCCGCCTGATAGCGCGCTATGGCGCCGGAGAGGTCGCGCGCCGAGGCGCCGCCCTGCTGCAGATAGCCGGCACGGATCAGCGCCGCCTCGGTGAAGCGGTTGCGCTCCTCCGGTCCCATGCCGTCGAACCATTGCCGTACCTCGGCGCGGAAGGCCGGGTTGGTCGGCTCGATGGACAGGCACTGCCAGTAGGGGACCTGGGCCAGCTTGCCCAGCACCTCGATGGTCGAAAGATCGACCAGGTTGCGCACCGCCTGGGCGAAACCCTCCGACTTGTCGAGCGAGACGCTGAAGGAGAGCCCGGCCTTGCCGATCAGCCCGCCGATATCGGCGCCCCGGCCGGTGCGGACCACCGCGATGGAATTGCTGGCGGAGATGCCCGGCAGGATCTGCCGCGTCACCAGCTTCCCGACATTGAGGTCCATGGACACGACCGAGACGACCTGGTCGCTGGACACGCCCAGGTCCACCTTCGCCAGCGACAGCGCCGCGCTCCGCGAGGAGGCGAGCACGTTGCTGTCAAGCTGGGTGATGGCGCCGCGGATGTAATAGCTCGGCGCGACGAATTCCTGGGTCAGCCCGACCAGCTCCGACAGCACCTGCACGTCAAGCTGGGTGATGTCGTAGTCCACGAAGCGGAAGGCGTTGCTCTTCGCCGACATACGGGAGACGGCGCTGATGAACATCTCCTTCGTGCCGGTGGCGATCAGGCCGGTGGCGTCCGGAATGCCGGCGGTGGTGATGTAGATGTCGCGCTTGCCGTTCGCCAGGAACAGGTCGTCCATGCAGCGCAGGGCTTCGCTGAAATTGCCGATGTTACGTACCGCCGCGGTGCGGGGCTGCTGCGCGTCAAAGCTGGTCTCCGGGCGCGGGTGGCAGGCGCCCGGCATCATCATCAGCAGCGGCAGCACCGCAGCGGCGAGGAAGCGGGTGGATCGCCCTCGGCCGGCTGACATGCACCTCATGGCACGCTCTCTCCTGCCGGAGCGGCGCCGGTGCCGGCGCCTGTGCGGCCGCACAGTACGCGGCCCTCCCCGGATGCGTAGCAGAAAGGGACAGGCGATGGGCCGTGCGCTGTGAGATGCGCCGCAATGGCCCTGCAAATCTGAGTGAAGCCGATCGTCGGCGATGCCGCGCAGGAAGTGGCCTCTGCTGTGGCGCGGCTCACAGAGGCTGGGGGCGGGGCTGGGTAGGGTCGGTTTCGTCGATGAGCGACAGGCCCGGGCCATGGTGGCCCGGCGCCCTCCAGAGACAGAGAGAAGAGGAAACCGATCCGATGCGTAGCCTGCTCCTCCCCGTTGCCGCCCTCGCCCTCGCCACCGGCGCCGCCGGCCTGTCCAGCCCGGCTTCCGCCAAGGCGCCCGAGATGGGCGGCGTCTCCATCACCCGCGGCGGCGGCAACGTGAACACCGCCGCCGGGCGCAACTCCGTCGCCGACCAGGCGGTCGCCACCATCGGCGGGCTGGCCCGCAATGGCGGCCGCGCGGTCACCTTGGGCGGCGGCAACCGCAACCTGGCCCTCGGCAAGGGCAGCGCCGCCTTCCAGGACGTCACCACGGTCGGCGGCACCGCCATCGGCCGCCGCGCCCAGAGCTTCACCGCAGGCGGCCACAACCTGAACATCGCCCGCGGCGCCTTCTCCACCGCCGGCCAGTCGGTGACCACGCTGGGTGGCACCGCCATCGGCCGCGGCGCCCAGAGCTTCGTCGCCGGCGGCCACAATCGCAACGTCGCCTCCGGCCGCTTCAGCGAGGCGCAGCAGCAGGTCCTCACCATGGGTGGCTCGGCGGTCGGCCGCGGCGCCGTCGACAAGGTCTTCGGCGGCAACAACCAGAACCGCGCCACCGCACGCGGCGCCTTCGCCAACCAGCAGGTCGTCACCGTCGGAGGGCAGTAGCACGGAACCATGGACGAAACCCCGGCCCCTCTCCCGAGGGGCCGGATCCCCCGCGCAGCAATGAGGAGTGCGCCATGTTGCGTCCCATGATTGCCGCTGCCGCGCTAACCCTCTGCGCCGCGCTGCCCGCCATGGCGCAGGACCACGGGGGCGTGCGGCTGCGCGGCCCGGCCTCGGTGCTCGACCGGATCGAGAGCGTTGGCCGGACCGGCTGCCCGCTGTCCCAGACCAACGTGACCTTCGGGGTCAACCGGGCCTTCGGTGCCGGCTCCCAGGCCCGGCAGCAGCTTGGCACCGATGGGTCCGGCGGCTGCCGGCCGCTGGTCAGCACCCAGGTCACCGCCGGGGTGAACCTGGCCCTCGGTCCGCGGTCCCGGGCCGAGCAGTCGGTCGAGTCCTTCGCGCCGCGCGGGCTGCTGGCCACGAACAACGTGGCCCGCGGCGTCAACATCGCCGCCGGCGCGCGCAGCGCCGCGGGGCAGCGCATCCTGTCCCAGACCGGTCGCTGAACCGGCTCCGCCTGCGGCCCGGCGCCGTGGGCGGAGCAGCCTGCCCGCAGGCGCCTTTACCCGATACGGAGGCCCGCCATGTCGAAGCTGCCGCGAATTTCCCTGCTGGCGGCACTCGTCGCCACGCTGTCCCTCGCCCCGGCGATCGCGGAGACGCTCCGCTGCCGTTCGGTGAACGGCAACGTCACCTGCTCCGGCTCAGGCGCGGTGAGCTGCCAGACGGTGAACGGCCGCACCACCTGCATCGGCGGCAACGGCGCCGTGGTGCAGCAATTCGGCGGCGTGCCCCCCACCGAACCGCCCGCCATCACCGAGGAGGACGAGCCCGCAACGGAGGATGAGGCACCCCCTGCCCCGTCCCCGCAGAAGCGGCTCTCCATCGAGCGCCGCAGCCCGCATGCCTGGATGTCGCTGCAACGCGACGGCGCCCGGCTGCGGCTGCGCACCAACCGCCTCTCCATCGACCTCGACTGACCGCGCCGATCCTGTGGCACGGCTCACAGCGGCGGCGCCGCGCCCGGCCCAGGATGCGACCCAGCCAGATCAGAGGAGTCCATCCCCATGCGCCGATTTCTGCTGTCCGGCCTCATCCTGCTGGCTGCCGCCGGAAGCGCGGCGGCGCAGGAAAGCGGCGGGCTGAGCCTGTCGCCGGAGGCGCTTGCCGCCGGGGGCCCACGCGGGCTCGCCCGTCCCCTGCCCTTTACCCTGCCCGGCTTCACCGCCAGCGACCTGCAGGTGACGCCCAGCCCGGCCGAGCGCCGGTCGCAGCACCAGCAGATGATCGCCAGGCTGCGCGGCGATGGCGGCTTCCTCGACGGCTTCGCCTTCGGCCAGCCACTCGCCGCCAGCCGGCAGCCGCCGCCGCCGCCGGTGGATCCGGTTGTCGTCCCGGTCTTCCTCGACCAGCGGACCAAGATCGTGAACCGGTTCCAGGCGCCGGTCGCCGTCACCGTCGGCGACAACATCGTCGTGCAGCAGCAGGGCGCCCGTGGCGACGGCCCGACCGCGCAGCAGCAGGTGGCCACGTTGGGAGGCCAGGCCCGGCGCGGCTCGGGACACGGCGCCGCAAACGGCGCAAGCAATCTCGTCACCGCTGATGGCAACATCATCCAGCGCGCGCCCGGCACCCGGCCGAGGCACAGGAGGACGGTGAGCATGGCCCAGGGCGGCGCAACGGCCCCATCCCTGCCCCGCGGTCACGCCGCGGGGACGGCAGGCCCGCACCCGCCGGGGCGCTAGTCAACGCGGATGCCGAGCTGCCGGATCAGCGCGCCGAAGGTGTCCCAGAGCTCCCGCAGCAGCGCCATGAACTGGTCGGGGCCGCGCGCCTCGATCTCGACGCCGATGACCTCGAAATGCCTGCGCAGGGCGGGCATCTGCAGGCCATGCTGCACCTCGGCAACCAGCCGGTCGATAATCGGCTTCGGCGTGCCGGCCGGCACCATCAGCCCGTTCCAGCCGCCGATATCGTAGTCCGGCGGCCCGCCTGCCGCGGCAATCGGCGGAATGCCTGGCACCAGCGCCGAAGGCCGCGCCGTGGTGATGCCGAGGGCGCGGAGCTGCCCCTCCTGCACCAGCCGCAGGGCCGCCGCCGACGTATCAATCCCGTAATGCACCTGACCGCCGAGCAGCGCCGCCAGCGCCGCGCCGCTGCCCTGGAAGGGGACATGCAGCGCCTCGATGCCGGCCTTGGCGTTGAACAGCGCGGTCAGCAGGTGCTGCGCGCCGCCGACGCCGGATGAGTTGTGGCTGTACTTGCCGGGATTGGCGCGCAGCAGCGCGAGGAAGGGGCGCAGGTCGGTGGCCGGGAAGTCCGGCCGCACCAGCAGCATGAAGGGGGCGATGCCGTAGCTCGCCACCGGCGCCAGGTCGCGCTCCACATTGTAGGGGGTGCGGCTGACCAGGGGCTGGAAGCTGATCGGCCCGATCGAGGCGGCGAGCAGCGTGTAGCCGTCCGGTGCCGCCTTCGCGACGGCGTTGGTGCCGATCTGCCCGCCGGCGCCGGGCCGGTTCTCCGGCACCACCGTCTGGCCCAGACGTTCGGTGAGCAATTGGGCGATCAGCCGGCCCTGCACGTCGGTGGACTGGCCGGGCGGCCAGGGGATGACCATGCGGAGCGGCCGCGAGGGCCAGGGGCCCTGCGACTGGGCGAGGCCCGGGCGCGGCGCGAGGGACAGCGCCGCGGCGGAGCCGAGGATGGCCCGGCGGTTCGTGGGCGTCTCTCCTCCCTCCGTGTTTTGCCGCGCAGCCTACAGCATTCTAGGAGGGGGGGTGCACGCAAAGGATCGATCAGCGGCGAGAGCGAAGGGGCGTCTTCCCAAGCGCAACAATCGGGATCCGGATTCAAGGTTGAAGCCCGGATGGGCATGAATATCTATGATGGCACCACAAGGATCGGGGCGCGTCACGGTAGAGCTGGACACCTCCGGTAACAGCGTGGGTCCGCTGCCTGCCCTGTCATCTCCTGCCCGCCCCTGGCAGGCCCAGGCTCGCCATGGGGAACATGCCTGACGTGAACGGCGCCACGCTGACGGGGACGCATGACGCGTCCCTTGTCGTCCTTTCCATCGCGATCGCCATCGCAGCCTCCTATACCGCGCTGGACCTCGCCGGGCGGGTGCGGGCGACGGAGGGCATGGCCCGCAGGCTATGGCTCGCCACCGCCGCCCTGGCCATTGGCGGCGGCGCCTGGGCCATGCATTTCGTGGCGATGCTGGCCCTCGGCCTGCCCAGGCCGGTTGCCTATGCGCCCGGCCTGACGCTGCTGTCCCTGGCGATCGCGGTCCTGTTCTCCGGCCTCGGCTTCGCCGTGATGTGGCGGCGGGGCGGGCGGAGGAGCGACCTCCTGCCCGGCGGGCTGCTGATAGGCGCCGGCATCGCCGCCATGCACTACATCGGCATGGCGGCGATGCCGGCGGAATTGCACTACAATGTCCCGCTCGTCGCCCTCTCGGTGCTGATCGCCATCGGCGCCGCAACCGTGGCCCTCTGGCTGGCCCAACGCGACCCCACGCCGCCGGAGCGGGCCGCCGCCGCGGTGGCCATGGGCCTCGCCATCGTCGGCATGCACTACACGGCCGTGGCGGCGGCCAGTTGGGTCCCGCTCGACGGCGCGGCCATGGAGGGCACGCCCGGGCAGGGCGCAGTCAGGCAGACGGCACTGGCCCTCGGGGTGGCGGCGGTCACCTTCCTCGTCCTCTTCATTGCGCTGATTACCGCGCTGATGGACCGGCATCTCGCCACGCGGGCGGAGCGCCGGGCCGCAGCCGCGCTGCGGGAGAGCGAGGCGCGGCTGCGCATCGCCGGCGAGGCAGGCAACATCGGAATATGGGACCGGGATTTGGTGACGGACAGCAGCACCTATTCCGGCACATTGAACCGTCTGCACGGCCTGCCGCCGGACGCGCCCGGACCACGCTACGAGGAATGGCTGGCCCGCATCCATCCGGAGGACCGCACCCGCGCCGATGCCGCCATCCGCGCCGGCCTCGCCAGCGGCAGCTACGAGGACGAGTACCAGATCCTGCGCCCCGATGGCGAGGTGCGCTGGATCGCCGCCCGCGGCGTCTCCCTCCGCGATACCCAGGGGCGGCCGGTCCGTTTCGTCGGCGTCAGCACCGACGTCACCGAACGTCGTCAGGCCGAGGCCGCCTTGCGCGAGCACTCGCGCAGGCTGGAGATCCTGTCCGAAGCGGCAGCCGGCCTGCTCGCCGCTAGGACCCCGGACGAGGTGCTTGAGCCGCTGTTCCGGTCCTTGTCCGAGGAATTCGGCCTCGACCTCTCCTTCAGCTTTGCCGTGGTGGAAGGGACCGGAGGGCTGCGGCTGGTTTCCTGCATCGGGGTGCCAGAGGAGGCCAGGGCCGGGCTCGACCGGCTGGCCCGTGAGGATGTCGTCTGCGGCACGGTGGCGAAGACCCGGAAGCCCATGCATGTCGCGGAGGTCCAGGCCTCGGACGACCCGAAGCTGGAGGCGATCCGAAGCCTGGCGGTCCACGCCTATGTCTGCTTCCCGCTGCTCACGGCCTCACGGCCGGGGGCCGGCTGCTTGGCACGCTCTCCTTCGGCACGCGCCGGCGGGACCGCTTCTCCGAGGAGGAGATTGCCTTCCTGGGCACAATCGCCCGCTACGTCGCCGTGATGCGGGAGCGCGAGCATGCCGAGGCGGCCCTGCGCGAGACCGAGGCGCGGCAGCGCGACCTGCTGCTGACGCTCGACCTCGGCGCCTCCATGGTCCGCGATCTCGACGGCACCATCCGCTTCTGGTCGGCAGGCTGCGCTCACCTCTATGGCTGGAGCGCGACGGATGCGGTCGGGCAGGACGCGCACAGCATGCTCCACACCATCTTCCCCGTGCCCCAGGCGGAGATCGAGGCGGTGCTGGAGCGCGAGGGCGAATGGGTCGGCGACCTGCGGCAAAGGACCCGGGATGGGCGGGAGCTGGTGGTCACCGCCCACAAGGCGCTGCGGCGCGGCCCGGACGGGCGGCCGGTTGCGGTGCTGGAATCCCTGACCGACGTGACCGCGCAGCGCCAGGCGGAGGCGGCGCTCGCCGAGAGCGAGGCGCGGCTGCGGGCGGCGGTGGAGGGTTCCCCCTTCCCCATCATGCTGCATGCCGAGGATGGCGAGGTGCTGGCGCTGAGCCGGAGCTGGATGGCGCTGAGCGGCTACGCGCCGGAGGAGATTCCGACGCATTTCGACTGGCTCCGGCTGGCCTATCCGGACCGCCATGAGGAGATCCTGGCCCAGTTGCAGCGGGAATTCGCCGCCGGCAACGTGATGCATGCGGGCGAGATCAACATCCGCACCAAGACGGGCGCGGAGCGCATCTGGGACTTCCAGGCTGTCCCGCTCGGCCGCCTGCCGGATGGCCGGCGCCTGCAGATGAGCGCCGCGGTGGACGTGACGGAGCGCAAGCGGGCAGAGGCGGATCTGCGCCGGCAGTTCCAGCTCACCGAGGCCATCACCAACAATGCGGCGGTCGCGCTGTTCATCGCGGATGAGCGGCAGCACTGCGTCTTCATGAACCCGGCCGCCGAGAAGCTGACCGGCTTCACACTGGCGGAGATAGCGGGCCGGCCCCTGCACGACGTCGTCCACCACACCCGGCCGGACGGCTCCCGCTACCCGATCGAGGAATGTCCGATCAACCGGGCCTTCCCGGGGAACAACCAGGAACAGGGCGAGGATGTCTTCGTCCACAAGGACGGGCATTTCTACGAGGTGGCCTTCACCGCCAGCCCTGTCCGCGAGGATGGCAGGCCGGTCGGCACCGTCATCGAGGTGCAGGACATCACCGAGCGCAAGCGCACCGAGGCGGCGCTGGCACGGCACCAGGCCGAGCTGGAGCGGCTGGTGGAGGAGCGCACCGCCGCCCTGCTGCGCGCCGCCGAGGAGCGCCGCCGGGCCGAGGAAGCGGCACGCCAGAGCGAGAAGCTGGCCGCGCTCGGCCAGCTCACCGGCGGCGTGGCGCATGACTTCAACAACCTGCTGCAGGTCGTTTCCAGCGGGGCCTCGCTGCTGAAGCGCGCCACCCTGCCGGAGGCGAAGAAGGCCGAGATCCTGGAAGGCATGATCCAGGCCGGGCGGACCGCGCGAGACCTCACCGGCCGGCTGCTTGCCTTCGCGCGGCAGCAGACGCTGCGGCCGGAGGTGATCGATGTTGGCGCCCGCCTCGCCACCATGTCCGAGTTGCTGCGGCAGACGCTCGGCTCGCGCATCCGGGTGGAGACGGATCTCGAGCCTGGCCTGTGGCCGGTGCGGGTGGATCCCTCCCAGCTCGAGGTCGCGATCCTCAACCTCGCGGTGAATGCGCGCGATGCCATGCCGGAAGGGGGGAAGATCACCATCCAGGCATGCAACGCCAGGCTGGAGGCGAGCCTGGACCGCGCGGCGGGCGAGTATGTGTGCATCGCGGTGAAGGACAGCGGCAAGGGCATGCCGCGGCACATTCTTACCCGCGTATTGGAGCCCTTCTTCACCACCAAGAAGGCGGGGCTGGGCACCGGCCTCGGCCTGCCGCAGGTGCATGGCTTCGTCCGGCAGTCGGGCGGCGACATGCAGATCGAGAGCGAGCCGGGACAGGGCACGGTGGTGTCCCTGCACCTGCCGCGCGCCGCGGCGGATGACGACCGCAGGCGCCAGCCGGAGGAGCGGAAGACGGATGCGCTGCAGGGCGTCGGCAAGACGGTGCTGGTAGTGGAGGACAATCCGGACGTCGCCGTCTTCGCCTGCTCGCTGCTGGAGGAGCTGGGCTATGCGACACGGCACACGGCCAGCGCCACCGAGGCGCTGACACTGCTGGCGGAAGGAGAGCGGGTAGACGCCGTGTTCTCCGACGTGGTGATGCCGGGTGGCATCAGCGGCGCGGAACTGGCGGCGGTGCTGCGCTTCTCCTACCCGCGCATGCCGGTGGTGCTGGCCACGGGCTACAGCGAGCAGCTTGCCAGGAGCGGCGCGCCGGAGGGCATCGAGGTGCTCGGCAAGCCTTACCACCCGGAGGAACTGGCGGCGGCTCTGGAACGCGCCCTGGCACGGAGCCGGGGGATGGGAGAGGCGGCGGAGTAAGGCCATCCGATGGCCTGGGAGGGATCCGGGGCGCTGTCGCGAACCGGCGAGTCCAAAACATGGGCCGGGACGGGGCCGGCGCCTGAGCCGTGATTCAGGCGCTGCCGAGGAGCAGCGCGGCAATAGGGGGCGCGGAAGGCCAACCTGCGGGATCTTGTTGCGCTTTTGACACAGCAGCGCGCCTTCCCGGCGGCATCGCCCCTACTCACGGTGACGTAACCAGCAATTTCCGCGCCTTGGCGCAATCTCCTCTCACAAGGGCTGAGCCGCTTGGGGAAGCGGCCACCTTCAGGGGGGGACGGCCATGCTGATGCTTGTCGTCGAGGACGACGCCCTGATCCGAATGCTCGTCTGCGATCTGCTGGAAGAGGCGGGATTCGATTGCGTCGCGGCGGCGGATGCCGTCGAGGCGCTGACACTGCTGGAGAGCGGATGCCGGCCAGGGATGCTGCTGACGGATTTCAATCTCGGTCCCGGTCCGGACGGCATGGCCCTGGCCCGCGCGGTGGCCCGGCGCTTTCCCGGGCTGCCGACCGTCTTCGTGACCGGCAATCCCGAATGCTTCGCCGATTACCCGATGGCGGCCTGGGAACGCCTGGTTGCCAAGCCCTTCACCTGCGCGGAATTGCTGGCCGCCATCGGCGCGTTGCAGGCGGCGGGCCATCGGCCTGCCGGGGCCGAGTCCGAACCGGATGCGGCAGACCCGCTCCTTGCCATGCTGTACGAACTGGGCTTTGGGCCGCTCGCCTTGCCGGAACCCATTCCGCCTGTCCAGGCTTTGCCGCAGCCACCCGGTACCGGCAAGGCGGTGCTGCCGTAGGCCGCAACCCGGTGTTCAGGAGCCGACGCGCACGACCTGCCGCGAGGCCTGGTAGAGCCGCAGGAAGGTCAGCACCATGACCACGGTTGCGCCCAGGCTGGCGCCGATCAGCAGAGGGGCGAGCCAGCCCAGCCAAGCCAGGGGGCCGAGGAGGTACAGGGCATCGTCCGGATCGAAGCCCCAGCGCCCGTTATAGGCCCGGACCGTGCCGCCCATCCGCCGCTCCAGCAATTCCGCTGCCCAGATGCAGCCGGACAGCGACACGCAACTGAGGATGCCGAGCGGGATGGCCCATTCACCCAGCCAGGAATGCCGCAGGGCGAAGCCAGCGGCCAGGAAGAACAGCGGGTTGACCAGGGCATCGGAATAGAAGTCGAGGCGCTGGCCGGCCTCGCTGCAGGTGCCGCTGAGGCGCGCCAGCTCGCCATCCGCGCGGTCGAGGAAGGCAGAGAACAGCCAGAGGCCGCCGGCCCACCAGATCGCAGCCGGGGTGCCGACGGCAAGGGCGGCACAGGAGGCCAGGCCGGTGACGATCCGCATCCAGGTGATGTGGTTCGCGGTGATTCCGGTCCCGACAAGCGGCCTCATCGCCCAGCGGGCCGGGTAATGCGTCCAGGTCGTTCTGCTCATGCCAGGCTCCGGGGGCGGCGGCGCGCCGGTTGCGCCGCGTTGCGGTCAGACACGGAATTTGTATTCGGCGCCGGGCTGCCGCTCGATATCCGGCGGGAAGCTGGCCCGCTTGTCGGCGTAGTAGCGCGCGCGATGGTCGCCATCCGAGGCGCGGTTGTAGGTCAGGTACAGCAACCGCCTTGCGGAGTTGGTGAAGTTCGGCTTCGAGGCGTGCGGCGCATAGCTGTCGAAGAACAGGACGTCGCCCGGCTCGGTGGGTATGGGGACCAGGGTGAAGGCGGCCATCTGCTCGGCCGTCAGGGGCTTCCACTCTACGCCGATCAGGCTGGTGAGGCGCGGCGCGTCGGCCATCTCCAGGCAGCCATTCTCCACCGTCGCCCGGTCGATGCCGACCAATGCGGTGATGAAGAGCGGCGCATAGGCGGACCAGCCGGCCTGCTGGTCCTGATGCGGCTCGAAGCCGGCGCCGCCGGGCATCTTGAAATTGATCTTCTCCTTGAACAGGCAGGCCGGCTCCCCCAGGAGCTGCTCCACCGCGGCCTGCAGCCGCCCGTCGCGCACCAGCGCGTCGAAGCCCGGATGGAAGGGGCAGAAATTCTCGATCCGCTGTACCACCCGCTTGCCGTCGCCCAGTAGGCTGTCCTCGCGGTAGAGCATGTGCCGGCCGGGAACCTCGGGCATGGCCAGCAATTCATCGGTCCATGCGGAGATCGCCGCGACCTCCTCCGCGCTGAAGAAGCCGCGTGCCGCCACCCAGCCGGTGCGCGCAAAATGCTCCAGGGCTTCCGGACCCAGGGGGCCATCCTGGCGGGAGGGGCTCGGCCGGGGTGCTAGGATGTTCATAGTGCAGGTACACCGACGCTCAGTTGCGGCAGGATTTCGTGGCGCGCCCGGGCCACATCCTCCTCGAAGTCGATCTCGATCCAGGGCAGCGCGCTGACATCGGCGGCGCCGAAGCGGTCCGGCTCGGCCAGGATCAGGTCGCGTATCGCTTCCTCGTATTCCAGCTCGGTCCGGCCGGCGGCCATGTAGGAGGCGCAGCGGTTGGCCAGGGCGACCGACATCGGGCCGGAGAAGCGGAAGAAGCCGACCGACTCCCCGTACCAGTCATGCGCGTGTTCCGGGCGCTTGCGGAAATCGACGATCCGGCCGTCGCGGAAGCAGAGCTTCACCGGCTCATCGCCCGGCTCGACGTCGCGGTCCACCAGCAGGGCGTTCTCATAGGGTGCGCGGAGGAGGCGGCCGATCATGCGCTCGTCGTACAGGACATCGCCGTCCATGAGCAGCATCGAGCGCTGTTCCCGCAGGCGGTCCGACTGCGCCCAGAGCGAGACCAAGCTGCCTTCCCGATAGCGGGGGTTCACGACAAGCTCGATCCGGTCGCGCCAGCCGAGGCGGCAAAGCTCAGCCTCGATCAGGTGCCGCTGGTAGCCCACGGTGATGCTGACGTCCTCGACACCGTGCGCGTACAGCGCGTCCAGGTGCCGTTCCAGCAGGCTGCGGCCGCCGAATTCCAGCAGGATCTTGGGCAGGTCGCCAGCAGCGCCGAGCCGCCGGCCGACTCCGGCGGCCAGGATGATCGCAGAAGCCACAGGCGCGGCTGACGCCACATTACCCCCCTGTATCGAATACGCCCGATTGTGAAGAAGTCCCCTTTGTCACAGCATAGGGAGATGAATCGCTCCCGGGCAAGGGAGGGAGAAAGACCCGGCGCGAAATCGCGCCCTGCGCTCCGTCGGTTCCCGGCCGGATGCGATCCGCCGCCCTGCGAGGCGCAGGCAGTGCCTCGCCCGTGGCTCAACTCCGGCCGCGTGCCGGGCCGACTCCCCGTCTCGTGAACTGGCCTGGCCCGGCCGCCGGAGTAGGAGGGCCGGAGAACGGGCCAGGATGGAGCGGATGCGGCACCGGGTACCTTCTCGCTTCGCCTTCTGCGCCGTGCTCCTCCTGGCGTGGCCCGCGATGGCCCGGGCCGCCGAGGATCCCCTAGAGGAGGTGAACCGCCGCATCCTCGCCTTCAACCAGGCCGTCCGGGCCAGGGTGCTCGATCCCCTGGCCGGGCTGTACGTCTCCGCCACCACGGCCGAGACCCGGCGCGGCATTGCCAATGCGCTGGCCAATCTCGGCGAGCCGGTCACCGCCCTGAGCAGCCTGGCCGCCGGCGAGTTCGGCCTTGCGGCGAACGCGGCCGCGCGCTTCGGCATCAACTCCACCATTGGCTTCGCCGGCCTGCGCGACCGGGCCGCGGCCATGGGCCACCCGCGCCGGGCCTTCGGCGTCGCGGACGCGGTCTGCCGCTGGGGCGTGCCGAGCGGACCGTTCCTGGTGCTGCCGCTGCTCGGCCCATCCACCCTGCGGGATGCGGGCGCGCGGGCGGGTTTGAGCCTGGCGCTTTCCCAGGCGCTGGGGCCGGATCTCTATCTCACCTGGAGCGGGAGCGACGCGTTCATCGGCTACACGCAGCTCCGCCACGAGCTCAAGCGCATCGATGCGCAGTCGCTCGATGCGTATGCGGTCTATCGCAGCGCCTATCTGCAGCAGCGGGCCGCCACCTGCCCGGTGGACCGGGCGAGGGAGGACCCCGCGACGGAAGACTGAGGGCACAGCACGCCACCCGGCACCGCGCCGGCCCCTCCGGCAGCGTGGCCAAGTACCGCTAGGAGCCGACCGCGAGCGCATCGCCGAGCAGCCGGGCCAGCGCATCCGTCGTGCCGCCCGGCGCATGGGCCATCATCCGGCGCAGCGGCCGGTCCGGGAAGGCGGCCCTTGCCGGCGGCGGCAGCCGGGTTGTTTGCTACCGGCGAAGGTGCCGAGGCGGGATACCATCCCGAACAGCCATAGGGGAGGCCAGAGACGATGCAGCGACGTGACCTGCTGACCGGAGCCGCAAGCGCCGCAGCCCTGGCGCTGTCGCGCCCCGCCATCGCGCAGCCGGCAAGGCTGCTGCGCTTCGTCCCGCAGGCGGATCTCACGGTGGTCGACCCGGTGGTGACCACCGCCTATGTCACGCGCCACCACGCCCTGATGGTCTGGGACCAGCTCTATGGCCTGGACAGCGAGTTGCGGCCGCAGCCGCAGATGGTCGAGGGTCACACGGTGGAAGAGGACGGCCGCCGCTGGACCTTCCGCCTGCGCGAGGGCCTGGTCTTCCATGATGGCGAGCCGGTACGCGGCCGGGACTGCATCGCCTCCATCCGCCGCTGGGCGGCGCGCGACGGGCTCGGCCAGATGCTGATGGCCCGCACGGCGGAGATGACCGCGCCGGACGACCGGACCTTCGTGATCCGCCTGACCCGCCCCTTCGGCCCGATGCTGGAGACGCTGGCGAAGATCGGGCCATCGGCGCTGTTCGTCATGCCGGAGCGGCTGGCGGCAACCGAGCCGCAGAAGCAGATCACCGAGATCATCGGCTCCGGCCCCTTCCGCTTCGTGCCGGGGGAGCGGGTGGTCGGCTCCCGCGTGGTCTATGAGCGCAATCCCGCCTACCGGCCGCGCAAGGGCGGGGAGACGAGCTGGGCGGCGGGCCCGAAGCTAGTCCATTTCGACCGGGTCGAGTGGCACATCATGCCCGATCCCGCCACCGCCGCCGCGGCGTTGCAGGCCGGCGAGGTGGAGTGGTGGGAAAACCCGCCGAACGACCTGCTGCCCTTGCTGCGCCGCAGCCGCGACATCCGCCTGAAGCGCGGCAAGCTGGGCATCATCGGCACCGGCATCTTCAACTGCCTGCACCCGCCCTTCGACAAGCCGGCGGTGCGACGCGCCGTGCTGCACGCCATGTCGCAGGCGGATTTCATGACCGCCGTGGCCGGCACCGATCCGGAGGTCACGCGCACCGGAGTCGGCGTCTTCACGCCGGGCACGCCGCTGGCGAATGACGCGGGGTTGGAGGCGGTCACCGCGCCGCGCGACCTGGAGCGCGCTCGCCGCGAGCTGCGCGAGGCTGGCTACAAGGGCGAGCGGGTGGTGCTGCTGTCGCCGACCGACCAGTCGGCGCTGGCCGCGCTGGGCGAGGTCGGGAACGACCTGCTGCGCAAGCTGGGCATGAATGTGGACTTCCAGGTCTCCGACTGGGGGACGCTGGTGCAGCGCCGCGCCAGCAAGGAGCCGCCGGAGAAGGGTGGCTGGAGCATGTTCCACACGACCTGGAATGGGCTGGACGGCATCAATCCCGGCGTCATGCAGTTCCTGCGCGCCAACGGCCAGCAGGCCTGGTTCGGCTGGCCGGACATCCCGCGGCTGGAGCAACTGCGCCTGTCCTGGTTCGACGCCCCGGACCTCGCGACCCAGCGTCGCATCGCCGCCGACATCCAGCGCGAGGTGTTCGAAAGCGTGCCCTACCTGCCGACGGGGCAGTATTTCAGCTCCACCGCCTATCGCCGGACCATCACGGAGCCGATCTCGGAGGTCTTCGCCTTCTGGGGCGTGCGGCCGGCCTGACGCAGCCGCCGGAAGCAGGCAGGCGCCGCGGGGATGGGAATGGCTGTCGGGCGGCGCCCGGCCTCTGTTATCTTCCTCCTCTGTGATCCTCACCTGAGGAGGGCGGCCCGATGCCACGAAGCGCGCTGCCGTTCCTGCTGCTGCCAGCTCTGTTCTGGCCCGGCCCTGCCGCGCGCGGGCAGGACCTGCCCCAGGGGCCAGGCAGGGATGCGGTCCAGGCAGCGTGCACCGGCTGCCACGATCTCGGCCAGGTGACCCGTAGCGGCCACAGCCGCGAAGGCTGGCGGGCCGTCCTGCAGATGATGGCCCATGCCGGCGCCAAGGTCCCACCGAATCAGCTCGGCGTGGTAACGGACTACCTGGCCAGGAATTTCCCGGAACGGGCGCAGCCCGCGGCCATGGCCATCGCCGGCCCGGTGGAAATCGCCATCCATGAATGGGTGGTGCCGAAGCGGGGCTCGCGGCCGCATGACCCGCTTGCCACGCCGGATGGCTCGATCTGGTACACGGGACAGATGGCGAATGTGCTGGGGCGGCTCGACCCCCGCACCGCCCGGTTCCAGGAATTCCCGACGGGCGATTCCCTGGCCGGACCGCACGGCCTGGTGGCGGACGGCGAGGGCAATATCTGGTTCACCGCCAATTTCTCCGGTGCAATCGGGAAGCTCGATCCGCGGACCGGCCGGCTCACGGCCTATCCGCTACCCGATCCGCGCGCGCGGGACCCGCATACGCCGGTCTTCGACCGGAAGGGGATGCTGTGGTTCACGGTCCAGGGCGGCAACATGATCGGCCGGCTCGATCCCCGGACCGGCGCGATCCGGCTGGTGCCCTCCCCTACCCCGCGCTCGAATCCCTATGGGATGGCGGTGGATTCCAGGGGCATTCCGTTCTTCGTCGAATTCGGCACCAACAAGCTGGCCCGCATCGATCCGGACAGCATGGAAATCCGCGAATACTCCCTGCCGAACGCCGCAAGCCGACCACGGCGCATCGCCATCACCGATGACGGCATGGTCTGGTATACGGACTACTCGCGCGGCTATCTGGGCCGGTTCGATCCCAGGACCGGCCGCTTCGCCGAATGGCCCTCCCCCGGCGGCCGCGACTCACGGCCCTATGGCATGACGGCGGCGAAGGGGGCGGTCTGGTACAGCGAGTCCGGCGTGCGGCCGAACACGCTGGTCCGCTTCGACCCGGCGACGGAGCGGTTCCAGAGCTGGCCGATCCCCTCCGGCGGGGGCATCGTCCGCAACATGGCGGCGACGCGGGATGGCAATGTCGTCATGGCCGAGAGCGGCGAGGACCGCGTCGCGCTGGTCGAGGTGAAATGAGCCGCCCCCGGGCGAACCGATGCCATTACGGCGGAGAATACGGCCTCGCCGGACCGGGGGATATGCTCTAAGACCCCGAATGCCGCGGGGCGGTCTTGCCCGGCCGCCGCCCGCCGCGCAACCTGGGCCACAGACCGGCCGGGGAATGAATCGCGCCGCACGGAGCGGTGCAGGTATCCCCTGGTCCGCATTGGGGGGAGAAACCGCATGGCCAGCCTTCACCGCCGCACCTTGCTTGCTGCCACCGCATCGGCCGCGCTCGCCGCGCCGGCGCTGCGCATCCGCCCGGCCTCGGCGGCCGAGTTCACCTACAAATACGCGAACAACCTGCCGACCAGCCACCCGATGAACATCCGGGCGAACGAGGCCGCCAATAAGATCAAGCAGGAGACCGGCGGGCGGGTGGAGATCCAGATCTTCCCGAACAACCAGCTTGGCTCCGATACCGACATGCTGAGCCAGGTGCGTTCCGGAGCGATTGAATTCTTCACCCTCTCTGGCCTGATCCTCTCCACCCTGGTGCCGGCGGCCTCGATCAACGGCGTGGGCTTCGCCTTCCCGGACTACAAGGCGGTCTGGCAGGCGATGGACGGGCCGCTCGGCGCCTATGTGCGGGCGCAGATCGGCAAGGCCGGCCTGGTGGTGATGGACAAGATCTGGGACAACGGCTTCCGCCAGATCACCTCCTCCACCAAGCCGATCAACACGCCGGAGGACCTGCGGAACTTCAAGATCCGCGTGCCGGTCAGCCCGCTCTGGACCTCGCTGTTCCAGGCCTTCGGCGCGGCGCCGACCAGCATCAATTTCAGCGAGACCTATTCCGCCCTGCAGACCCGCGTGGTGGACGGGCAGGAAAACCCGCTGGCCATCATCTCCACGGCCAAGCTGTATGAGGTGCAGAAGTACTGCTCGCTCACCAACCACATGTGGGACGGGTTCTGGATGCTGGCGAACCGTCGCGCCTGGGCGGCCCTGCCGAAGGACGCACAGGAGATCGTGGCGAGGAACTGGAACGCCGCCGCCATGGCCGAGCGGGAGGACACCGCGAAGCTGAACGCCAACCTGCAGCAGGAGCTGACGAAGCAGGGCCTGGTCTTCAACCAGCCCGACACCGCCCCCTTCCGCGAGGCCCTGCGCAAGGCCGGCTTCTACGCGCAGTGGAAGGGCCGCTACGGCGACGAGGCCTGGGGCATCCTCGAACAGAGCACCGGAAAGCTGACCTGACGCCATGGCCGAGGCGGGCGTGATGGCGGCACCGGAACAGGCCGAAACCCGGACGGCGTCCTGGGTGGCGGCGGTGGAAACCGTGCTCGGCCGCGCGGTGGAAGCCGTGGCGGCGGTTCTGGTGCTGGTGGAGACGGTGCTGCTGCTGGCCGCCATCACCGCCCGTTACGTCTTCAACAGCTCCCTGATCTGGTCGGACGAGCTGGCCTCGATGCTGTTTCTCTGGCTGGCGATGCTCGGTGCGGTGGTGGCCTTCCGCCGCAGCGAGCATATGCGCATGACCGCGCTGGTCACGCGCGCGCCGGCCGGGCTGCGCGGCTTCCTGGAGGCGCTGGCGGTGGCCGCGCCGATCGGGTTCCTGCTGCTGGTCCTGCAGCCGGCCTATGACTACGCGGTGGAGGAGAGCTTCATCGTCACCCCGGCGCTGGAACTGCCCGGGAGCCTGCGTGCCTCCGCCTTGCCGGTGGGCATCGGACTGATGCTGCTGATCGCCCTGCTGCAGCTCTTCCGAACGGCGGGGATATGGCGCGCGCTGGGCGCCGCCGCCCTGGTGGCGGCGGTGGCCGGCGGCTTCGTGCTGGCCGGGCCAGGCTTGAAGCCGCTCGGCAACCTGAACCTGCTGATCTTCTTCGTTGGCGTCGTCGCGGCGACGGTGCTGGCGGGCGTGCCCATCGCCTTCTGCTTCGGCCTGGCCACCTTCGCCTATCTGGCGTTGACCACGCGCGTGCCGATGATGGTGGTGGTCGGCCGGATGGATGAGGGCATGTCGCACCTGATCCTGCTGGCCGTGCCGCTGTTCATCTTCCTCGGCAGCCTGATCGAGATGACGGGCATGGCGCGGGCCATGATTCGCTTCCTGGCCAACCTGCTGGGCCATGTGCGCGGCGGCCTGTCCTATGTGCTGGTGGGGGCGATGTATCTCGTCTCCGGCATCTCCGGCGCCAAGGCGGCGGACATGGCGGCAGTGGCGCCGGTGCTGTTCCCGGAGATGCGGGAGCGCGGCGCCAAGCCTGGCGACCTGGTGGCCCTGCTTTCCGCCACCGGGGCGCAGACCGAGACGGTGCCGCCGAGCCTGGTGCTGATCACCATCGGCTCCGTCACCGGCGTGTCCATCGGCGCTCTGTTCACCGGCGGGCTGCTGCCGGGGGCACTGCTGGCCCTGGTGCTGTGCGGTGTGGTCTGGTGGCGGCATCGCGGCCAGGACCTGTCGCGCGCCCCGCGGCCCGGCGGGCGGGAGATCCTGCGCAGCCTGGTCATCGCGGTGCCGGCACTGGCCCTGCCCTTCCTGATCCGCGCCGCGGTGGTGGAGGGCGTGGCGACAGCCACCGAGGTTTCCACCATCGGCATCGCCTATGCCTTCCTGGCGGGGCTGCTGATCTACCGGCAATTCGACTGGCGGCGGCTCTGGCCGATCCTGGTGGAGACGGCCTCGCTCTCCGGCGCCATCCTACTCATCATCGGCGCGGCGACGGCGATGGCCTGGGCGCTGACGCAGTCCGGCTTCTCGCGCGACCTGGCAGCGGCCATGGCGGCGCTGCCGGGCGGGCATGCGGGATTCCTCGCGGTCTCGATCCTGGCCTTCGTGGTGCTGGGCAGCGTGCTGGAGGGCATCCCGGCTATCGTGCTGTTCGGGCCGCTGCTGTTTCCCATCGCCCGGGATCTGGGGGTGCATGAAGTGCACTATGCCATGGTGGTCATCCTGGCCATGGGCATCGGCCTTTTCGCACCGCCCTTCGGCGTGGGCTACTACGCCGCATGCGCCATCAGCCGTATCAGCCCGGATGAGGGGATGCGGCCGATCTGGGGTTACATGCTGGCGCTGCTGATCGGCACGATCGTGATCGCGGCGGTGCCGTGGATCTCCATCGGCTTCCTGTGAGCGGGGGCGCGGTCATGGCGGGACGGCTGACGGGCAAGGTGGCGCTGGTCTTCGGCGCGGGCTCCTCCGGCCCCGGCTGGGGCAACGGCAAGGCGGTGGCCGTCGCCTTCGCGCGGGAGGGGGCGCGCGTCGCCTGCATCGACCTGCGAGAGGCGGCGGCGGCGGAGACGGCAGGGATCATCGCGGCCGAGGGAGGCACGGCCGAGGCGATCGCGGCGGACGTCACCAGCACCGCCTCGGTGGAAGCGGCGGTCGGGCGGGCGCTGGCGGCCTTTGGTCAAGTGGACATCCTGCACAACAATGTCGGCGTGGCGACACCGGGCGGGCCGCTGGAGCTGGACGAGGAGCGCTTCCGGGCCTCGCTGGACATCAATCTCGGCTCGGTCCACCGCACGGTACGGGCGGTGCTGCCGCATATGCTGGAACGCAGGCGCGGGGCGATCGTGAACGTCTCCTCGCTCGCGGCGATCCGTTGGACCGGCTATCCGTATTTCGCTTATTACGCGGCAAAGGCGGCGGTGAACCAGGCGACGGTCGCCATCGCCCTGCAATATGCGGCCCAAGGCATCCGAGCGAATTGCATCATGCCCGGGCTGATCGACACGCCGCTGATCCATAGCCAGATCGCCGGACACTACGAATCGGCCGAGGCCATGATCGCAGCGCGCAACCGCATGGTGCCGATGGGGCAGATGGGAACCGCCTGGGATGTGGCCCATGCGGCGGTGTTCCTTGCCTCGGAGGAGGCGCGCTTTATCACCGGCGTGTGCCTGCCGGTGGATGGCGGGCAGAGCTGCTCGGCCGCGGTCGGCCTCGGCGTTTCGTGACGCCGGGCACGGCGGCACTATCATTCGAGATACCGCGGCGACGACGGTGCGGAGGGATCCCGCCGGGCGGCAAAATGCGGACCCAAGTCAGCGGACACTATCCTTCGGCGTCCCCCTGACGATCCGTTGTCAGCCAACGGCTACCTGTCCCGAAAGCTTGCCCGTCATTTTCACGAGTTGCCCCCGGACCTCGCCTGCCCATCCGGGCAGTGGGCGCAGCGCCCGGGCCTGCACAGATGAAGGGCAGCCCCGGAGGTCCGCATGTCCGACAACGCCCCCTTCCCCCTGCCGCTCCAGTCTCTCTCTGCCGCGCTCTCCGGCCTCGTGGCCGGTGTGGCGCGAAGCGTCGTCGCCATCCACTCGCACCGCTCGCGCTCCAGCGGCTTCGTCTGGCGCCCGGGCCTGATCGTCACCGCCGACGAGGCGCTCGCCGAGGAAGGCGAGATTGCGGTCACCCTGCCGGGTGGCGACAGGATCGCAGCAAGCCTGGTCGGGCGCGACCCGGCCACCGACATCGCCCTGCTCCGGGTGGAGGCCGCAGGGCTGGAGCCCGCCGTGCTCGATGCCGCTGCGGTCGAGCCCGGAGCGCTCGCCCTGGCCGTCGGCTCCCAGGAAGGCAGCCCGGTCGCGGCGCTCGGCCTGGTGTCGCTGGCGGGGCCACCCTGGCGCAGCCTGCGTGGCGGCGAGATCAGCGCCCGCATCGAGCTCAGCCTGACCCTCCGCCGCCAGGCCGAGGGCGGTCTCGCGCTCGACGCCGCGGGCCGCGGCTTCGGCATGGCGGTATTTGGGCCGCGACGCCGGGTGCTCGTCATCCCCACCGCCACCATCGAGCGGGTCGCCGCGACGCTGGAAGCCCATGGCCGCATTCCAAGGGGCTATCTCGGGCTTGGCCTCCAGGCGGTCCGGCTGGAAGGGGCCGGCCTCGGCGCCATGGTGATGAGCGTGGACCCCAAGGGGCCCGGAGCCGCCGCCGGCCTGCTGCAAGGCGATATCGTGGTCGCCTGGGATGGGCGGCCGGTGGAGAGCATCCCGATGCTGTTGCGGGCGCTGGGATCAGAGAGCGTCGGCTCGACCGTCACCCTGTCCCTGCAACGGGCTGGAAAGCCCGTACAGGCCAGGCTGACCATCGGCGAGAGGCCGCAGCCTTGAGCAAAGGGAGTGGTCCGGAGCCCGAGCCGATCACGCTCTCGATCGAGATCCAGGACCCGGCTCTCGCGGCCCGGCTCTCCGGGCTGCTCTCGACAGTCCCAGGGGTGCGGCTGGTCGGGCGCGGCAAGCGGGCCGATGCCGCCCTCGTCACGCCGATGCGGACGAACCGGCCCACAGCGCCCGAGGCGGCGCTGACCCCGCGCGAGCTGGAGGTCCTCGCCCTGTTAGCCGAGGGCGCCTCCAACAAGGTCATCGCCCGGCGGCTCGGCATCTCGGTGCACACCGCCAAGTTCCATGTCGGCTCGCTGCTCGACAAGCTCGAGGCCACGGGCCGGACCGATGCCGTCGCCCATGCGGCGCGGCGCGGCGTCATCCATCTCTGAGGGGTGCCCCTCATGCTCGACTCCACTGCCCTCGACCCCCGCCATGAAGATGACGCGGACGCGCCGTTGGATGCCTATTCGCGCGTGGTCGCCGACATTGCCGACCGGGTCGGACCCGCCGTCGTCCGGGTGGCGAGCCGCGGGGCCGGGCGCCGCGGCGGCATCGGCTCCGGCGTCGTCATCGCCGCCGACGGCCTGGTGCTGACCAACAGCCATGTCGTCGCGGGCGCACGGAAGGTGCGCCTCGCCCTGCCCGAGGGAGGCGGGGCGGAAGCCGAGTTGCTGGGCGACGATCCGGATACCGACCTCGCCCTGCTGCGCGCCGGGCTGCCGCGTGGCGCTGCGGCGGCCATGCTGGGGGATTCGAAGCGGCTCCGGCGCGGCCATCTGGTGGTGGCGATCGGCAATCCGCTCGGCTTCGAGTCCACGGTCACCGCCGGCGTCGTCTCCGCGCTCGGCCGTTCGCTTAGGTCGCGGAACGGGCGGCTGATCGACGATGTCATCCAGACCGATGCGGCGCTCAATCCTGGCAATTCGGGTGGGCCGCTGGTGGCCGCCTCCGGCGAGGTGGTCGGGATCAACACCGCCATGATCGGCGGCGCCCAGGGCCTCTGCTTCGCCGTCTCCAGCAATACGGCGCGGTTCGTGGTGGGCGAAATCATCGCGCATGGCCGGGTCCGGCGCGCCCATCTCGGCCTGGCGGCGCAGACCGTGCCGCTGCCGCGCCGGATCGCCCTGGCCGCCGGAGCCGGGCCCCAGGCGGTGCGGATTGCGGAGATTGTGCCTGGCGAGCCGGCCGATCTCGGTGGGCTGCGCGCTGGCGACATCCTGCTGGCGCTCGACGGCGTGCCGGTGACCGGGGCGGACGACCTGATCCGACTGCTGGGAGCGGAGCGGATCGGGCGCGCCGTCGCGCTGGAGGTGCTGCGGAACGGCCGGGTCGAGCGGCTGGCCGTGACGCCACGTGAGCGCTTGGCCTGAGAGGTACTGCGGAGCGTGTGAGGGCAGCCCCCTCCGGAGCGAACGGGCGATTCCGCAGCAGCGGCTGAGGTCGACCCCTACCGCCCCAGGAAGCGCAGGAGCAGTTCGCTCACCTGCGCCGGCCGCTCCTGCTGCACCCAATGCCCGGCGCCTTCGATCAGGTGGCAGCCGAGCATCTTTGTGCAAGCGCGGTCCTGCATCCGCTCGAGGCTGCCGGGCACCTGGTAGATGCCCCAGTCGCTCCGGCCAGCGATGAAGATCGCGGGCACCTCGATGCGGCGGCCGGAAAAGATCTGAAGTTCCGCATCATTGATGCCCTCCGTCCGGCAGCGGTACCACTGTAGCCCGCCCTGGAAGCCGGTGCGGCCGAATTCGGCGCTGTAGATGCCGAGCTCCGCCTCGGTCAGCCAGCGGCAGGCGGCGATCTCGGCGGCGGAGGGCATATGCGGCGCCACCGTCTCCGCCATGCCCTTGTCGCGTTCCATGATGTAGTAGGTCGGCATTTTCGCCAATTCCGCGGCCGTCCACGCCTTCAGCGGGAATGGCTGGTTGCCGGGCCAGTCCGCGCTCTTGTGGTGGAAATAGGCGCGCAGGAAGGCATGGACGCCCTGCGGGCAGTGCCACATCTCCGCATTGGCCTGCCGCGTCGAATAGTACCATTGATAGTGCTTCCGTGGCGGGTCCAGCCGTGCCAGTGCCTCATGGATACTCGGTCCTGGCGTGACGCCGGGCTGCGGCGGCGCCTCGGCCGTGCCAAAGCGCAAAGCGGGCGGGCCGGCGAAGGGCGCGCTCATCAGCGCCACGGCGCGGAATACGTCCGGCCGCACCAGCGCGCACCAGGCCGCGACGGAAGCGCCGAAATCGTGCCCGACCACTGCCGCCACGGAGCTGTGGCCAAGAGCGAAGACGAGCCCCAGGGCATCCCGGACCAGATTCAGCAGCCGGAAGGAGCGCAGGTCGCCATCATAATCCGGGTCCCAGCCGGTGGTACGCCCATAGCCCCTCTGGTCGGGGGCGATGACATGGAATCCTGCCGCGGCCAGGGCCGGCATCACCTTCCGCCAGGACCAGGCGAGCTCCGGGAAGCCGTGCAGCAGCAGGAGGCAGGGCCGGCCCTCCGACTCGAAGCCGGCCTCCAACATATGCATTCGCAGGCCATTGACGCCCTCGACGAAACGGGAGCGCAGGCCGGGAGGAAGGACTGCCGCATCGAAGGGTGCCATCTCCGTCATTCCCGCCTCCCTTGCCAATCCATGCCACGCATGTTGCCTTCAGTGATAGATCTGTTCCAGCGACAGGTCACGGGTCCGAGGGCCCATCAGCCCGATCGCCGGCATGACCACCGCCATGCTCCTGGGGATGAACGCGAATACACCGATCGTGCCGAAGATGTGCAGGAAGAAGGCGAGCACGAAGGCGCTGAACACCGCGGACAGCCGCCTCTAGGAATAAACGAACCCGACCGCCAGGGCCCGGATGCGCGTCGGATAGAGCTCGGCCTGGTAGGCGCGGAAGGCGTAGGACATGATGTTGCTGGACAGGGTCCGCAGCACGCCGAACACGATCAGCGGGACCGCTGTGCGCACATTGGCGAAAATCAGGCCACAGACGGCAATGGAGCCTGCTGCGAGCACGATCTGCCATTTGCGCTCGATCCGGTCGGCGAGCAGGTAGCCCAGTGCCGGTCCGAAGGGGGCGGCGATAGCGATGATGAAAGTGTATTCCAGGCTCCGGGCGACACCGATCCCCTGGCTGATCAGCAGCGTCGGCACCCGATTGGCGAATGGGAGGACGCCGTCGAGGCGTATCTGGCAGTGCAAGAAACGCTGGTGCCAGCGGCTCGCTGTCGGCCACGGCAGCTGCCCGCTACCAGACCAGCATCGTCCAACTCAGTCAGGCCCTCGAGGGCACGCCGCTCGCCGACATCACCACCGCCACGGTGCTCGACTACGTGGTGGCACGCCGGGAGGAGGATCGGTCGGCCAGCACCATTCGCAACGACCTGACTGCCTGGTCGCACGTATTGAACGTCGCCGTCACCTACCAGTGGATCGAGAGCAACCCAGCGCGGGCGTTCGACCGCCGGACTTATATCGGCCGCGATGCGGACCTGCTGAACGCACCCACCGATCCTCAGGTGCAGCAGCTCATCGAGGAGGTCGGTGCCTGGTCCACTGACATGGCCGACCTGATCCGGTAGCTGCGCGAGACCGGTATGCGGCTGGCCGAGGCCCTGCACCTTCAGCGCGCCGACTTCCGTCCGGACGGCCTGCACGCCACCCTCCGACGGGGCGTGAAGCGTAACCGCAGCGGCCTAAAGACCCGCACCATCCAACTTGGCCGCGCCTCCGCCATGCTGGCCCGCCTGCCGGCACAGGGCCGGCTCTTCCCCCGGCTGCCGGAAGACAGCGCCGCGGTTAGCACCCGGTATGGCCAGTGGTGCCGCCAGCGCCAGGCGCGGGAGAATCGTGCAGCGGCTGCCGATGGTCGCAAGCCATTGGAACTCGCGCGCTTCCGTCTGCACGACCAGCAGCACGCCTTCGCCATCGCCTCGCTGATCGATGACCCGACCTGCATCTATCGCCTGATGGAGCACCTCGGGCATTCGAGCGTGAAGACCACCGAGATGTACACGCGCTTCCTGCGCGGCGAAGCTGCCCAGCGGCACTACTCCCGCAACCCCGCCCTGTTCGGCGCACCGCCCCGGCCGTCGACATTGGCTCCAGGCAGGTAGCCTGATCATGCCCGGTGGGGCGGTTGCCCGTCAGCCGGCTTCCTCGACCACCACGAGGGCATGTGCCGGCGCCTTTCCGGCACAGCGCAACAGGGTCGGCACAGTGATTGGAAAACCGTTATATGGTCCCTGTGGATAAGCTTGGTAAGCCGTTGGAATGGCGGAGGGGATGGGATTCGAACCCACGATAGAGGTTGACCCCCTATAACGGTTTAGCAAACCGTCGCCTTCAGCCACTCGGCCACCCCTCCGCAGGAGTGGAGCTCACGACGTATGCTGTGCCGGTCATACAGGCGGGGATGCGGGGCGTCAAACCTGGCCGGTGTCTCAGTACCGCTGCCGGCAAACCGGCCTCGCCTTCCAGCCTAGGCCTTCTGAGCCTCCTCCGGCGTCAGCAGCCGGAGGGACAGGGCATGCAGCCCGGTACCGAATTCCTTCTCCAGCACCGCATGCACCGCGCGGGAGCGCGCGACCCGATTCATCCCGGCAAAGGCGGGGCTGACCACCAGCACAGAGTAGTGCGTCTCCCCCTCGGGCCGCGCGCCGGCATGGCCGATATGGCGATGGCTGTCGTCCACCACCTGCACCCGGGCAGGCGGGAAGGCGCCTTCCAGCGCCTGGCGGATTCGGTCGGCACGGGTCTGCATAGGGCCGGTTTCCCCCATTTCCACTCCCTCTGTGAAGCCCCGCGCCGCATGGCCACCGCCCCTCCGCCGCGCCTTGCGCCCCCGCTCCCTCGCGCTCATAACTCGGCCATGTCCCGCCGCGGCGCCAGCGCCCGTCCTCTTCCAGCGGATCCCGACACCCCCCAGCGTCCCTGCGACGCACCGGGCTGCACGGCCGCAGGCGAGTTCCGGGCGCCCCGCTCCCGCTCCCGGCTGACCGAATATCTCTGGTTCTGCCTGCCGCATGTCCGGGAATACAACGCGGCGTGGGACTATTACAAAGGCATGGGCCCCTCGGAGATCGAGGCTCATCTGCGCAACGATACCGCCTGGCAGCGGCCCACCTGGCCGCTCGGCCGGCTGGGCGGCACCCGGCGATTCGCCCCGGAATTCCTCCGCGACCCGCTCGGGATGCTCAACGACACACCGCTGCATGCCCGCAGGCGGGAGGGGAACCGGCAGGAAGCCTCCGGCCCGCCCCCCGAACTGCGCGCCGCCCTGGACGTTCTCGGGCTCGACTGGCCGGTGGAGCAGCCGGCGCTCCGGGCCCGCTACAAGGAATTGGCCAAGCGCCTCCATCCGGACGCCAATGGCGGCGACCGGGCGGCCGAGGAGAAGCTGAAAGACGTGAATCGCGCCTACAGCCTGCTGCGGCAGAGACTAGGCGCTGGCCGCGCCACCCGCGCCCGGGCGGAGGCCACTGCCACCTGAGAACGGCCAGACCACCGGATCAAGGACCGGTTCCCAGAATTTGCCCGGCCCGGGTAGCCTGCCGCCGGACACTGCCCTAGAGTCAGCAACGAATAACTGAGCGGATGCCGATGAACAAGGTCGCGACACTCGCCGAGATCCGTCCCACCTCGGCGATCGACACCCCCGACACCACGGTGAATGCGCGCGAGGCGTTCGGCCTGGACATCGACATGTCCGTGCCGGCCTTCTCCACCCGCACGGAACACGTCCCCGAAATCGACGAGGCCTACCTCTTCGACAGGGAGACGACGCTGGCGATCCTTGCGGGCTTCGCCTACAACCGGCGCGTCATCGTCCAGGGCTACCATGGCACCGGCAAGTCCACCCATATCGAGCAGGTGGCCGCCCGCCTGAACTGGCCCTGCATCCGTATCAACCTGGACAGCCACATCTCGCGGATCGACCTGATCGGCAAGGATGCGATTGTCCTGAAGGACGGCAAGCAGGTCACGGAATTCAGCGAGGGCATCCTGCCCTGGGCCCTGCAGCACCCCTGCGCCCTGGTCTTCGACGAATACGATGCCGGCCGCCCGGACGTGATGTTCGTCATCCAGCGTGTGCTGGAGGTGGAGGGCAAGCTGACGCTGCTCGACCAGAACCGCGTCATCCGGCCGCACCCGGCCTTCCGCCTCTTCGCCACCGCCAACACGGTGGGGCTGGGCGACACCACCGGCCTCTATCACGGCACGCAGCAGATCAACCAGGCGCAGATGGACCGCTGGAACATCGTCGCCACCCTGAACTACCTGCCGCATGCGCAGGAGACGGGGATCGTCCTGGCCAAGCTGGGCGCCGAGAACGACCCGAAGATGAAGAAGCAGGTGGAGGCGATGGTGGCGCTCGCCGACCTGACCCGCGCCGGCTTCATCGCCGGCGACATCAGCACCGTCATGTCTCCCCGCACGGTCATCACCTGGGCCGAGAACGCCAAGATCTTCGGCGATGTCGGCTTCGCCTTCCGCCTGACCTTCCTCAACAAGTGCGACGAGGCGGAGCGCGCCACGGTGGCCGAGTACTACCAGCGCTGCTTCAACGAGGAGCTGCCGACCGGCACCCTGCTGCGCAAGGCGGGATGACGGCGCGGCGCCCTCCCCCCGGCCTGAGGGGGGAGGGAGGCGCTGGGGGCGGCCATCGGGGGTGAGATGTCGAAGCAGGATCTGACACGGCAGGAAGAGTTCAAGCGCGCCACCGCCGGGGCCTTGCGCGCCATCGCGCATGTGAGCAACGAGGTGCAGGTCGCCTTCCAGCCCGGCCCCTCCGGGGTCAGCGGCAAGCGGGTGCGCCTGCCCTTGCCCACGCGCGCCCTGCCGCCCGCCGAAATAGCCAAGCTGCGCGGCGCGGCCGATGCTGCGGCGCTGCGCCTCCGCCACCATTCCGACGCGGTCCATGCCGCCCGTCTGCCGGCCCGGCGGGAAGCCAAGGAAATCTACGACGCGCTGGAGGATGTGCGGATCGAGGCCGTGGGCAGCCGCCACATGCCCGGCGTGGCCGCCAATCTCCGCGCCCGCCTCATCGACCAGTGCGAGGCCGAAGGCTACGACCGCATGACCCGCAAGGACCAGATGCCGCTCCATGCGGCGCTGTCCTTGCTGGCGCGGGAGCGCATCTCCGGCGAGCCCGCCCCCGCCACGGCGCAGCGCGTGCTCGATCTCTGGCGCGGCACGCTGGGCGAGAAGGCGGATGCCGCGCTGGACGAGATGGCCCAGGCCACCGACGACCAGGACGCCTTCGCCCGCGCCACCCGCAAGCTGCTCGCCGCCCTGGACCTCGCCGAGGCCGAGGTCGAATCCGAATCCGAGGACCAGGAGGACGGCGAGGAGAGCGGCGAGAACACCTCCCAGCAGGACCAGTCCGGGGAGGGCGAGACCCAGGCGCAGGAGCAGGAAAGCATGCTCGGCGCCCAGCCCGAGGCGATGCAGGGCGAGGCTGCCGAGGAGGAGGCGCAGGAAACCGAGGAGGAAGGCGCCGCCGCCGAGGGCGACGACAAGCCCGGTGGCCCGCAGCAGCGCCGCGAGGTCGCCCAGACCGACGATTCCAGCCGCTATCACGCCTTCACCACCCAGTTCGACGAGGTGGTGGAGGCCGACGACCTCTGCGACCCGGAGGAGCTGTCGCGGCTCCGCCAGCAGCTCGACCAGCAGCTCTCGCACCTGCAGGGCGTGGTCTCCAAGCTGGCGAACCGGCTGCAGCGGCGCCTGCTGGCGCAGCAGCAGCGCGCCTGGGAATTCGACCTTGAAGAGGGGCTGCTCGACGTCTCCCGCCTCGCCCGCGTGGTCGCCAATCCCATGCACTCCCTCTCCTACAAGCGGGAGCGGGAGGCGGATTTCCGCGACACCATCGTCACCCTGCTGATCGACAATTCCGGCTCCATGCGCGGCCGGCCGATCACCGTCGCCGCCATGTGCAGCGACATCCTGGCCCGCACCCTGGAACGCTGCGCGGTGAAGACCGAGATCCTCGGCTTCACCACCCGCGCCTGGAAAGGCGGGCAGAGCCGGGAGAAGTGGGTGCAGGAAGGCAAGCCGCGCAATCCCGGCCGGCTGAACGATCTGCGCCATGTCGTCTACAAGGCGGCCGACGCGCCCTGGCGCCGCGCCCGGAAGAATCTGGGCCTGATGCTGCGCGAGGGCCTGCTGAAGGAGAACATCGACGGCGAGGCGCTGGAATGGGCCTATCGCCGCCTGCGCGCCCGGCCGGAGCACCGGCGCATCCTGATGGTGATCTCGGATGGCGCGCCGGTGGATGACAGCACCCTCTCGGTGAACCCCGGCAATTACCTGGAACGCCACCTGCGCAAGGTGATCCACGACATCGAGAATCGCGGCGACGTGGAGCTGATCGCCATCGGCATCGGCCATGACGTCACCCGCTACTACCGCCGCGCCGTGACCATCGTGGATGCCGAGGAGCTGGGTGGCACCATGATGAAGAAGCTGGCCGAGCTCTTCGACGAGGATGCCGCCGAGGCCTGGCAGCGCGCCGCGACCGAGCGCGCGCCGCTGGTCGCCTAGGCGGGCCGCCGGAACCGCCCCGTGCCCCCCTCCTCCGGGGCCGGCAGCTTCCTGCGCCGCCGGTCCCTTCTCCTCGGCGCTGCCGGCGCGCTGGCCCTCGGCGGCTGCGGCGCGCATGGCGAGGTATCGGACTCCGCCCGGCCTGCGGCCCGTCCCCTGGACCTCCCCGCCCTGCCGCCGGGGACTCCGCTCCAGCCGCTCGGCGGGCTGGTGCTGGATGACGATGTCATCGGCTTGAGCGGGCTATCCGCCCTGCATCTTTCGGATGATCTCCGGCTCACCGCCGTCAGCGACCTGGCGCGCTGGATGTCGGCACAACTGGTCCTGCGGGAGGGGCGCCCGGCAGGGCTGGCGCAGATCCGCACCGGGCGGCTCCGGGATGGTGCCGGCCGCCCTCTGCCCCGCGGCTTCGCGGGGGATTCGGAATCCCTGGCGCGGCTGCCCGACGGTAGCTGGCTGGTGGGATTCGAGCGCTGGCACCGCATCCGCGCCTACCGCACCCTCGACGCTCCCGGCACCTATGTGGAGGCGCCGCCGGGACTGGAGCGGGCGCCCGGCAATGGCGGGCTGGAAGCCCTCGCCGTCCTCCACGACGGGCGCTGGCTGGCAATCGCCGAATCGCTGCGGCTTCCCGGCGAATCCGGCCTGCGCCGCGCCTGGCTCGGCGGCCCCGGCGCCTGGATGAGCCTTGCCTATCGCCCCTCGTACAGCTTCGAGCCATGCGATGCCGCACCGCTGCCGGATGGTGGCGCGCTGGTGCTGGAGCGGAGCTTCTCGATCTTCAGCGGATTCAGGGGCCGGCTGGTCCGCCTCTCCGCCGCGCAGCTCCGGGATGCGGAACCGGAGAGGGTGCTGGAGGGGGAGGAGATCCTCTCCCTCGCCCCGCCCCTGCCGACCGACAATTACGAGGGCGTCGCCGTCGCCCGGCATGAGGGCCGCACGCTGGTGGCGCTGGTCTCCGACGACAACGAGAACATGCTGCAACGCAGCCTGCTGCTGCTCTTCGCGTTGCAGGACGACTGACCGGCCTCGCCGCAAGAGGATGAGCAACTGACGCGGCGGCAGGAGCAGCGCCAGGTCAGGCCGGCGCGGCGCCGAGCCATTTCAGCGCCCCGCGTCCCGCAGCCGCGCCCGTGCTGAAACAGGCCTGCAGCAGATAGCCGCCGGTCGGCGCCTCCCAGTCCAGCATCTCGCCGGCGACGAAGACGCCGGGGCGGCGGCGCAGCATGAAGCGCCCATCCACCTCCTCCCAGCGGATGCCGCCGGCGGTGGAGATGACGCGGGCAATGGGCTGCGGCGCCTGCAGGCGCAGCGGCAGGGCATGCACGAGCCGGGAGAGCGGCCCCGCCTCTCCCGCGTGCAGCGCCTCCTGCACCAGCCCGATCGCAACCGGCGCCAGCCCGGCGCGGCGCAGGTGGTTCGAGAGGGACAGGCCACCGCGCGGCGCATCCAGCCGCCGCGCGAATTCCACACCGGCCGCATCCGGCCGCAGGTCCAGATGCAGGGTGACCGGCCCCTCCGCCGCGATCGCCTCCCGCAGCGCGGCGGAGAGGGCGTAGACGGCGCCGCCCTCGATCCCCGTGGTGGTGACGACGGCCTCGCCGCGCACCCTGGCGCCGCGGAATTCCAAGGCAATGCGCTTCAGCGGCTGGCCCTCGAAGCGGCGGCGGAACACCTCCGACCAGGCAATGGCGAAGCCGCAATTGGCCGGGCGCAGCGGCGCCACGCCGATGCCCGGCAGCAGCCCCGGCCAGGCACCGTCAGAGCCGAGCCGCGGCCAGGAGGCCCCGCCGAGCGCCAGCACCGTCGCCGCCGGGCGCAGGCGCAGGGAGCCCTCGGGCGTCTCGAAGACCAGCGTGCCCTCCCCGTCCCAGCCCTGCCAGCGGTGCCGGGTGCGGATCGTCACGCCGAACGTCCGCAGTCGCGCCAGCCAGGCGCGCAGCAGCGGCGAGGCCTTCATCGCCCGCGGGAATACCCGGCCGCTGGACCCGACGAAGGTTTCCTGGCCGAGGCCATGGCACCATTCCACCAGCGCCTCCGGCGGGAAGGCCAGGATCGCCGGCTCCAGCCGGTCCCGCGCCGCGCCATAGCGGTCCAGGAAGCGCGGCAAGGGCTCCGAATGGGTCAGGTTCAGCCCGCCGCGCCCGGCGATCAGCAGCTTGCGGCCGACCGAGGGCATGTGGTCCAGCACGGTTACCGCCGCGCCGCTCCGCGCCAGGACCTCGGCTGCCATCAGCCCGGCCGGGCCGGCGCCGATGACCGCGACCTCCGGCCGCAGGGCATCTGGGGTGGTGGGTAGGGATGGCACGCAGCGGCTCTGTCAAGACCAGAGGGGCGGAGCGCCCGACCATAATCGCGCCATGCCATGCCGGGCGAGAGCGGCGCAGCGAACCGGGACCGCTCCTGCCCGTTGATCCCGCGCAACGCGATGTGGGAGATGACGCGATGGGCCATGGATTCCTCTCCAGCCTCGGCCGGCAGGCCAGCGAGGCACGCGACACGGCCGAGGATTACGGACGCTATGGCAGGGGG
>Ga0207747_1000452_pt1 | contig 47186 bp, 45 predicted proteins | sample HigsolmetaGSP11D_FD_184839 | JGI IMG/M metagenome (GOLD analysis project Ga0207747, IMG submission 184839) | High solid enriched microbial communities from the Joint BioEnergy Institute, USA - SP1-1-D (SPAdes) | ecosystem: Engineered > Bioreactor > SSF (Solid state fermentation) > Aerobic >...
CGCCGCTCAGAACGGCCGGATCCAGACCGGCCGCAGGTTGGCTTTCTCCGGCGCCTTCAGGGCGAGGTCGATCTGCGCCAGCAGCTTTTCCTTGTCGCGGTTCAGGACGCCCTTCAGCACCAGCTGGTTCGAGGCATGGTTCGAGCGGAACACCGTGTTTTCCAGCTCCAGCGCCTCGACGAAGATGCGCAGCTCCTGGTGACGCTCGTGCTGGCTCATCAGCACGTACTGGCCGTTGTAGCCCGCCTGGAAGCGCTCCAGCCCGTGCGGGTGGTTGATCACCAGCACCGACAGGAACTCCGGCTGGGTCTCGTTGGCCAGGCGCGCCGACTCCAGTGCGTGCTGCTCGCTGAAGTTCTTCCCGCCCACGCCGTTGATGATCATGATCGAGCGCTGGATGCCGGCTTCGGCGAGGTTGTTGAGCGCCCGCACCGCGCCGTCGTGGGTGTCGCCCTTGTTGATGCTCTTCAGCACGAAGTCGTCGCCCGACTCCACGCCCATGTAGACGAGCTTCAGCCCCGCTTCGCGGAGCTGCCGCAGATCCTCCACCGACTTGTTGCGCAGATTGAAGGACGAGCAGTACGACGACACCCGCTCGACATTGGGCAGGTGCGTGCGGATCGCATCCAGGATCTTCAACAGCCGCCGCACCGAGAGCGACATCGCGTCGCCGTCGGCCAGAAACACCCGCCGCACCCAGGGCAGGTGCCGGCCCGCCCACTCGATCTCGCGCATCACATCCTCTTCCGGCTTGACCGAGAACTTCTTCTGCGGCTGGGTGTACATGTCGCAGTACGTGCACTTGTTCCAGCTGCAGCCGTTGGTCACCTGGAAGATCAGCGACTCCGCCTCCGACGGCGGCCGGAAAAGCGGTTCGATGTAGGTGATGGGGCAGTCTTCGTGTACGTACAGCATGGCGGTTCTTGGCGCTTCAGAAGCTTATGGATGATAGGCGAGGTGCCCGGGCAGACAAAGTGGGGGACAAGAGGCGTCAAGCCAAGTGCCGGAGGGGGAAGGCAAGCGTTTGGTCTATCTAATTGAAAAACAGGGAAATCTGTAAAGCAGACATGTCGCTGCCGGCGACATATCACGCAAATGTGTCGATAAAAACCAGCCCGCACCGAGGCCGGGCGCCTGGAGCGGTCCCACGAAGCCGCGATCGGAAGGCGGCTAAATGTCGGAATGAAAGTACATACCGTGCGTGCGAATGCCTACCGCGGGCCGGAGGGCAAGGCAGCGTGCCGCCTCAGCATAGCGTCGAGGGCAGGGGCGCTGGAGGAGCGGCTCATCCAATGAGCCATAATTTTGGGTAACTTCCGGGGTAAACGGCCTCGACGAACAAGCAGTAAAAAAGCAAACTTCGCGGGAACTGCGGCACAGACCGCGGCGAGTAGTTTGGGGAGGGAGTGTCCATTTCAGGGCCGGCGCGCCCTGCCTAATTTTTCCGGAAGGACGGTATGCAGTCCGGGTGTGCCAAGAAATGCTCTTTTGAGAGCGTCTACCAATATGGCCAATGGTAATCTTCATTGGATCGCTAATTCATCTGGAGCATCGCGGACGACGTTCTGCGCGACCTATACGTCCGAGGTAAGTATCGGGGCGTGATCTTGCCCATGACTGTCCTGCGCCGCCTTGATGCCGTGCTCGAACCGACAAAGCAGGCCGTGCTCGAGATGAAAGCTTCGCTAGACCAAGCGGGAATCACGAACCAAGACGCCGCGCTGCGACAAGCAGCCGGGCAAGCTTTTTACAACACTTCGAGGTGCACGCTGCGGGATCTCGGGGCGCGCGCAAATCAGCAGCAGCTTCGAGCAGATTTCGAAGCCTATCTAGACGGCTTCTCGCCGAACGTACAAGAAATCCTCGATAACTTCGAGTTCCGCAACCAGATCCCGCGACTGTCGAAGGCCGATGCGCTCGGCACGCTGATCAATCGCAAACCTGCGGTTGTGGAGTACGAACCTGACCCCGACTTGCGGGATACCGAGCAGATCCCATTGCTTGAAGACGGCGGCATCGAGGCGTTCCTGCAAAGGGAAGTACTGCCGTATGCGCCTGACGCCTGGTACGTTCCCGACAGTGTGAAGATCGGTTATGAAATCAGCTTCACTCGCTATTTCTATAAGCCGCAACCTCTCCGGACGCTTGAGGAGATTCGAGCGGATATTCTGGAGCTGGAGAAGGAGAAGGAGAAGGAGAAGGAGACCAAAGGGCTCTTAGAAGATATCATCGGGGCGCCTAAATTATGACGCTGACTCCAACGAGAGAAAGCGCGACATGACACCGCTGTTCTGTGCTTTAGATTCGGAGCGTATCGCGCAGTTGATTCGCGGCGCTACGAGGTTCGTATGTTTCGCAGGGCCGGGGATTCAGCTCGCGCCAGCAAGAGCGATGGCAGACGTTGCGCGCAGACTGGGACCAGAAATGATTACCGTCGCGCTGGACTTCGATGAACGCGCAATGCGAATGGGGTTTGGTGACATCGAAGCCGTCAAAACGCTGATGGCAGCGAATATTCCGATACACAACACCCCCGGGCTGCGCACAGCGCTTGTGTTGGTTGACGATGAGGGTTTCCTGTACACGCCAACAGCACTTTACCTAGAGGCCGAACGGAAGGGACAGTGCGCACCCAATGCCATGCGGTTGTCTAAAGAGCAGCTTCGTGAAGCCTTGGCTCGCCTCTCGCCTGCGGCTAAAGCAATAGCAAAAGCGCAAACGCAGAACGAAGAGGAACGCGAACGCATCGATAGCCTTCCGGTGGAGATCGGTGGCGAGCGCGTAACAGAAGAGAAGTGTCGCGAAGTTGATCAGCGTCTGAAGGAGGCGCCACCAGTTCAATTCGATGTTGCCCGCCAAGTACGCGTATTCAATGCATACCTACAATATGTCGACTTAAAGCTTACCGGTGCGTCTATTCAGCGGCACCGTATCACGATTCCGCCAAGCATCCAAAAGCTCGGGGTGAGTAAGGACCTGGAAGGGCGCCTTCGCACCACCTTTGACTTAATTGAGAAGGGCGGCAAGCTTTCCTCCAAAAAGCTGGAGGATGAACTAAACGATATTCGCAAGAACTTCACTCCATCGCTTGGTAAGGACTACGGTAGGGTGGTTCTGAAATCTGCCAGACCGCATCTAGAGAGGCGCTTGGAGGTATTCAGAGCCAATCTTGAGGCTCATCAAAAGAACGTTGCTGAGGAGCTGCAAAGACAACTGGATGAGTCGCGCAAGCAAATTGTCGAGTACTACTTGCCGCGCGTTATGGAGAACCCACCGGACGCGTTGCTCGGTCAGCTGCTTAACCCGACCGTGACTGAGCAAGATGCACGCGCGTGGCTCAATGCTGAGCTGGATAGGGTCTTCCCCAGAGCCGAGGGGTTGATTAAAAAGATGCAGCTTGATGTGCAGTACAAGGATGTGACTTTTGAAACGCTAAACAGGGAGGATTTTCTCGAATGCGTAAAGAAGGCTTTCCCTCGCGTGGACTGGGATAAGGCGCACCGAGAGTTTCTGGCAGTCGGAGAGGTCAAGGAATGATCTGCGACCTCAGGCCCTATCCAGCTATGAAGGTTTCCGGTCTACCGTGATTGGGGGCATCCCAGCGCATTGGGAGATTCGTCGCTTCAAGTATTTGCTCCGAGAGCGCGATGTGCTGTCATCTACCGGTGCTGAACAGCTCCTGCGAGTATCGCAATATACGGGTGTCACAGAAAGAAGAAGAGAAGACGGTCGCGAAGAACCAGACACAAGGGCTGCGTCGTTGGTTGGCTACAGGTGCGTGAAGCCAGAAGACCTTGTTGTCAACATCATGCTTTCCTGGAATGGAAGCATGGGCGTCTCGCGCTTTTCGACAGGTAGAACGCGCGCATCGAACACGACAAGGTGCTTGCTCGCGTGATGACGGCCATTCTGAGGGAGGAGCGATACGGAACTATTTAAACGGTTCATGGACAACGAAGGATTCTGGCGCTGGTTGACGGATACGGTGTTCAGGCTGACGTACACGCTCATTAGACCTTCTTGCGGGAACAAAACGGAGACAAAAAGCAGAACATCGATGTCCGTTTAGGCGTTTATTCCAGCTGGGTGAATTGACGAAATTTCGGCAGTCTTGCCGCACTGGCGACCATGGCGATCTTCCCGCAAGGCATGACGAACGTTGAGCGCCGATGCAACACCGGCGAAAGGAAGGTCTTTCACGCGCTCAAGCGTTGCCTGGGGGACGACTACATCGATTGGCACAACGTGCCAATCGGGCAGAAAGGGCGTCAGCCAGATTTTGTGATTCTCAGTCCACGGCGCGGTTTGCTACTTCTCGAGGTTAAGGATTGGAAGCCGAGCACGCTTGGCCGGGCGAATACCCACCAGATTGAACTCCAGACGGAACGTGGACTGATCCGAGTCGATCATCCCATTCAGCAGGCGCGCGCTTACGCGCTGGAACTGGTCGATCAGATGAAGGCAGACCCGCTGCTGGTGGTCCAAGAGGGTACTTACAAAGGAAAACTGATCTTTCCGTTCGGTTGGGGTGTCGCGCTTTCGAACATCGAACGACGGCACTTTCCGCAGGATCAATTCGACGCGATTTTTCCTTCGAACCGCACCTTACTGCGCGATGACCTGGGTGAGGATGTCCAGCCGGATGTGTTCCAGGAGCGCCTGGCGGAGATGTTTACGGTGCACTTCCCGTACACCTTGAGTTTGCCGCAGCGCGACCGCATACGGTGGCATCTCTTCCCTGAAATTCGGGTCGCGCAACAGGCCTCGCTCGATCTGGAAGCGGAATCATCGCCGAGCGTCGTGCTGCCTGACCTAATGCAGGTGATGGATTTGCAGCAGGAGCATATCGCACGAACCCTTGGGGAAGGGCACCGCGTCATACACGGCGTGGCGGGATCCGGAAAGACAATGATCCTGATCTTCCGTGCGGAGCAATTGGCGGCGGCAGCCCGCGCGGACAAACCTATTCTCGTATTGTGTTACAACCGAGCACTTTGCGGGCGGATCGAGGCCATGCTGCGGAGCCGCGGCGCGGACGAGCGGATCGTAGTACGGACCTTTCACGCGTGGTGCGAAGATCTCGTTCGTACGTATCAACTCGAAGTGCCGTTGTCCAGGGATCACGAGAACTATTATGAGTCGCTGGCGCAGACGGTATGCAATGCGGCGGATCGCGGACTGGTTCCTACCGGGCAATACACCGCCCTTTTGATTGACGAAGCGCACGATTTCGAAGACGCCTGGTTGCGGGTTGCCGCAAAAATGGTCGATCCGACGACGAACTCGCTGCTGGTTCTTTACGATGACGCACAGTCGATCTGCCAGAAAAAGCGTCGCACGTTCAATTTCGCCAGTGTAGGGATACAAGCCAAAGGGCGCACGAGCATTCTCCGGGTCAATTACCGCAACACGGCGGAGATACTGGCGCTCTCGGTTTACTTTGCGCAAAGCCTCTTGGAAGAGCGCACCGCCGGGGACGAGGAAGTGCAGACCGTGCGCCCGACGAGTGCGGGGCGGCGTGGTCCGATCCCGGTGCTTGTCGAGGCGAAGACCCACTTTGAGGAAGCAAGGCTGATCGCCGAGTGCGTCGAGAGGTACATCGCGGACGGTAAGGCGCTAAACGAAATCGCCGTGCTTTGCCGGACCCGGGGGCAAATGAAGGCGATCGAGCAGGCGCTGTTGCGACGGAAAATAGACCATCAATCGATGGGCGCGGAGGCGTTCCGTCGCTTTGATTGGACGAAACAGAGCGTCAAGCTCGTGACCATGCACAGTGCCAAGGGCCTGGAGTTTCCGGTCGTGATCATCGCGAGCCTAAATGTCATGCCGCTCAAGACCGAGGCGCTCGAAGACGAAATTCGTCTTTTGTACGTGGCGATGACGCGGGCAACGCGGGATCTTGTGCTCTTTTGTCACGGGTCGTCCACGATCGTCGAACGCATCAGGAAGGCGCTGCACGAGGTTCAAGCGAAGTTCCGCGATGCGGCCTAAGCCGTTTACGCCTTAGGCTTGTCCGACACCGCCAGTGACGCGATCGCTTCCGCATCGGCGCGTGTTGCGGTACTTGCACCGTTCCCAGCCGGCTCGACAACCTGCGCCCGCACATGCGGCAGCGCCTCCGGAAACTCACGCTGGATGTAAGTGATCAGCCCTTCGCGGATGCGGCAGCGCAGGTTCCAGGCGTCGCCGGAGTTGCCCGCGCTCGCCAGGGCGCGGATCTGCATGGCGCGTTCGTTGGCGTCGGTGACCTGCAGCGTCATGACGCGGCCGTCCCATTCCGGCGCCGATTCGCAGATGCGTTTCAGTTCCTCCCGCAGCGGTTCGAGCGGCATGCGGTAGTCCACCCACAGGAACACGCTGCCGAGGATGTTCGCACCGGTGCGCGTCCAGTTCTGGAACGGGTTCTCGATGAACCACTGCAGCGGGACGATCAGGCGGCGCTCGTCCCAGATCTTAACCACCACGTAGGTGCCCGAGATTTCCTCGATGCGGCCCCATTCGCCTTCGACGATCACGACATCGTCGATGCGGATGGGCTGCGACATGGCGATCTGCAGACCGGCGATGAGGTTGCCGAGCACGGGGCGTGCGGCGAAGCCGACCACGATACCGGCAAGCCCGGCCGAAGCGAGCAGGCTCGCGCCGACCTGCCGGATGCTGGGGAAGGTCATGAGCGCGATCGCCACGCCGATCAGGAGGATGACGCCATTGGTGACACGCGTCAGCACCGTCGCCTGCGTCCACACGCGGCGCGCGTCGAGATTGTCCGGACGGTCCACGGGGAAGCGCAGCATGGCGACATCGCGTATGCCGAGCACGGCCTGGATCGCCAGCCACGTGACGGTCAGAACGATGAGCACCAGCAGCAGGTGCTGCACACCGTTGACCCAGGTGAAGCGCTCGTGGTCCAGCGTCTGCAGCACGCTTTGCACAGCGAACAGCGGCAGCAGCACGCGCATCGGCCGGATGGAACGCCGCAGAAAGGCGCTCAGATAAGCGCTGCGTGCAACGAGCCTGGTGATGAGCTTGGTCGCGACGATCTGTACGAGCAACCCCGCCAACGCGGCGCAGATCACGACCGTGACGATCGCCAGGGCAGGGCCGCCGAAGAAGTCGAATATCGGAGTCCAGTGCATAGGCATTCCCCCGTCGTATTGGCCGAAGCGCGCAGGTTGCACGCATTGCACAATATGAGCAAGTCCGGCGCCAGGATGATGCGGGCACTCCGGTCAATGTCCCGCTATACGGAATATGACCACGCAGCACGCCGGAGCCGACGCGCAGCGGCGAATGATCTCGCAGAAGAACGAGCCGCTTGTCAGGGATGCGCCGCTGTCGGACTTACTTCGATGCTGCCACCGTGATCACGGCGCCGACCACGACGAGCCCGACGCCGAACACGCGCCACAGCGTGATCGACTGCTGCGCGAGGTTCAATACGCCGAAGTGATCGATCAGCAGCGAGGAAGTCATCTGTCCGGCGACGATGAGGGCGAGCATGGCCGCGGCGCCGAGCTTCGGCACCACGAAGAGCGAGGAGAACACGAAGAACGCGCCCAGCATGCCGCCGATCCATCCCCACCACGGCACTTGAGCGAGCGACGAGGCGCTCGGCATGGGCGAGCGCTCGAAGAAAATGTAGAGCGCCAGCACGATCGCGCCGACGGCGAAGTTGACGAACGCCGCCTGCATGGGGCTCGACAGATGCGTGCGCAAGGTGGCGTTGACGGCGGCCTGCACGGGCACGATGGCGCCGCAGGCGAATGCCATGGCTGCGGACAGATAGTTCATGAGGTCCTTTCTTCTTCGAGGTGAGGGGCGCTGCGCCGGGACGAGAGCACGATCCCGCCCAGGATCAGCGCGAAAGCGAGGGCATGATATAGCCGCGGCATTTCGCCGAGCGTGAAGCCCGCGAGCAGCGCCGCGAAAAGCGGCGTGAGGTTGTTGAAGAAGCTGGCGGTGCTCGGTCCCACGCGCTGCACGCCCACGCCCCAGCAGCGGAAAGCGATGATGCCGGGACCGATGGTGACGAAGGCGATCGCCGCGATCAGCGCGCCGCTCCATTCGATGCGCGGCGCGGTGATGCCCCATTCGACCGCGGCGAACAGCGCCGACCACGCCGCGCCGTACACGACTTGCGCCAGCATGAAGGTCGCCCAGTTCTGGCGCACGATGTCGCTGTCGCCGCCTTCGATGAGTTTCCAGCTATACAAGGACCAGATGATGGCGGCGAGCACCATGAGCAGATCGCCCGGCACGAAACGCAGCGCGAGAAGCTGCGACCACTGCCCTTGCGCGAGGATCACGCCTACGCCGGCGAGCGACAGCGCGGCGCCCAGCACTTGCACCGGCCGGACTGCCGCGCCGTAGAAGAGGCGCCCGACGAGCAGCATCCACACCGGCATGCTGGAGGCGACCAGGGTGACGTTGACCGGCGAGGAGGTGTGCAGCGCCAGATACTGCAAGGCATTGTAGGAGCCGACGCCGAACAGCCCTAGGATCAGATAGCGCCGCCGGTTGACCCACAAGCCGCTGCCGGGCCGGAAGATGGCATAGCCCAGCGGCAGCAACAGCAGCGTCGCCAAGCCCCAGCGGAAGAAATTCAGCGTGACGGGCGGCACGTCCTGGTGAATTGCGCGCCCGACCACGGCATTGCCCGCCCACAGCAGCGGCGGGATGAGCAACAGGGCGATGGTGGTGGGCGTCAGACGCTGGTTCATGCCCTCGGCGTCTGTGCGAGGCGACCGTCGTCGAGGCGGAACAGTGTCGGCGAGGGCGTGTGGAGGTCGCGCGGCATACCCGGCATTTTAACGGGCCGCCGCCGCATGGAGGCGGAACTCCGCACGCGCCGCCGGGGTCCATCCACGCGTGCCGGCGGCGAACAGGCTAATATCCGCCGGTTCGCCTGTACTGTTCATCCGATCCATGCGACCCGCGGCTGCATTGTTGCGTCTGTTCTGGCTGATCGTGCTCTGCCTTTGCGCCCTGCCGGCGCAGGCGTCGTCCGTCGTCACCACGCCGCAGGTGCGCGCGGAACTGGTCGCGCACGCGCCGGAGGGCATCGCGCCGGGCAAGCCCTTCTGGTTGGGACTGCTCATCCGGCATCAGGACGGCTGGCACACTTACTGGCGCAACCCGGGCGATTCGGGCCTGCCCACTATGCTGACCTGGGCGCTGCCCGCGGGTGTGAAGGCGGGCGAGATCGACTGGCCGGCGCCGCTGCGACTGCCCGTCGGTTCGCTGCTGAATTACGGCTACGAGGGCACCGTGCTGCTGCCGGTGCCGGTGCAGGTGGCGCCGGATTTCGCAGGCGACAAAGTCGACGTGCAGCTTCGCGCCGACTGGCTGGTGTGCAAGGTCGAGTGCATTCCCGAGTCAGGGAATTTCAGTCTTTCGCTGCCGACCGGTACGCCGCTCACCGCGCATGCGGCCCAGTTCGAAGCCGCCTTCGCTGCGCGGCCCGTCGAGCTGCAAGACGTGAAAGCCACCGCCTTCGCAGAAGGCTACGCGCTCGTGTTGCGGGTGGAAGGACTGCCCGAGCGCGTGCGGGACAGACAGGCCGAGGTCTATTACGAAACCGCGGGGCTGATCGAGCACGCCGAGCCGGTGCTGCAATCCTGGGAAGCGGGCGTGTGGGAAGGGCGCGTGCTGCTCTCGCCGCAGCGCAGCGCGAGCCCGGAGACCATTCCCGCGGTGCTGGTGTTCAATGACCGTCAGGACATCATCCGCGTCGCGGCGCCCATGAGCACGCCGTGGTCGCAGGTCGCGGACGTGCCGCCCAAGCCCATGCCGACTTTCGATCTCGGCCGCTTCGACCGGCCTGCGCCGGTCGCGCCAGAAAACGATCTCTCCCTTGCGGTGGCGCTGGGCTTCGCCTTCGTCGGCGGGCTGCTGCTCAACCTCATGCCCTGCGTGTTCCCGGTGCTGTCGCTGAAGCTGCTGGGCTTCGCCGATCACGCGCACAAGCGCGCGCGGCTCGTCGCGGGCGGCTTCGCCTACACCGCCGGCGTATTGCTGTCCTTCGTCGCGCTGGCGGGGCTGCTGCTCGCGTTGCGCGCAGCGGGCGAGCAACTGGGCTGGGGCTTCCAGCTGCAGGAGCCGGGCTTCGTCGCTTCGCTCGCCGTGCTGTTCACGCTGATCGGACTGAATCTCGCGGGCGTGTTCGAGCTGCGCGCCGTGCTGCCGGCGAGCCTCGGCGGCTGGCAGTTGCGCCACCCCATCGCCGACGCGTTCTTCACCGGCGTGATCGCGGTGGCGATCGCTTCGCCCTGTACGGCGCCGTTCATGGGCGCGGCGCTCGGTTTCGCGGTGACGCTGCCCGCGGCGCAGGCTTTGGCGGTGTTCGCCTCGCTCGGTCTGGGTATGGCGGCGCCGTATCTCGTCGCCAGCGTGGTGCCTGCGGTGGCGCGCGCGCTGCCGCGTCCGGGGCCGTGGCTGCTGCGCTTCAAGATCCTCATGGCCTTCCCCATGTTCGCCACCGTGGTGTGGCTGATCTGGGTGCTCGGCATGCAGACGGGCATCGACGGCGCGGTGGCGATGCTGGCGCTTTTGGTCGCGGTGGCGCTCGTCGCCTGGGCATGGGGTTCGCCCGCCGTGGCCGGGCGTGCGCGCTGGGCGCTCGGCCTGCCGGCTTTGCTCATCCTTGCCGGCGTCTTCGCCTGGGCGCTGCCGGCATGGAAGACGGCGGTACCTGCGGCGGCGGCCGTGGAAGCCGGATGGGAAGCGTGGTCGCCCAAGCGCGTGGCCGAGCTGCGCGCCCAAGGCCGGCCCGTGTTCGTGGATTTCACCGCCGCATGGTGCGTGACTTGCCAGTACAACAAGCGCACCACGCTCGCCGACGATCGCGTGCTGCAGGCTTTCGCGAGCAAGAACGTCGCGTTGCTGCGCGCCGACTGGACCACGCGCGACGACGCCATCAGCGCGGAGCTCGCCGCGCTCGGCCGGACCGGCGTGCCGGTGTACGCCTTGTATCCGGCAGACGAGTTCCAGCCGCCGCGTCTGCTGTCCGAACTGCCTTCGGTGAAGGAAGTGCAGGAAGCGGTGGCGGAGCTGTAGCGCGCGGCACGACACCTTCGAGGAGACACGACATGACCCGCCGATCGAGAGGCCCGGTGGCCGCTGCCGCGCTCGTCGCCGTATTGGCCGGCTGCATGCATTACGATCGCCATCACGACGAGCGGCACGGGCCGCCTTCGCACGCGCGCGGCGCCGACGCCGGCGCACGCGTGAACGTGCCGCCCGGGCACATGCCGCCGCCCGGTCAATGCCGCATCTGGTATCCCGACCGGCCGCCCGGCCAGCAGCCGCCGTCCGGCGACTGCCGCGAACTGGGCCGGCGCGTGCCGGAGGACGCGGTTTTGATCCGCGGGCGTTAGCACAGAGGTTTTTCATCGAGGAGGACGTATGAAACGCATGTTGACGATGGTTGTGTCGGCTGCTGCGGCGTTGCTGTCCACCGCGGCGTTGGCGGCGGCAATGGTGGGCCAGCCTGCGCCCGATTTCAGCGCCGTCGACACGAACGGCAAAACCCACCGGCTCGCCGACTACAAGGGCAAGTACGTGGTGCTGGAGTGGGTGAATCCCGGCTGCCCGTTCGTGCGCAAGCACTACAGCGGCAACATGCAGGCGACGCAGAAGGAAATCGTCGGCAAAGGCGCGGTGTGGCTGGCGGTGAATTCCACGGCCGAGTCGCAAAGCGATTATCTGCCGCCGGCGAAGATGGAAGCGTGGATGAAGGAGAAGAACGCCCTCGTCACCGCCACGCTGATGGACGCGGACGGCAAGATCGGCAAGGCCTACGGCGCCAAGACCACGCCGCACATGTACATCATCGATCCGCAGGGCACGCTGGTGTACGCCGGTGCGATCGACAGCATCCCCAGCGCGCGCGTGGAAGACATCGACAAGGCGACCAACTACGTCAAACAGGCTTTCGGCGAATTGATGGCCGGCAAGCCGGTGTCGGTGGCGACCACCACCGCCTACGGCTGCACGGTGAAATACGCCAACTGATCCAAGGCCGTTCGCCCTCGCGCGGGGCGAACGGTCATCTCCCGTTCAGACCAGTGCGCGCTTCGTCCGCCGCTTGCGCGCGGCTAGGCCGGCGCCGCCTGCAGCTTGTTGAGCCAGCGGCCCACCAGCACGGTGACGAGGATGAGCGCCAGCACCACGCCGCCCAGCACCCAGTAGTTGATCTGCGAGGGGTCGTTCAGCGCGCGTTCGATCTCGCGGCCGAAGATGGTGGTGGCGAGCACGCCGGGCAGCATGCCGAGAAAGGTGCCGAGGCTGTAATCCCACACGCGCAGGCGCTTCGCGCCGGCGGCGAAACCTTCCACCGGGAAGGGCGCCACCGGCACCACGCGGATGGCGAAGACGGTGAGGAAACCGTGATCGCGCAGCCGGTCGCCGATGCGGTCCATCTTGTCGCCCATCAGCTTGCGGATGAAGTTGGGCGGCAGCAGGCGGCCGACGTAGTAATGCGACAGCGCCGCCACCATGATGCCGAGCATGCTGTAGGTGAAACCCAGCCACGGCCCGAAGGCGATGACGGTGAAGAGGGTGAGCAGCGGCCGCGGGAACATCAGGTAGCTCGTCACCACGTAGGCGATCACCGTCCACAGCGGCGCGAGCTGCATCTCGCGCACGTAGCGCGCCCAGGCGCCGATGCGTTGAGCCGTGAGATAGTCGGCGAGCGGCGTGTAGCGCCAGGCCGCCGTCAGCGCGGCGATGACGACTGCCGCCGCCACGAGCTTGCCCCAGGCGGGCTTGCGCGGTCGCTTCTTCGGGCGGGCGGTGTCGGCGGTCATGGGCGGCTCGATGCGTGTCCCGATTCGTTCTAGCCAACGGAGTGCCCGCCGCCTTGCGCCGTCCTGGCCGGAAGCGGTTTGATGCCCTGCAGGACGTGCTGGCGGCGCTGCTTCATTTCGTCCACGGCGTCGGCGAAGCCGGTGAACACCGCCGCGCATCCCACGGTCTTGAGCCGCTCGCAGGCGCGCCCCATGTCGCCTTCGGCGCCCCACAGGCCGACCACGATGGGCACGTCGGGAAAGCGCGCGCGCAGGCGCTTGCAGAGATAGCGCGCGTGGCTCATGGCCGCGGGCGGCAGCGCGGAGATGCAGACCACGTTGGGATGCAGCGCGCCGACCTCGTCCAGCATCTCGACCTTGAGCGCATCGATCGTGACGTGGCGGCTGTCGATGCCCTCATGCGCAAGCTGCAGGCCGAACAGCCGCGCCGCCGCTTCGTCGGCTTCGTCCGCGGCGGGAAGGTTGAGCACCGTGAAGCGCGCGCCGTTCGGCAGCGCTTGCGGCGCCGGGTTGTCTTCGTAGAGCGCCGCGCCCAGCTCGCCTGTCTGTTCGACGATGTAGCGCCGCGTCGCCTCGTCGAGCAGCCCGCGCTGATGGTTCTGCTCGGCCATCTGCAGCGTCGGCACCAGCACCTCGTCGCAAAGTTCGAGCGGCGTGCGCTGCCTGCCGAGCTCGTCGAGCAGGTCTTCGGCCTCTTCGGGATCGCGCGCGAGCAGGCGCTGGTAGAAGCGCTGCGCCGGTTTCAGCACCGGTTCGTCGCTCAGCAGGATGCTGAGGAACGCGAGCTGCGGGATGTATTTGCCCATCACCACCAGGCACACCGTCATGGGCGTCGACAGGAACAGCCCCGCCGCGCCCCACAGCCAGGTCCAGAACACCGCCGCGACGAGCAGTGCGAGCTGCGAGACGCCGGTGCGCGTGCCGTACAGCCAGGGTTCGAGGAAGTTGTTGCTCACCGTTTCCAGCACCACGAACAGGCCGATGGTCATGAGCGGCTCGGCCCAGCCCTCGAACACCGCGAAGGAGAGCGCGATGGGCATCATCGCCGCGAGCCACGGCCCGACATAGGGGATGAAGCGCAGCACGGTCGTCAGCGCGCCCCACAGCGCGGCGTTGGGCACGCCGATCAGCCACAGCCCGACCGCCACCGCGATGCCCTGCATGCCGTTGATGAGCAACTGCATGAGCAGGAAGCGGCTGACGCGCGCCGCGGCGTCGTCCATCGCCTGGGTGGTGGCGTGCAGGTCCTGTACGCCGACGAGCGCGATGAGGCGGTCGCGCAGGTCCTCCCGCTGCAGCAGCATGAAAATGACGAACACGATCACCACCGCGGCGGTGCCGAGCGGCTGCACCAGCGGTCCGAGCACGCTGCGGATCATTTCGACGGCGTTGGGCGGCGGATCCACCACCTGCACCTTCTGCACGGGCCGGCTGTCCGGCTTGCCGGGCGCGGCCTTCTGCAGTTCCTCGCTCAGCTCCTCGATGGTTTCCTTGCCTTCCTGCAGGCTGCCGCCGGCGGGGCTGCGCAGGGTCTGGATGCGCTCGACGAGGTTGCTTTTGTATTGCGGCAGCGATTCGGCGAGGCTCAGGAACTGGCTGCCGACCACGTAGAGCACGCCGGCCAGCACCGTGAAGGCGAAAAGCGCCGTGAGGAGCACCGACAGGATGCGCGGGACGCCCCAGCACTGCAGCCGGTTCACCAGCGGCGCGAGCAGGAAGCTCAGCAGCGTGGCGAGCGCCAGCGGCACCAGCACGTCCTCGGCGAACCACAGCAGCGCCAATACCGCCAGCACCGACAGCATCAGGCGGTCGTTGGACGGTCGTACCGTGGTGACGGCCATGCACGCTCCGGAAAGGCGGGGGAAAGCAGCGACGGTTCAGCCATTAGCGTGCCCGGGCGGACGGACGGGGCACATTTCGCCTTCCGGCGGCTGCGGCGATTGCAGGAAAGCCCGCGTTGGGCTTAACTCTCGGCAAAGGAGCAGGCATCCCTTTTTTGGAGGAGGAAATGGGTATCCCGATCCTGGACACGCTGTTGATGCAGCGTATAGCGGGGCAATGTCTCTGGATTCCCCGCGTTTCGATTTTCCTGGCCATGCTGGCGGCGGTGTTCTTCATGCCGGTGCTGCAGTGGTTCGCGATCGGGGTGAGCTTCCTGTGCCTCGCGCGGGTGCTGATCCGCAACATTCCTTTGTCGCGCCAGGTGGCGATCGCCGCCGCGCTGAGCGGCAAGACCTTCCGCTACTTCAACGAGAAGCTGCTGGGCACCGAGCAGGCCCGCAAGGCGATGGCCGAGGCCCTGAAGCGCGACGTGCGTATCGCGCTGGACCGGCTCGGCGGGACGCCGGTCCTGCGCTTCACCCTGTGTTCGGCCGGCGCGCGCGAAGCCATGGCCCTGGGCTGCGCGGTGGTCTATTTCTACGGCGATTGCGTGGCGGAACCGCTGCGCGACGCGACCGGCATGACGCTGAAACTGAAGACGGGGTTTCCGGATGCCGTGCGCTGCGCGATGTACGACCGCATGCTGAGCGAACTGCTGGAAAGCGAGGTCCGCGTCTTCGCGGCTGCCGAGCGCGTCGTCCGGCCCACGGTCGTCCGTTCGCGCGCCGCGGCCGAGCGGGCCGAACCCACCGTGCTCTACATCGGGCCCGATCTGCGGCTCGAACTGGAGCGCACGGAAGAAGGCATTGCCGTGCGTTCGTGCAGTGCCACGGCGCGCGGCGAGCGGCTCGTCTACGCCAATGCCGGCGAGCTGCTGCGGACCTGGGGCGCGCTGCTCGACGAGCGTCAGCAGGCGGTCGTCGAGCGGCTCGGTTCGTCCTGATCACCCCCTCGCCGCGAAAGCTCGCGGCTCGTTTTCTAGCGGACGCTGCGGCTTCCGTTTACGGCCTCTCCGGCGGCATGGCGGCGCGCATCGGGTATGCTTGCGCGCCTTGCCATCGCAATCGACATTCATGACTTTGCAGCAGAGTTACGCGAGCGAAGCGCCCGCGCGCGAAGAGATCGACGCCCTCAAAGGCCCGGTGGTGGTCGAGTTCGGCACGCCCTGGTGCGGCTACTGCCGCCGGGCGCAGCCGCTCATCGCCGAAGCTTTTGCCGGCTTCGAGGCAGTCGCGCACTACAAGATCGAGGACGGTCCCGGCCGGCCGCTGGGCCGCAGTTTCAAGGTCAAGCTGTGGCCGACGCTCGTCTTCATGCGCGACGGCATGGAGGTCGCGCGCCTGGTGCGCCCGGAAAGCGCGGAAGCGATCCGTCAGGCGCTCGCGCGAATCGCAGCCTGAATCAGGCCGTCACCTGCGCATCGCCGCGGCCGATGCGTTCGCGCAGATCCGGAATGGCATAAGCCCGACCGTCGTCGCCGCGCAACAGCAGCGGATTGAGGCCGGCGACGATGAACTCGCTGCGTTGCTCGCCGTTGTCGAAGCGTACCGGACGCTTGAACACGATCCGCATGCCGGTGCGCAGCGGCGGCGCGTTCGAGCTCCTGTACCAATCCTCGACCCGCGCACGCCAAGCTTTGGCGTGGGCGTATTCCTCGCAGTGACGGAACCGCGTGAGCATGGCGTAGATGCTGCGCGGGCAGCGGTGGTGTTCGAGCGGCGCCTCGTATTCGGTGTAGATGCGGTAGCCGATGCGCGGGCTGCGCCGTTCGACCCGCACGGGGATGACGAGCGCGCTGACGCGATCGATGCCGGTGCGCTTGTTGACGTAGCGGTAGGCGCCGTAGCACACGCCGCGCATGACGTGCGACAGGGCGAGCAGGGTGAAGCTCTTCTCCTCGTCCTCGTGGTCGATGTGCTGGGCGAAGAATTCCTGCAGCGACTGTCCGGGACGGCGTTCGGCGTAGGTCCATTCCATGGCGGCTTCCTTGCAGCGGAGGGCCCTTATAACAGACCGGCGCCGGACACGGCCTTGTTCCAGCGCAACCCTGCCGGCGTCGTGGAATTGCCCAGGACGGGCGGCGCCCCTTGCAAAAGCACGCCCCGCCCCTCACGTAGAATGCACCCATGCCCCACGCTTCCTTGCGCGCCGGAGACGCCTTGCCCGCCGCCTTCCATCCGGCGGTGGCGGGCTGGTTCGCCGACACTTTCGGCCGGCCGACCGAAGTGCAGCGCCGCGCCTGGGCGGCGACCGCGCGCGGGCGCGATACGCTCATCGCCGCGCCCACCGGGTCGGGCAAGACGCTGGCGGCTTTTCTCGCGGCGATCAACGACCTGGTACTTGAAGGAAGCGCAAAGGGTCTCGCCGACGAGGTCTATCTCGTCTATGTCTCGCCGCTCAAGGCGCTGTCGAACGACATCGAACAGAACCTGCAGCGGCCGTTGCGCGGCATCCGCGAGCGCCTCGCCACCGCCTGCGACATCCGCACGGCGGTGCGGACCGGCGATACCCCGAGCGCCGAGCGCAACCGCATGCGCCGCACGCCGCCGCACATCCTCGTCACGACGCCGGAATCGCTCTACATCCTGCTCACCTCGGATGCCGGCCGCGAGATGCTCAAATCGACGCGCAGCGTCATCGTCGACGAGCTGCACGCCGTCGCCGGCAGCAAGCGCGGCGCGCATCTCGCGCTGACGCTCGAACGGCTGGAAGCGCTGTGCGCGCGGCCGCCGCAGCGCATCGGCCTGTCGGCGACGCAGAAACCCGTCGAAACCATGGCACAGCTTCTGACGGGCGCGCGCCATGCGGACTGCGAGATCGTCGATACCGGTCACGTGCGCGAACGCGACCTCGCGCTCGAAGTGCCGCGCTCGCCGCTGTCCGCCGTGATGGCGACCGAAGTGTGGCAGGAGACGTACGACCGCCTCGCCGAGCTGGTGAACGCGCACCGCACCACGCTGATCTTCGTCAACCAGCGCCGTCAGGCAGAGCGCGTGGCGCGGCATCTGGCCGATCGTATCGGCGAGGAGAACGTCACCGCCCATCACGGCAGTCTGGCGCGCGAGCATCGGCTGCGCGCGGAACAGCGGCTCAAGCACGGGCAGTTGAAGGCGCTGGTCGCGACAGCGTCGCTCGAGCTCGGCATCGATATCGGCGACGTGGACCTGGTCTGCCAGATCGGTTCGCCGCGTTCGATCAACGCCTTCCTGCAGCGCGTCGGACGCTCCGGCCACGCGGTGCGCGCCAAACCCAAGGGCCGGCTGTTTCCCATCTCTACCGACGATCTGGCCGAATGCGTGGCGCTGCTCGACTGCGTGCAGCGCGGCGAGCTCGACCGCGTGGAGATCCCGCGGCAGCCGCTCGACGTGCTGGCGCAGCAGATCGTGGCCGAAGTCTGCTGTCGCGAGTGGGCGCTCGACGAGCTGTATGCCGTTTACAAGCGTGCCTTGCCTTATCGCGAGCTTGCGCTCGAACGTTTCGAGGAAATCGTGCGCATGCTGGCGGAAGGCTACGCCACGCGGCGCGGCCGGCGCGGCGCGCTGCTGCACTACGATGCCGTCAACCGCAGGCTGCGCGCACGGCGCGGCGCGAAACTGGTGGCGGTGACCAATGCCGGCACCATTCCGGACCAGTTCGATTCCGACGTCGAGCTGGTGCCCGAGGGCGTGCGCATCGGCACCCTGAACGAGGACTTCGCCTTCGAGAGCCTGCCCGGCGACGTCGTGCAACTGGGCAACACCTCCTACCGCATCCTCAAGATCGAGACCGGGCGCGTGTACGTCGAGGATGCCAAGGGACTGCCGCCCAGCATGCCCTTCTGGCTCGGCGAAGCGCCGGCGCGCAGCGCGGAGCTTTCGCGCGCGGTCTCGCGTTTGCGCGAGCGTGCGGACGCGGTGCTCGCCGAAGGCGGCGTCGCCGCCTGCGAACAATGGCTGCGGCGCGAGTTCGGATTGAGCGAGCCCGCCGCGCAGCAACTGGCGAATTACTACGGCGCCGCGCGCGCGGCGCTCGGCGTGCTGCCGACGCAGGAACGCATCGTCTTCGAGCGCTTCTTCGACGAAGTGGGCGACACCCATTTCGTCGTCCATGCGCCGCTCGGCGCGCGCATCAACCGCGCCTGGGGGCTGGCGCTGCGCAAGCGCTTCTGCCGCCAGTTCAACTTCGAGCTGCAGGCGGCGGCGCTGGACGATTCGCTGGTGCTCTCGCTCGGTCCCACCCACAGCTTCCCGCTGGAGGAAGTGAAGGGCTATCTCAATTCCAAGACCGCGCGCGACGTGCTGGTGCAGGCGGTGCTGCAGGCGCCGATGTTCGGCACGCGCTGGCGCTGGGCGGCCTCGATCGCGCTCGCGGTCGCGCGCAACCGGGGCGGCAAGCGCGTGCCGCCGCAATGGCAGCGCAGCGATGCGGAGGATCTGCTCACCCACGCCTTTCCCGACGCGCTCGCCTGCCAGGACAACCTGCCGGGCGAACGCGAAGTGCCCGATCATCCGCTGGTGCAGCAGACCCTCGACGACTGCCTGCACGAAGTGATGGATGTGGACGGTCTCATCGCGCTGCTGCGGCGGATCGAAGCCGGGGACGTGGAGATCGTCTGCCGCGATCTCACGGCGCCGTCGCCGCTGTCGGAATCGATCCTCAACGCGCGACCCTACGCGTTCCTCGACGACGGCGCGGCGGAGGAGCGGCGCACGCGGACGGTCCGTACGGCGGGCGTGTACGAACCGCAGACGGCGGCCGAGTACGGACGCCTCGATCCCGGCGCGATCGAGCAGGTGCGTATCGAAATGCAGCCTGCAGCGGCGAATGCCGACGAGCTGCACGACGCGCTGGTGGTGCACGGCTTTCTTACCGAAGCAGAGGTACGGGAAGCAGCCGCCGTCGCATGGCTGGGCGAATTGCGGCAGGCACGCCGTGCCGTGTGCATGCAGCCCGCGAGCGAGCGGCTATGGGTGGCGGCCGAGCGGCTGCACGAAATGCGCGCGCTGTTTCCACATATAAAAGCGGAGGGCGATGCGCCGCTGCTCGCCGAAGTTCCGGAACGCGACGCTGCGCTGCGCGAAATCGTGCGCAGCCGGCTGGAAGCCTGCGGCCCGGTGACGGCAGCCGAGCTCGGCGCGCCGCTCGGCCTGCAGGCCGGCGACATGCGCATTGCGCTTGCGGCGCTCGAGCGCGAAGGCTATGCGATGCGCGGTGACTTCAGCGGGCGGGGCGCCGAGGAATGGTGCGAACGCAGACGCCTTGCGCGCATCCACCGCTATACGCGCGAGCGGCGCCGCGCGCAGTTCGAGCCCGTACCGGCCGCGGCGTTCATGCGTTTCCTGCTCGACTGGCAGGGTTTGAGCGGCGGCGGCCTGCACGAAGGCCCGGCTGCCTTGAGCGCGGTGTTGGCGCAACTGGAAGGTTTTCCCGTCGCCGCCGCGGCCTGGGAAACGGAGATTCTGCCCGCGCGCGTACGCGACTACGAACCGCAGTGGCTCGATCAATTGTGCGCGAGCGGCCGTTACGTCTGGCAGCGTCCTGCAAGCGCCGCGCAGGATCACGCGCGCAGGGCGGCGCCGGTGCGCGCCACGCCCATTCTGCTGCTGCCGCGCGAGCACGCGTCGCGCTGGAACACGACGCCGGACGCCGCACCGGCGCTCTCCGGTCCGGCGAAGAAAGTGCTCGAGGCGTTGCGCACGCACGGCGCCTCGTTCTTCGTCGATCTGGTCGCGGACTCGCATCAGTTGCGCTCGCATGTGGAACGCGCGCTGGCCGAGCTCGTCACGCACGGACTGGTGACCTCGGACAGCTTCGCCGGTTTGCGCGGCCTGGTGGAGCCGGCGGAACTCAAGGCGCGCAAGCTGAGGCGCGGCGGCCTGCAGGGCGCCTTTGCGCATCTGGAAGCGGCGGGACGCTGGTCGCTGCTACGCCCCCGCGTGCAACAAGGGCCGGAAGATACGGAGGCGGATGTCGAGCACATCGCGCGCGTGCTGCTGCGCCGCTACGGTGTGGTGTTCCGCAAACTGGTCGAGCGCGAACCGCTCGCGCCGCCCTGGCGCGAGCTCTTCTACGTGCTGCGCAGGCTGGAGGCGCGCGGCGAAATCCGCGGCGGCCGCTTCGTGAGCGGCTTCGCCGGCGAGCAGTTCGCGCTGTCCGAGGCGGCCGGCGCGCTGCGCCGCTATCGCGAGGACGCGGACGATGCGCTCGCCGTGGTGGCCGGCTGCGATCCGCTCAATCTCACCGGCGTAGTGCTGCCGGGCGAGCGCGTGCCGGCCGTCGTCGGCAACCGCATCCTGTTGCGTGGCGGCGTGCCGGTGGCGACGCGCGTCGGCGGCGAGCTTCGCTTCCTCGTCCAGACGGACACCGCGACGCAGAACCGCTGGCGCGAGCTGCTGGTGCGCGGCGTGCACGCGGCCGTGGCGCGCGCGGCCTGACTCAGGCGCGGTCGCGCAGCTCCGTCGCGCCTTGCGCCGCGGCGCAGCGCGCGCAGCAATATATCCTGTCGCCTTTCTCCACGCCGTGGCCGATGATGCGCACCCCGCAGGTGGCGCAGACCGGCGCGCAGCCGTTGATGGCGCACTCGAAGCTGTCGAAGGTCATGGTGCGGCCTTGCATCATGACCTGGAACGTTTTGTCGTAGTCGTTGCCGCAGGTGTCGCATCTGGGCATGGCGTACCTCCATTGATGGGTGCCGCCTTGCGTTGCGAATAGCGCGCCTGATCCCGCGTGTACGAAAGCCCGACGGTATGCGGCTTGCTTTCCCTGTGGGACTGATCACGCAAAGGACCAAACACATGGCAAGCACCAGTAAAAGCGCGGCAACGATGGACGCCATCACGCTGCTGACCGACGATCATGCCCGGGTCAACAAGCTGTTCAAGGCGTTTCAGAAAGCGGAGAAGGAAGACGATCTCGAGGCGATGGAGGATGTCATCACCACCGCCTGTGCGGAGCTGGATGTCCATAGCAAGCTGGAGAAGGAACTCTTCTATCCCGCTGTGCGCGAGCAAGCCGACGAGGAATTGCGCGACCTGCTGGCCGAAGCCGACGTCGAGCACGAATCGGTCGACGCGCTGGTGCACAAGCTCTCCGAAGTGAAACTCGACGACGAGATGTACAAGGCCAACTTCACGGTGCTGATGGAGTACGTCAAGCACCACGTGAAGGAAGAGGAGAAGGAGATGTTCCCCAAGGTGCGCAAGCTCAAGCGTCTGGATCTGGACGCGCTGGGCGAGCGGATGCGCGCGCGCCAGGAGGAGCTGATGGGCGACTATCTGCGCGAGGCGGGCTATGCCGCCGAGGATATCGAAGCCGCCAAGGCGGCGATGGTGGCGGCGAACAAGCCCAGGGCGAAAGCGCGCACGATCCGCGCCCACCGCTGACCGGTTTCGAGCTCTGACCGCCGAGGCCCGCATCGCGGGCCTTTTTCATGCGTGTTGCGCCGGCGACCGGCCGGATCCGTCGTGTCGTGCGGGATGCACGGTCCGGCAGCCGAGGCGGCGGACCGGCACCGCCTCGGTACCGGCCCGACATCGAAACACGGCCGCGCGCTCAGGCGCTGTAATCGGCCCAGCTATTGGGGGTTTCGTAGATCCGCACCTTGGCCAGGCGCAGGCCGCGGCCGTAGCGGTCGCGCACCAGCGGCGCGAGCGTCTCGAAAGCGATGCGCGCCAGGTTCTCGGCCGTGGGTACGGCATCCAGCACCACGGTCTTGTGGCCGGGCAGGGATTCCAGGAATTCGCGCACCGGCCGGTCGCCTTCGTACACCAGGAAGGCGTGATCCCAGCGCTCGACCAGGTGTTCCAGGGCGATGGCCTTGACGTCGGAAAAATCCATCAGCATGCCGTGCTCGGAGCTGCCCGGCGCGTCGACCACTTCCCCCTCCAGCGTCAGTTCCAGCACGTAGCGGTGGCCGTGCAGGTTGCGGCATTCGCTGCGATGGTCGGGGATGCGGTGGCCGGCGTCGAATTCGAGCCGCTTGGTTATGGTGATCACGGTTTGAGGCGGCAGGCTGCTGTATGCGGGAAGACCGCAAGCTTACCGCATCGCGGGCCTACAGTCTTTCGTCCGCGGCATGTCAGAATGTGGCGTCCATCGCCAAGGGGAGAGGAGAACGCTGATGAACCGGAGCACCATCGCCCGTGTGCCGCTGTGGATCGGCGGCCGGGCCGCGGACGCGCGCGCCTCGCGCGAGGCCGAGGTTTACGATCCCGCCACGGGCCTGCCCACCAAACGCGTGCCGCTGTGCGGCGCGCAGGACGTCGACGCGGCGGTGGCCGCGGCGCGCGCCGCCTATCCGGCCTGGCGCGACATGCCGCCTTTGCGGCGTGCGCGCGTGATGCAGCGCTTCCTGGCGCTCCTGCAGGCCAACCACGAGGCGCTGGCGCATCTGGTCACCGCCGAGCACGGCAAGACGCTCGCCGACGCCATGGGCTCGGTGCAGCGCGGCATCGAAGTGGTGGAATTCGCCTGCGGCATCCCGCATCTGCTCAAAGGCGAATACTCGGAGAACGTCGGCGGTCAGGTCGACTGCCACACCGTGCGCCAGCCGGTGGGCGTGTGCGTGGGCATCACGCCCTTCAATTTCCCGGTGATGGTGCCGCTGTGGATGTTCCCGGTCGCCATCGCCTGCGGCAACACCTTCGTGCTCAAGCCTTCGGAGAAAGTGCCTTCGGCGGCCATGCGTCTGGCGGAGCTGCTCAAGGAAGCGGGTCTGCCCGACGGCGTGTTCAACGTGGTGCACGGCGACAAGGAGGCGGTCGATGCGCTGCTCGAGCATCCCGGCGTGGACGCGGTGTCCTTCGTCGGTTCGACGCCGATCGCCAGGCACGTCTACGAAACCTGCGCTCGCACGGGCAAGCGCGTGCAGGCGCTCGGCGGGGCGAAGAACCACGCCGTGGTGCTGCCCGACGCCGATCTCGATTTCGCCGTCGAGGCGCTGATCGGCGCGGCCTACGGTTCGGCCGGCGAGCGCTGCATGGCGATTTCCGTGGTGGTGGCGGTGGGCGACATCGGCGACGCGCTGGTGGAGAAGCTGCGGCGCCGGGCGGCGGCCATCAAGGTCGGGCCGGGCGCCGATCCGGACGTGGAAATGGGGCCGCTTGTCACGCGCGCGCATCGCGACCGCGTGCGGAGCTACATCGACCTCGGCGAGCGCGAGGGCGCGAAGCTCGTGCTCGACGGCCGCGACTTGCGGGTCGACGCGTCGCCGGAGGGCTTCTGGCTCGGCCCGACGCTGTTCGATCACGTCACGCCGCAGATGCAGATCTACCGCGACGAGATCTTCGGGCCGGTGCTCGCGGTCGTGCGCGTGGCGACGCTCGACGAGGCGATCGCGCTCGTCAACGCCCATCCCTATGCCAACGGCACGGCGCTCTTCACCGAATCCGGCGGCGCCGCGCGGCGCTTCGAGAACGAGGTGCAGGTCGGCATGGTCGGCATCAACGTGCCCATCCCGGTGCCGGTGGCCTTCTATTCCTTCGGCGGCTGGAAGCAGTCGCTCTTCGGCGACCTGCACGTGCACGGCGTCGAAGGCGTGAAGTTCTACACCCGTACCAAGACCGTGACGACGCGCTGGCCGCACCAGGATACGCCCGCAGGCGGCTTCCACATGCCGACGCTCGGCTGATCAGCGTTCGGCGAGCGCGCTGAGGTACGACACCAGCTTGGTGTCGGCGAGCTCCGCACGGTGCAGGCGCGCAAGCCGCGTCACGCAGGCTTCGCCCTTGCGGGTGAGGTGGATTTCGACCCGGCGGCGGTCCTCCGCGCTGGGCTTGCGTTTCACCAGTCCCAGCTTCTCGCAGCGCGATACCAGCGCGACGGTGCCGTGGTGGTGCGATTGCAGCCGCTCCGCGAGCTCGCCCACCGTGGCCCAGTCGCGGCCGGGGAAGCCCTTGACGTGCAGGAGCAGCAGGTATTGCAGGGGCGTGATGCCTTCCTCGCGCACCGCCTCCTCGCTGAAGCGCAGGAAGCGGCGCAGTTGATAGCGGAATTCCGACAGCGCTTCGAATTCTTTTTTCTGCATGCTGGGATGATCCGGTGCCCGGCTCAGGCGAGGGCGCCAAGCCTAGCGGATTCGGCCAGTCTTTGCCGCAGGATCTGTTCCGTCCGCCGCAGGCTTTCGCGGCTGCAGCCGAGCCGCACCAGGCCGTTCGGGCCGGCATGGTACACACCCTGCTCGGTGACGACGAAATCCATGGGGATGTCGTGCGCCTGCGGATGGATGGTGGCGATGCGGCTCGCTTCGAAGGCGAGCGCGATCTTGAGCGGCTGCGGCGACATCGCGGCCAGGGTGCGGTCGTAGTAGCCGCCGCCGTAGCCCAGGCGGTAGCCCGCCTCGTCAAACGCGACCGGGGCGATGAACAGCGCCTGCGGCACGATGCGCCGCGTGCCTTCGGGATAGGGAATGTCCCACACGCCCCGGCGCATCGGCGCGCCGGGCCACCATTCGAAGAACTGCAGCGGCTCGCCCTTGGCCACCACCCGTGGCAGCGCGACGTTTGCCCCGCTCATGCGGAAATAGCGGATGGCATGGCGCCCGTCGACCTCGCCCTTGAAGGGCCAGTAGAAACCGATGCGCATCGAGGCGAGTTGCGGGAAATGCCTGATCAGCGACTGCGTGATGGCGTCGTTCCATTTCCGCCGGTCCTGTTCCGGGATGGACAGGCGCGTCTCGATCATGGTGGCGCGCAGGTTCCTGCGCCAGATGGACAGAGCTCTGGAAAGCGGCATGAATGTTCCTCGGGCTGTTCTGGACGATGTTGCGGGCGGGCCCGTCAGCGGGCCATTTTATATCACAGCGTGATATATTCGGGCCATTGCACGGACGGAGCCGGGTTTTTCGGGAAAGGAGCGGACGATGGTTGCAACCGAGGATGGAGCGACGATCCTGTATCACGATATCGTCGAGCAGGCGCCGGATGCGCTGATCCTCGTCGACGCGGACGGCCTGGTGCGGATCTGGAACGCGCGCGCGGCGGAAATCTTCGGCTATACGGCGCAGGAAGTGCTGGGCGGGCCGCTGGACGTCATCATTCCGGAGTCGCTGCGCGCGGCGCATTGGCAGGGTTTCCGCAAGGCGGTCGACACCGGCGTCACCAAGTACGGCGGACGCGTGATGACGACGCGTTCCATGCACAAGGACGGCCGCAAGCTCTATGTCGACCTGAGCTTTTCGCTGCTGAAGGACGCGACGGGCAAGGTGCTGGGCGCGCTGGCGATCGCGCGCGACGTGACGGAGTCCTATCAGGCGGCCCGGGCGCTGAAGGCCCGCGTAGCCGAACTGGAGGCGAAGCTGCAGGAAAGCGGCAAGGCGTCCTGAGACTCAGTCGCCGCTTTCCCCGAGCCGCCGCTCCAGCGCTTCCCAGCGCTCCAGCTTGGCGTCGAGCAGCCGCTCGATTTCCTCCACCCGCGCCTGGTCCGCCTTGATGGCGGCCGGGTCCTGCTTGTAGTAGTCGGGCGCGCTCATCTTCGCCGCGAGCGCCTGCTGTTCACGCTCCAGCGCTTCGATCTCGCCCGGCAGCGCCTCCAGTTCGCGCTGCTCCTTGTAGCTCAGCTTCTTCGGTTTCGGGCGCGGCGCGGGAGCCGGCGACGGCGTTTCCTTGCGCGTCTCCTTGGTGGCGGGACTTGGCGGCTGCGGCCGCTGCGCCACCCAGTCGCTGTAGCCGCCCGGATATTCCTTCCATTTGCCGTTGCCTTCGGCGACCAGCGTCTGGGTGGCGACGTTGTCGATGAAGGCGCGGTCGTGGCTCACCAGCAGCAGCGTGCCGTTGTATTCCTGCAGGGTGGCTTCCAGCAGTTCCAGCGATTCGATGTCCAGATCGTTGGTCGGCTCGTCCAGCACCAGCAGGTTGGCCGGACGCGCGAACAGGCGCGCGAGCAGCAGGCGGTTGCGTTCGCCGCCGGAGAGCATCGACACCTTCGAATGCGCGCGCCGCGGCGGGAAGAGGAAGTCCTGCAGATAGCTCATCACGTGCGTGCGCTGGCCGTTGACTTCGACCCAGTCCGAACCGGGGCTGATGGTTTCCACCACCGTGCGATCGGGATCGAGCTGCGCGCGCATCTGGTCGAAGTAGGCGGTCTGCAGATTGCTGCCCAGGCGTACCTCGCCTTCGTCGGGCGCCAGTTCGCCGAGGATGAGCTTGATGAGCGTGGATTTGCCAGCGCCGTTCGGGCCGATGAGCGCGAGCCGGTCGCCGCGCATGATGCGCAGGTTCAGGCGGTCGACGACGAGCTTGTCGCCGAAGCGTTTGCTGACGTCGGTCAGTTCGGCCACCAGCTTGCCCGAACGCTCGCCGGCGTCGAGGCTGAGCCTGATCTGGCCCATGCGCTCGCGGCGTGCGCTGCGTTCGCGGCGCAACTGTTCGAGTCGGCGCACGCGCCCTTCGTTGCGGGTGCGGCGCGCTTCGATGCCTTTGCGGATCCAGGCTTCCTCCTGCGCCCAGAACTTGTCGAACTTGCGGTTGGCGACTTCCTCCGCGGCGAGCTGTTCGGCCTTGAGGCGCTCGTAGGCGGAGAAGTTGCCGGGGAAACTGCGCAGCAGGCCGCGGTCCAGCTCGACGATGCGCGTGGCGACGCGATCGAGGAAGTAGCGGTCGTGCGTGACCACGATCGCCGAGGGCGTCTTGAGCAGCAGCTCTTCCAGCAGCTCGATGCCTTCGATGTCGAGGTGGTTGGTGGGTTCGTCGAGCAGCAGCAGATCGGGTTCGAGCGCGAAGGCGCCGGCGAGCGCCGCGCGCTTGCGCTCTCCGCCGGAGAGCCGCGTCATGCCCGTGTCGGCGTCGAGGCCGAAGCGGTGGAGGAATTCCACCAGCCGCGCTTCGATGCGCCAGCGCTCGCGTTCGTCGTGATGCGCGTCGAGCGCCAGGCGCCGCGTTAGGCTTTCGCGCAAGATGGGCGCCTCGGGCAGTGCGGGTTCCTGTTCGACGTACGCGATGCGCAGGGCGTCGGCGATCTTCAGCTCGCCGTCGTCGAGCGCCTGGCGCCCGGCGACGATCTCGAGCAGCGAGGATTTGCCGGTGCCGTTGCGGCCCACCAGGCCGATGCGTTCGCCCGCCTGCATGGACAGGCTCGCCCGGTCCAGCAGCGGCTGCATGCCGAAAGCGAGTTGGGCGTCGATCAGCGTGAAGAGCGTCATGCGCGGAAGATACCCGATGCGGCCGTGCGGCACATTGACCGGGGTTGCACGATGCCGGACCCTTGCCTGCATACTAGCGGTCGCCCGAACGAGGACCCGGAAACCATGAGCGGACTGCATCGCATCGTATTGGCTGCTACGCTCGTATGCGCGGCGGCGCCCGCGCTCGCGCAGGAAGGCAAGCTCTATCGCAGCGCGAAGCACGATTTCCGCGTCGTCACCCTTGCCCGGGGACTGGAGCATCCCTGGTGCATCGCCTTCCTGCCCGACGGGCGCAAGCTCGTCACCGAACGCGCCGGAAGGCTGCGGGTGATCGACGCCCAGGGGCGGCTGTCGCCGCACGCGGTGGAAGGTGTGCCGGAAGTGGTCGCGCGCGGCCAGGGTGGTCTGTTCGACGTGCTGCCGCATCCGCGTTTCGCCGAGAACGGGATGGTTTTCCTGTCCTACGCCGAGCCGGGCGAGGGCGGGCAGGGCACGGCGGTGATGCGCGCGCGGCTCGCCGGCGAAGGCGACAGGTTGCGGCTGGAAGACCGGCAGGTCATCTTCCGCCTGCAGCCCAAGAGCAGGACCAATCATCACTACGGCGGCCGGCTGGTGTGGGCGCGCGACGGCACGCTGTTCGTGACCCTGGGCGACCGCGGCGACATGGATCGCGCGCAGGATCTCGGCGATCACGCCGGTTCGGTGGTGCGCATCCGCGAGGACGGCAGCGTGCCCGAGGACAATCCCTTCGTGAAACGGCCCGGCGCAAGACCGGAGATCTACACCTGGGGCAACCGCAACGTGCAGGGCGCGGCGCTGCATCCGCAGACCGGCGTGCTGTGGACGCACGAGCACGGCCCGCAGGGCGGGGACGAGATCAACGTGATGCGCGCGGGGGCCAACTACGGCTGGCCGGTGATCACCTACGGCGTGAACTACGTGACCGGCACGAAGATCGGCGAAGGCACGCACAAGCCGGGCATGGAGCAGCCCGTCCATCAGTGGACGCCTTCCATCGCGCCTTCGGGCATGGCGTTCTATACCGGCGACAAGTTTCCGAACTGGCGCGGCAGCCTGTTCGTCGGCGCGCTCAAGTACCAGCTCGTGGCGCGCCTGGAGCTGGACGGCGAGAAGGTGGTGCGGGAGGAGCGCCTGCTCGAACGCGAGTTCGGCCGCATCCGCGACGTGCGCATGGGGCCGGACGGCCTGCTGTACCTGCTTACCGACGACAGCGACGGGAAGGCGCTGCGGCTGGAACCGGCCGATGCCTAGCGCACGGCTGTCGGGCCTTCCCGACGCTGTCGCGCTCTTGACGATGTCATAACGGCGGAATGCGTAAAAATCCCGGTCCGCGCCGCGTCCGGCGGACTGCCGCCCTTATGACAAGAGCATACTCGCCGCATCTTCCCGGGATGCGAGCGAGGCGATCATGGGCGAGACCTTCGGCCTGCTGCTGATGGCGCTGCTGTCCCTGCAATCGGGTCCGGCGAAGGGCGACGAGGCCTCGCAAGCGGCACCGCCGGCACAGGTACGTTGCGCGACCGCCGCGCCGGCGCGCACCCAAGCCTGTGGCGAGGAACGTGCGCAGCCCGCACGTCCTGCGCGCGTACGCGTGCAGTTGCGGCAGGCGGACGCCGGAAAAGCCGCTTTCACCCGTTGACGCGGCAAAGGGTTGCGGCTCAGGCGGCGAGCGCCGTACGGCGCCGCTCGACGATGCGGTGCACGCTCATCCCCACCACCATGAACACGCAAAACACCAGCGCCTTGCCGTAGCCTGCGCCGGCGGCGAGCAGCGCCGGCCCCGGGCAGAAACCCGACAGACCCCAGCCCACGCCGAAAGCCAGGCTGCCGAACACCAGCGGCCGGTCGATCGTACGCACCGTGGGCAGATCCATGGGTGTGCCGAGCAGCGCGCGCTGACGTCGTTTGGCGACGGAGAAACCGAGCGCGCCGACCGCGATGGCACCCGCCATCACCAATGCGAGCGAAGGGTCCCAGCGCCCGGCGAGATCGAGGAAGGCGAGGATCTTGGCCGGATTCGCCATGCCGGCGACGAGCAGGCCGATGCCGAACACCAGACCGCAGAAGAAGGCCGCAACGGAATAGAGCGCGCGCATCTCAGCCTCCCAGCACGTGCCGCGCGAGGAACACGGTCGCGAAGCCGGTTGCCATGAAGCACAGCGTGGCGACGAGGGAGCGCGGCGACAAGCGCGACAGCCCGCATACGCCGTGGCCGCTGGTGCAGCCGCAGCCGTAGCGCGTGCCCAGGCCGACCAGCAGTCCCGCGATCGCGAGCGCCGGGAAGTCGGCATCGATTTCGATGGTCGGCGCGCCGCCGGTGAAGGCGGCGTAGAGCGCCGGCGCGATCATCATGCCGAACAGGAAAGCGTAGCGCCATGCCGTATCGCCCGGCCGCGGCGCGAGCGCGCCGGCGAGAATGCCGCTGATGCCGGCGATGCGGCCGTTCAGCAGCGCCAGGGCGCTTGCCGCAAGACCGATCAGCGCGCCGCCCGCGAGCGCATGCCAGGGCGTGAAGTTCGTCCAGTCGATGTCCATGGGCCCCTCAGCCGCAATAGAGGTCGTGGATCGTCTTGAGCAGCTTCAGGGCGCGCTCGTCGGCGATCCGGTAATAGATGTTCTTGCCCTGGCGCCGCGTTTCCACCAGCGCCATGCTGCGCAGCACACCGAGCTGCTGGGACAGGGTGGGCTGATGGATGCCGGTGCGTTCCTCAAGTTCGCTCACGCAGAACTCGCCTTCGGTGAGCTGGCAGAGTAACAGCAGGCGGTCGACGTTGCCGAGCGTGCGCAGCAGCCCGGCCGCGTCCTGCGCGGCGGCGCGCATCGCGTCGACGTCCAGCAACACTTGCCCCATCCCGATATAGTCCCTTTGCGCGGTTGAAACAATATATAAAAAAATATATTGTTATCGCAAGCTCGTTCGCACGGAGGAAAGACGCATGCGTCCCAACATCGAGGCTTTCTACGATCCCGTCACGGCGACCATCAGCTATGTCGTGTACGACAAGCCGGGCGGGCGCGCGGCGGTCATCGACTCCGTGCTCGACTACGATCCCAAGTCCGGTCGCACGAGCACCGCTTCCGCGGACCGTATCCTGGATTTTCTCGCGTCGCAGTCCCTGACGGTCGACTGGCTGCTCGAAACCCACGCGCACGCCGATCATCTGACTGCGGCGCAGTACCTGAAATCGAAATGCGGCGGACGCATCGCCATCGGTGCGCACATCACCGAGGTGCAGAAGGTGTTCCGCGAGGTGTTCAATATCGAGCGCGATTTCCTGCCCGACGGCTCGCAGTTCGATCATCTGTTCCAGGACGGGGAGCGCTTCCGCATCGGCGAGCTGGAAGGACAAGTGATCCACGTGCCGGGCCACACGCCTGCGGACGTCGCATACCGGATCGGCGATGCCGTGTTCGTCGGCGACACGCTGTTCATGCCCGACGTGGGTACGGCGCGCTGCGATTTTCCCGGCGGCGATGCGCGCACGCTCTACCGCTCCATCCGCAGGCTGCTGTCGCTGCCGCCGGAAACGCGGCTCTTCATGTGCCACGACTATCCGCCCGAAGGCGAACGCGGACCGGCGTGGGAAACCACCGTGGCCGATGAGCGGGCGCGGAACGTCCACGTGCGCGACGGTGTGAGCGAGGAGGAATTCGTCCTCATGCGTACCACGCGCGACAAGACGCTCGACATGCCCACGCTCATCCTGCCTTCGGTGCAGGTGAACATCCGCGCGGGACACATGCCGCCGCCGGAAGCGAACGGCGTCCGCTATCTCAAGATTCCTCTGAACGCGCTGTAAGGACCGCTACGGCAGAAAGGGAACGAGCAGGTTGTGCACGTTCACGCGCGCGCCGATGCGCGCCATGATGAGAAACGAGCCTGCGAGCTTGCGGTGCAGGAACAGCGTCTCGGGCGGCGGCGGATGCAGGGTGTCGCCGCTCAGAAGCAGATCGAAACCCGCTTCGCGCGCGCGTTGCGGCAGATTGGAGTGCGCGAAGTCGTAAATCCCGCGATGGCGCAGGGGCTCGCACACCAGCATGATGAGCGCGATGCCGCGCTCGACGATGTGCGGCGGATCGTCGCGATGGATGTAGCCGATCTCGGTCGCCAGGCGCCGCACGGCGCCACGGTCGTTCGTCACCACCGCCTTGCATAGCTGCAGGAAACGCGCGACGAAGCGGCTTTCGAAGCGCCGTACCGAGCCGAAGTCGAGCAGCACGATCTGGTTGCCGTGCGGATCGTAGAGGTAGTTGGCGAAGTTGGGATCGGTCTGCATGAACCGGAACTCGAACAGCTCGCGGAACAGCAGCCGCATGAGCATCCGGCCGATCGCGTCGCGCCGTCCTTGAGGCGTGTCCGGGTGCGCGAGCACGTCCAGCGGTTCGCCTTCGACGAAATCCATGGCGAGGATGCGCTTGGTGCTGAGGTCCATATGCACGCGCGGTACGCGCAGTTGCCGCTCGTCCGCGACCAGCCTGGCGTAGTGCTGCAGCATCTCCGCTTCCTTGAGGTAGTCGGCTTCCTGGTGCAGCTGGCGTTTGGCTTCGGCGACCGTTTCGCGCACGTCGATGTTGGCGGGCAGCAGTTTCAGCAGCCGCAGCAGGCCGGTAACGTTCTCGACGTCGCTGTCGATGGATTGGGCCACGCCCGGATACTGGATCTTGAGCGCGAGCTCGCGTCCGTCCGCGGCGATGGCGTAATGCACCTGTCCGATGGAGGCGGCCGCGACGGGCTCGAAGTCGAAGCGTTGAAAACGCGCCTCCCAGCCCGCACCGTATTCGCGCCCCAGTACGCGCCGCAGTTGCGAGTGCGGCATCGGGTCGGCGCCGGCGCGCAGGATGCCGAGCGCGGCGGCGAAATCAGGCGGCAGGAAGTCCGGACCTTCCAGGGACAGCAACTGTCCCAGTTTCATCGCCGCGCCGCGCATGTGCGAGAGCCGTTCGGCGATACGCCTCGCCGTGCGGGCGTTGAGCATGGGGTTACCGGCCGGCTCGCCGCGCGTGCCCGCCCGGCGCATGCCTTCGAGCACGCCGCCGAGCACGAGCTCGCCCGCCATGAGGCCGAGCTGTACGAAGCGTTCGATGCGGCCGGTGGGGACGCTGGATTGCCGGCGGGTGGTGCGATTGGCCACGCTGTCGATCCCTTCTTTTTGCGAATGAACGGCGGCCGCATGCAGCCGGGTGCCGCTCCGGGCGACCGCATTGGCTGAGCAAACGCAGTGCCCGCCGTTCGGGCGCGCGGACCGGGCGCGGTAGAATGCACGTTTTGCCGCGCGATGCGCGCTTTTCGAAGATGAACGACCGAATCTGGAAGCCCAACGTGGTAGTTGCAGCCGTCATGGAGCGTGACGGCAAGTTCCTGCTCGTCGAAGAAGAGGTGGGCGGGCGGCTGGTCTACAACCAGCCGGCGGGGCATTGGGAGCCGGGCGAAACGCTGGTCGAGGCCTGCGTGCGCGAGGCGATGGAAGAGACCGCGCACGCCTTCCGGCCGACCGCAGTGCTCGGCCTCTACAGCTGGACGCATCCCGATACGGGCACGACCTTCCTGCGCGTCGCTTTCACCGGCGAGACGGGCGAACACGATCCGGCGCGACCGCTCGACAAGGATATCCGGCGCGCGCTGTGGCTGAGCCTCGACGAAATCCGCGCGCTGCGCGAGCGTCACCGCAGCCCGCTGGTGCTCGCCTGCATCGAGGATTACCTCGCCGGCAAGCGCCATCCCCTGTCGATCATCGGGCATTACTGAGCATGACTGCACGCGAACGCATCGTGGTCGGCATGTCGGGCGGCGTGGACTCGGCCGTCTCCGCGCTGCTGCTCAAACGCGCCGGTTACGAAGTCGTCGGCCTGTTCATGAAGAACTGGGAGGACGACGATGACGACGAATACTGCTCGACGCGCCAGGATCTGATCGACGTGGTGTCGGTCGCCGACGTGATCGGCATCGATCTGGAGGTCGTCAACTTCGCCGCCGAGTACAAGGACCGCGTATTCAGCGAATTCCTGCGCGAGTACGCCGCGGGCCGCACGCCGAACCCCGACGTCCTGTGCAATGCCGAAATCAAGTTCAAGGCCTTCCTCGATCACGCGCTCGCCATGGGGGCGCAGCGCATCGCCACCGGCCATTACGCCGGCGTGCGCGAACGCGACGGCCGTTACGAACTGTTGCGCGGCGCCGATCCCGACAAGGACCAGAGCTATTTCCTGCACCGGCTGACGCAGGCACAGCTCGCGCGCGTGGTCTTTCCTCTTGCGCAACTGCGCAAGAAGGAGGTGCGGGCGATCGCGCGCGAAGCCGGGCTGCCGGTGGCGGAGAAAAAGGATTCCACGGGCATCTGCTTCATCGGCGAACGCCCGTTCCGCGAATTCCTCAACCGTTACCTGCCGCGCGAGCCGGGCGAGATGCGCACGCCCGAAGGCAAGGTGGTGGGCCAGCACATCGGGCTGGCGTTCTACACCATCGGTCAGCGCTCGGGCCTGGGCATCGGCGGCACCAAGGGCGGCAAGGGCGAGCCCTGGTACGTCGCGGCGAAGGACATGGCACGCAACGAGCTCATCGTCGTGCAGGGCCACGATCACCCGCTGCTCAAGCGCGACCGTCTGACAGCCGCCGACCTCGCCTGGGTGGCGGGCACGGCGCCGGATACCAGTCTCGTCTACGGCGGCAAGACGCGTTACCGCCAGCGCGATGCCGAGTGCCGCATCGCGCGCCTTGACGATGACGAATGCGAGATCCGGTTCACCGAACCGCAATGGGCGGTGACGCCGGGACAGTCGGTCGTGCTGTACCGGAACGAAGTTTGCCTCGGCGGGGGCGTTATCCAATAAGGGCGCGCACCGCGGCGGTGAAGCGGCGTGCGCGCCCGCTTTCCCGCCCGTGGACGCACGTACGCACAGCACTTTGGACAACGCGCCGGCCGCTGCGCCCGGACTGGAACGCACGCGCGCGGCGCTGAAGACGCTGCTGCTGCTCGCCATCCTGCTGCCGGTACTGTTCTTCACCGGCTACGCTTGGCAGAGCTACCGGGACGCAGACGCGGCCGTACGGGACGAAGTCGAACGCCTGGCCTATGTGGCCGAGGAACACGCGCTCAAGGTGTTCGAGATCAACGAGCAGCTCATCCAGCGCTTCCTGGCGCTGGTGAACGATCGCAGCGACGAACGCATCCGCGCCGAACAGGCCGCCTATCACGCCGAGCTCTCGCGCATCGCCGCCGACATTCCGCATCTGTCCTCGATCAACATTTTCGATGTCAACGGCGCGATGCTCGTGAGCAACCGTTTCTATCCCGTGCCGGCGCAACTGAACATCGCCGATCACGAGGATTTCAAGTTCCATCGCGAGGGGCGCGGACCGGTGTACGTCTCTCCGGTCTACGAGGGGCGCGCGACCGGTGTGCCGGTGTTCAGCATCAGCGTGGCGCGGCGCGGCCCCGGCGAAGTCTTCCGCGGCATGGTGAGCATCACCCTGCGCCCGGATTACTTCAGCGAGTACTACCAGCGCCTGACGCAGCATGCCGACGGCGCGGCGATCGCGTTGCTGCACGCCGACGGCAGCCTCATCGCCCGCTATCCGCCTGCCAAGGTGGGCAAGCAACTGGGCGGTCCCTTCGCGGAACGCATCCGCGCCGGACAGTTCGCGGGCAGCGCCGAATACGTCTCGTCGGTGGACGGCCTGGAACGCTACGGCATCTATCGCCAGATCGGCGCCTATCCCATCTACCTCGCGACCAGCTACGCGCGCGAGGCGTGGCTGTCGCGCTGGTATGAACGCGCCGGCGTCGTGGCAGGCTTCACCTTCGTCCCCAGCCTGGCCTTGTGCGTGATCCTCGCCATCGCGCTGCGGCGCCTGCAGCGCGAGGAGGAGGGCTGGAATCAGTGGCGCGCGGAGGTCACGCAGCGCCAGGCGATGGAGATGGCCTACAAGCAGGCGCGCCGCCTGGAGGCGCTCGGCCAATTGACCGGCAGCGTGGCGCACGACTTCAACAACCTGCTCATGGTGGTGTCCACCAGCACCATGCTGCTGCGCCGTCGTCTCGCGGGGCGCGAGGACGTGGAACAGCCGCTCGGCGCGCTGGAGCGCTCGCTCGAAGCCGGCAAGCGCCTCACGCGGCAGCTCCTCGCCTTCTCGCGCAAGCAGCCGCTGCGGCCGGAGGTGCTCGACGTGCCCGCGCAGATGAACGAGTTCCTCGAGCTCGTGCGCGCTTCGCTCGGCAGCCGCATCGTGCTGCAGCTCGACGTCGATCCGGCGACCAAGCCCGTTTACGCCGACGAGGGCGAATTCGAACTGGCGACGCTCAATCTCGCCATCAACGCGCGCGACGCCATGCCCGAAGGCGGAACCCTGTCGGTGCATGCGCGTAACGTGCAACTGGACGGCAGCGGCCCCAAGGGGCTGCGCGGCGAATTCGTCGCCATCACCTTCGAGGACACCGGCCAGGGCATTCCCGAAGCGAATCTGCGCCACGTGTTCGAACCCTTCTTCACGACCAAGGCGCCGGGGCGCGGCACGGGGCTGGGACTCGCGCAGGTTTACGGTTTCTGCGAGGAAGTGGGCGGCACGGCCACGGTGGAGAGCGAACTGGGGCGCGGCACGAAAGTGACCCTGTTCCTGCCCGTATCCGAGCGGCCGTATGCACACATCGCGGCCGGCAAACCGGAGGCGGCGCCTGCGCGCACCAGCGGGCGCGTGCTGCTCGTGGAGGACAATCCGGAAGTGGCGCAGGCCACGCGCGTCCTGCTGGAACAGATCGGCTGCACGGTCGAGATCGCGTCGAATGCCGACGAGGCCATGGTGCGCATCGACAACCAGCCGGGCTGGGACATCGTCGTCTCCGATGTGCTCATGCCGGGCCGCGCCAGCGGCATCACGCTGGCGAAGTGGCTGCACACCCATTACCCCGACCTGCCGGTGCTGCTCGTGACCGGCTACACAGCGCAACTCGAGCAGGCGAAGAGCGAGGGCCTGCACGTGCTCGCCAAACCTTTCGACGCCGAAGGCCTGCGCGAGGCCATGGACGAAGTGCGCGAACGCGCACGGCGCCAGGCCGTGCACGACATCTGACTCAGAGCGCGGTTTCGGGCCACGGCCGCCACAGCGTGTACACCGCCGCGGCGGCGATGGCGAGCGTGTAGAGGCAGACGAGCGCGACCTGGCTGCGCAACGCCCAATGCTGCGGGGCGGGAATGCGCGCCGCGAGCGGCACCAGGGCGAGCAGGAGCGCGGCAGACCAGGGTGTACCGCCCTGCAAGACCGCGCCGCCCAGCAGCAATCCCGTGAGCGTCGCCGCCGGCAGACGCATGACCGCGCCCGCGCTCCACTTGCGGTTGGTGCCGAGCAGCCACAGCAGAAATGCGCCCGCGCCGGACGCGAGCGATGCGGCGTAGCCGCTGAAGTGGACCGGCGCTTCGCCGTATGCCGCGCAAACGGCGGTGCCGCCCGCGAGCGCGACGATCGCGCCGCTGGAGCGGCCCGGCGCGCCGTTCATGGCGAGCAGGCTCATGACCAGCCAGGCGGGCAAAATGACGGCGGCGGCGAGCGATGCAGGGTCGGGAGCGGGTTCGTGCACCCAGATCGACGCTGCGGCCGCCAGCGCCGCCAGGGCGATGCGCCACGCGAGCGATTCACGCGCCATGAAATCGACCAGCAGGCCGAGCGGCGGCGTGACAAGCCCGATCAGGATGAGCTTGCGCAGCGGCGTGAGCGGGTACAGCGTCCAGTCGACGGTCAGCCACACCGCGGTGCAGAAGGCCGCGGCGAGCGCCAAGCCGCCGAGGCGCAGGCGGTGCAGGACCATGACGGTGAAGAGCGCGGCGAGGAACGGCGCGAGGCCGTATTGCACTGCCGGGTGCGCAAGGAAGAGCAACGGGGCGGGCAGATCCATCCGGGTGTCGGGCGGTCACGCCGCCTGGGTTGTCGTCCCCGAACGGATAGCAGCCGACGTGCCGCGCGCCGCGGCGCGGCGCTCATTCGTGCGGGACGGTTTCCGCGACCGAGGGGCGCTCGGCCAGCCGTGCGGCGAGCTTCGCGAGATGCGGCCGGTCGGCGCGCCAGTCGAGGTCGGGGTAGCGGAAGTCCAGAAAACCGGTGCAGGCGGCGATGGCGACGTCGGCGAGGGTGAAATGGTTGCCGCAGGACCAGGGGCCGGCGGCCTTGGCGAGATCGGCTTCCATGGCGTCCAGCCCGCGCTGCACTTTGGCCATCTGGCGATCGATCCACGCCTGGCTGCGCTCGCTCTTCCTTTTACGGTTGAGCTCCAGACGCGCGAGGATGCCCGCTTCCATGATGCCGTCGCAGAGCGCCTCCCAGCACTTGACCTCGACACGTTCGCGGTTGCCTTGCGGCAGCAGTTTGGCGATGGGCGAGACGTTGTCGAGGAATTCGCAGATCACGCGCGAATCGAACAGCGTGGTGCCGTCGTCGAGGATCAGGACCGGAATCTTGCCGAGCGGGTTGTGCTGCGACACTTGGCTGTCCGGTTCCCAGGGCATCGCCAATTCCCATTCGTATTCCATGCGCTTCTCGGCGGCGACGATCCGCACCTTGCGCACGAAGGGACTGGTGAAGTTGCCGATGAGCTTCATGTTCGATTGCGCGGTCTGAGACTGAGTCGGAGGGCGGCGGATTATATACCGGCGGCCGCAAGCTCAACCCGTGCCGCCGCGCCGTATGACATCGGCAAAACGCCGCCGCAGCTCCGGAATCACTTCCGCTTCGAACCAGGCGTTGAGCTTCAGCCAGCGGCGGTTGCGCGGACTGGGATGCGGCAGGGGGAAGTAGGCGGGCAGGTATTCGCGCCAGGCGCGCACGGTGTCGGCGAGCGTGCCTTTGCGGCGTGCGCCGAGGTAATAGGCGTGCGCGTAGGCGCCGACCAGCAGCACCAGCTCGATGTGCGGCAGATGCGCCCGCAGCCGCGGATGCCAGGTGGGCGCGCATTCGGCGCGCGGCGGCAGGTCGCCGCCCGGGCCTTTGCCGGGAAAGCACAGCCCGGCGGGGATGATGGCGATGCGGCGTTCGTCGTAGAAGGTCTCGCGGTCGACGTCGAGCCACTGCCGCAGCAGGTCGCCGGAAGGATCGTTCCAGGGAATGCCGGTTTCGTGCACCTTGCGTCCGGGCGCCTGGCCGACGATGAGCACGCGGGCGCTGGGCGCGGCGCGCAGGACCGGACGCGGTTTGTGCGGCAGGTGCGGCGCGCACAGCCGGCAGGCGCGTGCCCGGGCGAGCGCTTCCTCCAGGGAGGCAGGTTCGGGAAGGGCGGGGCCGCGCCGTGTTAAACTCGCGCCGCCTTCAATGCCTTCCGCGTCGTAGTTCACCGCCATGCCGTTGTCGCCTCTCACCGCATTATCGCCGCTCGACGGGCGCTATCACAAATCGCTGGAACCGCTGCGTCCCTATTTCAGCGAGCTGGGGCTGATCCGCCATCGCGTCCACGTCGAGATCGAGTGGCTGCTGGCGCTTGCCGCCGACCCCGCCATCGCCGAAGTGGGACCGTTCACGCCGGAATCGGTCGCGCAGTTGCGCGCGCTCGCCCGCGACTTCGACGAAGCCGACGGCCGGCGCGTGAAGGAGATCGAGGCGCAGACCAACCACGACGTCAAGGCGATCGAATACTGGCTGAAGGAACGCGTGGCGGGCAACGCCGAACTGGTGAAGGCGAGCGAGTTCATCCATTTCGCCTGCACCTCGGAAGACATCAACAACCTGTCCTACGCGCTGATGGTGCGCGATGCGCGCGACCGGGCGCTGTTGCCGGCGATCGATGCCGTGGTGGACAAACTGGCGGCGCTGGCGCGCGAACTGGCCGATCGGCCCATGCTGTCGCGCACCCACGGCCAGCCGGCCACGCCCACGACGCTCGGCAAGGAGCTGGCCAACGTCGTGCACCGCTTGCGGCGCGCGCGCGCGCGCCTGGCCGGCGTCGCGCTCACCGGCAAGATCAACGGCGCGGTGGGCAATTACAACGCGCATCTGGCGGCCTATCCCGAAGTGGACTGGGAAGGCTTCGCGCGGCGTTTCGTCGAATCGCTGGGGCTGGAATTCAATCCCTACACCATCCAGATCGAGCCGCACGACAGCCTGGCCGAATGCTTCGATGCGCTGGCGCGACTGAACACCGTCCTCGTCGACCTGGACCGCGACGTCTGGGGCTACATTTCGCTGGGCTATTTCAAGCAGCGCGTGGTGGCGGGCGAAGTGGGGTCCTCGACCATGCCGCACAAGGTCAACCCCATCGATTTCGAGAACTCCGAGGGCAACCTCGGCCTGGCGAACGCGATGCTGCGGCATCTGTCGGACAAGCTGCCCGTTTCGCGCTGGCAACGCGACCTCACCGATTCGACGGTGCTGCGCAACGTGGGCAGCGCCTTCGGCTACGCGCTGCTCGGTTACGTCGCCTGCCTGCGCGGGCTGAACAAGCTCGAGGCCGATCCCGAACGGCTGGCCGAGGACCTGGACGCCAACTGGGAGGTGCTGGCCGAGCCCGTCCAGACCGTGATGCGCCGCTACGGCGTGGAAGGCGCCTACGAACAGCTCAAGGCGCTGACCCGCGGCCGCCGCATCGGCCGCGAGGACTTGCAAAACTTCATCCGGACCTTACCTATCCCCGAGGCCGACCGTGAGCGTTTGCTTGCGCTGACGCCGGCCGCCTATATCGGCAAGGCCGCGGAACTGGCACGCCGGATCTGAGTCCCAGGATTTGCCCGCCGCATGAAGGCGGGCGGGTCCGTTGACAAGCAGGCCGCCTGTGCTATGGTGTGCCTGCGAAGCTTTCACATTCGACCTTTCACGATGAACCGTCCGTACGACATCCGACCGCTGTTCGCGCGCGCACCGCTCGCCGCGCGGCGCGCTGTCGTGCGTACGGCGGCGCCACTGCTCGCCCGGCGCTGTCCGGGCAGTCGAGCCTTTCTTGGTCTAGCCCGGTAGACCGAGCGCCCGCCCCGCCAGGGAACCGAGGACGCCGTCTGCCGGGGAGCAACTCTCCTGACCCAGCGTAACCCGGTCGTTTTGTCGGCCGGATGTGCGCTTTCCGAGCTTTCCAAGGAGGACGCTCATGAACAGAGCAGAAGACATCATCATTTGCGCCGACGACGCACGCGCCTTGTCGGCGATGCTGGACCGACCGGTCGAACAGGCGGCGGCGATCGTCGCCGAGACCTTCGGCGGCGCCGAAATCGTCGCGGCCGCGCGCATGCCGGCCGACGTGGTGCGCCTGAACGCGCCGGTGGAATATCGTGAAGTCGAAAGCGGCGCCAAGCGCTGCGTGACGCTGGTCGCGCCTGCGGACGCCGACCCGGCGTTGAAGCGTGTGTCGGTGTTCTCGCCCGTGGGCCGTGCCCTGTTCGGGCGCGCGGTGGGCAGCTTCACCGAGGCGAAACTGCCGAACGGCCAGACGCTGGAGCTGGAGATCCTGCACGTGGGGCCGGTCGAGGAACCGGCCCGGGCGGACGCTGCGGTCTGAGCGGCGCGATGCCCCGCGGCATCGCGTCCGCCTTCACACGACGGCTTCTTCCTTGCGCTCGCGCACCGGGCGCACCAGATCCTCGCGCCGGATGCCGAGCCAGCGCACGATCGAGGCCATGACCAGCGCCGCCGAGTAGACGCCGCAGCAGATGCCGATGGTGAGCGCCAGGGCGAAGTTGTGCAGCGCCGGTCCGCCGAAAAACAGCATGGCGAGCACCACCATCTGCGTGCTGCCGTGGGTGATGATGGTGCGCGAGATGGTGCGGGTGATGGCGTTGTCGATGATTTCGGTGACCGAGGCCTTGCGCATCTTGCGGAAGTTCTCGCGGATGCGGTCGGCGATGACCACCGATTCGTTCACCGAATAGCCGAGCACCGCCAGCACCGCGGCCAGCACCGGCAGCGAGAATTCCCACTGGAAGAAGGCGAAGAAGCCGAGGATGATCACCACGTCGTGCAGGTTGGCGAGCACCGTCGCCACGCCGAACTTCCATTCGAAGCGCAGCGCCAGATAGGCCATGATCCCGAGGGAGGTGACGAGCAGCGCGAGCGCCCCGTTCTCGGCCAGCTCGCGCCCGACCTGCGGTCCGACGAATTCCACCCGCTGCAGTTGCGCGCCGGCATCGTGCGCCTGCAGCGCCTTCATCACTTCCTGCGAAAGCTGCGCGGTCGATTGTCCTTCGCGCAGCGGCAGGCGGATCAGCACGTCGCGCGAGGAGCCGAAGTTCTGGACCTGCGGGTCGCTGTAGCCGGCCTGCTCCAGCGTGCGGCGGATGCCGTCCACGTCGGCGGCCTTGTCGTAGCTCACCTCCATCACCGTGCCGCCGGTGAACTCGATCGAGAAGTTCAACCCCTTGTGCCAGAGGAAGAACACCGCCAGCAGGAACGTCACGATCGAGATGACGTTGAACAGCAGCGCATGGCGCATGAAGGGGATGTCGCGCCGGATCTTGAAGAACTCCATATCGCCTTTCCTTTAGTCCTCGTCTGCGCCGTCCGTCACTTCCAGGAGGTGTTGCCGATCGCCAGCCGCTCGACCTTGCGGCGCGAGCCGTACCACAGGTTCACCAGCGCGCGCGAGCCCACCACCGAGCTGAAGATGGAGGTGAGGATGCCCAGCGCGTGCACGACCGCAAAACCGCGTACCGGGCCGGTGCCGAAGATGAGCAGCGCCAGCGCGGCGATGAGCGTAGTGATGTTGGCGTCGAGAATGGTGCCGAAGGCGCGCTCGTAGCCGGCGTGGATCGCCGCCTGCGGGCTCATGCCGTTGCGCAGCTCCTCGCGGATGCGTTCGTTGATCAGCACGTTGGCGTCGATCGCCATGCCCAGGGTAAGCGCGATCGCGGCGATGCCGGGCAGGGTGAGCGTGGCCTGCAGCATCGACAGCAGCGCGATCAGGAACAGCAGGTTCGCCGCCAGCGCGATCGAGGAGAACACGCCGAACAGCATGTAGTACACGCACATGAACGCGACCACGGCGACGAAGCCCCACAGCGTGGACTGGAAGCCGCGCTCGATGTTCTCCTTGCCGAGGCTCGGGCCGATGGTGCGTTCCTCGACGATGTCCATGGGCGCGGCGAGCGAACCGGCGCGCAGCAGCAGCGCGACGTCGTTCGCCTCGGCGGCGGTCATGCGGCCGCTGATCTGCACGCGGCCGCCGCCGATCTCGTCGCGGATCACCGGCGCCGTCACCACTTCGCCCTTGCCTTTCTCGATGAGCAGGATGGCCATGCGCTTGCCGATGTTCTCGCGCGTCACGTCGCGGAAGATGCGCGCGCCGGTGGCGTCCAGCGTGAGGTGCACGGCCGGTTCGTTGGTACGGCCGTCGAAGCCCGGCTGGGCGTCGGTGAGGCGGTCGCCGGTCAGCACCACCTGCCGTTTGACGAGCAGCGGATAGCCCTCGCGCGTCACGTAGTACTCGCTGCCGAAGGGCACTTCGCCGCGGGCCGCCGCCGCGAGTTTCTCCGCCGTCATGTTCTCCTCGTCCACCATGCGGATTTCTAGCGTGGCGGTGCGGCCGAGGATTTCTTTGGCGCGGGCGGTGTCCTGCACCCCGGGCAACTGGACGACGATGCGGTCGGCGCCCTGCTGCTGGATCACCGGTTCGGCCACGCCGAGCTCGTTGATGCGGTTGTGCAGGGTCTGGATGTTCTGCTTGAGCGCGTATTCCTGGATGCGCTGCTGGGCTTCCGGCCGGATGGTGCCGACCAGACGCGGCTCGGAGGCGCCGCCGGCGTCGCTGAACGCCAGCTCGGGCAGGTTGTTGCTCAGGATCTCGCGCGCCTTGTCGCGCGTCTCGGCGTCGCGGAAGCGCACGACGACCGTGCCGCCCTCGCGGCTCACGCCGCTGTGCCGCACCCGCTGGTCGCGCAACAGCGTGCGGATGTCGCCCGCGAGCGCGTCGAGCCGCTTGACGATGGCGCCGCGCATGTCCACCTGCAGCAGGAAATGCACGCCGCCGCGCAGGTCGAGGCCCAGATACATCGGCAAGGCGCCGATGGCGGTTAGCCAGTTGGGCGAGGCTGGCAGCAGGTTGAGCGCGACCGTGTAGTCGCCGTTCGCCGGATCCGGGTTGAACGCCTGATCGATCACGTCACGGGCGCGCAACTGGGTGTCGGTGTCGGCGAAGCGCACCTTCACGCCCGTTTGATCCAGGCGCGCGCCCGTGTAGGGGATGTTCGCCTGGTCGAGTGTCTGCTGCACGCGCTCGAGCGTGGCCTGGTCGATCTTGACCGTCGCGCGTGCGCTCGACACCTGCACGGCCGGCGATTCGCCGTAGAAGTTCGGCAGGGTGTAGAGCAAACCGATCGCCAGCGCGACGACGAGGGTGATGTAAACCCAGACGGGATATCGATTCATGCTGGACAGGCGTCGTTAAACGGGACCGGGATCCGGCGAAGCCGGGCTCACAGCCCCTTGATGGTTCCCTTGGGCAGCAGCTGCTGGACGGCCATGCGCTGCACGACGATTTCGGTGTTGGGCGCCACCTCCAGGGTCACGTAGTTGTCGTTGACCTTGGTGATGCGGCCCACCACGCCGCCGGCGGCGACGACTTCGTCGCCCTTGGTCAGCGCGTCGCACATGGCCTTGTGCTCCTTGGCCCGCTTCATCTGCGGCCGGATGAGCAGGAAGTACAGCAGCACGAACATCAGGATGATCGGCACGAACTGCATCAGTCCGCCGCCGCCCGGGGCGGCACCGCCGGCTTGGGCGAATGCGTCGCTAATCAGCACTGTTGGTCTCCGTAAATTGGTCGTGGAAAGCGCGAGAGTATAACCGAGGGGCTCCGCCCCCACCTGAGCCGGTTCGGCTCAGGCCGCTTCGCCCGCCAGGGTCGCCCGCGCGCTGCGGAATTCCGCCACGTAGGCGTCCAGCCGTCCCGCCTCGATGGCCGCGCGCAGCTCGGCCATCAGGCTTTGGTAATAGTGCAAATTGTGCAGGGTCGCGAGCCGGGCGCCGAGGATTTCATTCACGCGCTGCAGGTGATGCAGGTAGGCGCGGCTGAAATGGCGGCAGGTGTAGCAGCCGCAGTGCTCGTCCAGCGGGCGGGGATCGTTGCGATAGCGGGCGTTGCGGATCTTGATGTCGCCGTAGCGCGTGAACAGCCAGCCGTTGCGCGCGTTGCGGGTCGGCAGCACGCAGTCGAACATGTCGATGCCGCGCTGCACCGCCTCGACGATGTCCTCCGGGGTGCCCACGCCCATGAGATAGCGCGGCCGGTCGGCCGGCAGTTGCGGCGCCGTATGGGACAGGATGCGCAGCATGTCGGCCTTGGGCTCGCCCACCGACAGGCCGCCGATGGCGTAGCCGTCGAAGCCGATGTCCAGCAGCCCGCGCACCGACTCGTCGCGCAGCGCCTCGTACATGCCGCCCTGGACGATGCCGAACAGCGCGTTCGGGTTGCCTTCGTGCGCGCGCCGGCTGCGCTCGGCCCAGCGCAGCGACAGCCGCATGGAATCGGCCGCCTGCCGCTCCGTCGCGGGGTAGGGCGTGCACTCGTCGAAGATCATCACGATGTCGGAGTTGAGCACGCGCTGGATGCGCATCGATTCCTCCGGCGTGAGCAGCAGCCGGTCGCCGTTGACGGGCGACTGGAAGCGCACGCCTTCCTCGCTGATCTTGCGCAGCGCCCCGAGGCTGAAGACCTGGAAGCCGCCGGAGTCGGTGAGGATCGGGCCGTCCCAGCCCATGAAGCGGTGCAGCCCGCCGAAGGTCTCGATGACTTCGAGGCCCGGGCGCAGCCAGAGATGGAAGGTGTTGCCCAGGATGATCTGCGCGCCGACCTCCTTCAGCTCGGCCGGACTCATCGCCTTGACGCTGCCGTAGGTGCCGACCGGCATGAATACCGGCGTCTGCACCGTACCGTGCGCCAGCGTGAGCGTACCGCGCCGTGCGGCACCGTCGGTTTTATGCAGAGTGAACTTCATCGGGCGATTTTAGCCGGGCGCCTCAGGTGTTGAGGCGTTCGAGGAACATCGCATCCCCGTAGCTGAAGAAGCGGTAGCGCCGTTCGACCGCATGGCGGTAGGCGCGGCGGATCGTCTCCATGCCGGCGAAGGCGGACACCAGCATGAGCAGCGTGGAACGCGGCAGATGGAAATTGGTGAGCAGCCGCTCGACCACGCGGAAACGGTATCCGGGCGTGATGAAGAGTTCCGTTTCCCCGCTGCCCGCCTGTACGCGACCGTCCGGCGTGGCCGCCGACTCCAGCGCGCGCAGGCTGGTGGTGCCGACGGCGACGATGCGTCCGCCCGCAGTCCGGGTGCGCTCGATCGCCGCCGCGGTGGCTTCGGGGATCGAATACCACTCGCGATGCATCCTGTGCTCCGCGAGCCGCTTCACGCGCACCGGCTGGAAGGTGCCGGCGCCGACATGAAGCGTGACGAAGGCGAACCCCACGCCTTGGGCACGCAGCCGTTCGAGCATCGTCTCGTCGAAATGCAGGCCGGCGGTGGGCGCCGCCACCGCGCCCGGCTGCGCGGCGTACACGGTCTGATAGCGTTGCGCATCCTCCGGACCGTCAGGATGGGCGATGTAAGGCGGCAGCGGCACGTGCCCGTACTGTTCCAGCCATTCGAACACGGTACGTGAAGAATCGAAGCGCAGGTGAAACAGATCGTCCGTGCGGCCGAGCGTCTCGGCATCGAAGGCGTCGGCCAGCCGTAGCAGCGTGCCGGGTCTGGGCGATTTGCTCGCACGCACGTGCGCCAGCACTTCATGCGCGTTCAGCACGCGCTCGACCAGCACTTCGACGCGGCCGCCCGTTTGCTTGGTCCCGTGCAGGCGCGCCTTGATGACCTTGGTGTCGTTGAACACCAGCAGATCGCGGGGTGCGAGCAGTTGCGGCAGATCGGCGAAGGACAGATCGCGCAGCACCTCGCCCGCGACATACAGCAGCCGGCTGTCCGTGCGTTGCGCCGGCGGATGCTGCGCGATCAGCTCGGGCGGCAGCTCGTAGTCGAAGTCGTCGACCGTCAGTTCGGATTGTTGCTGGGGCAAAGACATTCTTGGATAATGCCGCCTTCCTTTCCGAAGCGGCTGCGAGTGCGGACGCGTTCCAGACCGGACCGCGAATGCTACGCTTCCCGCGACGAATTCCCAAGCCGGGATGGCGGAACTGGTAGACGCACGGGACTCAAAATCCCGCGGTGGCAACACCGTGCGAGTTCGATTCTCGCTCCCGGCACCAATCCCTGCTTCCGCAGCGAATCTTCCGCTCGGCGGTCTTCGTCCGTTAAGAACGACGCCTATCACGGATCGGTTTTCGCGTTCCACAGCATCGCGACGCCGATGACCGACGCCGATACCGAGGCCGCGAACACCGCAAGCTTTGCCGCGGTGAAGTCGGCAGGCTGCGGAAACGCCTGCGCAGCAATGAACAGAGACATGGTGAAGCCGATGCCGGCCAGCGCGCCGGCGC
>Ga0207747_1000455_pt1 | contig 46808 bp, 43 predicted proteins | sample HigsolmetaGSP11D_FD_184839 | JGI IMG/M metagenome (GOLD analysis project Ga0207747, IMG submission 184839) | High solid enriched microbial communities from the Joint BioEnergy Institute, USA - SP1-1-D (SPAdes) | ecosystem: Engineered > Bioreactor > SSF (Solid state fermentation) > Aerobic >...
GTGGCGGCATGTCGGGTGATGCTGTTTTCCTTTCAGCAGCAGGAAACGGGATGTAAAAAACCCGCCATATATTTTTTCAAGTTGTTATGTTATAATGTAGATTTAGTATCAATTCTTACTTTATATGGAAATGGAGATGATGATGTGGCTGTTGCAGACAATTCTATGCAGCCTGAACGGCAGTCCGGCAAAAATGCGGTTTGGCTCGCCGTTTTGTTTATCGTGATTGCCGCTATAGGGCTTTTATATGTGAAATGGTGGCCATACTACCAAAAATCTTTGCTTGCCGCTCATACACATTCTATTGGCACATCAATCCTCGGGGATCCGGGCAAATCTGCCCAATTTTCTTGGAACGGGACATTCCAATATGTGATCCAGTACTTCCAGGCGATCTGGAAAGCGGCTGTACTCGGCATTTTGCTCGGTTCGCTCATGCAAGTGCTTCTGCCGACCGAATGGCTTGTTAAAGTGCTCGGCAAAACATCGTTCGGAAGCACAGTGATTGCCGGCGCAAGCGCCATTCCCGGCATGATGTGCACGTGCTGCGCCGCCCCGCTTGCTGTGGGCCTGCGCAAAAAACAAGTATCGACGGGGGCGGCATTGGCTTTTTGGATCGGAAATCCAATGCTAAATCCGGCCACGCTCATTTTCATGGCGTTTGTTTTGCCATGGAAATTTACCGTGCTGCGCATCCTCGCCGGCCTTGTACTGACATTCGGGGTCAGTTATTTGGCGGGTAGGATTGCCAAAAGCGAGCAATCGGTAGATATCAGTAAACTGGCTGCCGTTGGAGACCAAAACGAAGGTTCCTTATTAACGAGATGGGGGAAAGCTGCCGGCCAGATGCTCCTTTATCTCGTACCGGCCTATTTGTTGTCGGTCGTTATCTTAAGCGCGGCCAGGTTCTGGCTATTTCCACAAATCAACCAAGGAGATGCCAACAGCATGCTCGGTGTGGTATTATTTGCAATTTCAGGCATGCTGTTTGTCATCCCGACTGCCGCTGAAATCCCGATTGTGCAGACGATGATGTCTTTCGGGCTCGGCGCAGGTCCGGCCGCTGCACTGCTTGTGACGCTTCCGGCCATCAGCCTCCCTTCATTGATCATGGTAGGCAAATCCTTTTCAAAACAAACGCTTTTCTTTGTCGCTGCGTCATGCGTTGTGATCGGCATCCTTGGCGGGCTGGCAGGCATCATGCTATTTTAATACAGGTAAATTAAAGGGGCTGTCCCAAAACCGGTAACCGGACAAGGGGCACCCCTTTAATAACAAAGCTACAAAGCTGTATGATCAAGACGTTTTGATGATTGCGAAATTTACCCGCTTTCCGCACGCGTCGCGAATCTCCTTGTGCGATACCTCAGCATGAGGAATCATTCTTGCTCGGTTTTCCCGCAGAAGTCTCAGAAATTAGCGATCATTGTTTTATCTAAGTTATTTTAAGGTTTGGGACAACCCCTTGATTTTATTCCCGGATCTGCCCGCTGCCGTAAATCCAATATTTTGTGGAGGTTAAGGCATCCAGCCCCATCGGCCCGCGCGCATGCAGTTTTTGCGTGCTGATGCCGATCTCCGCCCCGTACCCGAATTCAAATCCATCCGTAAAACGGGTGGAAGCATTATGGTAGACGCACGCAGCATCGACCATCGCCATGAAACGGGCCGCCTGCTCCTTGTCTTCTGTCACAATCGCCTCTGAATGTTTTGTTCCGTACCGGTTGATATGCTGGACCGCTTCATCTGTATTTTTCACTGTTTTCATGCTTATTTTTAAAGCCAGATACTCACAGTACCAGTCTTCTTCCGTTGCTTTTTTTGCATCGGGCCAGGTTTCGGTAACTTTTCCATCACCGTAAATTTCAACACCGTGCTCAGCCAATGCCGATAACAGCGCTTTGCCATTTTGAGCGAACCAATTTTCATGGACGAGAATCGTTTCAATCGCATTGCAGACGGATGGGCGCTGTATTTTTGCATTGACTGCAATACGGATGGCCATTTCCGGCTGTGCCGTTTCATCTATATAAAGGTGGCAGTTGCCGGCGCCGGTTTCAATGACAGGTACGGATGACTCGCGGACAACCGTGTCAATCAGGTTTTTGCCGCCCCTCGGGATGAGCACATCCAAATAATCGTGGAGATGGAATAAATCTTTTGCCGCTTCCCTGCTCGTATCTTCTATGAGCTGCACGGCTTCTTCCGGAAAACCGGATTCTGCCAAAGCCCGGTGAATGGTGCGGACGAGCGCTTGATTGGAACAGATGGAAGATGAGCTGCCCCTTAAAATCACGGCATTACCCGTTTTGATGGCCAGGGTGGCGGCATCCGCCGTCACGTTTGGCCGGGCTTCGTAAATCATGCCGATGACGCCGAGCGGCACTTTCTTTTTTACGATTTTTAAGCCGTTTTCTTTTTCAATTTCTTCAACCGTTTCCCCGATCGGATCATTCAAGCCGGCGAGTAACCGGATCGCTTCCGACATGTCTTTGATTCGCTTTTCATTGAGCATCATCCGGTCGAGAATATTTTCCGGAAGCCCGGCACGATCCCCGCGTTCTAAATCTTTTTTGTTTTCGGCAATGATTTCACCCTGGTCTTCGAGAAGCGCCCATGCGATAGATAAAAGTGCACGGTTTTTCTCTTCTGTTGTTTTTGCGGAAAGCGCAATGCTGATTTCTCTAGCTTTTTGCCCTTTTTCGATTGCTTCGCTCATTTATCCCAACCCCTTTCTTGTTAGTGGTACCCATTTGTCCCGGTGAATCACTTCGCCCGTGGCACGGCCCATTTGTTTTTCTAGTAAATCTTCAAGTTCTTCCGCCCCGTACAGTACTTCCCCTTTTCCAAGCAGGCCGTTTGAACCGTACACTTCAACCACATCGCCTTTTTGGAATAGGCCGGTTACTTTTTGGATCCCGGCTGCCAGCAGGCTGCTGCCATTTTTTAATAACGCTTGTTCCGCTCCCGGATCGATATAAATTTTCCCCGCCGTTTCCGAAAAAAGTGCGATCCATTGCTTCTGGCTGGTCACCGCCGGGCGGGCGCCGCCAATATAAGTGCCGTCCCCTTTCCCCTCTAGAATCCGAAGCAGTTTGTTTTCACCTTTTCCCGTGCCGATAAAAACACGGACGCCGAGAGAAAGGGCGGTATTGGCGGCTTTTAATTTTGAAAGCATGCCGCCGGTCCCCACTTTCGTACCGGCGCCCCCCGCCATCCGCATCATATCGGGGGTAATTTTTTCAATCGTATCAAATCGCCTAGCATTTGGATCGTTTTTTGGGTTGGCGCTGTATAAGCCGTTGATATCGGTCAGGATGACGAGCTGCTCGGCATGGATGAGCCCGCTGACAAGCGCCGACAGCATATCGTTATCGCCGAAAGTCAGCTCCGTAACAGATACCGAATCATTTTCATTGACGATCGGCATCACGCCGCGGTGCAAAAGCTCCGTCAACGTCGAATACGCATTATGGTAACGGTCTTTTTTAGAAAAATCTTGGCGTGTCAAAAGAATTTGCGCCGGCGTAATGCCGTGTTCCCCCAACGCTTCCCTGTAACGCTGGATCAGCACACTTTGGCCGATTGCCGCGGCAGCCTGTTTTCCTTTCAGGGTAACAGGACGCGACGGATAGCCTAAAAGCTTGAACCCGCAGGCGACAGCCCCGGAAGACACGACGATGGTTTCATGCCCGGCTTTCCTGAGGGCGGCGAGGGCATGAATATGGTCGGCAAACTTCGATTCGTCAATTTCCCCGGCTGCATTCGTTAAAGAACTGCTGCCGATCTTTACAACGACTCTCTTCTTTTCCATCTGTAGCATTCTCTCCTTCACAACAATAAAAAAAGCCCTTCCGCCCCTTGTTAAAAGGACGAAAAAGCCTTTCGCGGTACCACCTTTTTTGGGCAGCATACGCCACCCCGCTCTTCTTTGATAACGCAAATACATTGCGCCCGGTTTTGCCGGGACCCGGAAGGCAGGTTCGGCGGGCCGCCTGCTGCAGCGCCTTTCAGCCTATGAACCCTGCTCTCTATTGCAGAGGTTATCCGCCTACTAATCCTTCGTTCACGTTCAGTATTTTAAATTATCTTACAATGGATCAGGATAAAAAGCAAGAAATTTTAAGTTTCATGTTCATACAGTGCTGCCATTTTCCTGCTTTCTTCCTTAATTTTTTCGGCAAGATGCAGGGGGGCGATCACTTTCGCCATGCTCCCCCACGTCAAAATCCAGCGAATCAGCCCATCACTGATGGAAGCTTTTGTTTTCAAATCAAAATGCGTGTCTGAAACCGGCTCAATTTCCACACCGAGGCCAAACCGGTCGATGATCACATTGATCAATTCATTATCGAAGCGGATATGGATCCAATTGTCCTCGCCGCCGTACATATGGAATGTTTTATAAATGTATTCGGATAAATTCACATCCATGCGCTTAAACGATTCATCCGAAACCGAAACATTGCGCATCCGGTCAACCCTGTAATGTCGGAAAAACGGTTCGTCTTCAAACCTGCCAATGCAGTAATAAAATTCATTGCTCCAAATGAGCCCGTACGGTTCAACCGGGTAAAATTCACCGTCCCGGTGCAGTTCAAACTGTTTATGTACGTTGTATTTCCCGTATTGGAAATAAATTCTTTTCGATTTTGTTACCGCTTCATGGATCCGGTCGATGTCGATTTTGATCTGCTGGTAGTTGCCTTTGACCGCCTGATCAAAAAATACCTGGCTCGGCAGTTTTTTCGCATGGTGGACGCTCGTTAATGTTTTAATTTTTTTAATGAGGTTTTCCGACTCTTCCTTTGTTATAAATTTGGCGGATAACACCGCATCGATCAGCATCCGGAGCTCAAACAGCTCAAAACGCCGCACCTGGTGGCTGTAGTATTTTTTTCCGTACTTGCCTGTATTTTCGATCACATCGAAGCCGGTTTGGGCTAGGTCTTCAATATCCCGTTTTACCGCTTTTTTATCCTGCCAAAAGTCCCCGCCGAAAGCTTCATTGAGCCGCTTCAAAATCTCGTCAAGGGAAAACTCGTGCGCTTCATCGGTTTCATTTTCCAAAATTTCTTTTACTTTCAGCATCCGGATTTTTGACGAAATATCTTTCACGCTTCCCACCTTCTTCTAAACTCATTTTATCCGATACGGGCACAAACCGGCAAGCATCCCGCAAGGCCCTTCTCAGTGAAAAATTTTCCGAAATCCCGAACTCGTATCATAAGAAAACATTTTTCTAAAAGGATAGCAAAATTTACTTCATATATGGTGAAAATTTGATATACTAATCATGTATCAGGTTTCATAGCGGTTTTTGTGAATAAAAAAACGTGCATTCATGAAGAAATTTCACAAACAGGACGGAGGGATTAATAAGGGAACAATCGGAACACTTTGAACGTACATAACCTTAATGGGAATCCCACCAGTAAAGGAGAAATAGGAGATGGCAGAAACTTCAACCCAAAAAACCAATATCGAAGAACAACTTGAAGCAAACAAAGAAGCGGCGGGCGCACAAAAAGATTTGCTGGACCAGTTATTGATACCGGAAGTCCAGGAATCCCTGACCGTGCTTGTTGAAAGCCTGCCGAAAATGGCCGAGCTGGTCACGATTTTAAACAAAGTTTATGATTTTGCACAGTCCGTAATGACGGATAAAGTGCTCATCAACGATTTTAAAGGCGGTGTGCAAGGATTTTTGGATCCCGTTGCCGAAAAAGCGAAAGGGCTCGCCCAAACCGCAATCGAAGCGAAAGACCGGGCGGATGAATCAAACGATACAATCGGCCTCTTCGGCCTGTTGAGATTGTTAAAAGACCCGCAAGCCCAGAAGCTATTCCGTTTTCTGCAGGCATTTCTACAAGTGACGGAAGAACGGAGCAAACAACAACAATAACATAAACAGAATTGAAAAGAACGGGGGATCCATATGAGTAAAAAAATCGTTGTTTTAGGGGCTGGCTACGGCGGATTGTTAACCGCATTGTCAGCGCGCGAATATTTAACGAAAGACGACGCTTCGATTACCGTCGTCAACCGGGTGCCGGACCACCAAATTATTACGGAGCTGCACCGTTTGGCCGCAGGCGGCGTTTCCGAAAAAAGAGTATCGCTTCCGTTAAAAAAATTGTTTAAAGGAAAAGATGTTGACGTCCAGGTCGATGAAGTCACCAAAATTTCACCGGACACAAAAGAAGTATCTTTAGGAAGCGGATTTAAGCTGAATTATGACATCCTTGTCGTGGCGCTTGGCAGTGAAACGGCTTTCTTTGGCATTCCGGGACTTGAAGAAAACAGCTTCCTATTGAAATCGGTTGACAATGCAAAACGCATCCACGCCCATATCCAAAGTTGCCTCGAACAATATACAAAAACAAAAAATAAAGCGGATGCCACCTTCGTTGTCGGCGGCGGCGGACTGACCGGGATCGAATTAGTCGGCGAACTGGCGGATAAAGTGCCGGTGTGGTCGAAAAAATATGCGATTGACCCAAGCGAAATTTCGCTGATCTGCGTAGAAGCCGCCCCTTCAATTTTACCGAACTTTGCGCCGAACTTGATCGAACGCGCAACGAAGAGCCTCGAAGCGCGCGGCGTCAAATTCCTGACGGGCATTCCTGTTACGAAATATGAAGATGGTGTTGTGGAACTGAAAGACGGCCAGAAAATCGAAACGAAAACGCTTGTCTGGACCGGCGGCGTTCAGGGCAACAGGGTTGTGGCCAATTCCGGCATTGAAGTGAACCGGGGACGCGCGACCGTCAATGAATATTTGCAGTCCACATCTCATCCGGATGTATTTGTAGCCGGCGACAGCGCAGTTGTCTTCCCGTCTGAAGGCGCACGCCCTTATCCGCCGACAGCACAAATGTCGTGGCAGATGGGCGAATTGATCGGCTATAACCTTTACGCCTACTTAAAAGGCGGCAAAATGCGGGTATTCCAGCCGGTAAACTCCGGTACGCTTGCAAGCCTCGGTAGAAAAGATGCCATTGCCTTTATCGGGGAGAACCAAACGCAATTAAAAGGCTTCCCTGCTTCGGCAATGAAAGAAGCGAGCAATATTCGCTACTTGTCCCATATTAACGGCTTGTTCAGCCTTGTGTATTAATGCGCAAACAGGCGCCCCCTTATAGGTGCGCCTGTTTTTTTAGATTTCTGTTCCGGATAATTTACCTCGGCAATTGCCCGTTCACTTTAAGCGCTACGGGCCCTTGATATTATCATAAAATTTAAAACTGCCCCTTAAGCAAGATAAGCTTCCTGTACTTGCTCATTCACCATTAATTCTTTCCCCACCCCTTCCAGGACGATTTCCCCGGTTTGGATGACATAGCCGCGGTCAGCTATTTGCAGCGCCTGGTACGCATTTTGTTCGACCAGCAAAATCGTCATGCCTTCTTGATTGAGTTCGGAAATAATCTCAAAAATTTGTTCGACAACGATCGGCGCGAGCCCCATTGAAGGTTCGTCCAGCATCAGAAGTTTCGGCCTACCCATCAAGGCCCGGCCGATGGCTAGCATTTGCTGTTCGCCCCCGCTCATCGTCCCGCCTTTTTGGTCGAGCCTTTCTTTCAACTTCGGAAAATATGAAAACACACGCTCCATTCTCTCTTCAATCGTCCTTTTCTGCTTCACTGCAAAAGCCCCGATCAAAAGATTTTCTTTTACGGTCAGTTTCGGGAAAATCCTCCTGCCCTCCGGCACATGCGCGATCCCCAATCGGGACGTTTGATGGGGCGGCAGGTTGGCAATATTTTGACCGCCGTATGTGATGCTGCCGTTTACTTTTACCTGGCCGCTGATCGATTTCAATGTCGTGGATTTCCCGGCCCCGTTGCTCCCGATCAGCGTAACGATCTCCCCTTCGGTCACCGCCATGCTGATTCCTTTTAATGCCTGAATCCCACCGTAGTTTGCCTTCACATTTTCCAGTACCAACAAAGGCATGGCTTCCCCTCCTTCCTTATGCATAAGCCAATGCGCCTTTACCGAGGTACGCTTCTATGACTCTTGGATTGTTTCTGATTTCAACCGGTTTCCCTTCGGCAATGTTTTCTCCGTGGTCAAGCACAGCAATATGGTTCGAAATTTCCATCACAAGCTTCATATCGTGTTCAATTAAGATAATCGTCAAATCTTTTTCCCCGCACATATTCCGGATTAAATCCGTCAGTTCCTTTGTTTCTTTCGGATTCATGCCCGCCGCCGGTTCATCGAGCAGCAGCAGTTTCGGTTTTACGGCCAAGGCGCGGGCAATTTCAAGCCGCCGCTGCGCCCCGTACGGGAGATTCGTGGCCGGTTCATTCAGCAAGCCGTCGAGCCCGACATACTGGAGCAGTTCAAATGCCTCCATTTGCGCCGCTTCTTCTTCACGCCGCGTTCCCGGCAGCTGGAAGACGGCTCCGAAAAAATTGCTTTTTAAACGGCTATGCATGCCGATCAAAACATTTTCCATCACGGACAGGCTGTCGAATAAGCGGATATTCTGAAATGTCCGGGCAATCCCTTTTCTGGCGACGGCGTGCGGCTTAAGACCGGTAATCGGTTCCCCGTTTAATAAAATATCGCCTGCGCTCGGCTTATAGACACCTGTGACCATGTTGAAAAGCGTTGTTTTGCCGGCACCATTCGGACCGATGACAGCGGTAATGGAATTTTTGGGGACATTTAAATTAACATTGGAGACTGCGGCCAGGCCACCGAAATTTTTCGTCAGCCCTTTGATTTCAAGCAAATTCATATATCTCCCCCGCTTAACCTTTATTCGTTTCGCCTGCCGCCGGAACAGCATCCATGCTGTGCGTCCTGCGGGCAAGCTTTTCAAGATCATAATGCATATTTTTTGCCGGCAACAGGCCTTTTGAACGGTATAATGCGAACACAATCAACAAAAGGCCGAAAATAAACCTTTGCATTTTGGCAGGCGACAAGGCATCCGGAATTTTCAACACCCCGCTCATGCTCAATTGGTTGAGCCAGTTTGTGACTTCCGTCAGCACCTGCAGATTTAAAATCGTAATGATGGATGCCCCTAAAATGACACCTGGGACGCTTCCCATCCCCCCTAAAAGCACCATGACGAGGATCGTGGTGGACTCCAAATACGTAAAACTGGTCGGATCGACAAATGCTTGTTTTGCCGCAAACACTACGCCCATCGCCCCGGAAAAAGAGGCGCCGATGGCAAATGCGGCAAGCTTCGTTTTGACAAGCGGTATGCCCATCGCCTGCGCCGCAATTTCGTTCTCCCTTACCGCTTTCCATGCCCGCCCCATTTTAGAACGTTCCAGCCGGCGGACCATATAGATCACAATCAAAAGGAGCACAAGCACAACATAATAAAACTGGCTCGGATAGATAAAGCGGATGCCGAAAAGTTCAGGCGGCGCAATAGAGGAAATGCCCATTGCCCCGTTCGTGATATTGATGGGCTTATCCAAATTATTGAAAACAATCCGGACAATTTCCCCGAACCCGAGCGTCACCATCGCCAGGTAATCCCCTTTCACACGCAGCACCGGAATTCCAAGCAACACGCCGAATAAAGCGCCGAAAAGGCAGCCGATCAAAATAAACATCCAAAAACTGGCGCCCGATAAAGGATAGTGCCCGAACGGCATAAAATGCGATGCCTGGGAAGTTGTAAAAATCCCGTACGTATAAGCGCCCAATGCAAAAAAGGCAATAAAACCCAAATCCAGGAGCCCCGCCATCCCGACCACAATATTCAGCCCTAGCGCCATCGCAACATAAATGCCTACCATAACCGCCACATCCATATAGGATTGGTAAGACTGCCCATGGCTAGCGGCAAACGGCAAAACCACCCCGAGAATGACAAGTGCAGCCGCCCATTTCACTTTGTCCGGGAATTGGAGAAAATATAGAATCAACAAAGAAGCAAGCAGCAGCAAAAACGAAACAATTGATTTCTGCGACAAATAAATCCCAATTGATGTCACGATAACGTATAAAAGAAAAAGCCCTCCGGATAAAGATTTGTTTGCAACAAATGCAATCCAATATTTTCCCACTTTTTCCACCTACACTTTCTCTGCGGCTGCTTTTCCGAATAAGCCTTCCGGTTTAAAAATGAGCACAATGATTAACAGAATAAATGCAAAAACATCTTTGTACTCGGAACCGAATACGCCGCCGGTCAGCCCGGAAAGGTTGGCGGCCGCAAACATTTCAATCAAACCGAGGATGAGCCCCCCGGCCATGGAGCCGCGTATGTTTCCGATTCCGCCGAGCACTGCTGCGGTAAATGCTTTTATCCCAAGCGTATAGCCGATATAAGGGTCTATTGTGCCGTACTGGACGGCAAACAGAACGCCCGTCGCTCCCCCGAGTGCAGATCCGATAAAAAACGTAATGGCAATGACTTTATTGACATTTACGCTCATCAAGGAGGCTGTTTCCCGGTCCTGGGCGACCGCCCGCATCGCCATTCCCCATTTTGTCCGGTTGACAAAGATGTCGAGCACCGCAAGCATCACAATGGATACGAGCAATACGACGAGGAAGGAGCTTTTCAGCGTCGCGTCATGAAATTCCGGCCATAAAGATGATGCTTTAATATGGATTTGCCCATTGAAAAGATTAGGCCCGTTGATAATGTAGGTTCCTTTCTTCAACTCGGCGATAAAGCGGACAATGTCCTGAAGCAGGAAAGAAATCCCGATCGCCGTAATCAACGTGATCAGTTTCGGCGCATTTCTAAGCGGCCTGTAAGCCACCCGCTCAATGCCGATCCCCAAAACCCCCGTGCAGATGCTTGCCGCAATGATGGCCAGAAGCAGGATCAAGATTGCCGGCAGAGTATGGATCCATCCCTGGCCGGTAAACAAAAAGAGCAGGGATGTGCCGATAAAAGCCCCTGTCATGAAAATTTCACCATGGGCAAAATTAATTAGTTCCAAAATGCCGTAAACCATCGTGTACCCGATGGCGACAACGGCATAAATTGCACCGAGTGTAAGGCCGTCTATAAGCACCTGCGGCAATGTACCGATCAAATCCGTCAGCATTTCCCCACGTCCTTTCATTTGAATGAGCGGAAGGGCTCCCGCTGCACGCCCTTCCGTCTGTTTTTATTTGCTGATTTCGCCTTCCTGTTCGGCAGGGTAAGCCGCTTTATTGAACTTATAAATAAATACTTTTGCGTATTTGTTGTCGCCTTTTGAATCGAAGTCGACTTCCGTGACAACACCTTTGTAATCTTTAATGGCGCGGACGGCGTCTCTGACCTGCTCGCGGGTTGGGATTTTTCCGCCATTAGCTTTAATGGCGTTTTCCAGACCTTTCAGCATGACGCCCATCGCATCATACGCATAAGCGGAATAAGATTCAACATTTTTCCTGAATTTGTTTTTGTAATTTTCTGCGAATTTTTTCCCTTCCGATGTTTTCGAGACATCTCCAGCGACTGATGTCAAATACGTATTTTTTACGGCACCCCCCGCAATATCTACATATGTGGAAGAATCAAGGCCGTCTCCGCCCATGATCGGCACGTCAATGCCTTTCGCCCTAGCTTGTTTCACAATCAAGCCGCCTTCAGCGTACAAACCGCCAAAATAAACAAGATCCGGCTTTGCCGATGAAACGGAATTGAGCACCCCGTTAAAATCTTTTTCCCCGACCGTGATGCTTTCATAACCGACAATTTTTGCCCCAAGCTTCTCGGCGGCAGCTTTAAAGGCATCGGCAAGCCCCTGCCCGTATGCCGTTTTGTCCTGGATGACAAAAATTTTCTTTGCTTTTAACGTTTTCACGGCGTAAGAGGCGCCGGCCGGACCCTGGAAGTCATCGCGGGCGCATACCCTGTTCACCGTTTTTAAATTGCGGTCGGTCACTTCAGTCGCCGTGCTGGCAGGAGAAATCATCGGAATCGCATATTTTTCATACACTTCGGAAGCCGGAATGGAAACGCCAGAATTCAAATGCCCAATTACTCCGAAAACCTGGTCATCTGACCCGATCAATTGGGCATTGGACACGCCTTTTTTCGGGTCGCCCTGGTCGTCATACGGGACAAGCTGCAGCTTAAAGCCCATTTTTTTAAATTTTGCCTGTTGTTCTTCCAATGCTAACTGTGCCCCGAGCTTAATGGCTTCCCCCAATGTTGCACTTCCGCCCGAGAGCGGGGACTGTGTGGCGATTTTAATCACTTGCATACTGCCGCCGGACGCATTGCTCTTACTGCTGTACTGCGAACATGCCCCGAGCAAACTTACCGCGAGCACGGCCGCCAAGCCGAATGACCATAATTTTTTTGACTTCATTCTTTTCCCCCATTCTTCTGTTTTCTTTTTGTAAAACCGGCAAACGATGTAAACAATCACCTCCGTTGTCTAGGCTAAAATGCTTATCAAAAGTATAAAACATGGCCAATAAAATCATCAGTAATGTTGTCAGTTTTACTCACGTTATTTTTTGAATTTTTTTATTTGAAATTATTTTCTTTACGTGTTATGTTCCAATGTTGATGATCGCGAAATCCGCTCACTTTCCGCACACCGTCGCGAGCCTCCTTGTTCGATGCCTTAGCACAAGGGGTCTCTTCTTGCCCGATAATCCCGCAGATATCAGAAATTAACGATAATCAACAATAAAATTTAACAGAGCCTTCCATAAAAAAACCTTCAAAAGACATTTCAACTCATCGAAGAAATGATTGAATTAGATGAGGAAACATTGAAAGAAATGAAAGCTCCGGCTGAACATGTAAGTGCAAAACAGCTGGAGAAGATTGCCGAAAAGGTGGAGCAAAAGTCAAAGAAGCTGAAACAGACGCAGAGCAGGAAGAAGACAAGGAACTGAAGAAAGAGAAAAAGGCAGTCTATCGGTCGAAACGAAAAATTTACAAGAAACTCAAAGAAGACTACTTACCGCGGCTGAAGAAGTATGAAGCCCGATTGGAAATTTTTGGAGACCGGAACAGTTATTCCAAAACAGATCATAATGCCACCTTTATGCGGATGAAAGAAGATCATATGAAAAACGGCCAGCTGAAACCGGGTTACAATGTCCAAATTGGAACGGAAGACCAGTTTATTCTTGGATACACTATACACCAGAGGCCAACTGATACAAGATGCTTTGTTCCGCATTTGGAGAAGCTGAAAGCATCCGGCCTGCCTAAGCCAAAACGGATCATTGCGGATGCAGGTTATGGCGGGGAAGCCAACTATTTGTATGCGCATGAGGAAGAGTTCGAAGCATTGATTCCCTACAATACTATGAGAAAAGAAGAGACGCGGGCTTACAAAAAAGATATCCGAAATGTTTCTAACTGGGAATATCGTGAAAAAGACGAGCAAATCTACGCTCGAAGGAAAATCGAGGTAGAAAACGTGTTCGGTCATATCAAAGGCAATCGGTCGTTCCGCAGATTTTCTCTGCGGGGGCTTGAGAAAGTAAATATCGAATTCGGGCTGGTTGCCATCGCCCACAATCTTCTGAAACAGGCGGAAAAGAACCGCCTGTTTCAGAAAGAAGAAAAACCGTCGAGAAAATTATTTTCTCAACGGTTTTTCTTGTTTAAGAAGGGGCCTTTGGGACAGCCTCAGCCCGCTTCATGCGCCGCTATCTATCCGGCGCTTTTTTTCCATGTACTCTATATACACATCATCCTGAACAAGCCAGGCCTGGAACTGTCGCTTTACAAATTTTTCTGCGTCTTCAAAATCGGAAAAAGACGGGGACTGTTTTAACCCTTTTGCTTCAATGACCCAGCCTTTTTGGACGTCTTTATATACGAAGAACGGTTCCCCGCACCGGTTTTGGTATAAGCAGCCGGCCTCCTGCCCTTTTATGTTCGCTTGGTTGTGGGCGAAATCGCGCTTTAATGGTTCGGACTTAAAAGTTTCCTCCACGAAATGCCGGAAAGCCTCAGCCGTCAGCATTGCGCCCGATGCTTTCCGGTGACCGCCACCATCGTATTTTTTCGCAATTTCCGATACATCGACATGGTCATGGATCGTCCTGAAGCTGATTCTTTTTTTCCCGACCATTATAATCGCAATATAATCCAAATGCGGATATTCTTTCGCGAGCTCATTCCCAAGTTCGGAATGGTGCGATTCGGCATGGACAACGCCGGCATAATAGCCGTCAATCACGGCTTGGTAAACTTCCCGCTTCTTGCCGTTAATGTACCGCGCAATTTTTTTCTCTTCCAGGTCTAAAATTTTCTCCTCGAGATCGTCAAAAGAAAATGAGCCACTATGGGTCAGCTTATGTAACAATATTTCTTCAAATTCTTCAACCGTATACATATAAAAAAGGTCATTTAATTTTTTTGCCTGGACGTTTTGGTTTTTTTCCCATTCCCATGTATCCATCTGCCTGACGAGCTCGACAAATTGATCCACGGCGTCGTCCGGCCTGAGCTTCCCTTTGGCTTTCAAATACCGGTAAAATAATGAAGTGGCGCTTGCCAGCTTTCCGTCTTCCTCCACCTGGACGGACGCCCATGCATAAGCATTTAAATGGAGCGCGCTTTTATGGTGGTCGATGAGTTTCGCTTTCCCTCCCTGCAGGACATACGCATCAATCAACTCCGCATTTTGTTCATTGACGGATAAATCGGTGATCCACAACATCTCTTCTTTTTTCTCTTTCTTTAAAAAAGCTTCCACCTGCGGATTGATCCCGGACACTGAATTGTACTGGATTTCGATGTTTTTCCCGAATGCGAGCCTGGCCAAAACGCCGCAGCCAAGGCCGTCCAAGTCGTTATGCGTTAACAATCGATACATCTGTTCTTCCTCCGAACTTTGGATTGAGCATATATGATAACATGTTGTTCAGGCTGAAAACGCGCCTTGCTGCGAAACAGCCGGAGAAAACGGAACCGAAAAGGGATCGGACTTGCGTTTCCCTTTCTGTTCCATTTTACGTTTACCCAAAAATCAGGATCTGTTACCCGTTTCCCGCGGTTTTTCCCGCATGCTTACGCTTTCGCCGTCCCCGACGACAACAAGGTCGCATGTGCCGAGAAACAGGCCGTGCTCGACAACGCCGGTGAGCCCGTCAAGCCATTTCCCGAGCGCTACCATGTCCCCGGCATGCCCGGCACGGATATCGACAATATAATGCCCGCCGTCCGTTTGGAACGGTTGCCCGTTTTTCATGCGGAGAACAGGCCTGAAGCCTTTTTCCTCAAAAATTTTCATGATTTGTTTCCAACCGAATGGGATGACTTCGACCGGCAGCGGGTAAGCGCCGAGTTTTTCGACCTGCTTGCTGTGATCGACCACCCATATATTTTTTTTCGATGCATTTGCCACCAGTTTTTCAAACAGCAAAGCTCCCCCGCCACCTTTAATGCCGTTTAAGGCGGGATCGACTTCATCCGCGCCGTCAATGGTCAAGTCGATTGTATCTGTGTCGTTCAGGTCGGCCAGCGGAATGCCGCATCCGCGGGCAAGTACCGCTGTCGCCTGCGATGTCGGAACACCCGTAATTTTCAGGCCGTTTTGCACCCGTTCCCCTATTTTTCTGATCGTATAATAAACGGTTGAACCGGTTCCAAGCCCGATGGTCATGCCATCTTCCACGAATTCCGCCGCTTTTTCCCCGGCTGTTTTTTTTTCGTTCATCCTTTCTCCACCTGCCTTTACCTTGATTGTATTACAGACCAGGTGAATAATAAAGGAAAGCGCAGGAAGTTGCAATAATGGGATTTATTTTATAATGTGCCAATATTTTACATGGCTTTGTAGACATATATTTTCCACACCGTGTCCTTGTCCGAAAATGCACGCAAAAATTGTAGCCGATTTTCCGCGGGCATTTCGATCGGCACCGCCGAAAAGATGAATTCCCCGCCCATTTTTTTAAAAGCGGTCGTATCGAGCTGCAAATGGGAAAGCTTTTCCCCGGAATTTTTTTGGAACATATAATGTTTGCCGAGTTCATCCGTAAACATATAGCAGCGCCCGCTCCATTCATCAAAATACTGTTTGATTGCCCGGTTTTTTTCCAGTTCGCGCGCAATAATATTTCTGAACTTGTGTTTATAGGAAAGCGGGTAGAAGTTATTGTATGAATCAAGCGTGTAAAAACCGTTATACTGTGCGATTGCCGGGTGGAGGCCGATGCTTGCCACGCGATAACTTGCTTTCGGCCTACCGATATAGTCATCAATCTTTTGGAATAGCGTTTCGGCATAAAACTGGTTGGGCGTCGGTTTCGAATGGTACACCAATTCATCATTAGAGATAAAAAGAATGATGATCTGCCCTGCGATAAAGGCAGCGGCCGTTTTTTTCCAGAATCCCCAATGCTGCACTAAAATTTTTAAGCTAAGGCCGAACAGTACATAAATGACAAGCGGGCGAAAAAAATGAAAACGTGCGAAGTTAAACGTATTGAGAAAATGGACTTTTTCGGTTAACGGCAGCCAACCTTTATAAAACCAAAACTCATACCAGACCGACAGCAAAAAATTAAGGATAAACAAGCTTACAAATGTGCTTTCCCTTTTCCAGAGCTTATTTTTTAAAACAATCCAAAACGCAAGCAGCGTAAAAGGTAAAATGATAAAGCCATGCACCGTAAGGACATGGGTATGCCCGAGCACATAATTTTTAAATGAAAGCCTGACGGAATGCCAAAACGAAAGGCGCGCATGGATATATTCATCGCGGCTGTTCGGAACAGCCGCAAACAAAAATGAATAGACAAGCCGATACTCAACCGCCAAAAAATGGCGGACATGTAAAGAATAGCGGCAAAAAAGCGGAAATTCCAGCCCTTTCCCCTGATTCCGCCCCAAAACCACAGCAGAAACATTGCGGATAAGAAAAAGAAAAAGCCGAGGACGATACTGCTGTAAAACGGAATCAGTGTCAGGATGAGGCGTTCTTTCCACGTGATGTTTTTGCCTGCGCGGATATTAAGAAAAGCCCATAATGCAAGCGGCATGCCGAGCGTGCTCAGCATGCCGGACGGCCAAAACGGCGTAAGCGAAAAAGCGAGCGCGCATCCGGCACAAACCGGCTGGTACGCACTGTCGCGCAAAAAATGCGTTTTTAACAACGCGTACATGCCGATAAAGGCAAAAATTCTTGTGATCGTCTGGCTAATGGCATAGGCGGTCATCGGAGGAAACAGGGCGTAGAGCCAGACAATCAGGCTGAATTCAGACGCGAACGCATTGCGCGGGATCCAGTTCATCACCTGGGGAATCCTCGCATCAAGCGGTCTAAACATTTTTCCGCTTTCGGCCAGTACTTTATATCAGGCAATATTAGAATCGAGGTTATCATGCACGCGGATATGGGCATCGCCCCCTAAAATGTAAAGCGGCGACAAATATAGAATGATGACAGCAAAACAAACAGCCAAAAGGCCGGTCTCACTTTGTAAAATACGCAAATCGGCAGATCCCTCTCTCCTCATTTGAACCTGTCCATAATATAACCGGAAATTTCCGCCATTATGCAAAAACTGAAATTGTTTTAGAAAATCGCGAAAATCCGCCGGGAAAATGGTTTTATCCCGGCGGGTTTCTTATTTAAAAGGGCTTTGGGACATCTCCATGCAAAATGTTCAACGGATCACAATCGCCTGGCTTCCCATTTGCTCCCATGCTTTTACAAAAGTGTTTCGATCCAGTTCTTTATTTTTTGTGCCATACGGATCATTTACAAAAATATGGTCGTCGTCGTACCCGGTAATAACAACACTGTGTTCGCTGTATGTAATTTTAATTTTGCCCTGGGGCGTGTCCCAAGTCTGGAAATTCGAAACCGGCGCAAAATATGTATTGATGATGACCCATACCGGATGCCCTTCCGCAATATTTTGAATGACTTTTGAAAAAGGCTGTCCCGTGAAATCATGCGCTTTGCTGCCGGCATATTTTTTGGCAAGGTCAAAAACCGGCCCGTGATACACGCCAAGCCCCGGCCCGTTTTCCATATTGCCGACAAAACCGACATTTGGATTGCCATGCTTGCCGTTTTCATATGTAAGCGGCACACGCTTCACCTCGTTCGCCAATTCATTTTTCGTCACGTTGTAGCCGTTATCCTGCAAAAGCATGGCAAGGCTTGTAATTTCACACCCGTTGTACAGGCGCGGCGCATCCATCTGGTTAATGAGCGGCACATCAAGCAATATTCTCCCGGATCTTGAATTTTTCTTTTCTTCCGAGTTGTTCGTTTTTTCTTTTTGCTCGGTCGTTTTGCCTGATGTTTTCTTGCTGCCGGATGAATTTTGCTTTTCTGTTTTCTGCTTGCTATTTTTTGAAGCACTTTGGCTCGATTCGCTTTTTATACTGTTTTTTGCGGTATTTTTACTCGAATAATATTGGTTAAAAACCAACAATAAAATAATCAATATGAGTGCTGCAAAAATAAGGCGCGGCAATTTATACATTTGCCCCTCCACCCACCTTTCAAAATCGCGAATGCCAGCAATATCAGTTTACGCCCCATTCCTTAAGAAAAGTTTAAAATCAATTCCGGTGGAAAGACCCGACCACTTCGGCGGTTTCCAAAATATTGACGAATGCCCCCGGATCGGTTTCGCGGACCAAATTTTTCACTTCCGTCAGCTCATAGCGCGTAATGACCATCAGCAATATTTTTCGGGAATCGCCGGAATATGCCCCTTTTCCATCCATCATTGTAATCCCGCGGTACACTTTTTCAAGCAGTCTCGTTTTCATTTCTTCGCCTTTAGATGTTATGATCATCAGCGTCAATTTAATATGTCTCGTATGGATGGCATCGATCACTTTTCCGCATGCAAATATCGCCACAAGCGTATTAAAGGCGGCATCCCAGCCGAACACGAACCCGGATGCGATGACGACCACGCCGTTTAAAGCCGACAGGATGGCGCCGAGCGGAAAATCTTTTTTCTTTGCGAGAAACATGGCAATAATATCAAACCCGCCCGAGGACCCGGAAGCCCTGAAAATCAGGCCGATGCCAAGGCCGGTAAAAATGCCGCCGAATAAAGAAGACAAAATCGGTTCAGAAGATATTTTTACAACCGGGAGCAAATACAGGCTTAAAGATAAAGAAATAACCGAAGAAACCGTCAACAACGTAAACTTTTTCCCGAGTTTAAAAACGGACAAAACAAGCAACGGCAGGTTCAGCACAAAATTTAACACCCCGGTGTTGACGGGGGTGATCAGGCCGAGCAGGATCGCAATCCCGCTTAAACCACTGCTTAATATTTTGTGCGGAATGAAAAAAAGATTGTACGCCGTGCCGACAATGACAGATCCCGCCACCACGATCAAAAAATTTTTCATCCTTTTTCTCCTTCTATCGAAAACATATGATCTTGAATCATTATATTGGTAAATAAATGAAAACTCAACTCCAAAAGAAGAAAAAATGGCCGGACAGAAGCGGTGAAGGGAGGGGTAGGGAGCGGCAATTGTTCTAGCGGATGTTATTTTCAAACGAATTGTGGTAAATTTTTTGTAATTCCAACAGCGGCAGCTCATACAGCTGGTATTTTCCGACTTTATAAATCCCTTTTTCTAAAAGTTTTTCAATATAATCATTTTTCCTTTCTTCCATATCGGAATACGTCATCATTTCCATCTGTCAACCCTCCTGAGAAACAATACATTTCTACCCCCGACCTGTTTATTTTAAACGTTTTGCCGCCAATAATGCGTGAGATGGAGATCGGAATAGATTGCAGGCGTTTTCTTCTGTGATGTATTCTTCCATCAGCAAAGGGAAGATCGGGATTTCTTGTTAGATTTCCTAACATAAGTATGGAACAATTAGATTTTTTGTTATATATTAATAAAAACACCTTACAAAGGGAGGGTACATAGTGGCTTCAAACGAATCATACCTCGATAAAAAAGTCATCTCGATCGGTACAGTTTGTGAATTGACAGGTTTAAGCGAAAGAAGGATCCGTTACTATGAAGAGAGAAAACTGATTTTTCCCGAGCGGACGAACCGGGGAATCCGAAAATATTCATTTTCCGATGTCGAACGGCTGATGGACATCGCAAACAAACGGGAAGAAGGCATCCAAACTGCAGAAATCCGCAAAGAATACATTAAACAGAAAAAATACAATGAACGGACAATGCGCGAAAAGGTGATCCGCGGCCAGCTGAATGCTTATTTCCATACAAGGGAATAACAGGATTTAAACAAAGCGGCAGCTGTGCAGGCTGCCGCTTTGTATGTCGCTTACTCATACAAGCTCCTGATATCCACATTTGCGGGAAGCGCAAATGGATTCTCTTTATTGATATGGTCGTAAAACATGATCCCGTTCAAATGGTCGATTTCATGCTGGAAAACAATAGCTGGGAAGCCTTTTAATTTGACCAGAACTTCATTCCCGTCCATATCGTAAGCTTTCACTTTGATCCTTTCGTGCCGGGGGACAAAGCCTTCCACTTTCCGGTCCACAGACAGGCACCCTTCCCCTTGCGGAAGATAGATCATCGAAACCGAATGGCTGATGATTTTCGGATTAAATAAGGTGTATTCCATTTCCCCGTCTTCATCTGAAATGTACACCGCGAACATGCGCTTATTCAACCCGATTTGATTTGCTGAAAGCCCGACGCCCGCGCGCAGGTTGTATTTGGCGGCGATTTCCGGGTTTTGACTGTTTTTTAAAAACTGCAGCATGCAGCGCAATTCCGCCTTGTCTTCCTCAGTCGGCGGCATCTGCACTTCATCGACCACTTTCCTTAAAATCGGGTCACCTTCCCTTACAATGTCATCCATTGTGATCATATAATCATCATTGAATTTGCTCATAACTCATCTGCCTTTTTCCTGAAATTCTTTTTAACGGCAGCATCGGGTACATTCGCCCTTTGCATTGATGGGATCCGGTGTGGTAAATACCGGAACATGTTTATCTTATCATATGGCGGAGAAAAAATCTAAAAACGCGGATGGAATGGCGCCAAGTCAGACCGTTTGCGTGCCTTTTTCTTTCGAATAGAAAAATAGATACAGGACAATTGAAACCACTACAGAACAAGCAGCTGTCATATAGATGGCATGATAACCGAACAGATGCCCGATTTGGCCGAACATCATCGCCCCGAATCCAATTCCGAGGTCAAAAAAGGAGAAAAAGGTCGCATTGGCCATTCCTTTACGGTTGTGCGGCGCCTTTTCAATGGCCCAGGCTTGAAGCGCAGGCTGGACGGAACCAAAACCGAATCCGTATAAAAATGCTGCAGAAAATAATACGAATGGATTCGGGAGCCACGACAATAACAGCATTGCAGCAACAATTAGCAGTGTTGACGGAACAAATACAGCTTTATGCCCTTTCCTGTCATACAATTTCCCGGCAAATGTCCTCGTCAGCATTAAAGCAAGCGCGTAGACCAGAAAATACCATTGGATACCGGAAATATGCTTTTCGGCAGTATAAAGCGGCAGGAATGACGCAATGCCACCAAAAGTGACAGTAATAAAAAACAACAGGAGCGACGGCTGTAGCGCCGTTTTTTCGTAAAAATCAAATCTTTTGCGCCCACTTTTTTCCGCTCCATGCTTTTCCGCTTTTTTATAGTGGATTCTAGTCGCCAGCAAAAAAGCGGCCAGGCCCAAAGCGGCACAAATGAGAAACAAATTCCGGAAAGGAAGCCTGTCTGCAATAAACAAGCCTAGTGACGGGCCAAAGGCAAGCGCGAGATTCCCAGATAAACCAAAATAGCCCATACCCTCCCCGCGCCTGCGCATCGGGATAATATCAGTGGCGATCGTTCCGGAGGCTGTTGTAGAAAAACCCCAGCCGACCCCCTGGACCACCCGCATCAATAATAAAAAAAGAATGCTTGCGGCAACCGAATAAGACCCGACGGATATGACAAAAATGGCAAGCCCCAACAGGTATACAAACCTTCTTCCCCTTGATTCCAGGGCATGGCCGGCGAATGGCCTTAACAATAGCGCCGAAAATGTAAAAATGCCGACCACAAACCCGATCAATTGATCATTTCCGCCAAGATGTTCAACGAAAAGCGGAATTGTCGGCAAAGTCATTTGAAAACCAAGAAAAACAAAAAAATTCGCAAAAAGAATGAGGACAAAATCTCGTGACCAAATTTTTTCTTTTCCGTATTCAAATTTTTGTTGGATACCGTTTACATCTGTTCCTTTCATGTGACTCCCCCCATCATCCAATTTATTTAAATTAAGTGGCCTGCCCTTATTGTACACGAAACTCCTTCGTGATGCGAAATAGATTGCATAAAAAAACGGTCCCGCGTAAATGCCTGCGGGGCCTTTTTTTACCCTTTTACCGTCATTTTCGCTTTTGCATCCTGAGCCTCTCCGTGTGAAATACAGCAGTTTGCCTTTCCGCAGCTGTCTTTCAGAGCACAGGATGCGCACTGCCCTTCCCTGCTTTTTTTCATAAATCGGATCAACGTAAATGCTGCATAAGCAAATATGGCGATTCCTAATAGGATACTGAACATGTGAACATCCCTCCGTCTCTAGAAGCCGAGTAAACGGCCGCCCTGGTAAATGATAAACGAGACTACATAAGCAACGGTCAGCGCATAACCGATCGAAAAAAGCGTCACTTTCCCCGAACCGGTTTCTTTATGGACCATGGCCACTGTCGAAAGGCAAGGAATATATAATAGTATAAACACCATAAAACTGTAAGCCGTAAGCGGTGTAAACGCGTGTTGGATCACGTCTGCCAATGACGCGCCGCTTGGGACAAAATACAGCACATTCATCGTCGATACAACGACTTCTTTTGCCATGAAACCGGTCAGAAGTGCCGCAGCCGCCTGCCATGTACCAAAACCGAGCGGTTGAAAGAGCGGCGCGAGATACTTGCAGATCAGCGCCATAAAACTTTTATCAACGGGAACGTCCAATCCGCCCGGCCCCGTATAGGAAATCAGCCAGATGACAACCGTCCCGCCGAAAATCAAAGTCCCCGCTTTGCGGACAAAGCCTTTTCCTTTGTCCCATGTGCCCCTGAAAAGGCTCCGTGCATTCGGCACACGGTACGGCGGCAGTTCAATGATAAACACGGAACCTTCTGTCTTCATTACCATTGAAAACACTTTGGCAAGCACCAATGCAATGACGATACCGAGCAAATACAGCGACAGGACGACTAAAGCCTGGTATTTGTGAAAAAACGCCGAAACAAACAAACTATATACGGAAAGGCGTGCCGAGCACGACATGAGCGGCGTCAGGAGCGTCGTCAGCAGCCTTTCTTTCGGCTGTTCGATCGTCCTTGACGCCATCACGCCGGGAACATTGCAGCCAAAACCGATAATCAGCGGAATAAAGGCTCTCCCGTTCAGGCCGACTGCTTCCATCACCCGGTCCATCACCATTGCGACCCGCGCCATATACCCGGAATCCTCAATTAGCGATATAAAGAAAAACAATACGAAAATTTGTGGCACAAAAACAAGCACGCCGCCTACGCCCGCGACAATCCCGTTCAGGACGACGTCACGGATAAACTGGGTTGCGCCGGCTTTCGTTAAACCGGCTTCGATCCAATCGGTCAGCGGCCCCGAAAAGAACTTGTCGAGCAAATCGGATAACGGAGTCCCAAGCCAGTTAAACGTGATGCAGAACATCAAATACATCGTGCCAATAAAAATCGGGACGCCGAGAAATTTATTGGTGACCACCGCATCAATTTTCTCCGTCAACGTTTTTCTTTCTGAACCTGTTTGTTCAACGGCCGTTCCGATCAGCCGATCAATAAACTGCTGACGTTTTTTAAACATTTCCTGTTTCAACGAAGCATGCGGATTTTTCTCCCGTAGCCGGTTTTCAACTTCCGTGCAATAAGCCAAAAGTTCTGTTTTCAACGGACGGAATGCAGAGATAGAACGGATGACTTCGTTCCCTTCCAAAAATTGGAGGGCGAGCCAGCGTTTATTCAAGGATTTATAATCCGGAAGTATCCCCATAATGCGGGTTGCCGCTTCCTCTATCACATCCCCGTAATCAATGCGGAAGTCAGGCGCAACAGGCTTTTCTCTCATCCGCTCCGAGATCTCCCCGCACCCTTTTCCCGTCCGGGCTATAATCGGCACAACCGGAACGCCGAGCCCTTTCGAAAGGGATTTTTCATCTACCTTCATGCCGCGCGATTTCGCCACATCGATCATATTCAGGCCGATCAGGACGGGTTTTCCGTATTCCATCAATTGGATGGTCAAATGCAGATTTCTCGCAAGCTGGGAGGCATCGACAATATTTAAAATGGATGTAAATTCTTCTTCAATTAAAAAATTGGAAGCTACCGCTTCATCTTTGGAAAGCGGGTTCAATGCATAAATGCCGGGCAAATCGATTAACAGGCCAAGATTTTTCTTCAGCCGCCCAACCTTTTTCTCAACGGTGACCCCCGTCCAGTTCCCGACATATTCATAAGATCCCGTCAGTTCATTAAAAAGCGATGTCTTCCCTGTATTCGGATTGCCAAATAAAGCGACCTGCATTATGAACACTCCACTTGAATCCGCATTGCTTCTTTTTTGCGGATGCCGATGCACTGCCCGCAAACTTCAAGCAGGCACGGCCCCCCGAACGGCAATGCGCATTTATAACAAACTTCACGGCCTTCCAGCACACCTAAATCAAGAAGACGCCTTTGGATATTTTCGTCAATATGGGACAAATCTGTAATGATGCCTTTTTCTCCAGGCTTCAGTTCTGTTAAGACCATCACTGCTCCTCCCTGGCAACCAAGAATAGAGGTATTTTTATTGATAATGATTATCATTCCTACATAAAATATGATAACCGATTTATGCTGCGGCGTCTATCTCATTTTAAAGTTTTCATGAAAATTTTAAAATAATTATGTGATATATTTCACATAATGTTCATTGACAAATAAAAGTGGGGCCCTTAAAAGAGTCCCGCTTTTTGTTGTAACAGCACACCGCTTTCTTCGATTCTCCGGACAGCTTCCTTCAATGTATGTTCCTCATGGACGAGCGCAATTCTGACATATCCTTCACCGTGGCTGCCGAACGCAATGCCGGGCGTAACGACCACCCCTGCCCGGTCCATCAGTTCGTAAGTAAACGCAACAGATTGTTTGCCTTCCGGAATTTTTGCCCATAAAAACATCGTCGCATCCGATGGCCGGATCTTCCACCCGATCTCCGCCGTGCGGGAAACAAACAAATCCCTTCTCTTTTCATAAAGAGCGGCATTTTCCCGTGCAAATTCCCTGCCGTTTGTTAAAGCAGCGGTCGCAGCCCTTTGGATCGGTTCAAAAATGCCGTAATCCATATGTGACTTCAATTGCGAAAACAGGCGGATCACTTCACGGTTTCCGGCCAAAAAGCCGATGCGGGCACCCGCCATATTGAAGCTTTTTGATAAGGAGTTGAATTCAACACCGACCTCTTTTGCCCCTTCGACGGAAAGGAAGCTAACCGGCTTTTTCCCGTTAAAGACGAGTTCACAGTAGGCAAAATCATGTGCCACTACGATATCGTATTTTTTCGCAAACCGGACGACTTCTTCAAAAAACGATTTTTTTGCCAAAACCGGAATCGGGTTGCCTGGAAAATTCAAAATCATCATTTTCGCTTTGCGGGCGATGTCTTCCGGTATTTTCGACAAGTCCGGCATAAATCCGTTTTCTTCAAGAAGCGGCATCGGGTAAGGCACTGCTTCCACCAGTTTCAACCCCGATTCATATGCCGTATAGCCAGGATCCGGGACAAGGATGATATCACCCGGATTGCAAAAGACGAGCGGAAGATGGACAATCCCGTCCTGTGATCCCATTAATTGGATGATTTCCGTTTCCGGATCAAGTTTCACCCCGAAACGTTCATAATAGCCGGCTGCAGCCTTGTAGAACGCTTCAATCCCCGAAATCGTATATCCGTATTGGTTCAGGTCGCCTGCATTCCGGATGATTTCGTCCATAACAAAAGCTGGCGGCGGTTGGTCCGGGCTGCCGATGCTTAAATCGATCATCCGGCATCCTTCTTTTACTTTTTTCTTTTTGTACGCAATGAGTTCATTGAAAATCAACGTCGGCAACTGGTTCATGCGCCTTGCAATTTCAACCAAGACCTTTTCCTCCCACTTTTTGACTCGCAAGATGTATGTACTGCCCTATACTCATGATGCAAAAGATTAAAACGCTTTACAATATTTTATTATATCAAACTTTTTCGCATCGTGTGCAGTCTATTGTATAACAGTTTAAAAGAAAACGGAGAATCCGGCAAGTCCCGGCAAGACGCCCGCCGGGTTTTCATAAAAATGCCGCCAACGTCAACCTGCATTTTAAAAACCGTTTTCCAATTGTTTTTCCGCCATTACAAGCTGCGCAGCCACTTGTTCATGCCCGGTTCCCCCGGTGCTGTTTCTTGCTTTTACAACATGTTCCGGTTTCAGCACTTCGAAAATATCTTTTTCAAAAAGCGGACTGAAGCGTTTATATTCATCGAGCGTCAAATCGAGCAGAAATTTATCATTTTGGATCGCATACAGCACAATCTGTCCGATGACGGCATGGGCTTCACGGAACGGAAGCCCTTTTTTCGCCAAATAATCGGCGATATCGGTTGCATTGGAGTAATCGTTTGAAACGGCTTTGAACATCTTCTCTTTATTGACTTTCATCGTTTCAATCATCAGTGCAAGCAGCTTGAGCGCCCCCTCGAGCGTATCAGCCGTATCAAAAATGCCTTCTTTATCTTCCTGCATGTCTTTGTTGTAAGCAAGCGGCAGCCCTTTTAATACAGTCAAAAGCCCGAGCAAGTGGCCGAATACCCTTCCCGTTTTACCGCGCAACAGTTCCGGCACATCCGGATTTTTCTTTTGCGGCATGATGCTCGACCCGGTGCAAAATGAATCATCCAGTTCAATAAACTGGAATTCCTGGCTGGACCAGATGACCATTTCTTCCGAAAGCCGCGAAATATGGGCCATTAAAATTGAAGCATTGGCTAAAAATTCGAGCACAAAATCGCGGTCGCTGACGGCATCCAAACTATTCGGGTATATCCGGCCAAATCCGAGCAGTTCACGCGTCCGCTCCCGGTCGATCGGGAAAGTCGTGCCGGCAAGCGCCCCTGCCCCGAGCGGCAGCCAGTCCGTCCGCTTCAGGCTGTCGGCAAATCTTTCTTTATCGCGCTCAAGCATCCAAAAATAAGCTAGCAGATGGTGGGCAAACAGCACCGGCTGCGCCCGCTGCAAATGTGTATAGCCCGGCATCATCGTTTCCGTATTGGCTTTCGCCTGCACAAGCAGCGCTTCCTGGACATGCGTAATCAGACTGATCATTTCTTTTGTCGTTTTCCGCACATACAAATGCATGTCTGTGGCGACCTGGTCGTTGCGGCTCCGCCCGGTGTGCAGCTTGCCGCCGACAGGGCCGATTTCGTCAATCAACATTTTTTCGATATTCATATGGATGTCTTCGTTGTCAACTGAAAATTCCACTTCACCATTTTTGATTTTTTCGGCAATTTTTTCAAGCCCTTCTTTTATTTTTTCCGCATCTTCTTTCGGTAATATCCCGCATTCGCCGAGCATTTGGACATGGGCAAGGCTGCCTTCTATATCTTCAAACGCGAGCCGCTGATCGTATGCGATGGACGCGGTGTATTCCTCCACCAGCTTGTTCGTTTCTTTCGTAAAACGTCCGCCCCATAACTTTGACAATGTTTTTTCCTCCTGCCGTGATGATAGTAAAAAAATGAAAGGCTGCGCGGCAGACCGCCACAGCCTTATCATACTTATACCGGATTCAGTTCAGTGGTTGACTACGGAATCCGCCCTCTTTTTTCCGCTAATTTTATAGTCCACCGGCCATAAATTTTAGCTTATTTGTTCAACACTTTTCCGTTTGCCTGGATTTCGGCAAATACTTTTGTCGGCAGGCCCCAAAGTTTGATGAAACCGACCGCAGCATTATGGTCAAACGAGTCTCCTTTCAAATAAGTGGCAAGTTCTTCGTTGTACAGGCTGAACGGCGATTTGCGGGCGACAACGGTATGGGTACCTTTAAACAGTTTAATGCGGACCGTCCCCGTTACCGTCTTTTGCGTTTCTTCGACAAATGCATCGAGAGCCGCTTTCAAAGGCGAGTACCAGAGCCCTTCGTAAATGATTTTCGCCATATGCTGTTCTACAGTTGCTTTGAATTGCGTCACTTCACGCGGTAATGTCAAAAATTCCAGTTCTTTATGGGCGTTGATCAGTACAACTGCAGCCGGATTTTCATACACCTCGCGCGATTTGATCCCGACGAGGCGGTTTTCAATATGGTCGATTCGGCCGATGCCATGCTTGCCTGCAATCAGGTTCAGCTGTTCGATCATTTTAACAAGCCCCATCGCTTCGCCGTTTAATGCAACCGGCACGCCTTTTTCAAATGATATCTCGATGTATTCCGGCTCATCCGGCGTCATTTCAATCGGCGCTGTCCATTCAAAAGCCGCTTCCGGCGCTTCGTTCCACGGGTTTTCGAGCACGCCTGCTTCACATGCCCTTCCCCAAATGTTGGCGTCAATCGAAAACGGGTTGTCTAAATCAACCGGGATCGGAATATTGTTTTTCTCTGCATAGGCGATTTCCTCATCGCGCGTCATGCCCCATTCACGGACAGGCGCAACGACTTTCAACTTTGGATTTAACGCCTGGACGGACACTTCGAAACGGACCTGGTCATTTCCTTTCCCGGTGCAACCGTGCGCGACGGCAACCGCGCCTTCCTGCTCCGCCACATCGACAAGCAGCTTTGAAATAAGCGGGCGACTGATCGCCGAAGACAGCGGATATTTCCCTTCATATAAGGCATTCGCCTTTAAAGCCGGCAAAATATAATCTTTTGCGAGCATTTCTTTACCATCTATGATCACGGCTTTAACCGCACCGACATTCAATGCTTTATGGCGGATGGCGTTTAAATCCTTGCCTTCCCCGACATCTATCCCAAGGGCGATCACATCATACCCGTATTTTTCCTGGATCCATTTAATCGATACGGATGTATCCAAACCGCCTGAATATGCTAATACAATTTTTTCCTTCGCCATTATAGTTTCTCCCTGCCTTTTTTGCATAAATAATATTATATTTGAATTTTTATACACTCATTATAAACGAACGCTCAATAATTTTCCAGTAATTTTTTTAAAATGGCTTTATGGACATGCAGACGGTTTTCCGCCTCGTCAAAAACTATCGAATGCGGGCCGTCGATAATACCTTCCGCTACTTCTTCTCCGCGGTGGGCGGGCAGGCAGTGGAGGAAGAGAAAATCATCTTTTGCCAGTTTGCATAATGATTCATTGACCTGGTAGCCTTTCAAATCTTCCAGGCGCTTTTTTGCTTCCCCTTCCTGGCCCATGCTCGCCCAAACATCCGTAATGACGACATCCGCATTTTGAATCATCTCTTCCGGGTTTGTTCCGATCTCCACTTTGACGCCTTTTTGTCCGGCTTCATTTTTGGCGGCGGCAAGGATGTCCGGATCCGGGAAATACCCTTCTGGAGAAGCGACCGAAATATCAATATCCGTTTTCACAGCCCCTTCAAGCAGGGAATGGCACATATTGTTGTTGCCGTCCCCCAAATAGCAGATTTTCAGCCCTGCAAGTTTTCCTTTATATTCATAGATCGTCAATAGATCTGCGAGCACCTGGGTCGGATGGTGCAAGTCTGTCAGCCCGTTGATCACCGGGACATCTGCATATTTTGCAAACTCTTCCACCGTTTCGTGCCCGAACGTGCGAATCATCAGGGCGTCGACATAGCGGGATAAAACTTTTGCCGTATCATGGATCGTTTCCCCGCGCCCGAGCTGGATATCTTTAGAACTTAAAAACAAGGCATACCCGCCGAGCTGGAGCATGCCGGCTTCAAAAGATACACGGGTGCGCGTCGAAGATTTTTCAAAAATCATGCCGAGCACTTTCCCTTTTAAATAAGGGGTATCTTTCCCTGCTTTATGCGCTTTTTTTAAAGCGAGGGCTTCCTTCAGCCAATCATGGATTTCTTCCGTTGACAGCTGGCCGATCGTTAAAAAATCTTTTTTCTTCGTTCCGGTAGTCGTTGCCATTTCTTTTCTTCCCTTCTCGCTATACTTCTACTTTGATGCGGTGAAAATCATTGATCGCCGCGGCCTCCGGTTTTTTGCCGGTTGCCAGGTTTACGACCACTTCCAATGTGTCGAGGCATGTAAAGAGCGGAATATGGAAGCGCATCGCCGTCTCGCGCAGCATGCTTCCGCCCCGTTTGTTGTCGCGCCCTTTCGTCGGGATAATAACTGCCGCTGCAATCTCCTCGTTTTCAAAAAATGCGGCCGCTTCCTCCAAATCCACTTTTTTCGCATCAACGCCGTATTTACGCAAGAATTCGGCGGTATGTTCCGTTGCAGCCAGTTTATAGCCGCGTCCTGCCAAAACTTTTAAGACAGCGAACGACGCTTCTTTTTCGCGCTCTGTCACCGAGCAGAATACATATTGCGCTTTTTCATGCGGCTCGAACTGCGGATAGCGGACAGAAAGAAGCGTTTTCTGCAGCGCTTCGCCGTATGAGCCGGCAAGGCCAAGTACCTCGCCGGTCGATTTCATTTCCGGCCCCAAAACAGGGTCGACATCTTTCAGTTTCGTAAATGAAAATACCGGCGCTTTCACGGCAGTAAGTTCCGGTGCTTCCGCCAGGCCGCTTACAGCAAGCGGTTTTCCGGTCTGCGCGGCAATTGCCAGGTCAACCATCGGAATGCCGGTGACTTTGCTTAAAACCGGAACCGTCCTTGATGCACGCGGATTGACTTCCAGCACATAAACCGTGCCGCCGTGAATTAAATACTGGATATTGGCAATGCCCTTGATGTGCCCGCTTATGCAAATTTTTTCCGCATATTCCACAAGCGTTTCCTGTACCGTCCTGCTCAAGTTTTGCGGAGGGTAGACCGCCATGCTGTCACCAGAGTGCACACCAGCTTTTTCGATATGTTCAAATATGCCCGGGATCAAAACGTTTTTCCCGTCGGTGATGCAGTCGAGTTCGCATTCAACCCCCGGCAAATACTGGTCGATCAAAAGCGGCCAGCTTTTTTCGCTCGTATACTGCAGCGATTCGGCGTAAGCATCCAGTTCGTTCTCATGGTAAAAAATGAACATAGACTGGCCGCCGATGACATAAGACGGGCGGACCAGCACCGGAAACTGTAGGTCTTTTGCCGCCGCTTTCATCTCCTCGGCATCATAGGCGATATGCCCTTTAATATGCGGAATACTCAGTTCATCGAGCAATTGGTAAAACAAGCTGCGGTCTTCAAGCCGGTCAATTGCATCGACGTCTGTTCCGAACAGCGGCACGCCTTCTGCTTCAAGGCTTGCGGCCACATTGATCGCCGTCTGCCCGCCGAATTGTGTAAATACGCCTTCCACCTTCTCTTTTTCAATGATATGCAGCAAATCTTCCGGGCGTAGCGGTTCAAAATATAATTTATCGGCCATCGAAAAATCGGTGCTGACCGTTTCCGGGTTGTTATTCACGACAATCGTTTCATAACCGAGTTTTTTCAGTGCCATGACCGCATGGACGGAGCAGTAATCGAACTCGATCCCCTGCCCGATGCGGATCGGCCCGGAACCGATGATCAGCACTTTTTTGCGGTCCGACACTTTCACTTCGTCCGCGCCGCCCCAAGTCGAGTAATAGTACGGCGTTACGGCTTCAAATTCGGCCGCGCAAGTGTCGACAAGTTTGTAAACCGGCTTCAGCCCCAGTTGTTTCCGTTTGCCGCGTACCATTTTTTCGCTGCAGCCGAACAGCACCGCCAGCCTTTCGTCACTGATATTCATTTTTTTGGCTGCGGCAAGCAAATGGTCCGGCACATTTTCTATCGTATAATGTTTTAATGCTTCTTCGTGATCAACGATGTTTTTCATTTTTTCGAGAAACCAGCGGTCAATTTCCGTATAATTTCCGATTGCAGCAAGATCCATGCCTTTCCGTATTGCTTCCGCCACTGCAAACAGACGGAGGTCCGTCGCTTCGGTTAAATACGGGACCAGTTCTTCCGCTGTTTTGCCTTCGAGCGCAGGGTGATGCAGTCCATTCAAGCCCAGTTCCAACGAACGGATACCTTTATTGAGCGCTCCTTCAAACGTGCGGTCGATGGCCATTGCTTCGCCGGTTGCCTTCATTTGCGTGCCGAGCTTCCGTTCCGCTTCCGTAAACTTGTCGAACGGAAAACGCGGGATTTTCACGACGACGTAATCGAGGGCAGGCTCGAACGACGCAAACGTACTGCCTGTCACAGGGTTTAAAATTTCATCCAAATGGTAGCCTATCGCGCATTTTGTAGCAACGCGCGCAATCGGGTAGCCGGTCGCTTTTGAAGCAAGGGCCGACGAACGGCTCACGCGCGGGTTGACTTCGATAATATAGTACTGATCAGAATGGGGATCAAGGGCGAACTGGATGTTGCACCCGCCGATCACGCCGAGCGCGCGGATTACCTTTAAAGAGGCGTTCCGTAGCATTTGGTACTGCACATCTGATAATGTCTGCGACGGCGCAACAACGATCGAGTCGCCCGTGTGAATCCCGACCGGATCAATATTTTCCATATTGCAAACGATAAGGCATGTATCATTGGCATCGCGTACAACTTCGTATTCGATTTCTTTCCATCCTTTAATGCTTTTTTCAAGCAGTACCTGGTGGATCGGGCTTAAATCAAGCCCGCGCTGCAAAACTTCGAGGAGCTCTTCATCATTGGAAGCAAATCCCCCGCCCGAGCCGCCGAGCGTGTAAGCCGGGCGGATGATGACGGGGTAGCCGATTTTTTTCGCAAATGCAAAACCATCTTCCGTATTTTCTACGATTTTGGACTGCGGAATTGGTTCGCCGATATCGATCATCAACTGGCGGAATTTTTCGCGGTCTTCCCCTTTTTGAATCGATTCGACAGGGGTGCCGAGCAGTTTCACGCCGTATTTTTCCAAAATGCCCGCTTCATACAGCTGCACGGCGAGGTTCAGCCCGGTCTGCCCGCCCAATGTGCCGATGATGCCGTCCGGGCGTTCTTTTTGCAAAATTTGTTCGAGAGATTCGACGGTCAGCGGGTCAAAATAAATTCTGTCTGCGATTTCTTCATCTGTCATGATGGTGGCCGGATTGCTGTTCACGAGCACGATCTCAATCCCTTCTTCTTTCAGGGCAAGGCAGCTTTGCGTACCGGCATAATCAAATTCCGCGGCCTGGCCGATCACAATCGGGCCAGACCCGATCACAAGCACTTTCTTGATCGATTTATTTAATGGCATAAGACATAACTCCCGCTCTTTGTTGTACTTGCTGTAAAAACTGCTCAAAAATGTATTCGCTGTCCTGCGGACCCGGGTGCGCTTCCGGATGGAACTGAACAGTCGCAATCGGCAGGTGCGGATGGGCGCAGCCTTCTACCGTGCCGTCATTGACATTTTTAAATACCAGTTCCATTTCCGAGCTGGAAAGCGATGCTTCATCGACGACATAGCCGTGGTTTTGCGCCGTCATAAACACTTTTCCGGTCCGCAAATCTTTCACAGGATGGTTTCCGCCCCTGTGGCCGAACGGCAGCTTCTTCGTTTTCGCCCCGTAGGCAAGCGCAAGCAGCTGGTGTCCGAGGCAAATGCCGAGCACCGGATAAGCGGCGCTGATTTTTTTAATTTCCGGCAGCCACTCCAAAAGCCTTACCGGGTCGCCCGGGCCGTTTGAGAAAACAACGCCGTCAGGATCGATTTCCTCCATTTGTTTCGCGCTAAAATCGAAAGGGACGACCGTTACTTTGCAATGGCGGTCGAGCAAATACTGGAGGATCGATTTTTTATATCCGAAATCCATAAGCGCGATATGCAAAAGGCCGCTGCCGTGAGTTTCCGGCCGATCCGTTGACACCTTTGCAACGAGAAATTCATCCCCGTCCCAGCAAGGCACTTCAGCATTTGGATCTGTCGTAATGATCCCCCGTACGGTTCCTTGCCTGCGGATCGTTTTGACAAGCGCGCGCGTATCCACATCCGTCAGGCAGGGAACGCCTGATTTTTCCAAAAATGACAACGCCGTTGACTCCGATTTATAAAAGCTCGGCCCCCCGCAGATTTCACCCGTAACAATCCCGCGCGCCGAAACCCTCATGCTCTCATGGTCATCCGCGTTAACGCCGTAATTGCCGATCAAAGGATAGCAGAATACTAAAATCTGTCCTGCATACGACGGATCCGTCATCATTTCCTGGTAACCCGTCATACCGGTATTGAACACGACTTCTCCGGCCGTTTCAAAATGGCTGCCCGCCAAGTTTCCTTCAAAAATTTCTCCCGTTTCGAGAATAAGATAACCTCTTACCACGATTTCTGTCCTCCCTTATCTAAAAGCCGTTGGATGGATGCTGTTTGTTTAAAAATGCGAAAAAACGGTTTGCATTTTTTCGGCAAAAAGGTCTATTTCTTCTTCCGACACAATAAGCGGCGGCAAAAGGCGGACAACATGAGGACCGGCAGACAGCACAAGCAAATCTTCTTTTAACGCCGCCCTGATGATTTCCGCAGCTTCAATTTCCGTTTCAATGCCGACCATCAGCCCTTTGCCGCGGACATCTTTAATAAAGGAAAATTGCGCCTTAAAGGTCTCTAGTTTCGCCCATAAGTATTTGCTTTGTTTTTGGGCGTTTTCAATTACTTTTTCTTCGATAAATGTTTCAAGCGTAGCGAGCCCGGCCGTTGTGGCAAGCGGATTCCCACCGAATGTGCTGCCGTGCGTGCCCGGTGTAAAGCTTTCCGCCACTTCTTCTTTGGCAAGCATTGCGCCGATCGGGAAACCAGAACCCAAACCTTTTGCAAGTGTCATAATATCCGGCTCGAAACCGTACTGTTCATAAGCGAAAAGCGTGCCGGTCCTGCCCATGCCCGTCTGCACTTCATCGACAATGACCAGAATCCCGTTCTTTTTGCATGTACTGATCAGCGCGTCCACCCATACTTGTTTCGCCGGGATTACGCCGCCTTCGCCCTGGACGAGTTCGAGCATCACCGCAATCGGTTTGATGGTATCCACCTCCGATAAAGCGGCGGGATCATTGTACGGCAAATAGGCAAACCCTGGAAGCAGCGGATCAAATCCTTTCTGGATTTTTTCCTGCCCCGTTGCCGACAATGTCCCGAGCGTCCGGCCGTGGAAGGAATGCTGAAACGTTACAATTGGTCCGCTTTTTTTGCGCTTGTTCGCATAAAGGCGGGCAAGCTTAATGGCCGCTTCATTTGCTTCCGCGCCGCTGTTAGAGAAAAATGCCCGGTCAAATGTGCTTAATTCGGTGAGCTTTTCGGCAAGTTTTTCCTGCGCTTCGATTTCAAACAGGTTGGAAGTGTGCCAGATTTGATCAAGCTGTTTGCCCACTTTTTCTTTTACTTTTTCTGGCACATGGCCGAGGTTGCAGACGGCAATGCCCGATGTAAAATCAAGATATTTTTTTCCGTTTTCGTCCCAGGCAAAGCAGCCTTTTCCTTTTATAAGCTTCACCGGCGTCCGTCTGTATGTTTCCATCAGCGCATGTTTTACTTTGATTGCTGATTGTTTAACCATCGATCAAAACCCCGTTTCCTGTAAATTTCGTTCCCATTTTTCCGCCCCCGGCAAGGCGCAGCAGGCTGTTTTCTTCCATGCCATTGACAATGACGACTTCCTTCACCCCGGATTGGATGCATTCGGCTGCAGCCCGGACTTTCGGGATCATCCCCCCGGTGACGGCTTTCTTTCGTATCAACATTTCGACTTGTTCCGGCGTCAGATGGGGCAGCACTTTCCCCTCGTGCATCACGCCCGGGACATCCGTCACCATCCATAATGCCGCATTCATTTTTTTGGCAATTGCCGCTGCCGCCAAATCTGCGTTGATGTTCAGGCGCTGGCCGTTTTTACTTAAAGCGAGCGGGGAAATAACCGGGATAAACTGTTGTCCCAACAATGCTTGGAGCACATGACTGTTGACCGACTCGATTTCCCCTACAAACCCAAGCTTATCGTAATCAAGCTTCTTTGCAGTTAACAGGCCGCAGTCAGTGCCGCTAATGCCGATCGCTTTAGCACCCATTGAAGAAAGTTTGCGAGTAATCGATTTATTGATGGAGCCGGAGAGGACCATTTCTACAACGTTTAACACCGGCTCCGTCGTCACGCGCATGCCGTTAATAAACCGCGTTTTGATTCGCATTTTTTCGAGCGCCGCCGAAATCGCCGGCCCCCCGCCGTGCACGATGATCGGATCAAGCTGATATTGTTGTTTTATTTGTAAAATATTTTCAAAAAATGCATCAGGCAGTTGATTTAAAATGCTGCCGCCGCATTTGATGACAACGTATGGCAATATGGCCAACCCCTTATAATTAATTATAGAATTGTATAATTATTCACCTTAGCGCGCAAAAAACTTAAGAACGGTATGTTGCATTGATTTTCACATAATCGTATGTCAGATCGCATCCCCATGCGATCGCCGAATGGCTTCCGGACCCAAGATCTACATCAATATGGATCTCTTCATTTCCGGCCAAATACTTGTGTGCTTCTTCATCCAAATAAGAACCCGGCATACCGTTTTCGACAACTGTAAACCCGCCGAGTTTAACCGTCAGCATGTTTTCATCCACGTTGACGCCGCTGTAGCCGATCGCGTTAATAATCCTTCCCCAGTTGGCATCGGCACCGAAAATGGCCGTTTTCACAAGGTTCGAGCCGATGACCGTTTTGGCGACCGTCTGCGCAGCGTTTTTTGTTTCGGCGCCAGAGACAAATACTTCCACCAATTTTGTGGCGCCTTCCCCGTCCCTTGCAATCTGCTTTGCCAATTGCGTGCACACATACGAGAATGCATCCATAAACTTGTGCCATTCCGGATGTTGTGCGGAAAGCGGTTGATTTTCCGCCATCCCGTTTGCCATCATGACAACCATGTCGTTTGTGCTCGTATCCCCGTCTACGGTAATCATATTGAATGTCTCGTTGACCATTTGTTTTAAAACGGTTTGCAATGTTTCCGACTCGACTTCCGCATCTGTTGTGATAAAGGCAAGCATTGTTGCCATATTCGGATGGATCATGCCCGATCCCTTTGCTGCGCCGGCAACCGTAACAGTTTTCCCGTCGATTTCAACCACAGCGCAGGCACGTTTTTGGAATGTGTCGGTTGTTAAAATCGCTTTTTCAAAAAAATCCCCGCCCGTTTCGTTTTTCCCAATCGGTATGTTTGAGATGCCAGCTTCAATTTTTTCAATTGGCAACAGTTCACCGATCACACCTGTCGAGGCCACACCGATGAGGTCTTCTTCCACACCGATATGCCCGGCAAACCATTTGCGCATCATGTACGCATGCGCAAGGCCTTCATTCCCGGTAAAAGAGTTCGCATTTCCCGAGTTGATGATCATCCCCTGCAGCATTTGGCTTTTTGCAAGGCTCTCTTTTGTTACTTTTATCGGCGCTGCCTGAAAATGGTTCGTTGTGTAAACCGCAGCCGCTTTTGCAGGCACTTCAGAATAAAGCCAAGCCAGATCCGGGCGCTTTCTTTTAATCCCGCAGTGCAGCCCGCCTGCAATAAAGCCTAGTGGACTCATAATATTTCCGTCTGTTTTGCTGTAAGATGCTGCGCTTGCCTTTTCATATAATTGATTCATTGCCATCCTCCATGTTTTAGCTGTATGTTCATTTTAGATTCGTATTCTTACGGATAAACTGGAACGGCATCAAGCCCTTCATGTTCCGCGAGGCCGAACAGCAGGTTCATATTCTGGACAGCCTGCCCGCTCGCGCCTTTTACAAGATTGTCAATGGCAGAAATGATCGTCAGCCTTCCTGTCCGTTCATCCGCGTAAACGCCGATGTCACAATAGTTTGAAGCATAAACTTCCTTTGTTGAAGGAAAAGAGCCGGCCGGTTTGATCCTGACAAATTTCCGGCCTTTATACACTTCCTTATAGTATTGACGGACCTCTTCCGTTGTGACTTTTTTTGCCAGGGGCGCATAGATCGTGCAAAGAATGCCCCTTGTCATCGGAACGAGATGTGGGATAAAGGTGACCTTCGCCTCCTGCCCGCCAAATTCTTTTATAAACCTTTCAATTTCCGGAGTGTGCTGGTGGATGCCGACTTTGTATGCGCCGGTATTTTCATTCACCTCGGCGAATAAATTCCCGAGGGAAGGATTCCTGCCCGCCCCGGAAACGCCGGTCTTGCCGTCAATGGCAATGAAAGACGGGTCAATCAGGCCACCGCTAATTGCCGGCAGAACCCCCAACAGCGCCGCCGTCGGGAAGCAGCCCGGATTGGCGATGAGCTGGGCGTATTTTATCCGGAACGCATTCATTTCGGAAAGGCCGTACACCGCTTTGTCCAAATAGTTCTGTGCAGCGGGTTCCCGCCTATACCAGCGCCTGTACGCCTCCCCGTTATCAAGCCTGAAATCCCCGGACAGGTCAATGCATTTTAATCCTTTTTCAAGGAAGCACGGAATCCAGTCTTTTGCCACACCGGACGGCGTCGCGAAAAATAGTACATCGACCCGGTTTAAAATTTCATCCGGAGCCATGTCTTCCAATTCCGCTTCGGCAATATGCTGAAAATGCGGATATTGCGCTGTCAGCATCGTCCCTTTTGTACGATGCGATATCAACATCTCCAGTTCTGCTTTGGGATGGCGGGCAAGCAGTCTGATCAGTTCCGCGCCGCTGTACCCGTTTGCCCCGACAATCCCTATTTTCAACATATTCATCTCCCTATTGATATGTATGTGTATTATTATAATTTAAAGTGTATGAATATACAATACTAAAAAAATAAAAAATATAAATTTTTTAATCTTCCATTTACCGTAAATTTCTCCGGAGCCCCGCAACCGCCTTTGTCCGCCACAATAAAAGTCCGGCCGCACCGGATAGTGTCTTTCAATTTTGATCAAAAAGAAAATAAGGTGGCCGTTTTCGGTTCCTGAATTTCGCGCATATACTGAGAAGATTTTTCCGCTGTAGGCAAAATCCATATTTCCGATTCATGCGGCATTTTTAAAATTTCATTAAATGCATCCTTCTTTTCAATCGGTGTGCGCATCGTATAATCGGCAAACTCAAAAATTGTTCAAGCGGGGGCCACCCTCCTCATCAAAAATGCGGATGTCCCTTTCAACACATCTTTTCAAAAAAGTTGTCTTGATATCGCAGCCATATTTTGCAACAATAACGCTCTCTTATTATGTATAATCAGATTTCTTTTTTGCGGGCGCCTCAAACATGGGGCCGGATAGGTTTTGGAAGGTTGATCCCGGTTTCCCGTGGGTATTGGGACAAGGAATCGCTGTCGAAATACCAAGAATAGGGGCTGAAGAGGATGTTTTGACACAAAAAACAAATGCACTGCACGCCGCCGACCGTCAAATAAGAGCAAATAAAAGAAGGAAATAAGCGCGCGGAAAATGCCATAATTTGTTCACCATTCCCGGAGCGAAAAACTAGAGATTCAAAGGTGCATTCTTTTAAATGCCCATAAATGGATGGGACTGGCGGGAAAAATGCGGCGGATATTTAGCATCCCAATAAAAAAGAAACCCGCCGGGAAAAGGGTTCTCCCAACGGGTTTCGCTCAACTCAGCCTTATGCCAATTTTTGGACGTTTGCAGCCTGAGGGCCGCGTGCACCTTCTTCGATTTCAAAAGAAACAGATTGACCTTCTTCCAAAGTTTTAAAACCTTCGCCCTGAATCGCCGAGAAGTGGACAAATACATCGCTGCCGCCTTCGCGCTCGATAAATCCGTAGCCTTTCTCCGAGTTAAACCATTTTACTTTACCTTGTTCCATTTTATTTCCTCCTAGTGTGTTCAACACAAAAATACTATCCTTGCTCAAGTGATTTCAGGCGGTCAGTTTTAAAACTTTTTCCTTCCTTACTATACCGAACAAAAATAATTCTTTTTTATTTTATCAGTTATTAGGCAATCCGTCAAGGGAAATTATTCTTCATAAATCATTTTGACCGTCATCCCGCCGTCAATGGTGAGATTTTGGCCTGTAATAAAACCGTTTTCCCTGTCTGCCAAATATAGGCAGCCTTTTGCAATATCCCGCGGGCGTCCCACTCTCCCGGCCGGATGCTGGGCATGATCGGTTTCGGACAGCTGGTCGTAATGTTTTGTTTCTATCCACCCCGGGCTAATCGAATTGACGCGGATCCGGTATCGGCCGAAAGAAATGGCAAGCGCATGCGTCAATGCAACGATGCCGCCTTTTGACGCTGCGTATGCTTCTGTATACGGCTCCGACATAAAAGCGCGGGTTGAGGCAATGTTGACAATGGCCCCTCCAGTTCCCTGCTTTTTCATATATTTTGCGGCTTCACGGGAACACAAGAATACGCTCCGCAAGTTCGTATGTATTACGTCTTCCCACTCCGCGACGTCGAGCTCAAGCGGATCCTTCCACCTCGAAATGCCTGCGTTGTTGATTAAAACATGCACGCTGCCGAATTGCTTTTCAGTTTCCTGAAACAAGCGGATGATATGATTAGGTTTCCGTACATCCGTTTCAATAAAAGAAGCCTTTCCACCTTTTTCCCGGATGGAACAGGCCGTTTCTTCCCCGGTTTCCGGATTCAGTTCAGCGACGACAACGGATGCGCCTTTTTCGGCAAAAGCTTCCGCCGCCGCCTTGCCGATGCCGCTTCCCGCTCCCGTCACCACAACAATCTGGTTTTGAAAGTCCGCCATGAGAAACCCTCCTTTTAAGATGCTTTCATTATATTCCAGCCGGGCTATTACCGCAAAATGAATTGCCCGTAAAAAAGGATGCCTTTTTAGACGAGGCATCCTTTTGCGCTTGTTTATTTTTCTTCCCGGTAGCCGTAGCCGCCCGAATACTGCCCGTAGCCGCCGTGGCCGTAATAGCCGTGCGTATGCGGGTAGTGATGATAGTGCCCATGGTGGTAGCCGTAATGATGCCCATACGGATAGCCGGTATGGTATTGTTGAGGATATCCGTACGGCATATAGGCTCCTGGGTAGCCTCCGTAATACTGTCTGGATTCCGCCAATATGTTCCCTCCTTTTCGCATTGATGCTAATAAGATATGGAGAACCCGGGAAAATGTTTGTATAAAGGCCTACATGCGCCAAAACGGGCAGCATCCTGCAGAGCGCTATTTGCTCAATTGGCTGTGTTTTCTGCTGTAAAATAAATATACAGCTGCGCCGAAGACAATCCATGCGAAGAAAAATTTCCATGTCAGCGCAGGAAGGCTGACCATTAAATACAGGCAGCAAGCTGCGCTGATGATCGGCAGCACCGGCACAAAAGGCACTTTAAAGGCGCGTTTTAAATCCGGGTGCGTTTTCCGCATGATGATGACGGCAATCGAAATCAGCGTAAATGCCGCGAGCGTCCCGATATTGACCAAATGGGCGAGCGTCGTTAAATCTACAAATCCGCCGATGACAGCCGCAACAATTCCTGTCAACCAAGTATTGGCAAACGGCGTTTTATATTTCGGATGAACGTGAGAAAATGTTTTTGGCAGCAGGCCGTCCCTGCTCATCGAAAACGTAATTCGCACCTGGCCGTACAGCATGACGAGCAGCACCGTTGTAATGCCCGCCAGCGCCCCTATAGAAATGATGCCGGCTAATTTCCCCTGCCCGATATATTCAAGGGCAAATGCAACAGGGTTATTGACATCAAGCAGTTTAAACGGAACAATGCCAGTTAAAACCAAAGATACGAGAATGTATAAAAATGTACAAACGGCAAGTGATGCGATAATCCCGATCGGCACATTGCGCTGCGGATTTCTTACTTCTTCAGAAGCAGTAGCGACCGCATCGAAGCCGAGATAAGCGAAAAACACGGTTGCCGCGCCGGTGATCACGCCGTGGAACCCGAACGGCATAAACGGCGTCCAATTTGCCGGCTTCACATAGCCAATCCCGGTCGCAATAAAAATGAACACGACAGCCAATTTAATCATGACCATCAAATTATTAAACCTTGCGCTGTCCTGTACACCGTGTGACAACAAAGCGGTGATCAACAGGATGATGAGAATTGCCGGCAAATCAACGATTCCGCCGTGCCCGCTTCCTGGTGGTGATGATAGAATTTTCGGAATATGGATGCCGAAGCCGCTGATAAACGATTGGAAATAAGCGGACCAGCCGGTTGCAACAGATGAAACGGCAAGCAGGTATTCAAGCATTAAGTCCCAGCCGATCAAAAACGCAAATACTTCCCCCATTGTCGCGTACGTATAGGTGTAAACACTCCCGGCGATCGGGACGCTGGATGAAAACTCGGCGTAACAAAGCGCAGCTAGCGCGCACGCGATCCCAGATAATATAAACGAAATAATAAGGGCAGGACCGGCCGTTTCTGCGGCAACCACGCCTGTCAACACGAAAATTCCCGTCCCGATAATAGCGCCGATCCCTAGAAATGTCAAGTCCAGTGCCCCGAGCGAACGTTTTAATGCATGAGATTTGCTAGTCTCAAGCATATCCGAAATTGATTTCTTCCTAAGTAAAATATTGTTCATATTCTTCACCTTTGATATTTTATTTTATATTGTCTGAAAATAGAATTTAAGCACAATTAGTAGTATATTGTCGAATCATGTAAATGTCAATCTTTATAGTGCAATAATATTAAAAAATAATGTTATTTTCATTATTTTGTCAACAATAAAGCGTTTCCATTTTGGAAACGCTCATTCTTCCACGATTTTTTCATTAAATTCCAAACGCATATGAAAAGTATCAACGGTTACCGGGATGCCGAGCGGCAGCGCAACATTCGGTGTGCAGTGGCCTGACCATATATTGGCCAGAACCGGTTTATCCAGCCCGCAAAAAAAATGTTTGAGCACGTCCTGTACCGTAAAACTGTTTGTATGTTCCTTCGCTTCACAATCCGTCCATTGTCCGAGGACAAACCCGGCCGCATCATCCAGTTTTCCGGAAAGAAAAAGCTGTGTCAGCATCCTGTCTACGGCATAAGGTTCCTCATGGACTTCTTCAAGAAAAAGAATTTTCCCTTTCGTATCGAGTTCATAGGGCGTGCCCATCAGCGTGCAAATTAATGATAAATTCCCACCAACAAGCGGCGCCGTAACCTTCCCTCCCCCCCATACTTCCGCATTTTTCAGCCCCGAATATGATGTGCTGCCTGCCATAGCCATCCGCAAAAATGATTGGACGGATTTATCGTCGTTTCGAATGAATTCGACTGCCGCCATCGGGCCGTGGATGGTGGCAAGCCCGCACTTTTGCAGGAAGGCGGTATGGATGGCCGTAATATCGCTGTAGCCGGTAAACAGTTTCGGATGTTTTTTGATCATCTCGTAATCCAGATATGGTAAAATTTGCGGTGACCCGTATCCGCCGCGCAGGCAAAGAATCGCATCCACTTCTTCGTCCGCAAACATATTGTTGATGTCTGCCGCCCGTTCCAGCGGCGTACCGGCCATGTATCCTCCGTATTCATTCCCACAGCTTTCCCCTAATTTAACCTGGAAACCGAGCTGATGCAATTTTACAACCGCAGCCTGCAATTTCTCCGGCAAAACCGGGCTCGCGGGCGCCACCAGCCCGACTGTTGCGCCGCACGTCAATGCTTTCCCTTTCCTCATCGCTAGCCCCCCTTACTCACTCATCAACTGGAGCACGATTTGCTCTTCCGCTTCGTGCACCGCTTCCTCATCGAGCACATTATTGATGATAATGGAAAAGACCAATTGTTTTCCTGTTTTTGTTTGCAAATAACCGGAAAGCGAACTGACGCTAGTAATCGAGCCTGTTTTCGCAAACACCATGCCACTTGCCGGTGTATCATTGAAACGGCCCCGGAGCGTACCGCCTTCCATCCTTCCTTCCGCCCCTGCCACGGGCAGCGCATGCAAATACGTTTGAAACCAATCTTTTTTCTGTACATGATACAATAATTTCGCCAATTCGTTTACAGGGACCAAATCGGCATGGGAAATGCCCGAGCCGTCGCGGATCAGCATGACATCCGGATCGGCCCCAAGTTTTGCCGCGGTTTCCCGGACAACGTCAAGGCCTTTTTTCCAGCTTCCTTCCCCCTTTTCCACTTTTCCCATTTCTTTTACAAGCATTTCGGCAATCGTATTATTGCTCAGTTTCATAAACGGGACGAGCAGGCTGGAAAGCGGCGGCGAATCATGGGTAAGGACAAGCCGGGCATGTTTAGGCAGCCTTCCTCTTTTGATCCCGCCGAAAACGGATATGCCGTTTTCTTCCAAAGATGTTTTAAACAGCGAGAGCGCAAATAAAGACGGATCCCAAACCGCTTTCCATTGCCGGACGTTTTCCGTATTTGCCGTAATCGTTCCGCTTGCCGTAAAATGGTTCGAGCCGTGTTTCCTTTCAATTACAATGTCATCTTCGCCCTGTTCCCCGGCCGGCACTGTCTTTACCCGGTTTTCCACGGTGACGTAACGGTTTTTTGGCGCCAGTTTAAGCGATGCTTTTTGGCCGGGTTTCTCACCAGGCGTAAACGTAAAGATGACGGTACCTGCATCGTAATCTTTGTCCGGCGATACGGTCAAAGCCGATATTTGTGCGCCGTAATATTCATCTTCATCACTCCACGGCAGGTCAACGGAATACCGTACATCGTCATAGCGCGAATCATCACCGATCAATGCACCGTTAATGCACGAGATCCCTTTTTGTTTTAATTGGGCAGCCCAAGCATCAAAATCGGACTTCAACAAAGAAGGATCCCCGCCTCCCTTTATGTATAAATTGCCATGGAGCTCTCCATTTCGGACAACGCTGTCCCGGTACAAGCTGGTCTGGAACCTGTATCCCCCACCGAGCGCTTCAAGGGCGGCAGCTGCCGTCAATAGTTTCATATTGGATGCAGGTCGCAGCCTCATGTTGCCGTTATGCTCATAAAGGATTTTCCCCGTCCCAGCCGAACGGACGCTGATGCCGGCAACCCCGCCTTTCATCGGGCCGGTTTGGAGAATGGCGGCGATCTTTTCATTGATCCCGTTTTTTTTCGGTACGGCCTGGCCCGCTGCGGAATTGGGGCTGCCCCCCGGAATACATAACAATACCATCGTCCATATCACTACCCATCTTTTATACAATAAATTTCCCCTCCGATCTATTTCCACCTTTTCTTATCTTATTCCTTCTTGCGCAGATGCTTTCCAAAAAGATCTGTTCGATTTCCTGCTGAGCCGCCCAGCCGGGGGGCAATCCGCTCGTTTAAGGGTGCCGGAAAGATCTGTGCCAAATATTTTTCCAAAATCAGTAGAATCGAAGCACTTGTTTAGTATAAAATGCTTTTGGGGGTGAAACGGATGTACAGATTTGGATATTATATCGTTTCCTTCATTTTGTTGCTCCTAGGCGGCAAAATGAAGAAAGAAAACAAAGAAAAGATACCAGCTGCCCCATTTGTTGTCGTTTGTACCCACCGGTCGTGGCTCGATATCATTTTCCTTGCGCTTGCACTCTGGCCATATGAAATCCATTATATGGCAAAGCAGGAACTATTCTCTAAAAAATGGGTAAAATGGCTGTTGACAAAACTCCATGCTTTTCCAGTCAACCGAGAAAATCCGGGGCCGAGCTCGTTGAAAATTCCGATGAAAATTTTAAAAGAAGGGGAGATCGTCGGCATTTTCCCTTCCGGAACAAGATCGAGCGAACATGTTTCGTTAAAACGGGGCGCCGTCACCATCGCGCTGAAAGCAAATGTCCCGCTTGTGCCGGCGGTTTATAAAGGGCCGAAAACATTTAAAGAAGTGTTGAAAAGAAAACCGAAACTTGTCCGCTTCGGCAGCCCGATTTTGCTTCATGACAGCAAAAAAACGACGAAAGAAGATATTGAAAAAACGCTTGTGCTGCTTCAGGAGACATTTGACCAACTGGAGAAAAAGTGAGAAAAAACCTTTCCGCAAAATAGCGGAAAGGTTTTTTCTACCTTTTTGGAATTGTGATAAATCTTGAGAATTCAGGTGCCCTTTTCATATAATAAGAGTAAAATGATTGGATCTGGGGGGAGTGCCATGCTGAACGGCTGGTTTTCGGCCTTTATTGTATTGTGGAGCTGCTTCCTTGTTTTCCTTTTTGCGGTCGGCGGCTATTTTATGTTCCAGAAATTTTTGAAAAAACTTCCAAAAGAAGACGGCAAATCGATTTTGGATCAACAGAATGATTACATCAAACGGACGCTCCATCTCTGGACCACTGAATATAAGGAACTGTTGGAAGAACTCGTCAGGCCTGTGCCCGAATTGTTTCGGGACGCCGCACGACAAAAAATCGCCAGCAAAATCGGGGAAGTGGCGCTCGCCGAAAAAGCGGAAAAGATGACATTGGACATCGTGATCCGCGGTTATATCCTGGCCACACCAAAAAGGGACCATAAATTTTTGCGAAAAAAATTGCAGCAAATGGACATTAACTACAGCCGTCATGAGCATTTGTTTCATCAAGAAAAACTGAAAAAAAGCCTGTGAGAATCGAGTAGGAGGGAGATGACTAGCCCCCGTCCTCTCACACCACCGTACGTACGGTTCCGTATACGGCGGTTCAACCAAATAAATGACGCTTGTCACAATACTTTTCATACAGGCTTTTCAGTCCTTGGTGATTCCAGTAGGAGTTACCAAGGGTTTTGTGTAATATTGGACTTTTAGAAATTCGCCAATATGCTTTCCTTGAGTTTCCCCATTCATATGCTTTATGCGGGGCTACCCCAAGCTGAATCAGCTTCTTGACCTTCG
>Ga0207747_1000456_pt1 | contig 46677 bp, 45 predicted proteins | sample HigsolmetaGSP11D_FD_184839 | JGI IMG/M metagenome (GOLD analysis project Ga0207747, IMG submission 184839) | High solid enriched microbial communities from the Joint BioEnergy Institute, USA - SP1-1-D (SPAdes) | ecosystem: Engineered > Bioreactor > SSF (Solid state fermentation) > Aerobic >...
ATTCATCCAGAGGGGCATCCAGTTGAGCTTCTTTTTTCTTTTGGAAAAATGGCAGAGTCGCTTCTTTTTCAGCCTGTTCAGCGAGCCATTTTTCACGTTCTTCTTTGGACTTTCTCCCTCGTTTTTTGGCTTCTCCTCCTTTGACGGCGCCTGGTCACGAGCCTCAAAATGAGTGGCATCGATGGCAACTGTGTCATCCGTAATAAATCCATCGGCAATCGCTTGAGTGATCACTAGTTCCTGAACTTCTTCCAAAATATTCGACTCTTCCAGCTTGGCCGTAAGCCAGGAATAAGAGGATTCAGAAGGCGTATTGTCCGATACAAGAAAACCGCAGTTTAACTTGAATGCAATGTCTTCATTAAAACGTTTCACAAGATCCTTAACGGTTGGGATTCGTTCAACATAACGGACGAAAACTGAATAATCATGGCGGCATAGTTTAATTCTTCAGGTGCACCAAGATGGGACTTCTTGGTTTTATTAAGATTTATAGCTGAAATAATGGCATCGTAACGATGGGTAGGTTCCATTTCGTATAATTCCTGGATGCCAAATAAACTCACTTGTCGTATAACGGTCACAGGGAGTGTCCCTCCAGTCTTTTTTGGTTTTTTCGTTAATTACCGTTATACAAGACTTGGGGGAGGTACTTCCTTTTTTATGTTTTGAAAACCTAAGGACACAAGGGCTTGGAATTTTGAAATTCACTCAATTTGGAAGAATTTTTCACATTCTGTAATATTGGAAATAAAATAAGCACAATATTCCGGGAGTGTTCCTGAATTAATTTGAAAAAGGGTGCCTAGAATAATGTGCTCGTTTACATCATTATATCAATTTCCAGTCTCTTCGTACTAGGATTTATTTCAATATTTCGCAAACGCATGTTTATCACTCCAGCAAAAAAGGACGCCAAATAAACGCATATAGCGTAAATTTAGCGCCCAGGTTATTCCGTCAAACTTGTTTATTTTTATCTTATGACATTAATTGCACACATCTAGGGTATTAAGAAGTTCAGATAAATTTTTTTCCGAGAAGACTTTAATTCCGTACTTTTTTAATAAAGCTGCCGTGACACCACTCCCATCAATTTTCTTACCAGTAAATTCACCATTGTATATCTTGGAGCTTCCACAAGATGGACTATTCTCTTTAAGGACTACAACATTTGCATTGAGTTCTTTTACTCTTTTTAAAGCCAAGTACGCACCTTCAACAAATTGTTCCGTAACATCCTTACCAGATTTAGTAATGACTCTTGCATTTCCGTTCAGGACATCATCTCCGTTACCACCTATAATTTCAGCAGGTTCTCTTGGTGTTAACAATCCTCCAAGCAACTCAGGGCAAACTGAAACAGCTTTTCCATTTTCAAGTAGCTCACTGATACGATTATCCAAACAATGCGAACCATCATATCTTACGTCCATACCCGCTAAACAAGCACTGACAACAATCATCCACTCTTCCCTCCCTGTATAATCACGATCCAATTATTATCCAGATTCCTATTTATAACTATACTATTTTTTGTAATAATAATTCAACTTACCAACAAGATTAAATGTTTCGGATTTATTTACTCTAAATCTTAGATTCTGATGCTTTCATAGCGTTCTCCTTCATATTTCGCGGTTTGCTCGTACTGCGAACTAAATTTCTCCTCTAACACACTTCCTGAAAGTTTCAAATATAACACTGTAATTTTTTCTTCTCATCTTTTTGTTCGTCACTTCCACACTTAGGACAAAATGTCGGTAATATTGATTTACATCATCAAAGGAGACTTGATATTCAAATAACGGCAGCTGCTTTTTAAAGTCTTCATTGTTTTCGCTCTCCTTCAAGGTTTCGGTCTTCACTAACTTTAAATTCACTGGTTATAAACGGAGACTCATACCTTTCTGGAATAAACGCTCACTTTGACTCATCTTCAATTTTTCTATATCTTTGATTAGCTGTCCAACTGTCGTTTTTTCACTCCATTCTGTAACAGTTTCGGATCGCCTTAAACATAGTTCTTAATACAATTTTAAAATTTTCCATGTTTAGCTATTTCGTACTTTTGTTTTTCAGAATATCATGTACTATCTTGTGAACAAGGTGGTGAGGTTAATTGTATATTAGACCAATAGTTTGTCGGCCAAAATATGTGATTCGAAATCGTTTTTTCCCTCGTGTCCAACCTATTATCCACCCATTAGTAGAAGTTAATCGTGTAAACGTCTTTACTGTTCCTAGACACTTTGTTAGACCTGTAAGAAGAAATGTTGTTACGTATAATCATTGTCCTAGACGTTATTGGTGATTTTCAATAAATGAAGCACTTTCTATTCTACTACACTTGCCCTTTTTCAAAGTAATTCCATGCTTTGCCCTTTCTCTTACGCCAAAACCGCATATTTTATAATATCTCCCGCAAAGAAGGTGATCATGATGTCAGATGGCGGATATGGCCACGGTTTTAATTTTGCTTTAATTGTAGTTCTGTTTATCCTACTGATTATTGTGGGAACATCTTACATGAGTGGCTACGGATACTAATCTTATAAAGATTAATTAGCCAACAACCTAACAGAGAAAATTAAATATTAAACCCTCCGTTCGGTTCACCTTTTTTACTGAAGCGTAAAATTCGCTTCTTTTTTCTTATTTGCAACAATACCCTTTTATACTTGCAGTTCTCCCTATTAACTAAAAGTTAACAAGACATTTCAAAAAAAGGAGCAAATAATCAGTGTAGCCTGAATCATTCATTGATTATAATTTGTATCTCCATCAACAATACACATTCAAATAGTTAATTTCAGGTCAGGTTTAATTCATACAGATAAATAATCTCCAGGTCGCTTTTTTCCAAAACGCCCGTGTATAACCAGTAATGACATACAGCCATTCAATCAGCATCAGTCGTTCAACCGGGATAAGAAAAGGCGAGGCCGCCGCTATGTAATGGACTGATGTCGATTTGAAAAATGGAACAATCAGCATTAACAAAACATTAGACTTTCAAGCAAAATCAAAAGAAGAGCCGTTTGGAGATCCAAAGACGTACAATTCCAAAAGAATGATTACGATCGGCAAAGGTCTGATCAACGATTTAACCTTCCATAAGAAATATCAAAACCAAAATAAACTTGCCCTGAATGAAATTTATCACCATGATCTAAACCCTTGCACTGCCGAAATGACGGTCATTTTATGCTGAAATCGAACCTTTTAAATGCATTATCACGGATATTAAAAAGGGCCGGGCTCCCTCCCCTTCCGATCCATTCTTTACGGCACACTCATGCAGTGCTGCAGCTCGAGGCCTGCGCTGATTTGAAGCATGTGCAGGAACGACTGGGACACGGAAGCATACAAATTACCGCCGATGTGTACGGCCATATATCGAAGAAAATCGAGAGAGAAAAAATGAACAGATTTGAGGACTATTACAACCGCAGCAAAAACTGAAATTTTTTTGGTCAAATTTTGGCCATAAGCTTATTGACGCATTTCAAAAATGGATTTGACCAAAATGTAAAAACCCCTCAAAGCCTTGCGCTTCAAGGGGTTACCTCTATTAATACATTTCGATGTACTGGTCGCGTTCCCATTGGTGCACTTGTGTGCGGAACATATCCCATTCAATCTCTTTTGCTTCCAGGAAGTGTTCGAGAATGTGGTCGCCAAGGGCTTCTGTCATCACTTCGTCGGATTTTAAGTTTTCAAGCGCCTGGAGCAGGGTTCCAGGAAGATCGATGATGCCAGCTTCTTCCCGTTCTTCTTTTGTCATAACATAAATATTGCGGTCAACCGGTGCAGGCGCCTGCAGTTTGTTTTTGATGCCGTCGAGCCCTGCTTTTAACAGCACAGCCATTGCCAAGTAAGGGTTGGCGGACGGGTCAACACTGCGTACTTCAACGCGTGTGCTTAAACCTCGGGAAGCCGGGATGCGCATGAGCGGGCTGCGGTTGCGTGCGGACCAAGCCACATAACAAGGGGCTTCATAACCAGGCACAAGCCGTTTATAAGAGTTTACAGTCGGGTTTGTGACAGCCGTGAAATTCGGTGCGTGCTTCATAATGCCGGCGATGAACTGGTAAGCTGTTTCGCTCAACTGCAGTTTTTCTTCACCCGGATCATAGAATGCATTTTCTTTCCCTTTAAAGAGCGAAAGGTTTGAGTGCATGCCGGAGCCGTTCACGCCGAACAGCGGTTTTGGCATGAATGTCGCATGCAGGCCGTGTTTGCGGGCGATTGTTTTTACCACAAGTTTAAATGTTTGGATATTATCACAGGCCGTTACGGCGTCGGCATATTTAAAGTCGATTTCATGCTGGCCAGGCGCCACTTCATGGTGGGAAGCTTCGATTTCAAAGCCCATTTCTTCCAGTTCCAGCACGATATCACGGCGGCAGTTTTCACCGAGGTCCGTCGGAGCGAGGTCAAAATAACCGCCATTATCATTCAGCTCGAGCGTAGGCTCATTTTTTTCATTCAGCTTAAAGAGGAAGAATTCCGGTTCAGGCCCAAGGTTAAATTGGGTATATCCAAGATCTTCCATTTCCTTCAAAACACGTTTCAAGTTATTGCGCGGATCGCCTGCAAACGGTGTGCCATCAGGATTGTAAATATCACAGATCAGGCGGGCAACTTTTCCTTTTTCGGCTGTCCAAGGGAAAATAACCCATGTATTATAATCCGGATATAAGTACATGTCGGACTCTTCAATCCGCACAAATCCTTCAATAGAAGATCCATCAAACATGATTTTATTGTCAAGCGCTTTTTCTAGCTGGCTGAGCGGGATTTCAACGTTTTTGATCGTCCCTAAAATGTCCGTAAACTGCAGGCGGATAAATTTTACATTTTGCTCTTTAGCATCTTTAAGAATCTCTTCGCGTGTAAACTTTGGCATGAACAGTATTCCTCCCTTTATGCTTTAAAAATATATATCTAAGCTATAAAACTAGCTTCTAAACGAATTAATGAAAGAACCTCGATGCATCCGCCAGCCTGTAGCTCGGGCTTTGGAATCGGCCGGCCTGCAACAGTTCCTGGCGCAACCGCTTGCGGATTTCTTCGTCTGACACCTCATTTTTTACAAGGACCGGTTGAGGACCCGCTGCATGATGATCTTTCATTAGAAAGATTTTTTTGATGCCCGCGATGTTGATCCCCTGGTCCAGCAAATCTTTAATATCCAGAAGACGGTCGACATCGTTCAGCGAATAAAGGCGGCGGTTCCCTTCTGTTCTTGCAGGAGAAATGAGATCGTGTTCTTCGTAATAGCGGATTTGCCGGGCCGATAAATCCGTTAATTTCATGACGGTTCCGATCGGCAAAAGCGGCATCGAGCGCCGTATTTCTTTTCGACCCATATCGAACTCTCCTTTTCTTTATATTCCCACTATATTCGATGTAAGTTTTTTTGTCAATATAATGTTATAATATCTTACATATTTTTTCGTGAAATTTTTTTGTCTATAAGAATATCATGCCAACTTTTTGCGGATTTCAACCCATTCATCCACGTCCACACTTTCCTTGAGTGCTTCAAGTCTGGCAGCAAATTGCTCGTTGATGTCAAGTTTCGCTTCTGAGATCATCCGGCTGAATTCCCGTTCCAGCCAGGCGCGGAATGACGCGGAAAGCTTTTCCCCCTGCACTTCCAAATAATTTTGTGCAAGTGGTTCGAACATCGCCTGCAGTTCATCCTGCATGTCCGCTTTCTCGTTTTTCTCGAAAAAAGATTTTGCATTTTTAAAATGGCGGAATGTTTTTTCAAGCGGCTTTAAATCCGCTTCATGGAAAGCGGGCAGAAATTCCGGCGTTTCGTGTGCTGCCGCTTCAAATGCGCTGATTGATAAATCATCAAGCAGATTTTTTATCTGCACATTCCATTCCTGATTTATGGAAGCGATCAACTGTTTACAGTGCGCTTCAAGCCGGACGGTTGTTGCCCGCATTTCCTGCGCGAGGTCATAGCCGAGCGATCCCGCAAGTTCCACCAATGCCCCCCGCAGATCCCGGGATGATTTAATGACAGCCGGATTAAACGCTTCTTTGAAAAAATCAGGGAAGCGGTAAAATACGCGCTGTTTTACATAATACAGCAGTTCTTTCTGTTCCTGCGCGGCACTTTCAAGAAGCACAGACGGATTTGTTTCCTCAAGCAGGGCGGCTGCCTGTTGGCTTAATTGCTTCAGCTGTTCCCGCTTCACTTTTTTCATTTCCTTTGATTCATTTGCATCCGCAATGACGGCATCCACCATCTGTAGCCCGCGGTCCAATTCACTTTGCGCGGACAGAAGCACCATATTCAGCAGTTCGCGGTCCAAAAATTGGCGGAAGCCGGCTTCAAACGCCGGAAGCTGCGATTTTTCCGGCTGCCCCTCGAGTGCAAGGAGGCTTGAGACGCCGTAAAGACGCGGGTTGCGTATACCGAAATGCAGAAGTTGGCTTTCAACATAGGCCATCACTTCTTTATATTCTTCACCGGAAGATGCCAGATCAATCGCGTTCACGATAAAAAACATCTTATCCAGTTCAAAAGCATCTTTTACGCGCCCGAGCTGAATCAAAAATTCCCTGTCCGCCCGCGCAAACGCATGGTTGTAATAGGTAACAAAGAAGACGGCATCCGAATCTTTGATATATTCAAACGCCACACCGGTATGCCGCACATTGATCGAATCGGCCCCGGGCGTGTCGACAAGAGTGATGCCCATGCTTGTAAGCGGGCAGTCGTAATATAAATCGATCGATTCCACAAAGCATGATTGTGCTTCATTTGCGACAAACTGCCGGAATGTTTCCATGCCGGTTTTAAGTTTCATCCCCAATTGCGTCTGGAAACGCGTGTAACCTTTTCGGAAAGCATGCAAAAAAGACAAGTGGACTTTTTCTTTCGCCTTTTCCGTTTTGGAGGGCCATATTTTATCGATTTGCACGAGCGCCTCATCGAAAGAATTACAGCTTAGTTCGAAAACGGAAAGCGATTTTTGCAGGTCTTCAAGCATTTGCGCTTCCGTTTTCAGCTGGACGGCTGCCGTGCCGTGCGGGTGTTCTGCTTCCGGCGGGCAGATCCGGCAGATCGCGGCTGTCGTCGGGTTCGGCGAAACAGGCAGCGTTTTTTCGCCGATCAGCGCGTTGGCAAAAGATGATTTCCCGGCGCTGAAGGCCCCGAACAACGCGACGGTATAGCGCCGGTGTTTGAGACGCATGCTCTTGTTCCGTAGGTTTTCTGTATACCGTTTAAATCCTTGCTTGTTCCCAAGCAGGTCAATTGCTTGTTCCATTTTGGCGAGCACCGTATCCGAAGGCAAAACTGCGGCCTGTTCCCAGGATTCTGAAACTGTTTTTCCAGCCCCCGTCCCTGAGCCGGCCGCCGTTTCCGCTTCCCGTTCCCCACGGTAGACCCGGTAATGCGTTTTCTCCTGTCCCCATTCCTGTTCGATTTCGGCGAGCAGTTGCTCAGGATGGAGGGCCGGGGCATTCAGGCTGTTACGTTTTTCCGCCAGTTCCATTTTTATTTTTTCAAGGCCGCGGTATGCGTCCGCCAGTTCCCTTAAAGGCGCGGCCTCGCGGCGGAGTTTTTCGAGCTGTTCCGCCGTTTCCTTCCCGGCTTCTTCCAGCACACGCGCCTGCCAATTCTCCCATGCTTTGCGGGCCAAACGTTTGATTTGTTCGGAAACATTGTCGCAATAATGAAGGATGGCATCACCGGTGATGCGTGCGCCTTCCTTCACCTGCCCGGCAAGCAGCGTTTCGCTGAAATCCGCGGACAATGCCGAAGCCTCTTGTTCAAATGGGTGCGACCGGGCAAGGCCGAGCGTTTTTAAGGCACTTTGCGCAAGCGAACGGAGATGCCAGTCGATTTGTGCTTCCACACTGCTTTTGAGCGCGGCGTAAAAATCCTGGAGACGCTGTTTCCTCACTTCTTCCCTTTTTTTCTTTTTCGCAAAAAAACCAACCTGGAAATCTTTTTGCATGCTTTCCAAATACAGTCTCGCCTTTTCCCTCGTTTCAAACGGCATTAAATACGCGTTTTGCAAAAGCGCCTGAAGCGAACGATGTGCATCTGCCTCCCATTTTTCAAGGCGCGAGGACAGCGCCCTTTCTTCTTCTAGCCACCGCTGTTCGGCTTGGAACGTCTTTTCTTTATCCATATCCGGATATTTTTCCGCCACCGCTACATATTTTTCTTTTTGCTGCATCACCTGCTCTTCAAGCCATACAGCATGTTCCGCTTCGAGGACGCGCAAAGATGCTTCAACAGATCGTTCAAGCCGCGCATCTTTTTCGGAAACGGCGCGGCTGATCAGCTCCTTCAGCTCCCCGAACCCGTTATGCGGATGGCGGAGGTCTTTTAATGACGTGTAAAAAATGCCGCGCGGGTGCACATGCCATGAAGCAAATGCGTTTTCAACCCCCTTCCGGAAAGATGAAAACGGCAGCTCTTCTTCGCGGTGCTTGTCAATCTGGTTGACAATAAGGTAAAGCTCAAGGCCGTGATCGAGCAGTTCTTTTGTAAATGTAAAATTCAGCTCGGACTGGACATGGTTGTAGTCCATGACGTAAAAGACGAGATCGGCCAAATAGATCGCGGACTCGGTGGCGATGCGGTGGGCATCATCCGTTGAATCGACACCGGGCGTATCCATCACCGTCAGCCCTTTTGGCAAGTTTGAATCCGGCATGCTTATTTCGATTTCTTTGATATGCCCTTTTTTGCAATAATTTTTAACCACTTTAAAGTCATAAGGCGCGTGAAAAAACAGGGGCGCTTCCCCTTTTTCGTAAACAATGGCGTAGTCTTCCGCACCACTTTTTATTTTTACCAAATTGGCGCTTGTCGGAATCGGACTGGACGGCAATACGCGGCTGCCCAATAAAGCGTTGATCATCGTGGACTTGCCGGAGGAAAAATGTCCGCAAAACGCAATATAGAAGTCCTGCTGGCGCACTTTTTTCAACAGGCTTTTCGCTTTCTCCGCCCTATCTATATCCCCGTTTTGCCGAAAATGTTCAATTAAACCTAAAATGCGTGCTATTATCCCTTTGTTCCTCTCCTGTAGTTTGACCATATTTCCATACTCCCCTAGTTTTCGTGATAGCTTTATTTTAACGAATTTTTCGCCTTATTCATACTATATTAAACTAATTTTTTGCTCCGTACGAAAAATCAAGAGACGATGCGGGTAATGATCCAGAAAAAAAGCCATAATATAGGGGGAAAGATCGGGAGGTGATCGCAAATGGGTTTATTCAGCGCCATCTCTAACCGACAGTCGGTGCGACGTGAAAAATACCTTTCTGCGATGCGCGAAAAAACCAAGTGCCCGGATTGCGGCGGCCGCGGGTTTATAATGCCGGCTGCTTTCGAGTACATCTATCCTTTTGACTGCTCAGGCTGCAATGGAACAGGAACCTTAGCGGATTGGGAGTCGAATCAACTGTAACCATCCAAGCCTTGGGCGGTTTTTATCTGCTTTGTTTCATAAAATGTTAGTGGAAAACTTTTGGATCCAGCATGACGGCATCGTGCCAAAGTGTTATGACCATGGTATAAAGTTAGAAAAATAGATCTCAAGGGATGGGCTAGATGATTGAGAAAAAAGCTTGGCATATGAATGGTTTTCTCGGGATTTTAGCCATTATTGTGATAAGTCTGGCCGGGTTGATGCTGCTGTTTGGAGTTCGTTTTTAGGCCGGGGTTATCCTGCTTGCTGCCGCTTTATTGCTGGCGTCCGGAATCTCCGTCATCCAGCCGAACCAGGCGCTGGTTGTCACTTTTTTCGGCCACTACATCGGCAGCATTCGGGAAAGCGGCATATATATGACGGTGCCGCTCAGTTTCAGAAGAAGGGTTTCGTTGCGGGTACGGAATTTTAACAGCGCCAAATTAAAAGTCAATGATGTGGACGGCAATCCGATAGAAATCGCGGCCGTCATTGTGTTCCGGGTGATAGATTCAGCAAAAGCGGTGTTTGATGTCGAAAATTACGAAGAATTTGTAAAGATCCAGAGCGAAACAGCGCTGCGCCACGTTGCCACAAAATATCCTTATGACAACGCGGATGAAGAGGGCCTTTCGCTGCACGGAAACGGAGAAGAAGTGTCAGAACATTTAAAACAAGAGCTGCAGCCGCGCCTTGATGTGGCTGGGGTGGATGTGATAGAAGCACGGCTCACCCATCTTGCCTACTCTACAGAAATCGCGAGCGTCATGCTGCAGCGCCAGCAGGCTTCTGCAATTCTCGCCGCCCGCAAAAAAATCGTCGAAGGTGCAGTCGGCATGGCGCAGATGGCGATCGAACAGCTTGAAAAAGACGGGCTCAATCTTGATGAAGAACGGAAAATGGTGATGATTAACAATTTGATGGTTTCGATTGTCTCCGACCGGGCAGCCCAGCCGGTCATCAATACAGGGAATTTGAATTAGCGTGTGAAAAAAGGCTGAATCCGATCCGATTCAGCCTTTTTTCAATCAGAAAGCCTGTGTCCCCGCTTCTTTTACTTTTGCTTCCGCTTTTGCTTTTGACGGCACAATATGGAAGAAGATATTCAGCAAAATGGCGGTGAAACTTCCGGCGACAATGCCGCTTTGCGTCAGAAGCTGGAGGTTGCTTGGTAGATCCTTAAATATATCCGGAGCAACCGTTACCCCGAGCCCGATCCCGACCGAGCAGGCAATGATGAACAAGTTTTCGTTTTTCGTAAAATCGACTTTGCTCAACATCTTAATACCGGAAGCAATGACCATACCGAACATTGCGATCATCGCCCCGCCGAGCACAGAAGACGGGATAATCGTCGTCAGCGCGCCGAGTTTCGGAATCGTGCCGAATACAAGCAAAAATGTACCAACCAAATACATTATAGATTTCGATTTCACGCCGGATAATTGCACAAGGCCGACGTTTTGCGAAAAGGCGGTATACGGGAATGAGTTGAAAATCCCGCCAAGCATGACGGCAAGCCCCTCTGCCCGGTAACCCCGCGTTAGGTCGTTTTCATTGACAGGTTTTTTCGTAATATCGCTTAAAGCGAAATAGACGCCGGATGATTCGACGAGGCTCACCAAGGCAACCAAAATCATTGTAATTGTGGAACTCCATTCAAATGACGGCATGCCGAAATAAAACGGCTGGACGATATGCACCCATGACGCTTCAGCCACAGGGGCAAAGCTCACTTTTCCGAAAAAGGCGGCGGCAACCGTTCCGAATGCAAGCCCGATTAAAATCGAAATGGAGCGGATAAATCCTTTTGCAAAACGCTGTAAAAGGACAATGACAAGCAGCGTGCCGAACGAGAGCGCAATATTGGAAATTGAACCGAAATCTTTGCTGCCCTGTCCGCCAGCCATATCGTTCATGGCAACCGGAATAAGCGTCACACCGATAATCGTTACGACTGATCCGGTGACAACCGGCGGGAAAAAGCGTGCGAGTTTGCTGAAAAATTTGCTGATGATGATGACAAACAGGCCAGAAGCAATGATCGCGCCATAAATGGCCGAAACGCCGAACTGCTTACCAATTGCGATCATCGGGCCGACCGCAGTAAAAGTGCAGCCAAGGACAATCGGAAGGCCGATGCCGAAAAATCTGTTTTTCCATACTTGTAAGAGTGTTGCAATGCCGGACATGAAAATATCGACCGAAACAAGATAGGTCAACTGCTTGCTGTTCATCCCAAGCGAGCTGCCAACAATAATCGGGACAATGACGGCCCCTGCATACATTGCAAGCACATGCTGGATCGCGAGAACGGTCGTTTTTGCCTTGTTCGATTTCAATTTGCATACGCCTCCTCTAAAAACGAAACCGTGCCGTTTTTAAGCGACTGGATCACGGCCAGAGACTCAACGCGGATCCCCCGGCTGCGGAGCCTTTCCCCGCCCGGCTGGAACGCTTTTTCAATAACAATGCCGATGCCCGATAAATTCGCGCCCGCCTGTTTTACAATATCGATCAATCCTTCCGCCGCCTGCCCGTATGCAAGAAAATCATCAATGATGAGCACCTTGTCACGGTTTGTTAAAAAGGCGCGCGAAACGATAATTTCATGAGTTGTATTTTTTGTAAACGAATGGACAGTTGCGGTGTAGACATCCGCGCTTTGCGTCAGCGGTTTTTTTTTCCGCGCAAACACCATTGGCACTTTTAATTCGAGCGCAGCCATCAAAGCCGGCGAAATGCCGGATGATTCAAGCGTCAAAATTTTGGTGACGCCGTCCTTTCTAAACAACCGGGCAAATTCTTCCCCCATTTTTTTCATCAATACCGGGTCGACCTGGTGGTTTAAAAACGAGTCCACCTTTAAGACCTGGTCCGAGAGTACGAGGCCGTCCTGTTTAATTTTCTCCTGCAATGCTTTCAATCTTACTCCTCCTCTTCGCCTTCCCTGCTGAATCACTTTGCTGAAATAATCCGGCCTTTGGGAAAAGAAAAAAGCCCAAAGGCCGCTGCACCCACATACATGGAGTAAGCAACGCCCTTTGCGCTTTTATATGCAAAAAGGAATCAGAACATCTTAAAATTAAGAAGTCCGCATTGCCCACCCATAGTCAGGCCATTTACGGTGGCCTGGTAGAAACTTGCGTGCCGTATTCCCGCGATTATATGAGTGAATGCCGAATTAAAATGTATCCGTATTATAGCATTGTTCGGCAAATTTGAAAAGTTCCCGACAAAAAGAAGGAATATTTTCAATTTATTACTGTAACCGGTACACGTCCGTGAATTTTTCTGTTAAATAATCAATCAAATATTGGGCATTGAGCTCTTCTCCTGTGGCATCACGCAAAATTTCCGCCGGTTTTTTCATTTTGCCGAACCGATGGACATGCTCTGTGAGCCACTCTCGGATTGGTTGCAGGTCGCCTTTTGCAACAAGTCCGTCAAAATCAGGTAAATCTTTCAGCATCGCTTGCTTAAACTGGGCGGCGTACATCATGCCGAGCGCATAAGACGGAAAATAGCCGAAATCCCCGCCGGCCCAGTGCACATCCTGGAGCACGCCTTCCCCGTCGTTTTGCGGCCGGACGCCCAAATATTCCCCATATTTCTCATTCCAAATTACAGGCAGGTCTTTCACACTGATTTCATCGTTGAACAGCGCTTTTTCGATTTCGTACCTGACCATTATATGAAGCGAATACGTCAGCATATCGGCTTCAATCCGGATGAGGGAAGGTTTCGCTTCGTTTACTGCCCGGTAAAATTCCCCCAAAGGCACATCGTCAAACTGCCCGGAAGCGTACTGCTTCAACAGTGCGTAATTTTTCTTCCAAAACGCGTATGAGCGGCCGATGATGTTTTCGTAAAACAGTGACTGCGATTCATGAATCCCCATCGAAGCCCCTTCGGCAAGCGGCGTGCCTGAAAGCCCTTTTGAAATATGCTGCTCGTAGAGGGCATGGCCGCCTTCGTGCATGACACCGAAAACGTCGACGCGCCAGTCTTTTTCATCGTAACGCGTCGTGATCCGCACGTCTCCCTGGTTGATGCAGGTTGCAAACGGATGCACCGTTTCATCCAGCCGGCCGGCATTGAAGTCAAAGCCCATTTGTTCCAAAATTTTCAAGGTGAAAGCTTTTTGCTTTTCTTTCGGGAACGTTTTAAAAAGAAAATCGGTGCGCGGCTTTTCTTTGGAAGCGTTAATTTTATGTACGAGCGGCACAATCGCTTCTTTTACCTGTTGGAAAACTTTATCAAGCACATCCACTGTGATGCCCGGTTCATACAAATCCAATAAGGTATTGTACGGATTGCCATCATATCCCCAGTACTGGACAAATTTCTTTTTGTACCCGACAATTTGTTCAAGATACGGCCTGAAAAGGTTGAAGTCGGCCTTCGCCTTTGCTTCTTCCCAAACGCTTTCCGCTTTTGAAACGAGCACTGTGTATGCCTCGTAATCTGCCGGCGGAATTTTTTTGCTGCGTTCGTATTGTTTTTTGCACTCTTCCAATGTTTTGGCGGTTACTTCCGACAGGTTGCCTTTGTACGGCATGAGCCTTTCGATTAATTCCCCCATCTCTTTCGATGTCTGCATGGCAAACACTTCACCCGATAAAACGCCGATCACTTCCGCGCGCTGCTCCACGCCCTTTTTAGGCGCGCCAGTCCGCAAATCCCAGTAAATCAATGCGAGCGCCTCTTCGTATGTTTTGATTTTTTTAACGTACTGCAAAAACGTCTTTTCCAGTTCTTCAATTGGCCCCACTGCCATAATCATGCCTCCCATCCAATGATTCTAATTCCCATCTTACCATTTTGTTTAGAATAAACACAAACAGAAAAAGCAGCGCTAAATTGTTTGCGCTGCTTTAAACGGTCACTCTTCCTTTTTCCTTGGCGGTCTCAGCCCCCAAAACTGGTAAAGGTCGGTGCGGATCGATCCGTTGTACAATTTTCTTTTTTTCGTTGCTTTTTTGCCGTAAACATGCTCAAAATTTTCAAACGAAGTGAGGATGTAAACGGACCACGTCTTCAGTTTTGAAAAGGCCCGCCCCATGTCGCGGTACATTTTCTCGACTTCCGCGCGTTCCCCGATCCGCTCCCCGTACGGCGGGTTGCCGAGAATGACACCGTATTCCTCCTTCGCCGTAAAGTCGGCCACCTGCATCTGTTTAAAACGGACGATGCCTGTGAGACCCGCTTCATCGGCATTTTGCTGTGCAATCCCAACCATTTTGTGGTCAATGTCGGAACCAATAATGTCAAGCGGCTGATCATACCGGGCCAGGTCTTCCGCTTCCTCGCGTGCCCTCCTCCAAACGGTTTCATCCATCCACGGCCACGTTTCGCTTAAAAATTCGCGGTTAAAACCCGGGGCGATGTTTTGGCCGATCAGAGCGGCTTCAATTGGAATCGTACCGGATCCGCAAAACGGGTCGCGGAACGGGCGGTCCGGATGCCAGTTTGTCAATTGGATCATTGCCGCGGCAAGCGTTTCTTTAATCGGGGCCTGTCCCTGCGCCGCACGGTACCCACGTTTATGCAACCCCGCGCCGCTCGTATCAATGGTGATCGTTGCGATGTCTTTCAACAAAGCGACTTCGATTTTATAAAGCGGCCCGTTTTCGCTAAACCAGCTGACTCCCCTGTAACGGGATTTCAGCCGTTCGACAATCGCTTTTTTGACGATGGCCTGGCAGTCCGGCACACTGAACAGCTTCGATTTGACCGATTTTCCCGTGACAGGGAATTCCGCATCTTGCGGAAGATAATCTTCCCAAGGAACCGCTTTTGTCTGTTCGAACAGTTCATCAAACGTCTCCGCCTTAAACTCCGCCGCTTTGATTTTCACGCGGTCCGCACACCTCAGCCAAAGATTGGCGCGGGCAATTGCCGATTCATCGCCGGAAAATTCGATCTTCCCGTTCTCCACCGTGCAGTCATACCCGAGCGCCCGTACTTCTTTTGCGACAAGGGCTTCAATCCCCATCGCGCTCGTTGCGATCAAATGAAAATCAGACATTGTTCCACCCGTCCTTTTTTATGTAGATTGTAAAGGAAATATTACTGCCAGTCACCACGCTGCACGCCTGCGAAAGGGATTTCGAGGATGTATTGTGGCACGCCATTTATGTATAAAAAAGGCCGGGCACCGACGGTATTCGATTTCCACCATATACCGCGGCGCCGGGCCCATTACCCACTAATCCAGCCAGAATAACGTTTTGTAAGCCATGTTCTGTACCTTTGTACTGCAAACGATGTGGCGGCATCTCGTACGAAGGCGGTAATCATCTATCTACAAGCATCACGCTTGTCCCTTTCCCCGTTCATTTCCTCGGAAAGGGTGCCTCTACCATCATTTGAGTTACTCGCTTGCGGGGTTTACCTCGTTCCACCTTTACAGTTTCCCGTAAAGCTCCGTCACTGTGGCACTTTCAAGGGTACTCCGCCATGCCGTAAAAGGTTTAGGCGTTTTCCCTGCCGTCAGCCTTATTAAAGGCTGCCCTGGCTTATGGATTCGCCAGGCACAAACACTACGGGCATCTCAGCACCGTGCGAGCATGGACTTTCCTCAACAGCCAATTCCGGCTGCAGCGATTACCCAAACGTTATTCACAATGCTCACTCATTATATAAAACAAAAATGGAACTTGCAAGCAGCAATTTATAGCGGAGCCTGAAAAAAATCCCAAAAAAGCGTCCGGCTATTCGTTTAGTTTGCTGCCGAAAACATGCTTCTCAAGGTTTGAAAGCCTTTTTAAAATATCAAAATTGGTTGTTCCGGTCATTTGCTGTACCGGCTGGCGTTTGATTAATTCTTCGGCCTGCTTTTTGAGACGCTGGTTTTCCTGCTGAAGTTCTTCGATTGTTTGATTAAAGGTTTCATAATCTTTTATGATCAAATCCAAAAACTTGTCCACTTCTTCCTGCCGGTACCCTCTGACAGCTGTCTTGAATTCCTTTTCCAAAATGTCTTTGGCCGTCAATTTAATTTGATCCGATAACATGTTTGCACCACCTTACATTTCCCAGACATAATTTCATTTTTTCAAAAACAAATTTGTTTGTCAATTAATTGTAGTTTTATTCAAAAATCCGTTTGTTCATCTTCTATTATTGCCTGTAAATCATAAAAGTCAATGATGCGGATGTCATACGGATGCGTTTCTCTGTATTTTTTTGCGGCCTCGTACAAATACTTCGGGGAGCCTTCCCGTTCTTCATCGAATACAATGAGCAGGCAGTCGCTTTTATGCACAAAAATTCTGTTTTTATTGTGGTACTGCTGCGGGCTTTCGTAAGGCTTCCGGGAAATGGAAGCCACAAAATCCGCCTGCGACAGCACCATTTCATAGTACGCTTTCTGCTCTTCTTGCCATTTTTCTTCCTGGCCTTCAAACGGCGTTAAAACAGCCAGCTTCAATTCGGGATATTCAATCTGCAAGTCGAAAACCGTTTCAGCGGCCCATAATTCCGTCCCCTGCTGCCCGGAAATCAGCACCCATTCATACCCTTCATCAACCAGTTCCAGCAGCCGGGTTTGGATGGCGGTTTTAATATAATGGATTGCCGGGTGATCAGTCCCGAATATCCCCAATTCATACGGTTTATAGCCGGTAATGGCGACAACTTTACCCAAAGCTTTATGCTCCTTATCCTGAAATTAATTCTATTTTAGACCCGAAAATGGAAAAACGGCAAGGATCTTCTTGATCCTTGCCGTATTGTCCGGTCAGCAGCACTTCGGCGGCCGCGGTACAACCGGATCATAAAAATTGGTAACCGTTCCCGGATCCACTTCATTGACAAACGAATCCGTATGCGGAAAGTAGTTTTGCTGATGGAATGCTTGATGGTTCACATGGGTTGTATGTGTCGGGAAAATATGCGGTACGATGATATCCTGGTGCGTATGCGTAACACAGCACTTGGTCGGATGGACAACTGCCGGCATGATGCGCGGCGGGCAATGGTGAAACATATTCCAATCTCCTTTCATCATCAATCGTCTTTTTTCTTACACTACTAACCTATGACTCGAAAAGGGAACATGTACTAATGAAAAAACCCAATTTACCGTGTTTGCCCGCCCGCTATAAAAATAAGGATATTGAATCATGCAGCGCCGCAAATAAAAACGCAACAAGACCGATGAACACAAAAAACAGAAACAGTAGTGCCCGATGCATGTTTTCAACCAACCTCTTTATTTTCAATTTAGACAAAAACTATTGTAACGGGCATACCGGCTCCAGACAATAACAAAATACGGAAATCGACATAGCCTTCCGTTTTTTCTCAGGAAGCCTTCCGATGCGACAAATCGCAACACTTCCCGCCAAAACCGCGGCCATTTCCGTCGAATGATGCGCTTGCCCAGGAAATAGCCGAACCGGATTTTATTTTTCCCGGCTGCGTAATTTCCTGTGCAGCCGTACGAGCCGTTTTTCCGTTTCCAAACGGTGCTTTTTCCATTTGGCTGAACCAAAAGCGCTAAACCGCTCGAATATGCCAAGCGCCTTTTCGGCGTAGCCAGCAGCCAATTGGTAGTTCTTTTCCGTGTGTTCAAACAGTTTCGCCAGTTCAATGCACGCTTCCGCCCCCATGGCACCTGGCGCTTTTTCCGCCACTTCGGCCCACAGCCGTTCTGCTTTTTTGTATTCTTTCCGTTTTTTGAACTGGAAAGCGAGGCGGTGTTTAGCGGCCAGATCATCACCGGCCGCCGCCTGTTCAAAGTTTCGGATGGCAGCATCATCTTCGCCGATAGATTCAAACCATTTTCCGACAAGCCGTTTTTCCTTTGCCGTTTGCCCGGGGTCCGCCTGCAAAATTTGAAAAGTCAGATGCGTGTACAATGCAATTAAAGATAAAATGTCCAGTTCATTATGCTTTAAAACACCGAACAGGCCTTCAGGATTTTTGCGTTCGACGAAATCAAAATAAATCATCGGCGCCAAATGCCCGGGGATGTCCCCCGCCCGTTCAAATCCTAAAATTTCCCGTTCGACATTTACAAGTTTGACCGATTCGAGTTCATCCTTCCAAAGCCTTTTTGCCGCATGGTACAAATCAAAATGGCCGAACTCAGGGAGACGCGGCACATGGTCACGGATAAGCGTGTGCCGCGTTTTTACCTGCGGCCAGTCGAAAGCTTTTCCGTTATATGTGACAAGCGTTGTGTAATCGATATTTTCCAAAAAACTGTAGTAAAGCGGTACTTCAAGCCCCGGTTCCGGAAGAACATGCTGCTTTAAAACGACCCCTTCTTCCGTAAAAGACGCATACCCGAGCAGAAAAATCGTATTGCCCGCTCCGCCGCCGAGCCCGGTTGTTTCGGTGTCGAAGAAAAACAAATCGTACGGGCTGTACCCTTTGGCGGATAAGGGATGCCGGACGGGGCTCCTATTCCACAGCTTTACCGCCTTGAGATAATCTTGGAACTTATATTTGCCGTGCTGCGTTTCAAGCGGATAACGAACGGTCCGGATCAGGCAGTAATCGCCATCCAAAAAGTACGGGGAAGCCAGTCCCTTTTCCCACATATCAAGGTAAGGGATTTTCTCCACCTGCTGCTTCCCGTCTGTCACGGGAGGCGCCGGATTGTCCCTTACAATATGGCTTTTCATCCGGTTTAATTTGTCTTTTAGTGACGGCATGATGCACGTCCCCCGCTTTCTAGCGCATGCAGCCAATAATCCAAAAGCTTTATGGCTGCACCTTTCGCATCGCCTGCTGAAGTTTCCGCCCCGATGCAGGATGGGCAGCCGTCTTCGCACGGGCAGCTTGATACCATCGATTTTGCCGCTTCAAGGATTTCATGCGCGCCGGCGTATATTTTTTCGCTCAGCCCGATGCCCCCCGGATACCGGTCATAGAAAAAGATCGTCGGCTTTTCGTCATGGACCGCTTTTACCTGTGGCACCGCCTGGAGATCATGCAGGTCGCACATGGCAAAAAGCGGTGCAATCGACTGGAGCGCGTGTGCCGCGCCAATAAGCGCGCTTTCCAGCTGTTCTTTCGGCATCACGTTTTCGTCCAAGGAGAACCAGACCGCATTTGTATGCAGTTCCATTTCAGGCAGGTGGATCGGTCCCGAGCCGATGTTTTCATGCGTATTGAATTTAATCTTTTTGAAAATCGTCGGCATCGCACGCACCATTACGTCGCCGTAGCCGATTTTTGCCCCCTGCAGATCGCAAGCCTTGTCTTCTTCCAGCACCCGCAGTTCCACGGCAAGATTGGCGTCCGTGTAATAATCGACAGCTACTTCACGGACAAACGCCTTTTTCTCTTCCCAGTCGAGTTTTTCCACCTGGTATTGCACCGCCTGATGAAGGTAAATGGCTTCTTCATGCAGCAATGTCATTGCGCTGAACTGGTCCATCTCCCCGATCACCCGTACGTCCGGCGCGCTTGTGATATCAATAATGACGACATTTTCCTGCGAAGCGGAGCGCAGGCTGATGTTTTGGGAGGGAAATGCGTCGTTCATCCAGTACCAAGCATCACCGCGCCGGTGGAGGATCCTTTCATCTGTTAAAAATTCAAGCACATCTTCAATTTCCACACCGCCGAACGTTTCGCCTTTTTTAAACGGCAGCTCGTATGCTGCACACTTAACATGGTCCACTAAAATGACAAGATTATCCGGATTGATGCGCGCAGTTTCAGGGGAACGGTTAAAAAAGAACTCCGGATGGCGGACGATATACTGGTCGAGCGGGTTCGACCCTGCCACCATGATAACGAGCGATTCCCCCTGCCGCCTCCCCGCGCGTCCGGCCTGCTGCCAGGCGCTTGCAATCGTGCCGGGATAACCGGTCATGATGCACACCTGCAGCTGCCCGATATCGACCCCAAGCTCGAGGGCGTTCGTGCTGACGATCCCGTAAATGTCGCCGTTCCTTAAGCCTTGTTCGATTTTGCGGCGCTCGGTCGGCAAGTACCCCCCGCGGTACCCCATGATCGATTTGTCCCCGAGCTCATGTTTCACCGTTTCATGCAGATATTTTAAAATGATTTCCACCTTGACCCGGCTTCTTGCAAACACGATCGTCTGGATTTTGTTTTTTAAAAGTTCACTTGCAATATTCCGGACTTCAATGGTCGCGCTTCTCCGGATATTGAGCGGCTTGTTTACGAGCGGCGGGTTGTAAAAAAGAAAATGCTTTGTCCCGCTCGGCGCGCCGTTTTTGTCAATCAGTTCCATTTTTTTGCCGGTGAGGTTTTCCGCCAGCTCTTTCGGGTTTTGGATCGTGGCAGATGTACAAATGAAAATGGGATTACTCCCGTAATAGCGGCATATCCTTTTTAATCTCCGTAGCACGTTGGCAACATGGCTGCCGAACACACCTCGGTATATATGTAGTTCATCGATGACGACAAACCGTAAATTTTCAAAAAAAGATACCCATTTTGTGTGGTGCGGCAAAATGGCGGAGTGCAGCATATCCGGATTGGTGATGACAATATGGCCGGCTTTGCGCACCCGCTGCCGGATACTGCTTGGGGTGTCACCGTCATATGTATAACTGTTCACCGCAACGCCCGCTTCTCCAATGATTTCGTTCATTTCGCTTTTCTGGTCCTGTGCGAGTGCTTTTGTCGGAAACATATAAAGCGCTCGCGCATTCGGGTTTTGAATCACCGTCTGCAGAACAGGCAGATTGTAGCAAAGCGTTTTGCCCGATGCCGTCGGGGTAACGGCCACAAAGTCTTTGCCCGACATCGCAAGGTTGAACGCCTCAACCTGATGTGAATACAGCGCTTTTATCCCCCTGTTTTCCAAAGCGGACCGGACGCGCGGTTCCACGTTTTCCGGAAAAGGCGCCGTTACGGCCGGTTTCCCCTCTATCGTATGCCAGTGGACAATCCGTTCCCGGAAAGTACGGTCCATCCGCAGCTGCTCCAATATATCCTGCAATTTCTTTTTTCTGAACAATATTCCTCACCCCGTTCTTCCATTATAGCGAATAAACGTTCGTTTATAAAGAGTGTATTTCACTTTTTTCGCCGCATTTTCATATAGTAAGGTAAAAAGTTTTTGCCCTTTGATAAAAAGGGCGAGGGACAGCACGAAACTTTATCCAGAAAGGAGCATCCGCATGTCCAATTTATCCGGCCCAAATGAAAAAAATCCTTTTTATGAGCTGATGCACGCCATGGATCATTTTTTCCAGGAAAAACCGGTCAAGCATTTTTTGCAGAGCATCGACGAATTTTTTTCTTCCCCGTTTCCGTTTGATGCTTTTCCGGTACGCATGGAAGAGGAAGAAGACATGTACTTGATTACGGCCAAACTGCCCGGATACAAAAAAGACCAGATTGAAATCGATATTTTCCAGCAATTTATCACTATTTCCGTTAAGCATGACGAAACAGAAACAAGCGTTGATGAAGAAAAGCAGTCTTATGTAAAGAAAAGCGAAGTTCGGCGGCTGTCCCGGACGGTTTCACTGCCGCATCCGATTGACGGCGAGCAGGTGAAAGCAAAGTACGATAACGGCTTGCTTACGATCCGGGTGCCGAAAGGAAAGAAGAAAAGACTGCTGATCGAATAGGGCTGCATTCTAGGCAGCCCTCATTTTTTTATCATTCAGTTCATGGCCGCGCCATCCGCTTTGCTAACGGGCATCTGGCGGCAGGCTGTGAATAAAGCCTTTGAATAAGCAAAAAGAGCCTGGAAGCCTATTTTTTAAACAGGCCCCCGAGCCCCTTTACCATCGATGATACCTGGTTTACAGCATTCATCATCTGCCCGGCGGTATTGACCATTTTATTAAAATCGATGGAGCCGTCCTGCGACTTAAAAGAATTTAAAAACGACCCTCCAATATGCGGAGGCTTTTGCGGAAAATTGTGTTTCGGGTAAGGATGCATATAACTGTTTCCGCCCTGCTGACCGTTTTTCTGCTGCTGATTCGGCTGCAGCGGATTTTCGAACAAATGCATGCCGTCATCATGCCCGAAATTTTGTTGGATTTGCCCGTGTAAAGGCCCTGCCGCTTGATTATATCCCCCTCCAAACGGGCCATAATGGTACGGATAAAGCGGATAGCCGTAAACATGTTGCTGCGGCTGGTACGGTAAAAGCGGGTAGTGCGGCATGAGGCCGGGCATTTGCGCCGGATAAGTATGATTCCCCATCACAGGGCGTCTGAAATGAGGTTCATGAAAAACGCGCATCGCCATCTCCTCCTGCATGCTCCTCATGATTAATGTATGAAGGGCGCAGAAAATGGTGATATGTCCAAGAAAAGCGGAGGGCGTTTGCTTATCGGCGTATGAACTTCACAGCCCCCGAACTGAGATAAAGGAAACGCATCGAGTTCCATAGAGCGAGCCGATGTTGACTTTCAAAAGAAGTGGGATTGAAGTTCACTAGCCGAAAATACCTGCAGCTGACAATTGAAAAGCGGAGGAGCCTTTCCCAGGGGCGAATGGATTTTGAGAAAAGCCAAGCTTTACGCCCGTTCCAGTTCTTCCTGGAGCCTTGCCAATATATATTTAACCGACTGGAAATGGTCCAACACCATTTTTCGGCTTGATGACGGATAAAAGGCGCGCACGGAAACCATCTGCAAGTTTTCGGCCGTATGTTCAAGCTGTAAGACAAACAGATGTTTCGGCCTGTTTTCGGCCACCCATACCTTTGCAAGCGGCAACCATTCATCAATTACCTCTTTCAGGCGATCGCAAAAAGGTTTGACTTCGCTGAAAAAATCTTTTTCCTCCCCGGTTTCCTTGACCTCATGGTAAATATTTGAAAGCTGTTCCGTATATTCGATCAATTGCCTGTTTAAATCTATGAGATGCCTGAGTTCCATCTGCCTACCCCCATATTGGCCATCAGCAGTGCTCTGTTTATGCCTGTGGCAGCGGAATACCCTGCAGCAGAGCCTGCCTGGTAAAACCTTTTTCTTTTATTTTAGGAAGTCTTCTTCTTTTCATCAATCCTGTACGATTGCGCAAGGGCAATCTTCCTGAATTCCTCCTCCCTTTTTTCGAGATTATCCAATTTCATTTTAACTTTTGTATAGAGGTACCATTGCTGTACGGACAATTTCTCCATTTCTATTTCCATTTTCTTTTGGATTCCAGATCTGATCATTTCCAATGCAATTTCCATCTCATCCAGTCCTTCCAAAAACTCTGCTTTTGAAAGCATTCGTTTTCCCCCTTTTCGCCCGGAACACACCGGAATTTTTTGCTTAATTTTTCATTCTTGTTCCGGCTATGAAGTCCCTTCATACTTGACAAAACTAGAAGCAATTCGGCAAAGAAAATGGCTTTCTCCGATTTTTGCGTTGCTTTTCGACAGCATGCATGCAAAAAGAGGTTTTGCAAACAATAAAAACGGCCGGAAAAACCGGTTTAATCTCGAGGGAGGTGCTCTTGCCATGAAAACGAATGACAATAAAGCGCAGCAGCAAAAAAAGGCGCAGGAACAAAAAGGGTCTACGGTAAGCGGAAACCCGAAATTAAACGGCCCTGACCGCCCTTCCACCTGATCAAAGCAAAAAGCAAGGAGTTTTTCCTTGCTTTTTGCTCGTCGAAACTTATTTTCACCACCTTTTCAACTGTTCCGCCATTGCGCTGAACTGCCTGATCCGTTTCCGTTTACGGAAGTACCAGTTGGTGATGTCTAACGGGTGTTCAAGTTCCCCAGGTAAAAACCACTCTTTCTGCAGCTTTTTTCCCTTACTCCAGTCCCGCTTTTCCTTCCAGTCGTGCCGGACAACGGGGAAAATCGCCCGGAGCGCTGGTGCATCTTGCGTCAGCCCGAAAAGGCATTCATAATCATAGCGCGATCCGGTGTGGGGAATATTTAAAGCAAACCGGAAAAAACGGGTATATATATCCGGATGGAAGAGGATACCTGCAAGCCGTTTCCCGAGAGCAATCCTTTTTCCCGTATTGTTGAAATGCACGACCGAATCCCCGTACAGCCTCCCCTCAAGCGTTGGAAACACGACACAGTTCAAATGGAAAAGATCCTGCAGCCGGTACCATATGGATGAAAAAACGCGGCGCCGGTAATAAGGATGCCCGACAACCGGATGCTGGATAAGGTTTTGTTCATTTATGATGAGCGCATTTAAAAGCCTTTCCTGATTCCGGTATTGGAAAAAATGCGCCCATTCGGTTACCATAAAACGAGACGTTTGGAATGCCGGGAGAATCTCAAGCAACCCGGGATCGTACAACGTGGCATAACGGTAAACCAACAATTGCGGATAGGCGTCATGGAAAATCATCCAATTGGCCCGTTCGTAAGTCGAAAAAAGCTGTTTGCGGGCCTGCTCCGGAATCATGGCGGAGAGCACGCCCCCAAGGTCGCACATATTCCAGCCTGCATTCCTTGACACCATGGAAGCCAGAAAGGCCCACTTGATTTCCGGATGCCGGCGGTAAAATTGAAAATAAGCGTCCGTCCTTGTAATATTATCCTGATTCAGTTTTGATGTTTCCGCCCGGATCCTTTTCACCCATTGGCCCGGGTCCAAACGGTTTTTCGGCATGTCTTCCGCCTGCCTTTACATTTTACTTTATGCGGTGGGATTTGCCACACACAATTACCTCCGCGCTTCGGTAGGCTGGGAATGGCGCTTCCTTTTTGTATCTTTCGCGCAATTTCGCTTGGATCAGCAGTAAATCATTTTGCTTATCCGACCGTTTGATTTTTTAATACATATTTCCTGTCTGTTCTGCTATGATATAATTTAGCTTATGAGGTGAAAGAACATGGAATTGCGTTACCCGAACGGAAAAGTGTATAAAGAAAACCCCGGAACTTACAACACACAGGAAAAACAGAAAAATATTTTGTATGGCAACCGGGGCATGACATTGGAAGATGATCTTAACGAAACCAATGCATATTATTTGCAGGAAGGCATCGCCGTTATTCATAAAAAGCCGACCCCGATCCAAATTGTCCAGGTCGATTACCAATCGCGGAGCACCGCGGTCATCAAAGAAGCGTATTTTAAGCAGCCGTCCACGACTGACTACAACGGGGTATGCTGCGGCAAATATATAGACTTTGAAGCGAAGGAAACGCAAAACCATACTTCTTTTCCGCTTCATAACTTCCATAAGCATCAAATCAGCCACATGAAGCAGGTTGTGGCACAAGGCGGAATCTGCTTTGTCATTCTCCGTTTTGCGAAAGAGGAAGAAATTTTTTTGCTCGAATCCCGCCATTTATTTTTTTACTGGGATAGAATGCTTGCCGGAGGGAGAAAATCGATAAAAAAAGAAGAAATCGAAGCAACCGGGTACCCGATTCCGGTCGGATACAGGCCAAGAATTGATTATATCGCCATTTTAAAAAAATTGTATAATTTTTAAAACCAATAAGCCCGGCCGGCGTAAAGCCGCGTCCGGCACCGAATATGTACTTGTAATCTAAATCGGCTTTTCAGGTTTAGAAGAAAGGAATGCTAAGCATGGCAGAAAAATACCAAACCCGCGAAGAACGCCGGAAACAAATGCAGGCAAATAAACATAAAAACAAAAAGAAAGGGAAACCGAGAAACAAAGTTTTAACGTTTATCAAACGGCTGGTTCTTGTCTGTTTCCTTCTGGGGCTTGTCGGGCTGCTTGCAGGTGGCATTACGTTTGCGTACTATGCAAGCACTGCCCCGAAATTGACAAAAAAACAACTGACCGATCCGGTCCCATCGGTTATAAAAGACAAGAATAACAAAACTGTTGCGGTTTTAGGTTCTCAAAACCGGAAGTATCTTGATTACGACCATCTTCCGAAACTTGCGGAAAACGCAATCCTGTCAACGGAAGATGCGCGCTTTTACCAGCATCACGGTGTTGACCCTATCCGCATTGCCGGAGCCGTCGTCGCAAACTTCAAAAACGGTTTCGGCTCACAAGGCGCAAGTACATTGACACAGCAGGTTGTTTCCATGGCCCTTAATAACAAAAACGAAAAAACGATAAAAAGGAAAGCCCAGGAAGCATGGCTCGCGATCCAGCTTGAAAGAAAATATACAAAGCATGAGATTCTCGAAATGTATATCAACAAAGTGTATATGTCGGACGGCATTTTCGGCTTTGAAACGGCTGCTGAACATTATTATGGCAAAAGCTTAAGCAAATTATCACTTCCGGAAATAGCCGTCCTTGCAGGAATGCCACAAAGCCCGAATAATTACAACCCGTTTGACCATCCGGATCTGGCGAAAAAAAGGCGGGATATTGTCCTTTTCCTCATGTATCAACACGGAAAAATCACAAAAAAACAGATGAAACAGGCACAGGCAACACCGATTAAGACAGGCCTTGTGAGTGAAAAAGACAGGAGCTCGAATGCGAATAAATACCCTGCTTTTATGGATGAAGTGATTGAGGAAGTCCAGAAACTTGGAAATTACAATGTTTATTCGGACGGGTTAACGATTTACACCACTTTAGATCCGAATGCGCAAAAATATACGGAGAAAATCTTAAATTCAAATTCCGTCATCAACTATCCGGACAATAAACTTCAGGCCGGCATTGCGCTGGTTGATACAGAAACCGGTGAAATTCGCGCACTCGGCGGCGGGCGCAATATGAAAGTGGAGCGTGGCTTCAACTATGCGGTGGACACGAAACGCTCTCCGGGGTCCACGATTAAGCCGATTTTGGATTACGGTCCTGCAATCGAATATTTAAAATGGTCGACCGCCCACCAGCTCAATGACGTGAAAACCACATATAGCGACGGCACGCCGATCAATGACTGGGACAACAAATTTTTGGGCGCAATGTCCATGAGAAAGGCGCTTTATTTATCCCGGAATATCCCTGCTTTTGAAACATATAAGGAAGTCGGCGGGGAAAACGCGCTAAAATTTTCCAAAAAACTCGGCTTTAACTTCGGAAAAAACGCCCTGAACGAGTCCGCCTCTATCGGCGGGGGCCTGCAGGTTTCACCGTTGCAGATGGCCGCTGCATATGCGGCTTTTGGGAATGAAGGGATTTACAACCAGCCGCATGCGGTTAGAAAAATTGTTTTGCGGGACGGCGTAACAGAAATTAAGCCGCATTACCAAGCGAAAATTGCCATGAGCGACTATACCGCTTATATGATTACAGATATGCTGAAAGATGTGCTGACAAAAGGCACGGGTATCACCGCAAATATCCCGGGGCTTCATGCCGCAGGTAAGACAGGTACGACAAACTTCAGTGATGAGGACTTGGCAAAATACGGAATATTAAGTTCCTCTGTCCAGGATGCCTGGTTTACCGGTTATACTACGAGATATTCACTGTCGGTATGGACCGGCTACGAAAGCGAAAACGGCAAGAAATACGGCATTACAAGACCATACCAAACGATTGCCCAGCAAATCTACCGCCATTTAATGAGCTATGTTTCAGAGGGCAAGACAACGCCTGACTTTACAATGCCGAAGAGCGTGGTGAGAATTGGAAGCGAATTGTATATCCGCGGGCATGTGGATACAGCAATCGATAAAAAATCCGTAAAACTGGATTCGCCGTTAAATGTCCAGGCCTCATACGACGCTAACGGCAATAAAATTGTTGTGACATGGGATTATGCGGATTCGGGCGCAACCTTTAAAGTTGCCGGGTCGGTTAATGGCAATGCACAATCCTTTGGCACGACAACAAGCAAGTCGCTGACCATTTCCAATCCGGAACCGGGCGCAACCTATACTATTAATGTCACCGCCACTTTAAACGGCGTGACAAGCAAAGCGGCATCGGCAAGCGTAACAGTGCCGGGCAACAATTCCGATACGCAGGCCGGAAACGAAAATGGCCAGTCAAAGGGTTCTTCTTCGAATAACAGCTCGAACAGCTCAAACACAGACCAAAATTCAAACAATAACAACGGGTCAGGATCCGATAACGGCACAAGCAGTGATAATACGAACGGCAATGGAAGCAGTTCAAGCAACGGTTCAAGCAGCAGTGATTATGACAACAGTTCAGAAAACAACAATAACGGAAATGGCAATAATAGTAGCACCAATAGTGGATCCAGTTCAGAGAACGGTTCAAATAACGGCACTGAAGCGAACGGAGGTAGTTCGAACAACAACTCAAAAGGCAATTCGGGTAAAAGCCCAAAAACAAACAAAAACGTAATAAAAAACGGCGGTAGCGAATAAAAAGCAAAAAAAGCATGGAGACCCACAGTCTCCATGCTTTTTTTGCTTTTATTTTTGCCATTTTACCTTCGCCTGTTTTCCCGCCCAATGTTTATGCTGCTCATCGATCAGTTCGGACAACTGGCAAAAAGAGGGGTAGGATCCCGGCCGGTTTAAAATAAAGCAGAGCCGTTCCCCGATATTGACCGGGACCGTTTCAAGACGCCCAAGCTCTTTATCCAGCCCCTTGAGCACAACAGGTTTCCGGTTGCTCCAAAATAAAATAGAAATAAAAACGGCAATGCCCTCAAGCATGCCCGTTTTTGTATGCTTCTCCCTCTGGCGGAACTGGCCTTCCAACATGCTTTTGACCCCTTTCCAATATTCCAGATATTGAGGAATGTACCGTTTTCCGTCCTGCCAAGGCGTTTCCGCATTTTGGGGCACAGAAGCATATATCAATTCATACGGGAAAAAGCCGCGATTTTCCAGGCTGTCCGCTCCGGGATCGATTTGCTGTTTTCTGCCGCTAAAAAATAAAGGGTGCATTAAACATTCCGGAACCGTGATTTCCAATTTCACCCCTCCCTTTTTTTCATACGTTTTTTTCCTTCCCTGCATAAATCCAAAAGTGGGCAGATTTCACACTGCGGATTTTGCGCTTTACAGTGGTAACGGCCGAAGAAAATCATCCGGTGGTGCGTGACCGACCATTCTTCTTTTGGCACTTTTTTCATCAGTGTTTGTTCGACTTCAAGCACACTATCTTTGTACCGGCAGAAACCGAGCCGTTTGCTTACCCTTTCCACATGGGTATCCACGGCAATCGCCGGTATGCCGAACGCAACGGACAAGACGACATTCGCCGTCTTTCTCCCTACACCGGGAAGCTTCATTAGTTCTTCGCGGGTTTTCGGCACTTCCCTGTTAAATTCTTCGATCAGCATTCGGCACATCTTTTGGATATTTTTTGCCTTGTTGCGGAAGAGGCCGATCGACCGGATATCGTGCTGCAGTTCTTCTAAAGGAACAGCGAGGTAATCTTCCGGCACCATATATTTTTGGAATAAGATTTTTGTTACTTTATTGACGAGCGCATCCGTACACTGCGCGGATAAAGTGACAGCAATGAGCAGTTCAAAAGGGTTGGAATGGTTTAACTCGCAGTGGGCATCCGGAAACATCCTCCCCATTTCATCTAAACAATATCGGATTTGTTGTTTTGTCAGCATGATCATAACTCCTAAAGCAATTAAGTTAACATAATAAAATTATTGTAAACTTATTTATTCAACCATCGGTAAACCCGGCGGGAACATTCTCCTGGGGCTTGGCAAAGCGCTTCCGCCTTTCTTTATTGTCCAGCTGCGGCGTTATCGGCTATCGGATTTTCCGGCCTCTTCCCTGAGATAAGCGGGCATCGGCTCCTTCGCCTTGTTTCCTTTATCACCAGCCTGAGGCCAAATCAAATCCGTACGCGATGAATAAACATCCTCCGCTTTTTTTCATTGCTCGAGCCAGTTATAAAACGGAACTGGATTTGATGTTTTCGGTTTTTCAGCGGCCGGTTTGGATGGTTTACGAAAATTTCTCGCATATTCGCGCGCTTCTTCCACAGTAAGGATACGATTCTTTTTCCATTCAAACAGGATGCGGTCTATGTAGCGGAAATTCAATTTGCCGGAGATGACAGCTTCACGGAGGGCGGCTTTAATCAATTCGGGGGACTGTCCGTCCTGGTCGATCCACATTGCCAATGTTTCGCATTCCAGCGGGGAAAGCGGCCTGCCGAACTCCTGTTCAAACGTTGTGTATAAATCGGTTTCTTCGTTTAAGCTTTTTTCGAGTTCATCCTGTTTTTTCTCATAGACAAATTCATCCGCCAACTTGGCCCATAATGGCTTAATGGAATATTTTTCATAAAGGATACCGCCCTCGCCATGCCCTTCTTCAATGGATAAAAACTGATGCTGGATCAGCCGCCGCAAGATGGATACACACATGCTTTCCGGAATCGTCATCCGGTTTGCCAAATCTTCGGGCGTCGGGAATGAATTTCCTTCTTTTAAAAAAGAATAAACTTGCAGCAAAAGCACAAGTTCCGTTTCATCCAGGCCGAGCTGTTTATATTTTTTCAACAAAAGCTGGGGGACCGACAAAACCCCTTCTTCCCACCAAGCCAGTAAAATCTCTTTATCCATATTGGACACCTCATGTATAAGTATAGCAGTTTAAAGGCCGCAAAGGAATGGAAAAACCATTCCGGTTGCTGCGCTAAAAGAGAAAAACGGCTGCACAAAAAAACTGCAGCCGTTTTTCCATATTAAGGATAGATACGGTTCAAAAGCCTTGGGAACGGAATTGTTTCGCGCACGTGATCGACACCTGCAATCCAGGCAACCGTCCGTTCCAGCCCGAGCCCGAAACCCGAATGCGGGACGGAACCGTACTTTCTTAAATCGAGGTACCACTTATAAGCATCTTCGGAAAGGTTAAATTCCTTGATCCGCTTGAGCAGCAAATCGTAATCATTGATACGTTCGCTGCCGCCGATAATTTCCCCGTACCCTTCCGGCGCGATCAAATCCGCGCACAACACGGTTTCCGGCCGGTTAGGATCCGGTTGCATATAAAACGGTTTAATCGCCGTAGGGTAATGAGTAATAAATACAGGCTTGTCAAAGCTTTCGGCAATCGCCGTTTCATGCGGCGCTCCGAAATCTTCGCCCCACTGGATATCATCGAACCCTTTTTCGTGGAGCAACTGAATGGCATCATCATAAGTGATCCGCGGGAAAGGCACTGTTACTTTTTCTAGCATAGATGTATCGCGCTCAAGCCGTTTGAGTTCCAAGCCGCAGTTCTTCATAACAGACTGGACGATATGGGAAACGTACTGTTCCTGTACTTTCAGGCTGTCTTCATGTTCATAAAACGCCATCTCCGGCTCTATCATCCAAAACTCGATCAAATGGCGGCGCGTTTTCGATTTTTCGGCACGGAACGTCGGGCCGAACGAAAAGACTTTCCCGAACGCCATTGCCGCAGCTTCCATATAGAGCTGGCCGCTTTGGGAAAGATAGGCGTCTTCATCAAAATATTTTGTGTGGAACAGTTCCGTTGTCCCTTCCGGCGCGCTCCCCGTCAAAATCGGCGGATCGATTTTCGTAAACCCATTCTCATTGAAAAATTCGTAAGTCGCCCGGATGATTTCATTCCGGATTTTCATGACTGCATGCTGGCGGCGCGAACGGAGCCACAAATGCCTGTGGTCCATCAAAAACTCGGTTCCGTGTTCTTTTGGCGTAATCGGGTAATCAACGGCTTCATGGATGACCTGGATGCCGGATACCTGCAATTCATAGCCAAAAGGGGAACGGGCGTCTTCCCGGACCGTACCTGTTACATAAAAAGACGTTTCCTGGCTCATTGATTTTGCCGTATGGAATACGTCTTCTTCCACTTCATTTTTCACAACGACCCCCTGGATAAAACCTGTCCCGTCGCGCAGCTGCAGAAAGACGATTTTTCCGCTCGAACGCTTATTGTTCAGCCAAACGCCGATCGTCACCTCCTCCCCAATATGATGGTGTACTTCTGCAATTGTGATTTTCACGGTATTTCCCTCCAAAAAAGAAAAAACATTCGTTCCTTTTTCCGGCCTGTTCAACATATGTAACGGAATCCATTATACTAAAACGGGCCGGAAAAAGGAAACAGGTTAAAAAAATCAAGATTTTTTATGCGTTTCAATGAAGTTTGCAATCCGTTTCAGCGCTTCCTGCAAATTTTCTAATGAAGTCGCATACGAAAGGCGGATATTGTCTTCCGCACCGAAACCGGAACCCGGCACGACCGCGACGCGTGCTTCTTCAAGCAAAGCGGCGGCAAAGGCGTCAACCGTGTCGTATCCTGTCATTTTTGCGGCTTTTTTCACATTCGGGAATAAGTAGAAAGCACCCTGTGGTTTAATGCATGTCACCCCATCAATTTGTACGAGCTGGTCGAAAACCGCATTTAACCGCGATTCGAACGCCTGCCGCATTTCCTCAACTGGCGCCTGATCACCCGTATAAGCCGCCAATGCCCCATACTGGGAAGGCGTTGTCGGATTGGAAGTGGAATGGCTGGCGAGATCAGTCATCTCTTTAATGATTTCCGCATTTCCGGCCGCATAGCCGATCCGCCATCCTGTCATCGAATGGGATTTCGAGACGCCATTAATGATCACGGTTTGCGCTTTTAGTTCAGGTGATATTTCGGCAATCGACACATGTTTACTGCCACCGTACACCAACTTTTCATAAATTTCATCGGAAATTATTAAAATTCCGTGCTCAAGGCAGACATCACCAAGTTTTTCCAGTTCTTCCCGTGTATAAATCATGCCGGTCGGATTACTCGGTGAATTCAAAATAAACGCTTTTGTGCGCGGCGTAATCGCTTCTTTTAACTGCTCCGGGGTGATTTTAAATTCGTTTTCTTCTTTCCCGTCCACAAAGACCGGTTTGCCTTCCGCAAGTTTCACCTGTTCCGGGTAGCTGACCCAGTACGGTGCCGGGATGATCACTTCATCGCCTTCGTTTAACAAGACCTGGAACAGCGTATAAAGCGCGTGCTTTGCCCCGCTCGTAATGATGATTTCATTCGGTTTAAAGACAAGCCCCTGGTCTTTTTGGAACTTTTCGATGACAGCCTGCTTGAGTGGAGCCATCCCGCCGGCCGGGGTGTATTTCGTCTGACCGTCCAGCATCGATTGGTAAGCGGCTTCGATGATTTCCTTCGGGGTATTAAAATCCGGTTCACCTGCGCCAAGGCCGATGACATCGATACCTTCCGCTTTCATTGCTTTCGCTTTTGCCGTAATCGCCAATGTCGACGATGGTGTTAATGCACTGACCCGTGTTGCCAATTCCATTCCATTCATCTCTCCAATCTTGTCAATGGGATTTTTTTAAGAAAGGAACCTCATAATAACTAAGGTTGTTTCCTTTTATATAAGCAACTTCCCAAATGGGAACTTGGCTGTCCATGCCGAGGCGCACGGATAAAATTTTATCCGGCTGTTTGTTTTGCCTTACCTGATTGACTGCATCCTGTTTTGATATCCCGCTATTCCAGTTTAACACTACAATGCGTTTCGGATGTTTTTCGGGGATCCAAACTGCCTTTTTGGCGCCGCCTTTTCCTTTCCCGACGACAACATAATAGGTGGCATTCCCGTTATAAAGGTAAAATTGGTCGACTGACCGGATGCCAGCTTCCGTTTTTGCAAGCGACTGCGCTTTTTTGTAAGCATCGTTATACGGTTTCCTTGCCCCCCAATAGGTTTGCGCCGCGAATCCCACGATGACGGCAATAAATATGCCGATAATGATCAATGCTTTTTTCATCCATAACCCTCATTTTCCAATCTTACGTACGGTAAATCGTAAATTTCGCCATGCTTGGGTCTTCCGTGTCCAACGCAAGCCCAAACATCAAATTTTCATGCTTTAATACCCTGTTTAGCACATCAACGATTTTATACAGGTCCGGCTGATGCTTGATTTTCACGCTTGAAAGCACTTCAATTTTGCCTTCCATCGAGACCACCCTTTATAAGCAGATATTGTAACTCATATCACGCCCCGCACAGGCTATAATATGATCACTGAATCATTTCCTTCATCATTATAGCAGCAAAAAATGAATGAAAAAATGATGAATTCAATAATTTTTTCTGGTCCACCTTTTTTGTGCTGCTTTTCGGCAGCGCAATTTTTTTACAGCCAATTTTCAATCGTATCGAGCGTTTCATTAAGCGTCTGGTGCTTGATCCTGACTGGCGGAAGCGATTTTGTAAAGGCCGGCCCGTACGTCGTCGTTTCAATCCTTCTGTCGAGGACGAGAAAAATCCCGCGGTCCGTTTTTGTCCGGATCAGCCTGCCGAACCCCTGCTTAAACCTTAATACCGCTTCCGGCAAAGAATAGGCGGAAAACGGATTTTTCCCCTGGGCCCGTAAATAATCGCATTTCGCTTCCGTAACCGGCTCGTCCGGCGGCAAAAACGGCAGGCGAACCATCACAAGGCATGAAAGGTCATCGCCCGGAATATCCACCCCTTCCCAAAAGCTGCTTAAGCCGAACAAGATCGCTTTATCAAATTTTTGGAAGGTCTTCGTCATTCTCGACCGGCTTCCGCTCGAGATCCCCTGCGCAATGAGCATATAATCTTCAAGCATGCCGCTATCTTTCATGAGCTGGTACACCTTTTTCAGCAAATCGAACGATGTAAATAAAATCATCATCCGCCCTTTTGTCGCTTCGGAAACGGCAAGCAAATATCCGGCTGTTTTTTCTGCGAAGTCATCAAGCTGGACAGTTGAAATATCCGGCAGATCACTCGGGATGATGAACTGCACCTGCTTGTCATACCGGAACGGCGAAGGGATGCGGACCGTTTTTGCCGTTTTTGCCGAGAGTCCGACTTCCTGGAAGAAATACTGGAAACTACCGTTTACGGTCAATGTCGCCGAAGTCAGGACGACACTCTTCTTTTTGGCAAAAAGCTTATTCCGCAATATTTCCCCGGCATAGACCGGCTGGCAATGGATAACAAGACTGTTCGGGAGCGCGCGCAAATCCCCTTCAAGCCATACGACATTACTTCTTCCCCCGTTCTCGTTCTGCCCGATGAAAATCGCCATATTGTCCCTTAATGCATCCCAGTCTGCCAAAAAGCTGTACATTTCTTCGATAAAAGCCTGTTCCTCTTCCGTAAGGCTTTTTCCCGCAAGCAGCTGTTCAAGCCTTTCTGTTAGGGCCTGCGAAATGTCTTTTAAAGAAGCCCGGATGCGTTCCGTACAATGCAAAACGGCCTGCCATGATTTTTGTTTCCAGTTTTCTTTTTTGATCCTTAATTTAATCTTATGATAACCGGACGTATCTTTTTTATGGCGCATGACTTTCCTGGCTAGCATCCCGAACAGGTCATCGATTTCGGCATCAAGCGCCTTTAAGAGTGATTGGGCTTCGAACGTGTGCGTCCTGCCATGGAGCTCGTATTTCTCCATCAGCTGCTCCAGCTCATAGAACAACTGTTTTTGTTCATAGAGGCCGATCCTGCTCACCATATATTTCATTTGGTTATAATCCGCGCGTTTCCCCATCATTTCCCGTGCGGCTTGTTCCAGATGGTGTGCTTCATCCACAATCACGTATTGGAACACGTCAAAAACGGACCGGTCCCTGCCCAGCTCCCCGCACAGCATCGCATGGTTCGTGACCGCAATGTCGGCTTGTTCCGCGCAAGCTTTGGCATGGAGATAAAAGTCACGCGTTTTCCACGGGTCCTTTTTATCGGTATGCCAGCCGTCCTGCTTGATCCGCCGCCAATATTTTTTCCCGCCGCCCGATAAGTTCAGCTCGTCGACATCCCCGCTTTCTGTATCGGTCAACCAAACCAAAATCTGCATTTTTGCCAGCACCGAATCATACTGGTGATCCTGCTCTTTTAACGACTGCTCAAACTTGAATAAATGCAGGTAATGACTCCTTCCCTTTAGCAAAACCGTCCGGAGCGGGACATTCAGGATGCGCTCGAGCGATTTGATTTCCTTGTTTAAAAGCTGGTGTTCAAGTGCTACCGTATACGTGCTAATTAAAACGGGCTTCTGTGAGGCGACTGCTTGGTAAGCGGCCGGCAGCAGGTAAGCCAAAGATTTGCCGACGCCCGTTCCCGCTTCCACCGCGACATGGCGGCCGGAAGACAAAGCATCCCGGACATGGTCCATCATGTCAAATTGGGCGGGGCGCATTTCAAAGCCGCTGCCGGCACCTTGGAATAATTTTTCTTTTTCACCAAATGTTGCCGGGTAACTTCCGATAACACGCGGGCCGGAAGCGGGCGGCACGATTTTTTTCCGCCTCAAGGCAATGCCGCGGAATACTTCCAATTCAGGAGGGAGATCATCCGCATGTCTGCGCTTCTCCTCAAGAATTTCCTGAAAAAGGTAGGCAAGGTCGCTTTTTAAGGAATAAGAAAGAGGGGCGAGTTTTTCAAGCGTTACAAGCGGTAGGGATGCACATCTTTCAATGCAGGCAAGAAAAAGTTTAGCCGTAACTAACGCGTCGCTGTCTGCCCTGTGCGGCCTTTCATGGGAAAGGGACAAAGCCTCCGCCAAGTCGGCCAATTTATAGCTTTCCAAAGTCGGGAAGGCGATTCTGGAAAATTCGACCGTATCCATGTTGAATCCGCGGAACGGCGGTAATCCGGCTTCTTTTAATTCCTGCTGCAAAAATGGCAGGTCGAAAAGCACATTATGGGCGACAAAAATACTGTTTTCAAGCATTTTCATAATGCGCGGGGCGATTTCCAAAAAAAGCGGCGCATCTTCCAGCATGTGGTCCTCAATGCCCGTCAATTCCCCGATAAAGGCGGGAACCGGCTGTCCCGGGTTGACAAAGCTGGTGAACTGCTCCTTAATTTCCCGGCCTTCAATCACAACGGCGGAAAATTGGATGATGCGGTCGCCTTTCTTTGCTGAATTTCCTGTTGTTTCAATATCTACGACTACATAGCGCTGTAACATACCATCACCTGATATAAAATTTTGCCCCGTATCTTTCATATTGTATTATTTTAACATAAAAACGAAGATTCGCCATATAGGATCGCGCAAAATGGAAAACCGCACCTGCAAGCAAGTGCGGTTTTCGTTTTATATTACGGTCGAAGCCGGTTCTTCCGACAGCATTTTTTCAATCCGGTTATTGGCGTCAAGCAAGGCGATTTTCGGGCGGTGGTATTTCATTTCTTCTTCCGTCATCAAGGCATAAGAGATAATGATCACGATATCCCCGACCTGGGCAAGCCTGGCTGCCGCCCCGTTTAAGCAGATAACCCCGCTCCCCCTTTTTCCCGGGATAATATAGGTTTCAAAACGAGCCCCGTTATTGTTGTTTACGATTTGCACTTTTTCATTTGCCGCCATACCGGCCGCATCCAAAAGATCTTCATCAATCGTAATGCTGCCAACATAGTTTAAATTCGCTTCCGTCACGGTTGCGCGGTGTATTTTCCCGTTCATCATCGTCCGGAACAAAACAATCCCTCCAAAATCTGCGTGATGTTATATTTCGAAAATGATGTTGTCAATAAGGCGCGCTTTTTCAAATTGGACAGCTATGGCCAGGATAGAGCGCCCTCTTAATTCAGCGACCGGCTGCAGTTCAGGGTAGGAATACAGTTCGACATAATCGATTTTTCCATTTGTATGGGTTTTAAGATGCTGCTTGGCGATCGAAATGATTTTTTCGGGATTCCTTTCCCCCTCTTCGACCGCTTTGTTTGCAATTTGCAAACTTTTATACAGTTCAGGCGCCTCTTTCCGTTCCGCTTCCGACAAATAAACGTTCCGTGAGCTTTTCGCGAGACCGTCCTTCTCACGGACAATGCCAACCGGCACAATTTCAACCGGAAAATCATAATCACGCACCAAACCTTCAACAACCGCGACCTGCTGGGCATCTTTCAACCCGAAATAAGCGCGGTCAGGCTGGATGAGATGAAAAAGCTTTGTGAGTACTGCCGCCACCCCGTCAAAATGGCCGGGGCGTTTCCGGCCGCAGAGGACATCGGTACGCTTGGTGACCTTCATTTGCACCGATAAAGGGTGCGGGTACATTTCTTCCGACGTTGGGATGAACAAAACGTCCACCCCTGCCGTTTCTGCTTTTTTCCGGTCCCCTTCTGCATCGCGCGGATACCGCTCGAAATCTTCGTTCGGCCCGAACTGGAGCGGATTGACGAAAATGCTCATAAACACAAAATCGTTTTCTTTCCTTGCCCTTTCCGCAAGTGCCAGGTGCCCTTCATGGAGAAATCCCATTGTCGGGACAAAACCGATGGATTTCCCTTCTTTTTTTAGTTTTGTTGCAATCGCCTGAATTTCCTTTCTTGTTGTGACGACTTTCATCCCCGCAGCTGTATTCATTGTGTGCGCCCTCCATAAAGCACCGCAAGCTCTTCTGATTTCATCGTGTACGTATGTTTTTCTTCCGGGAACAGCCGGTTTTTCACTTCCTGTACGTACTGCGTTAACCCGTTCCGCATGACCGTATCAGCGTCGGCAAACTGTTTTACAAATTTTGCAACCCTTTCGCTGCCAAAGCGCACCAGGTCGTGGAATACGAGCACCTGCCCGTCAACAGCACGGCCTGCGCCAATGCCAATAGTCGGAATCGTCAAACTTGCCGTCACTTCTTCCGCAAGTTGCCGTGGCACGCATTCAAGGACGACCGCAAAGGCGCCGGCCTGTTCGCAAGCTTTTGCGTCTTCCAGCAGTTTTTTTGCCGCCGCGGCGGTTTTCCCCTGAACTTTATAGCCGCCGAAAATCCCGACTTTTTGCGGCGTCAGCCCGATATGCGCCATGACCGGAATGCCGGCTTCCGTTAGCGCTGCAATTTTGTCCGCCACTTCAGCACCGCCTTCCAATTTAACTGCGTGCGCCCCTCCTTCCTGAATGATACATGCACTGTTTTTCAGCGCTTCATCGCGGCCCAAATGATACGACATAAAAGGAAGATCTGTTACAATAAATGTATTTTTTGCCCCGCGTTTCACCGCTTTCGTATGGTGGACCATATCGGACACCGTCACAGGGATCGTCGAATCATAGCCGAGCACCACCATGCCAAGCGAATCGCCGACAAGAATCATGTCCACACCCGCTTCTTCCGCCAGTTTCGCAGATGGATAATCGTAAGCGGTTACCATTGCGATTTTTTCTTCCATCTGCTTCATTTTGAAAAAATCCGTTGTCTGCTTCACTTTCAATCACTCCTCACCTGTCATGGAATTGACCGGATCAGAGGAAAAACAAACAATTAGAAAAATGGAGCCCTTCTTTAGACAGAAGGGCTCTCGTGTTTTTCAATTGTTCATTTCGGCCCTCTGTCCCCGTCCGATTCGGATCAAGGCAGAATCTATTTTTGTTTTGCAATTCTTGTATGGTATAGTTCCGGAATAGATACTACCCAAGTTTATTATAACAGGTTCAGCCGAATAACTCTATATTTCCCGTCCATTTGTGCCAATTTTTTAACGTTCGATTTCGATATCCGCAGAATAAATAGAGTGTATTTTTCCGTCTTCCCCCTCCAATTGCAGTACGCCTTCATCCGTAATCCCGATCGCTTTTCCCGATATATCTCCTTTTAAAGTGTGTGCGGTAATATTTTTGCCAATCACGGCCGCGTAGCTTTCCCACAATAATTTTAACGGTGCGAACCCGTTTTCGATATAAATTTTCTCGTATTTTTCCAGTCTTTCCAGAATACGCTGGACAAGCAGCGCACGTTTGATTTTTCTCCCCGATTCGATCAAAAGGGAAGTGGCAATCGGCTTTAATTCATCCGGAAATTCCGTTTCGTTTACATTGATGCCGATTCCGATAATGACCGCCTGGATTTGGTCGGTATCCGCCTGAAGTTCGGTTAAAATCCCGGTGCATTTTTTCCCGCCGATCAATATATCATTCGGCCACTTGATCTCAGGATGCACCCCCGCCGTTTCTTCGATCGCCTGGGCAACCGCAACCGCAGCGATCAACGTAAAAGGAGGCGCCCATTGCGGCGGGAGGTCCGGACGCAGCACAACGCTCATCCAGATACCTGTGTATTTTGGGGAGTACCAGGCGCGCTGTAGCCGCCCCCTGCCGCCCGTCTGTTCTTCGGCAATGACAAGCGTGCCGCCGGGGCAGCCTTCCTGCACGAGCCGATGCGCCAATTTTTGCGTCGAATCAACCGTTTCTTTGTAATAAACGGTTTTTCCGAGCCGTTTTGCTTCCAGGCCGTACTGGATTTCATTTTCTGTCACTTTATCTTCTGTGCTCTTGATACGGTAGCCTTTTTTTCGGACCGCTTCCAGCTCAAAACCTTCTTTTCGGAGTTCCTCCATATGCTTCCACACCGCAGCGCGTGAACAGTTAAGTTTTTTTGCCAGCAATTCCCCGGAAACAAAACCGCCTCCCGCTTCTGTCAGCAGTTCTAAAATTTTTTTTCTTGTGGATGTTTGCATGCAAGCCACCCCCGAATCGCATCCCACTGATTATCAACCTTTCCGGTTAACACAGCCGTTTCAATCTCGCGGAGCATCTCTTTCAGCCACGGGCCGCCTTTTTTAGAAAAGAAATCCATCAGCATTTTGCCGTCTACCGCAAGCTGGCTGCGGTCCGTAATGGGCATTTCCCGGAAAACTTTTTCGATGGCGGGCGTATGTTCCCGCCAGTCTTCCCGGCGGAAGGCGCAAAAAACGGTTTCCGCATCAACTGCTGTTTTTTTACCTGCATCATACAGCATTACCGTATCCCACGGCCGCGCCGTCCGCTTTCTAACAAATCCGAGTGTGCGCAATATCGCTTTCCGCTTCAGATTCGGCAGTTTCCATTTTCGCAGGAATGCATTTTCATCATCCGGTTCCACAGCTTTGATAAGATATACCCAAAGCTGGGATTCTGTCAATTCATTTAAAGCAGGGTTTAATGCGGGCATGAGGCGCATTTCCATCTTTTCAAGCCCCGGCAGGTAAGACAAAAGCCTTGTTTCGCATAAGAAAGCAAGCGCCTCATAAGGGCGCACGCCTTCCAATAATTTGATAAACTCCTGTGTAATCCTTTCGACGGCAATATACTTTAGCAGATGGGCATAGACTCGGATCGCCCGCTTCGTTCCGTTTTCGATCTCAAAGCCGAGCTGGCTCATAAAGCGGACGGCCCGCATCATACGGAGCGCATCTTCGCGGAATCTTTCCTCCGGCGAGCCGACCGTTTCGATCCGTTTGTCCCGGATCGCTTCTTTGCCAGAAAACGGGTCAATCAATTTTCCCGTTTTGTCCATCGCGATCGCATTCATGGTGAAATCGCGGCGCTTTAGATCAAGAAGGAGCGAATCCACATATTCAACCGACTCCGGGCGCCGGTAATCTTTATATTCCGACTCGGTCCGGAACGTTGTGACTTCGTACTGGCGCCTCCCGTACAGCACGAGCACCGTTCCGTGTTCAATCCCGACGTCAACCGTTTGCTTAAATAACGCCTTGACTTCTTCCGGTTTTGCCGATGTGGCGATATCTACATCATGCACAGGGCGCCCGAGCAAGCTGTCGCGGATCGACCCACCGACGAAAAAAGCTTCGTATCCTGCATCTTCAAGCGTTTGGATGACGGGGAGTGCTGTTTGAAATGGCGGAAGCATGTCCATCAACCTCATTTACCAATTGTTCATAAATTTCTTCATACTGTCTTAATATTTTTTTGGAATAAAATTTTTCCGTCACCGTTTTCTCCGCCGCCTTTGAAAAAGAGTCGTACAGGGCGGGATCGCGGAATAAACGGAGAGCCTTTTCGGCAACGCCTGCAATATCGCCAAGTTGGCACAGGTAGCCGTTGCGCCCGTCGTCAATCACTTCTGGAATGCCCCCGATATCGGTGCCGATGCATGGCACGCCGCAGGCCATCGCCTCAAGTGCCGCCAGCCCGAAACTTTCCTTTTCCGATAACAGCAGCATAAGGTCGCTGATCGAATAAAGTTCTTCCAGCTGGTCCTGTTTTCCTAAAAACAGCACGTCTTTTTCAATATGTAAATCCCTTACAAGCCGGGATACGACTGTCATTTCCGGCCCGTCGCCAACAAGCAGGAGCTTTGCCGGGATTTGCTCCCTCACTTTTGCAAATGCCCTGACAACATCGGGAACGCGTTTTACGGCCCGGAAGTTGGAAACGTGAATGAGCACTTTTTCCTTTTCCAAAATGCCGTATTCTTTTTTCAAATGAGACGCATTCACCCTGCGGTACACCCGTTCATCAACAAAATTATAAACCGTTGTAATCTTTTTTTGCGGCTGGATTAAATCGTATGTCTGCTGGACGAGTGCATTGGAAACCGCCGTGACTGCGTCGGACTGTTCGATCCCAAAGCGGATGGCGGAAGCAAGGGACGGGTCGTACCCGAGCACGGTGATGTCCGTGCCGTGCAGTGTCGTTACAATTTTCATGCCTATTTTCGCCATCATTTTGCCGAGAATCGCGCAAATCGCATGCGGGATCGCATAATGGACATGCATCACATCGAGTTTTTCCCTTTCCGCAACTTCGGCGATTTTGCTGGCGAGTGCAATATCATAAGGCGGATATTGGAAAACGGCATACGGGTTGACTTCGACCTGGTGGTAATAAATATTATGGTACATTTTATTAAGCCGAAACGGCACGCTTGACGTAATAAAATGGATCTCGTGTCCGTTTTCCGCAAGCAGCTGGCCGAGCTCCGCGGCAATGACGCCGGAGCCACCGACTGTCGGATAGCATGTAATCCCGATTTTCAACTTTTTCATAAATCGAGCACATCCAAATTCACGAGTAATGGCTTTTTGCTTAAAAATCCTTCCGCATATTTTACCCCGAGCTCCTTGCCAAACAACCTTTCACGGGAAACCACTGTTTCAATATAGCCGTCTGTAAGCGGGGTGCTGACGTTGTTTTTCCCATCTGAAAACTGGCTTTCATACGCATGCAGGCTTTCGATTTTCTTATCCATATAATCCGAGACATCTACGATAAAATCCGGCTGATGGGAGCCATTTACCATATAAAAATAGAGATGTTTCGGCTTATGGTAAGGAAGATCCGGATCGGAAACGTATTTCCGGATTCCGGCTGAAAAGAAAGCTTCTTCGACCAGCCTGCCGCAGTTGCCGTGGTCAGGATGGCGATCTTCATGATACGGCGCAAATATCACTTCAGGCTTAAATGCACGAATCACACCTGTAATTTTCCGGATATATTCATCCAGCATAAAAAGGCCGCGATCCGGCAATTGGAGCGTCATCCTTTCTGCAACCCCGAGAGAAGCTGCCGATTTTTTTGCTTCGATTTTCCGGTTTTCGACTGTCCCGTTGGAAGACAGCTCCGCTTCCGTTAAATCGCAGATCGCAACCTTTTTTCCAAGGGATGCCCATTTGGCAATTGAAGCCGCCATGCCGATTTCGACGTCATCAGCATGTGCCCCGAATGCGAGGATATCTACCTTACCTGTCATTGTTTTCCATCTCCCGCAAGCGTCGGCCAAGAAATGCCTTCTCTTTTTAACTGTTCCATCAGAATGGAAGCCGTCCCGATATTCGTCGCCAAAGGAACCTGGTGGACATCACAAAGCCTGATCAAGGCGGAGACATCCGGTTCATGCGGCTGCGCGGTTAATGGGTCACGCAGAAAAATGACGAGATCCATTTCATTTTTTGCGATTTGCGCCCCGATCTGTTGGTCACCACCATAAGGGCCCGACTGGAAACGGTGGACGGAAAGCCCTGTTTCATCCATAATCCTTTTACCGGTTGTCCCTGTCGCGTAAAGCTTGTGTTTAACAAGCACCTCTTTATGGACCCAGGCAAACCGGACCATATCGTCTTTCTTTTTATCATGGGCGATCAGTGCAATGTTCATGTCTCTCCACTCCCCTATCAATCCAAAATATTTTCCAGGCCGTAAACGAATGTATCGAGGTTCATGACGGTTTCTACTGCAACTTTGACACCTGACATAAAAGATTCCCGGTTAAATGAATCGTGGCGGATCGTCAACAGCTGGCCGCCGCCGCCGAACAGCACTTCCTGGTGCGCAACAAGGCCAGGCAGGCGGACACTGTGGATGTGCATCCCTTCAAAATCTGCCCCTCTTGCCCCTTTCAACGTTTCTTTTTCATTCGGATGTCCTTGTGTTTTTTTCGTACGGGCCTCTGAAATCATTTGTGCCGTTTTTACGCTCGTGCCGGACGGGGCGTCCACTTTCTGGTCGTGATGCAGTTCAACAATTTCCACATCGGGGAAATATTTCGCCGCCATTTTCGCAAATTTCATCATGAGCACCGCCCCGACGGCAAAATTCGGAGCAATGATGCAGCCGATCCCTTTTTCCTCGGCAACCGCTTTTAAATCGTCGAGTTCCGCATCCGTAAACCCGGTCGTTCCCACAACAGTGCGGACACCGTACTCAAGGGCGGCTTTTGCATTGTGATACCCTGCTTTCGGCGCCGTTAAATCAATCCATACATCAGCCGGGCAATTTTCAAGGCATTCCTTGGGATCCGTATAAATCCGGACCGGTTCGCCGTCATAATCAGATACATCATTCAACAGTTTCCCGCCGTCTTTATGGTCCAAAACGCCGACCAGTTTAAAATTTTCCGTCCTTTGAACGAGCTTGACCGCCTCGCTCCCCATTTTCCCGCGCGCGCCGGCAACAATAATGCGTATTACATCCACGTCCCAACAACTCCTTTTCAATCTTTTCTCGTCCATCTATCTTTATCCCGGGTATTAAATTTATGCAACACCCGGTCATGCGCTTTTTGTAAATCAATATGTAAAGCATTCGCCATACAAATGATGACAAACTGCAAATCGCCGAGCTCTTCTTCCACCGTTTTCGGCTCTTCATCCGGTTTTTTCGACTTCTCCCCGTAATAATGGTTGATTTCCCTCGCCAGTTCCCCGAGTTCCTCCGTCAGCCTGGCCGTAAGCGCAAGCGGGCTGAAGTACCCTTCCTTAAACTGTGAGATATAATCGTCCACTTCTTTTTGCATTTGCCGCATTGTTTTGTCGTCCGTCATATCCTGACCCCCGCAATGTTTGATACTCTTCCATGTTAGCTAAAATTGGCGGATTTTACAAATGATTCATTTGCGTACAATGCGCCTTATTGCGGTTTTGATTTCTTTTAAGCTATAATGGGGACGCCGGATATGAAAAATTTGCCGGAAAAGGAGGATATGGATATGCTGAAAATCAAAAACATCTTTTTTATTTTGCTCGGGTCTGCCATTTTCGCCTTTGGCATTGTCCATTTCAATATCCAGAACCATCTGGCGGAAGGCGGGTTTACCGGGATCACGCTGCTCTTCTACTATTTATTTCATATCAATCCCTCCTATTCCAACCTGATTTTGAATATTCCCATATTTATTATTGGATGGAAACTTTTAGGAAAAAAATCGTTTTACTACACCATCATTGGCACGCTTGGGTCCTCCCTTTTTTTATGGATTTTCGGAAAAAAGCATTTCAATATCCCGCTGCACGATGATATGTTTCTCGCATCGCTTTTTGCAGGCGTGTTTATCGGCGTCGGGCTAGGTATTATTTTCCGTTACGGGGGAACATCAGGCGGCGTCGATATTATTGCGAGGCTCATATTTAAATATAAAGGCGTGGCGATGGGGAGAACGATGTTTATGTTCGACGCCTGTGTGATCACGCTGTCGCTCATTACGTACTTGCACTACCGGGAGGCGATGTATACGCTTGTTGCCGTTTTTGTCGGCTCACGCGTCGTCGATTTTCTGCAGGAAGGCGCCTATACGGCAAGAGGAGCTTTTATTATTTCGGAAAAGCATAATGAAATTGCCGAAAAGGTGATGAATCAGATGGACCGCGGCGTCACCGTTTTCCGCGGGCACGGGATGTTCACAAAGCAGGATCGCGATGTGTTGTATTGTGTTGTTGGGAAAAACGAAGTCTCCCGCTTAAAAGGCATTATCCACTCCATTGATCCCCATGCCTTTGTATCGATGATGGTCGTCCACGATGTGCTCGGGGAAGGATTTACGCTTGATGAAAACAAACAGCCGATCCAGGATTAACCGGATCATAATCGAGTAGGAGGAGGTGACTAGCCCCCGTCCTCTCACACCACCGTACGTACGGTTCCGTATGCGGCGGTTCAACCAAATAAATGACGCTTGTCACAATACTTTTCATACAGGCTTTCAGCCCTTGGTGATTCCAGTAGGAGTTACCAAGGGTTTTGTGTAATATTGGACTTTTAGAAATTCGCCAATATGCTTTCCTTGAGTTTCTCCTCAATGACCCATTTGTATCCTCTTTCAATAAACCTGTTCTGGCTCCACCCTCTTGAGGTCTCTCATGGAATTCACCACTACTTTCCTCAAGTAAGTCCACTACGGATTGTCTGTGTCATTGCCATACAGAATTTCCAGACGAAAACTTCTCTTTGATTGTTCAGTCCTTCCAAAACGGGAGCGACCCG
>Ga0207747_1000460_pt1 | contig 46379 bp, 51 predicted proteins | sample HigsolmetaGSP11D_FD_184839 | JGI IMG/M metagenome (GOLD analysis project Ga0207747, IMG submission 184839) | High solid enriched microbial communities from the Joint BioEnergy Institute, USA - SP1-1-D (SPAdes) | ecosystem: Engineered > Bioreactor > SSF (Solid state fermentation) > Aerobic >...
GTTAAACTTCATAGTAAGCGTCCTCCTCTTAATTAGGGCAGTGAATGTGTCACATTCCATGACCCAGCATACAGGAGGCGCTTTTTCTTTTCAAACCGCATTTTAATTCATTACAGGAATAGCTCCTCTCATAAGCAATAACCGTCTGAAACGTCTGAAAATGCAAAAAAGCAGGCATCTGCCTGCTCGTGCATATCGGGAATATTACTGCTTCTTGCGATCCATCAGATGGATGACATTGTTGGCGAAGCCCCTGTTGTCGCTGTTGAGTCTCTCATTGCGGAGCATCTGGCCAAGGTCAGAGATCGTCTGTTCCAACAGTTTCCCCTTGTATCTGGAAAACAGTCGCTTGTTCTCCTTCTGCAGTATGGCCAGGATCAACTGTTTCTGCCTCGTGGTAAGCATGCCGACCTTCCTCCTTTAACGAACTTGACTGATAGCCCCGCCACTCCTATAAGATCATTGTGACACATGGCCCGCTATCCTTCAAGAGTCTGATCATTGATTTTGCTGCCTGGCGGCAAGTTCGTGTTCAATCCCGTTCGTAGATCGAGCCGGAACGGCTGGCGAACAGCTCGGCGTATACCTTCTCCGCGTAAGAGTCCGTCATGCCCGCGATGTAATCCGCGACCAGCCGCTCCCATGGCCATACGGCCTGATGCTGCCGGTAGCTTTCGATCCAGTCCGGCGGCAGGATCAGGCTGCCGGATTCGTATTCGCGGAAGCTCTGCCACAGCCTCTCCACGATGATCTCGCTGCGCTTCTGCAGGCGCTGCACGCGGAAATCCTTGATCATCGTCACCCAGGCGAGCTTCTTCAGGATCTCCATCGTGCGGAGCAGGTCCAGATCCTGCTGCCCGTCGCGGACGAAGGTGACGCGCTTCCAGCCGTTCCGCGGATCGTCGATGATGCCGACCTCTCCGGCGAACCGGCTCACCCAACGCGCCTTCATCTCGCGGCGCGAGCGCGACGTGTCCCTGCCGTACTGCTCGTAGATCGCTTCCCACTGCGTCAGGTATTGATCGAGCACGCGCCGGATCATCGCCTCCACATCGATCGTATCCCAGCGGACATTGGCGTTGCCGGTATCGCTCACGATCTCCTGCCGGATGTTGTACACCAGTCTGTCATCCTCGAAGAAGGACCGGTTCATCTGGATCTTGCCGGCGCGAATGCCGTCCTCGATATCATGCGTGGAATAGGCGATATCGTCGCACAGGTCCATCAGCTGGGCCTCCAGCGTGGCAGCCCGTTCAGGCATGCCCCAACGGTCGCGCAGATAGCGGATGTGCTCCCATTCCATCGAGTAGACGCCCTTGTCCCGCCCTGGCTCCTCGAGGCAGAACGGGTATTTGTTGATCGCGAGCAGCACCGCTGCCGTGAGATCAAGGCCTCGCTCACTGCCCGCCCTCTTCTCCAGGAACATGAGGATGCGGTAATTCTGCGCATTGCCTTCGTAACGCATCCCGTGATCCCGCATCAGCAGGCGGTTCAACACCTCCTCGCCCTTGTGGCCAAAGGGCGGATGGCCCAGGTCATGGGCGAGGGCGGCGCATTCCACGACTTCAGGCTCGATGACCAGTCCGGGATGCTCCTTGCTGGCCAGGAACCGATACTGTTTGCCGAGACGTCGGGCAACCTCCCGGGCGATCTGCGAGACTTCAAGAGAATGGGTCAGCCGCGTGCGATAATAGTCCCCGGAGCCGGCCCCGAAGACCTGCGCCTTGCCCTGGAGCCTGCGGAAGGCCGGCGACTGGATCAGCCGGGCATAATCCTTCTCGTATTCGTCCCGATCTTCGCTGGACAGCGTATTCTCTATATCGAACAACCTCATCTTGCGGATGCTCTTCATCGAATCACCTCTTTCTTGCGCAACACCGCTCATCTCTAGCTTGTCGCCACATCCGCCTTGTCGCTGCGATCAGGCATAAAGTCGAAGCTCACCGCATAATATGGTATAGTATATACGAAAAATCCGTTCATGAGAGGGTGATCTCTGAACGGATTTTTTGGATCGGGACATCCCCGATACGCATCTATGCCTCGCCTCGCCTGAAGTGCTTGCCGACAGCAAGCGGCCCTCTGGATCGGTTGCGGTACAGGATGAGCACCAGGATCGTGACGATATACGGCAGCATCTCCACGAACTGAACAGGGATATTGAACACCTGCAATCTGATCTGCAACGCCTGGGCGAAGCCGAACAGGAGGCTGGCGCCAAATACGCCGAACGGATTCCATCCGCCGATGATCAGCGCGGCCAGCGCGATATAGCCGCGCCCCGCCACCATATCCCGGGAGAACATGTTGATGTCGCCGATCGACAGGTACGCGCCGCCGATGCCGGCCAGCATGCCGCAGAGGATGACGCCGATATATTGCATCATGTACACGTTGATGCCCAGCGAGTCAGCCACCTTCGGATTGTCGCCGATGACCCGGATCCGCAGACCAAATACCGTCTTGTACAACACGATCCAGGCGACGATCAGACATACGATGAGCAGGTACAACAGAATCGTCGTATTCCCGAAGATCGGACCGATCACCGGAATATCGACAAGACCCGGGATCCTGATGGTGCCGAGACCATTGACAAGGCCGGAGCGGCCGCGATTGCCCCATATGTTCTCCATCAGCACCGTGGTCAGGCCAAGCGCCAGCAGATTGATCCCCAGACCGCTGATGATGTGTTCGGTTTTGAACTGGATCGTCAGCACCGCATGGATCAGGCCGAACAGACCGCCTGCCAGCATGGCGAACAGCAGGCCGAGGAAGGCGCTGCCCGTCAGATGCGATCCCCATACGCCGCCGAAGGCGCCGACGAGCATCATCCCTTCGAGGCCGATGTTGACGATGCCGCTCCGTTCGCAGAAGATCGCGCCCAGGGCGGCGAAGGCGATGGGAATCGAGATGCGAAGCGTGCTGCTGAGCAGCGATACAATCATATCAAGACTGAGATCCAACGCTGTCCCCCCGCTTTCTCATCAGTTTGACTTTCCTGATCACCCATGGGATGGCCACGAAGATGATGACCAGGGCCTGGATCATCACGACAACGTCCGTCGGAACGTCGGTCTGTCGGTCGAGGTTCATGGAGCCGCTGCGCAATGAGCCGAACAGCAGGGCGGAGATGATGACCCCGAGCGGATGGTTGCCCGCCAGCACCGCAACGGCGATCCCGTCATACCCGTAACCCGGAGAGAATCCGGCAACGAAATACTTATGGACGCCCAGCACCTCAACCGCTCCCGCCAGCGCGGCGATGAAGCCGCTGAGGAACATCGCGAGCACCACCCGCTTGCCGATGGAGATGCCGCCCGTGCGAGCCGCATCCTCATTCAGGCCGATGGCGCGAATCTCGTAGCCGTAGACCGTCCGGTTAAACATCCAGTACATGATGATGCACGACAGGATCGCGATGAAGATCCCGGTCGTCACCTGGTTCGGAGGCATCAGCTTCGTCAGCTGCATCCCGGCCGGGATCGCATCCGTGCGGGGAACGCTCCCCTCCGCCTTGAACGGATAGTTGACGAGGTAATTGGTAAGCGAGATGGCGATATAATTCAGCATGATCGTCACGATCACTTCATGCGCCCTGAATTTCACCTTCATATACCCTGCGATTCCGGCCCACAGAGCGCCAACGACGCCGGCTGCCAGCAGCGCGAGCGCAGCCTGCAGAAGTCCCGGCAACCCGGTGGCGTAGACGCCCACAAGCGCCGCGGCCATCGCTCCCATATACAGCTGCCCTTCGGCGCCAATATTGAACAGTCCGCCGCGGAATGCAACGGCCACCGCCAGACCGGTGAAGATGAGCGGTGTCGATTTGGCAAGCGTGTTGGCGATGGCGTTCTTGCTGCCAAATGCGCCAACGAGAAGCGCACTGTAAGCCTCGAGCGGGTCATAACCGGCGAGAGCCAGGATCAGAGCGCCGCAGGCGAATGCGCCCAGCAGGGAGAGCAGCAGAGTCACCAGTCTATTCATCGGCATTCGCCTCCTTTCCGGTCTCCGCGATCGGTTTGCCTCTGGTCATATAGGAGCCGAGCTCAAATTCGTCAAACGCATCCCTCGAACCATACGCGACGATGCGTCCTTCATAGATGACGGCGATCTTGTCGCTCAGCTTGCGAATCTCATCCAGTTCCGCGGAGATCAGGAGAATCGCCTTGCCCTGATCCCGCATCTCAATGAGCTGCTGATGGATGTATTCGATCGCGCCGATGTCGACGCCGCGCGTCGGTTGGGCGGCGATGATCACCACCGGATCCTGCGACAACACGCGTCCGATGACCACCTTCTGCTGATTGCCTCCTGACAGGGCCTTGACTTTCGTATCAATGCTTTCAGACTTGATCATGAATCTTTCCCGGAGTTGGTCCGCAAAACGTTTAATGTGGTTAATCTTTAACAACTTGAATAGTTGGAAGGATGAACGATGATGATAACCGAGTATCAGGTTGTCGCGAATCGAAAAATCGCCGACAAGGCCAAGCTTGTTGCGATCTTCCGGGATGTGTCCGATGCCCGATTCGATCATCTGGCTCGGCGATTGCCTGGTAATATCGCGTCCGGCGAGCAGCACCTGTCCCTCATCCAGCGGTGTCAGCCCGGTGATCGCCTCGATCAGCTCCGTCTGACCGTTGCCCTCGACCCCCGCCAGTCCGAGGATCTCGCCGCCGTGAACCTCCAGGTTGATCCCGTTCAACACCGGAACATGATGCTTGCGCAGGACGCCGCCTCGGACCTCCAGCAGCTTGGTGCGATTCGGATAGGCGGACAGCGGCGCCTGATCGAATGAGATCTTGCGACCGACCATCATCTCCGCCAGTTGGGCCGGACTCGTCTCCGAGATGTTCACCGTTCCGATGTTTCGGCCAGCGCGCAGCACCGTCGCCCGATCCGCCAGATCCATCGTCTCGTTCAGCTTGTGCGTGATGATGATGATCGTCTTGCCCGCCTGCTTCAATTCGCGCAGCACGCGGAACAGATCGACGACCTCAAGCGGCGTCAGGACAGCGGTAGGCTCGTCCAGGATGAGAATATCCGCCTGCCTGTAGAGTGCCTTGAGGATCTCGACCCTTTGCTTCGTGCCGACCGGCAGATCTCCCACCTTCTGCCGCGGATCGACCTTCAGTCCGTAGGTCGCCGACAGCTGCTCCACCGCCTGAACCGCCCCGGCCATATCGAAGAACATGCCTTTGCGCTTCTCGTAGCCGAGGACCACATTCTCCGCCACCGTCAGCGAATCGATCAGCATGAAATGCTGATGAACCATGGCGATGCCCAGCTTGATCGCAACCGATGGATTGTCGATCTTCTGCTTCACGCCGTTGATCCGTATCTCCCCTTCATCGGGCTGCTGCATGCCGTACAGGATCTTCATGAGCGTCGTCTTGCCTGCCCCGTTCTCGCCGAGCAAGCTGTGAATTTCTCCGGACCTTACGGTGAAGGTGACTGAATCATTCGCTGTCGTGTTGGCGAAACGCTTCGTAATTCCGTGTAATTCTACAGCGTACATACCGACTATCCTCCATTTTCGCCGCCAGGTTAATATGTCTCATTATATAAAAATAAGGGTATGGATGCCATACCCTTATCTGTTCACAAGCACAGGCTGTTACTTGGAAGCCAGGAAAGCGTCAACTTCATCCAGCGTGGCAGGTACGGTGATCTCGCCGCTGATGACCTTCGCCTTCAGATCTTCGACAACGTTGATGATATCTTGCGGGATCTCGATCTGTCCGCCGTCGATGCTGTAATCGACACCTTCATCGGCGAGGCCAAGAGCCTGAAGACCAGGCTTCCAGGTGCCATTGATCACATCCTGAATATTGTTGTAGATCGTGTTGTCAAGACGCTTCAGCGTACCGACGATCATGTTGTCCGGTTCTTGTGCAGGGGTCATATCGCCGCCGATCGACCACTTGCCCTTCTCCTTGGCTGCCATGAAGACGCCGTTGCCGGAACCGCCAGCTGCCGCATAGACAACATCCGCGCCGCTCTCGTACATCGACAGGGCCATTTCCTTGCCGAGGTTCGGGTTCGCCCATTCGTTGGTGTACTTGTAGATGACTTCGACGGACGGATCCACATACTTCGCACCAGCGATGTAGCCGGACAGGAACTCGTTGATCAGCGGGATGTCCATGCCGCCGAGGAAGCCGAGCTTCTTCGTTTCCGACTTCAGAGCGGCCAGTGCACCGGCCAGGAACGAGGATTCATTGGACTTGAAGATGGCGGATGCGACATTGTCCACATCTCCTTCGAATGCCTGGTCGATCAGCAGGAACTTCTGATCCGGGAATTCGGCCGACACCGTCGTGATCGCATCCAATTGGTCGAAGCTGATGCCGACGATCAGGTCATACTCGCCGGTGCTTGCAAAGTCGCGATGGAAGGTTTCGAACTCGGAGATGGCTTGCGGCTCCACGTAGTCGTATACGATGCCGAGCTCATTCTTCGCGCGTTCGATGCCGGCGTATGCCGTGTCATTGAAGCTGCGATCGCCCAGGCCGCCTGTTGCGAATACGATCGCCACCTTGGCCGGAGGCTCGCTCGAACCAGATCCCGCTTGTCCGCTGTTCGTCTGCTCACTGCCGCCAGATCCGCTGTTGGACCCGCTGTTTGACTCGTTCTGGTTGTTGTTGCCGCCGCATGCCGCGAGGAACATCGCCAGAACCATGATCATGGAAACGATCATCCATACTGTCTTTTTCTTCACTTCTCTCTTCCTCCCTAATCCTTTCTTGTCAATGCTCATCTATCAACCAGCGTCCGGGACGCGGATTGCCCCACCGTACTGCGCATCGTCATCTGGAGACCGCAGGTCCGTGAAGAATCGCATGCTGCGCTGACCGAATCAGCGAGCAGCCTGCAAGGCAGCGTCGAGCAGCATCTCGTAAGCCTCATCGTTCTCTTCGAGATATTGATCCAGGGCATCGATCTCCTCCTCCGGACCGGATTCATCCAGGAAATGGAGCGAATAGCCCCAGTCTCGGCCGTCCTTGCTGTGGAACACGATCTCGTAAGGCTCCTTGTGATCCTTCACCTGAAATTCGACCTTGCCCAACCAGCCGTCCTCATCGGTCCGACTCATCACGACATTTCTAATCATAATCTCCATGGTCGCCCTCCATCAAGTATGAATCTTCCCTAGTATGCGCAAGTAAGCGCTTATTCACACGATATTTCACATTTTTGACACAACATCGCGGCGTTTTCCGTACATTCCACCCGGGACTACACCTGAATGTTCAGCAGATAAATCACCGCCGTCACCGTTATGATGCTGAATAGCGTCGAGACGAACACGGCCTGCGAAGCAAATTCCTGTTCGTTGTCAAACTCCACCGCCAGCAGGACGCTGCTGAGCGAAGTCGGCACCGCCGAGGAGACGATCAGCGCAGCCCCCATAAGTGAAGGCAGATCGAGCAGCCAGACGATCAGCCAGGCGAGCAGCGGCCCCGCGATCAGGCGCAGTGTGGTCGACAGGCTGACATCGATGGCCAGCGACTTGCTCAGCTTCCAGGACATGCTTCCCAACTGCGCCCCCAACGTGAGCAGCGCCATGCCGATAAACGCATCCGACAGGTATCCGAGCGGCGTCTCGATGAATGACGGAAGCGGAATCTGCAGGATGCGCATCAGGAAAGCGATCGGGATCGCATAGATGACCGGCATGGAGATGATCGTTTTCCATATGTCACGCAGGTTCGCCCGATGCGCGTTGACACTGTATATGCCGTATGTATTGGGAATCAGGGATTGCATCATCATAATGATAACCTGAATCGACAAGGTATAGGCATTGCCCGCGAACGCCAGCTGGTTGAGCGGGATGCCGTAATTGGCGCTGTTGTAGAACAGGACGCTGTTGCGCATGGAGGCTTTCATCCCGCCCTTGTACCCTCTGAGCCGGATGACGATCTCCACCAGGATATATTGCGCGATCATGAAGAGGAAGAAGAACAGCAGAACCTGTCCGATCACGGACACCTCAATCTCAGTCGTGTACAGCAGCTTGAAGATGATGGCCGGTGAGAACACGTAGAAATTCAGCTTGGTTAACGTCTTGATGTTCAGCGAGAACACCTTCTGCATGAGGATGCCGAGGGATGCCATGATGGTGAGTGGTAGTACATTGTTGACCAGAATATGCAGAAAGATCGTCATGCTGTACGCTCCGTTCTGTATACGTATGTCATAATCTGTCACTCATCTACTAACTATAATCCTATTGTTCCATTCTTTCAATCATGATGTCAGATTTGCAGTGATCAAAGTTCTTGAATCGGCAAGCCAAAAATCGTAATGCCCCTCCCCCGCTCGCCTCTCAGGCTTGTCTTCGCCCCCATGGCCGGATGCCGCGGGATGAGGATGTCACTTGTTTCAATCCTGAGGTGAGATTTGGTATGATCGTAATGATAACCATCGTAAGCATCACATTACACAATGAAGTCCGTTCGGACAGAAAGGACCGTGACCCATGGGCGTCAGATTTAATCGGGAATACAGGGACATCAGTGAGGAATTGACTCGAGCGATCGAGACCATCGAGGATTGTTACGAGTTTCTGGAAATGGAACGTGAAGACTGGCTGGACATGGACCGCGAGGAAAGACACGAATGCGTGCGCACGCTGTCCGATGATATCTTCTATGCCCTTGGGACGGAGAAGATCGTCAGCGTCGGTTCCGGCACCGTGGAATATGACGCGTCCAGGCACCGGATCATGGTGACCGCCTCCCCGCAGATCACCCATATCATCATGCTGATCTGAGGCTGCCACACCTCAAGCTACAGCTTGAACCTTTCGATCTGGTCCCAGAGCTGCTCCTTCATCAGGATCTCCTTCTGCCTGGGACCGATCAGCTCAAAATGCGGATACTCGTCCCGCATATGAATGTAGGCCGGATTCAACTGATGGCTCAGGCACCACGCCCTCAGCTTCCGGATGTCCCGGCAGCCCACCTTGGTGACGGTCCTGATGCCGGGAAACCGCTCATCCACCCAATAATGCGTCAGGAACGCGATCTCGCCGCGGCTGACCTCGCTCTTCCAGGCGGCGAGCTGCTGTCTGTTCACTCCGAATGCCATTCTCCCGCTCTCCCTTACCGTTCATTGTTGCCGTTCATCTCACGCTTCCGGGATGATCCCTGAGCCAGGCGAGGATGTCGTCGATCGTCCGGACCGGCACGATATTCAGCTCCTCCGCTCCCCGGCGAGCTTCCTCCTCCTGCCCGCTCGGCACGAAGAACACATCCGCTCCGCTCCTCGCGACCGTGAATGCCTTCTGCCTGATCCCGCCGATCGGGCCGATGGAGCCGTCCGCGCGTATCGTCCCCGTTCCGGCCACCCGGTTGCCATACGTCACTCCGCCAGGCGTCAGCTGGTCGATGATCGTCAGCGTCAGCATCGCGCCATGCGAAGGTCCCCCTTCATGCAGCATATATTCGGTAAACATCACCTCACGCGGCACGTCAAACTCCACATAGTCCGAGATCTGGATGCCAACAACCGCCCGTGAGGGATCGCTCCCGGACGGAACGGTGTCAAGCTGAAGCCGCATCTTCCTGCCCTCCCGTTGCACCTCCAACGTGACTGCATCCCCGGGACTGACAGCCAGCATGAGCTGTTGCAGGTCCTCGAGCCGGCTCACCGGCTGTCCGTTCATCTGGACGATGATGTCACCCGGCATCAGAACTCCTTGCGCAGGGCTGTCCTTCAGGACAGCATTGACGAATACGCCCAGGTGGATCGCCCCCTGACCGATGCCCGCCCGCTCGAGCCCGATCGCCGCCGCCACGCTGTTGGCATCCTGTTTCATGACCCGCACGACCTGGTTGTATTCGCCCAGCGACATGCCCAGGTCCTCTGTCCTGGAGAACTCATAGTTCGGGAACAGTCGGGCATACAGCCAGTCCACGGGAAAGGCCGGCCGCTCGAAGATCAGCACGCCGGAGATCTGCCCGTGCGGCTCCCCTTCAGCCACATGGGCGTAGCGATTCATGTTCATCGTCATCCCGGGATAGGTTACAAGGTAGGGCGTCGGACACAGCAGGAAGACCAGGCTGATGATCGAACCGGCCGCCCAGAGAACGCCGCGTGCCGGGAAGGAACGCCTACGGCGATATTCCTCAAGGACCAGATCGGCCAGCACGGAGATCCAGGCCACGCCGAGACCGATGCCCAGCACCCAGTATTGCCTGGGTGCCGCGAGGATCGTGATGCCGGTTGTGAGCGATGAAGCGATGACGATGCCCCGCAGGGTGGCAGCGCCGGGTCTTGGACGGGTACGCCAGGAGCCCAGTGCCGAGGCCGCCCACAGGAATGGGATGAGCGATGTCAGGGAGATGAGGACATGGACATAGTCGATCAGGAAGACATCCCCGGGCAAGCGAAGCGGGTCGATCACCCACAGCAGCTCGCCGATGATGATGACGACGGGCAGGAGAACCAGTCCGGTCTTGTAGCCGATGATCAAGCGATTTCCCTTCACGTGTGCGGGTCCCTCCAAGCGCATGCTGCGTCATATGCCTATCCTGATGATACTTGTTTGTCTCTCATTCGTCCATATGGCGGAGCGGTCTTCCGTCCCCGGCCAGCCGATGGGGAATAACGAGCCTGCATGTCTGGCTATATTATTAGAATCAGCACCATACATCGGAAGATTTATTCATCCCAGGCATATTGCCCCATTTAATGTCAGATAGATTGACATCAAATCGATTTTTTTCGCGGGCAACATGTCGAATCTTCGAAAAAATTCTAGTCGAAAACAACGCCATCTGCTATGATTTATACGATTTGAAATTGAATTTTACATATGAGGAGGAAGTCCCTTGAATCGTGAAATTCAAGTCCATGAACGTCCGCCCTTTGTGCAGACTTTGCCGCTGAGTCTGCAGCACCTGTTCGCGATGTTCGGCTCCACCGTCCTTGTGCCGATCATCTTCAAGGTGGATCCGGCGACGATCCTGCTGATGAACGGCATCGGCACCCTGCTGTACCTGTGGTTGTGCAAATGGCAGATTCCTGCCTATCTCGGCTCCAGCTTCGCTTTCATCTCGCCAGTGCTGTCCGTCCTCGGAGATAACCCCACGGCCAACTATCCGAAGGTGCTTGGCGCCTTCATCGTGGTCGGCGTGATCTTCGTCCTGTTCGCGCTGCTCATCAAGGCAGTCGGCACCGGATGGATCGACGTCGTCTTCCCGCCCGCGGCGATGGGAGCGATCGTCGCCATCATCGGCCTCGAGCTGGTGCCTACGGCCGCCAACATGGCGGGCTGGATCCGACCGTCCGACCTGGACCCTGCGGTCAGCTGGTCGCCAGATCCGAAACAGGTGACCGTATCCATCTTCACCCTCGCGGTCATCATCCTGGGCAATGTGCTGTTCAGAGGGTTTATGAAGATCATCCCGATCCTGATCGGTTTCGTATCCGGCTATATCCTCGCCTGGGCGATGGGACTGGTCGATTTCTCCAATGTGGAGTCCGCCAGCTTCGTCTCCCTGCCGACCTTCACCTTCCCGCAGTTTGACTTTGACGTCATCCTTGGGTTCACGCTGGCGGCGCTGGTCGTCATCGCCGAGCATATCGGCCATCTGTTCGTGACCGAGGGCATCGTGAAGAAGCCGCTCTCCAAGGAGCCTGGCCTGCATCGTTCGCTGCTGGGCAACGGCCTGTCGACGATCCTGTCGGGCTTCGTCGGATCGACGCCGAACACAACCTACGGCGAGAACATCGGCGTCATGACGCTGACGCGCGTCTATTCGACCTGGGTCCTCGCCATCGCCGCCGTGTTCGCGATCATCCTGTCCTTCTTCGGCAAGCTGTCGGCGATCATCTCCGCCGTGCCGAATGCGGTGCTGGGCGGCGTCTCCGTCATGCTGTTCGGCGTCATCGCCGTGGCGGGCATCCGCATGCTCGTGGAGTCGAAGGTGGACTACAGCAAGCCGAAGAACCTGATCCTCACCTCGATCGTCCTCGTCATCGGCCTGAGCGGCACGAAGCTGACCATCGGCTCGACGGAACTGAAGGGCATGGTCCTGGCCACGATCGTCGCCATCTTGCTCAGCCTGCTGTTCAAGCTGTTCGAAGTGCTCAGATGGAACAACGACCAGGATGAGCAGGAGCAGGCTCACTCATAATTATGCACATGCGCACACTGGAAACAGGCGGTTCAGGGCTCTGCCCCGAACCGCCTGTTATCAGTTATGGGTCAGCGAGTGCAGCTGCTGCGCGCATTGGCGGATGCGCCTCACATAGTCCTTGATCAGTTCCTGCACCTCTTCCTGACGCTCATCGATGTGCTGGCTGCCCCGCTGGACGTCGTGCAGCTCCACCTTTATCTCCCGATCATCCACGTATTCGGCGCGGAAATCGAGACTGTACATCTCGTGACCGGCAACGTCGATATGGATGACGAGCGACTTCCGATTCGCATCCGCTTCGTCCAGATGAACCTCACAGCCATCTCCCGGCTGCAGCAGTCCGGGCAGGGTCTCCCGCCAGGTGCCCAGCAAACGCTCACCCGTTATGGCTGGCAAATCTACCGTCATGCATACCCTCCTCGTCGTTTCAATGCCGTCGTGACAGGGCTTCCATCAGACCCGATCAGGCATGCTGCAGGGATGTTTTCAGATACGATCTCAGCATCCAGACCGTCTTCTCAAAGGAAGAGGCCAGCCCGGTATACAGATCGGCGGTCGACGGGTCATGGTTGGATTCCGAGATCTGGATCCCCTGCTTCAGTTCCTGCGCCAGCTGGTGATAATCACGCTCCAGCTGTTTCACCATCTGCTCGGCTGTTTCTCCCTTATTGGCTTCACTGATCGTGGCAAGATCGATGAACTCCTCCATCGTGCCTGCCGGCACACCGCCGATCGTCAGGATCCTCTCGGCGATCTCATCGATCACAGGCGGGAGTTGCTCATACAGCTCCTGAAACTTCGCATGCAACTCGAAGAAATGTTCTCCGCTGACATTCCAATGATAATTTTGCACCTTCACATACAGCACATTGCAATTGGCAAGCTGCTGGTTCAGATGAGCGATTACCTGGTTCATAATGCTTGTCTCCCTTTTGCCATATAGGTTGCTCGGAACCTATTATGCCTGGGCGCAAGGAAGATTATTCATTGAAACAGGCGCAGGAGCAGGATGCCGGCGAAGGCGAAGATGATGCCGGTGAGCTCGAGTCTGCTGAACCTGGCTCTGCTCGTGATTCGCGTATAGAACAGGATCATCAGCACGTTCAGCGCCACGACGGCCGAGACGAGCCCGGTTACGCCCAGCCGGAATGCCGGCAGGATGAAGATCATCCCGGAGACGTTCGTCAGACCGACGACCAGCCCCCAGACAAACACCTTCTTCAAGGGCCAGGACGCTGCGGCTTGCGCCTTGCGATCCGCGAACGGCTGCACGCCGTCGCTTGCGGCTGCCGCCAGAGCTGGCGCGCGTGTGGGCGCTTTCAATCGGCGGTTCACCAGCAGCCAATTGCCGAGGAAGAGCAGCGATCCGGTCACGAACATGAAGAACAGGGTCGGCAGCACATCGGCCTCAAGCAGCATCGCCTGCTTGCCCATCGTATCATTCAGGCCGAAGAACAGCATCGCCAGCAGGCCCCATTTGAGCCCTTGCAGATTGCTGATCGACATGTCTCCCGAGTATTGGATGCACAGCACTCCGGCGACGATGATCACCATGGCGATCAGCTGCCAGACGGTCAGCGTCTCTCCCCACAGCAGATAAGCCAGCAATGCCACCACGATCGACGGCAATCCGGTGAAGATGGCGACGATCGAGGCTTTGCCCACGGCGAATCCTCGGTACATGCTGGCATTGGCGGAGAAAGAGAACACGCCCATCAGGAGACCGATCAGCACCGACCAGGACCATTCATGCCCTGCTGCGTATGCGCCGATCAAACTGACGACAGCGCCGGACAGAAATACCGCGAACAGCATGAAATTGCGGTCGATCGGCCGCTGCGACGTCCAATGGTACAGAATCCCCCTGAGTCCGAAGCATAGTGCTGCAAGCAATGCATAAACGAGCCACATCCTGAGCTACCACTCCTGTCAAGTTGATATCACACGGCTTGCGGCGCCGGGTCCTGTCGAGGACCCGGCGCTGCAATGAGAAAAAAGCTGCCCGAGTTCTCCTCGAACAGCCCTTATAGGATTGTCACTGATGGAACCGATCGATGGATCGCTTATTGCTTGTCCGCGTATTCGATCTTCGCCTTTTCTCTTACTTCGGTCATCCATGTCTGCATGAGTTCATACAGCTTCTGGTCCTCGAGGGCAGCGATGATCTTGTCGCGCGATTCCTCCAGGGTAGCCACCGATTCGGCCTTGTGGTCGGTTTTTTTGATGATGTGATAGCCGTACTCGGTCTTCACCGGCTGCTTGGTCACCTGTCCAACCTCCATCGAGAAAGCAGCATCCTCGAATTCCTGGACCATGCGGCCGCGGGCGAAGTAATCCGTATCCCCGCCTTTGGCAGCCGTTCCCGTATCGGTGGAGCGCTCCTCGGCGAGCTTGGCGAAGTCCGCGCCCTTGTTCAGTTCAGACACGATCTCCAGCGCCTCTTCCTCCGTTTCGACCAGGATATGGGATACGCGAACCTGCTCCGGCGTTGTGAACTGGTCTACATTCTCGTCGTAGTACGTCTGGATGTCCTCATCGGTGATGTTGATCTGCGGCGAGAGGATCTTGCGGATGGCTGCCTGCTGCGAGCCGATCTTGCGCACGTCCTCCTCCGTATATCCATAATAATAGACGAACATCTGGATCATATCGTCAACGGTCATGTCGCTGGCTGCTGCCTGTCTCTCCAGCTCCGCGTCGATGTCCGCATCCGTGATGGTGATGTTGCTCTTCTTCGCTTCCTGGTTGATCAGCTCCTCCGTGATCAGGCTATCGAGCAGGGAGCTGCCTCCTTGACGGTACATTTCCTCGTAGAGCTGGTTCTTCGTAATCTTCGTGCCATTGACCGTCGCCACAACATCCGACATCCCGCCTGATCCCTTGCCGAAGGGGTTGACGATCAGCGAGATGATCAGAAGGATCAGCAGGATTCCGGAAACCCCCATCCATATATATGAGGATTTGTTTGAATTTGCGGTGAGTTCATTCATTTAATCCGTTTTCCTTTCTTTTCTTTCATTTTGGTCTTGTCCGACTTCATCAACTATAACAGAACTTTATTAAATGTACATTAAAAAATCAATACGGAAGTGAATTTTCTGTCCTGTCGTTATGGTCATGCATCCACTTCATGCCGCGAATGACGCGAATGGATGGTGGCGCCTGATTGGTTATGCTAAAATGAGGATTGTATTCATCATTCCACCGGAGGTTATCGGATGCAACAGGAACAGATCATCATCATCGGCGCAGGTCCCTGCGGCATAGCCGCAGCCATCGAGCTGAAGAAGCTCGGACTGTCGCCGCTTGTCATCGAGAAAGCAAGCATCGTACACTCCATATATCAATACCCGACTTATATGCAGTTTTTCAGCACGGCGGAGAAGCTGGAGATCGGCGGCGTGCCGTTTACGACGCCCAATGACAAGCCGACGCGCATCGAGGCGCTCACCTATTACCGCAAGGTCGCGCAGCATCATGAGCTGCGCATCCATCAATATGAGGAGGTGACCTCTGTCACGCCCGATGCCGGACAGTTCATCGTCAGGACCAAGCCGATGAACGGCGAACCGCGGGTGTATCGCGCGGAGCGGGTTGTCGTGGCGACCGGATATTTTGACAATCCCAACATGCTGGGCATACCTGGCGAGGACCTGCCCAAGGTCAGCCACTTCTTCCGCGAAGCCCATCCGTATACCGGCACGAGAACGGCGATCATCGGCGGCAACAACTCGGCGATCGACGCGGCGCTGGAGCTGATGCGCACGGGCGCCGAGGTGACCGTCATCTATCGCGGAGAAACCTACTCCGGCAACATCAAGCCATGGGTCCTCCCCACGTTCAGGAGCATGGTCGAACAGGGCCGGATCCGGATGATGTTTCGCTCGCAGGTGACGCGCATCAACCCGGATTCCATCGTCGTGACGACGCCGGACGGCGAAGTGGTGTTGCCGAACGACTTTGTGCTGGCGCTGACCGGCTTCCGCCCGGACCGCAAGTTCCTGGAACACACCGGCGTGGAGATGGATGACGAATCCGATCGGCCGGTGTACGATCCGGAGACGATGGAGACCAATGTCAAGGGACTGTATGTGGCCGGAGTCGTCGCGTCGGGCAGGAACGCTAATGAGATCTTCATCGAGAGCGGACGCTTCCATGGTCATCTGATCGCCGAGCACATCCGCTCCACGATGCCGAACTGAGGTGACCCATGAGCAAATCGCATGCCAAGCCCGGTACATCCCGGCATCACCGTCAGGACAGGCAACACGGCGCCAGGGCGGGAGATGGACGAACGAAAGCCAGGGACGGGAAGGAAAGGGCCGCCCATGGCTCCAGGAACAGACAGGCGCCGGGGAAACAGGCGGCCGCCGAACGGCGCCTGGGCCCCGCCGACCATCGCCGGATGGCGATCAAGCCGGCTACCCGGGAGCTCCCCGTGCAGTCCACGCCGCTCCCGAAGCAGGCCCAGCCCCTCCCTCCGCTTCAGGTGAACGGGAGGAGAACGGCCGAATGGTACGTCATCAAGCTGCCGGATGCTGTCAAGGACGCGCCCGTCGGACAGATTCTGCGCAGGCTGCCGGTTCCGCCCAAGATCGCGGACAAGCTCCTGGCTGAACGAGGGGTCATGAAGCAACGGGACAAGCTCAGCCTTCGTCTGTTCCCCGAAGAGTCGCCCGAATTCGTGGCACAGTGGAGCGATCTGAATATTTTGTATGAAGACGAGTTCACGCTGGTCGTGAACAAGCCTGCCGGGCTTGAGATCTATCCCAGTTCCAGGGGGCAGACCGGCACTCTCGCCAATCATGTCGCCGCCTACTACGAAAGCACCGGCCAGGCTTGCCGCGTCAGGCATATCCACCGGCTGGACAAGGAGACCACCGGTCCCGTCATCTACGCCAAGAACGAGCTTGCGCACTACATCTACGACCGGGACATGCGCGAGAAGAAGATCGAGCGCATCTATCTTGCCGTGGTGGAAGGCATCCTGGACAAGCGTAAGGGAACGATCGATCAGCCGATCGGCAAGGATCGCCACCATTCGACGCGGCGCCGCGTCAGTCCGACCGGCGAACGCGCCGTCACCCATTATGAGGTCGTGGAGACCTTCCGGGATCACACACTCGTGCGGCTCAGGCTCGAAACCGGGCGCACGCATCAGATTCGCGTTCATATGTCCGCGATCGGACACCCGCTGGCCGGGGACGGCATGTATGGCGGCATGCGAACCTGGATCAGCCGACAAGCGCTGCACGGTGAGCAGCTGTTGTTCAACCACGCCTGGACCGGCAAACGGATCGCCGTCAACGCTCCGCTGCCCGACGATATGCGCGAGCTGCTGGAGCAGCTGCGGCAACATGCGGCAAGATAGCAGGCCCGCGGGTGAATCCCGCGATGGACCGGGCGTTCATCCCAATATCATTTTATAGATGGAGGCACTTTGACAGATGCATAAACGCTTTGCCCTGGAGGCGGTCATGATCGCCATATACGGACAATTGCTTATGCCGGACCGACCGGTCGAATACTATATCCCGTACTCAACGGTCCTAGAGCTGTATGATTTCAGGACGGATGAACAGCCGTTGATGCCGGACCCGCATGAGGATGAGCATGTGAGGACGAAAATCGATGAGATGATCCGTTTCTTCGAGGAGCCGCTCAATCGCAAGAAGATCGAGCGGGCTCTCACCGCCCCCTGGCGCAAGGCTTCCTTGCTCGTGAACGACCTGGTGACGTTCCAGGTCGTCTATGCGTTCGACAATGCGCAATATGGCGAGCATCTGGACCCGATCGAGACGGAGCTGGTCCTGACCGGCATGATGGAGAAGATCCCGATCCTCACCGACCAGCTTGATTTCATCGACAAGGTGATCGAAGCGGAGATTCCGGTTCAGGTGTTTGATATCGAGGACTATGAATATGCGCTGGAGCTCCCGGATGCCGAAACGATCGATGATCTGTAAGGAAGTCAGCCAGTGAGGCCCTCTTTCTCGATGATGTGGTTCAGGAGTCCGCGGCAGCCGTCCTGGACCATCGCGAACACTTCCTCGAAGTTGCCCGTGTAGTACGGGTCCGGCACATCGCCGGAAGCGGACTTTGAAGCGAAATCAAGGAGCTTGCCGATGTGCGGGGCGCGGGAAGATCCGCCGGCGCGTGCCGCCTGCTCGGCGATGCGGCGCAGATCCCTGAGATTCTGCTCGTCCATCGCGATGATGTAATGGCTGTCGGCAAAATCGCTTCCCGCCACCTGTCTGGCGCGAATGTTCTCATAACTGATGTTGTTGCTGTCAAGGATACGACGGGTGCCGCGATGAGGCGGTTCCCCGACGTGCCAGTCGCCGGTGCCGGCCGAATCCACCACGATCCGGTCGCTCAGTCCGGCCTCCTGGACGTAATGGCGGAACACCGCCTCGGCCATCGGGGAGCGGCAGATATTGCCCAAACATACGAACAAGACACGAATCATGCGATTATCTCCTTTTATTGCCTGATTGGTTGACAGACAGCAGGAGGCGTCTGGATAGACTCGCCATCCTGCTGACGCATTTCATTTTACCATAACGCGAACGCCGGAGGTTGATCAACATGGAACGTCAGATCTTGCTGTTCGATCTGGACGATACGCTGATCCATTGCAACAAATATTTCCTGGAAGCGATCGATGCGTTCGCCGATATGCTGCTGGATTGGTTTCAGGGAGCCGATGTTTCGGCTGAAGCGATCAAGGACAAGCAGCACGAGCTGGACCTGTCCTACGTGGAGAAGGAAGGCTTCGTCCCCACCCACTTCCCGCAATCGCTCGTCATGACCTACCGCTGGCTTGCCGATCGGCTTAACAGGCCCGTGCGGGACGAGCATATCGAGCGGCTGACGCAACTGGGCATGAGCGTCTATGAGAAGGAGATCGAGAGCTATCCTCACATGAACGAGACGCTGCTGGAGCTGCAGGACCAGGGCCATCTGCTCTGCCTGTATACGGGCGGCGATGCGCTCATCCAGCAGAAGAAGATCGAGCGGATCGGGCTCAGGAGATTCTTCCGGGACCGCATCTTTATCGAGCGGCACAAAAATGTGGAGGCGCTGGCGAACATACTGAAGCGGGAACGCTTCCCCCGGTCGAGCACCTGGATGATCGGCAACTCGATCCGGACGGATATCGTTCCCGCGCTCAAGAACGGCATTCACGCCATCCATATCCCCGCTGAGAGGGAATGGTCCTTCAACATCGTGCCGGTCGACGTGCAGCCGAGCGGCGCCTATCTGGCGGTCAAGCAGCTGCGGAACATCCCGGAGGCGATCCGGCAATATTGGGATTGCTGTCTAAGGCACTTCCGCTCACCCGGCGCTCCGTGATGCCGCCTCAACCGCTCCTCCACCCGACGCTCCATGATGCTGGTCTCCTCCCGTATTCACCCGGTGACCCGCGTTGCTTCCTCAGTCATGTCCGCCCATCTGATACTCCGTGATCAGGCGGAAATGCGGCTGCAGCGTCTCCGCCACGTTCGTGTAAATGGCGAACAGCCTGGCGTATCTGGCATGGTTGTCCATGTTCGGCTCATACTCGCGCACCGCGGGCGCCCATTGCTTCGCCCCATCCCAGCGCGAGATGTGTCCGGCGCTGCGCAGCGCCACCAGCGCCGCCCCGAGGCAGGACGCTTCCACGCTCTTCGGCACCACGACCTTGCGCCCGAAGATATCGGCCAGGATCTGCAGCCACAGCCCGGACTTCGCCAGACCGCCAGAGGCGTGGATCGGCGAATCGGCATGCTCTTCCCTCAGCACATTCTTGACCGCGTACAGGGCGAACACGATGCCTTCCAGGGCCGCCCTGAACATGTGCTTGCGCTGATGGCGGATCGACAGGCCGAAGAATACGGCGCGTGCACTGGCGTTCCAGTAAGGTGCCCGCTCACCGTTCAGGAACGGCAGGAACAGCAGACCCTCCGCCCCTGGCTCGACCTGGGCCGCCTCCTCCAGCACCTCCTCCAGCGTCAGCTGACTGCGCGTCATCTCCTCCACGAGCCATTGCAGGACGATGCCGGCATTGTTCGTCGCCCCGCCGATCGCGAAGCGATCTTCGGCCAGGGAGTAGCAGAACGTCCGGCCCAGCTCGTCGGTCAGCGGCGATTCGACCATCGTGCGGATGGCGCCGCTGGTGCCGACCGTTACCGCGATATCCCCCGCCGCCACCGCACCGACTCCGAGATTGGCCAGCACGCCATCGCTGCTGCCCACGACCATCCTCGTCATCGGGTCGATGCCGAGCCGCTCCGCGTACTCCTCCTTCAGGCCGGTCAGCGCATGCGTGACCGGAACCGGCGTCGACAGCTTGCTCGCCGGAAGCTCCAGCAGCCGCAGCACATCCTCATCCCAGCTCATGGTGTTCAGGTTAAACAGGCCGGTGGCGGAAGCGATGGAGTAGTCCACCACCCACTCGCCGTACAGCCTGTACAGGATGTATTCCTTGATCGACACGAACCGGGCCGCCCTACGATACAGCTCCGGCTGCTCTTCCTTCATCCACAGCAGCTTGGTCAGCGGCGACATCGGGTGGATCGGCGTCCCCGTGCGGCGATAGATGGCCAGACCGTTCAGCTCCCGCTTGAGCTTCTCCGCCTGCTCGACGCTGCGTCCGTCCGCCCAGGTGATCGTCCGGGTCAGCGGCTGTCCCTGTTCATCCACGGCCAGCAGCGTATGCATCGCTGTGCTGATGCCGATGCCGACGATCTGCCCGGGGCGAACGCCGGACTCACGCACCGCCGTGCCCAGGGAGTACAGGAAGGCTTCGAGGAGTTCCTCCGGATCTTGCTCGGCCCAACCGGGATTCGGCTTGAGCAAGGGATACGTCTTCGACGCTTCGGCGATGATCGCTTTCTCTTCGATGGACCAGATGACACATTTGGCGCCGGTGGTTCCGATGTCGATGCCAATAACAACGTTGGCATTGATTTGCACGGCAATCTCTCCTTCTTGGTAACAGTGGTGGGTATCTCAATCTGTCAAGCGGGTGTTGTCGGGCGTGATCAGGCGTGATCAACGCCTGACCCGATCATAGACGCGGAACTCATGCGCATACGGATTGCGCTCGTCCGTCACGCCCGGCTCCGCAGTGAGGAGCTGCCAGTCCTCCTCCCGCAGCTCCGGCAGGAAGACGTCTCCGGCGAAATCCTCATCGATATAGGTCAGGTACAACCGGTCCGCTACGGGCAGGAACAGCGAGATGATCTCCGCCCCGCCGATCACGAACGCCTCTTCATGCTCCTTAACGGCGCGAAGCGTCTCTTCCACGGAGTGCGTGACGACGCAGCCTGCCGCGGGCTGATAGCTCCGGTCTCTGGTCAGGACGATGTTGAGCCGGCCATCCAGCGCCTTGCCGATCGACTCATGCGTCTTCCTCCCCATGATGATCGGCTTGCCCATCGTCACCCTGCGGAAATATTTCAGATCATTGGGCAGGTGCCAGGGCAGGGCATTGTCCTTGCCGATCGTGCGGTCTCTGCCCATAGCCACGATAATCGAGAGCGTCGTCATTCTCTTCACTCCATCCGTTCAGTGTGCGGTCTAGACGGCGATGGGCGCCTTGATGCTCGGATGATATTGATAACCTTCAAAGGCAAAGTCTTCATACCGATACTCGAAGATGCTGTCCGGCTTGCGCTTGATGACGAGGCGCGGCAACGGATACGGCTCACGCGTCAGCTGCAGCTTCACCTGCTCGATATGATTCAAATAAATATGCACGTCGCCGCCCGTCCAGATCAGCTCGCCCGGTTCCAGGTCGCATTGCTGCGCGACCATATGGGTGAGCAGCGCGTAGGATGGGATATTAAACGGCAGTCCGAGGAACGTGTCGACCGAGCGCATCTGGAACATGCACGACAGCTTGCCGTTCGCCACATAGAACTGAAACGCATAGTGGCACGGCGGCAGCGCCATCTCGTCGACTTCCGCCGGATTCCAAGCGCTCACCAGATGGCGTCGCGAATCCGGATCGCGCTTGATCTGTTCGATGACGCGCGAGATCTGGTCGATCGTCTCTCCGCTCGGCGCGCGCCAGGTACGCCATTGGGCTCCGTAGACCCTGCCCAGATCGCCTTCCTCATCCGCCCATTCGTCCCAGATCGTCACGCCATTCTCCTTCAGATAGCGGATGTTCGTGCTGCCGCTGAGGAACCAGAGCAGCTCATGGACGATCGATTTGATATGCATCCGCTTCGTCGTCATCAGCGGGAATCCCTGGCTGAGATCGAACCGGAGCTGACGGCCAAATACCGAGATCGTCCCCGTCCCTGTCCGGTCTTCCTTCTTCGTGCCATGGGCCAATATGTCTTCCAGCAGATCGAGATAGGCTCTCATCGTCCACCTCCAGGTAATATGAAAAACTAATCACTTGTCCCATTATAGCAAATAATCCCGCCAACGGCACGATGATTCTCATCATCCGTCGGCGGGCCCCTTCATCAATCCATGCAGCAGAAACCGCTCATAAAGCGCCGGCACGGACTGAACGGCATACATCTTGTCCACGAGCTGTCCCTGCCGGATGAACGCCACGCAAGGCACGCTCCCGATCCGCCAGCTTCGGGCCAGCTGCGGCATCAGGTTGACATTGCCGGCATACAGGGGTAGCTGGTCATCCATCGCCATCAGCACCTCCAGCATTCTGCGCGCCGCCTGGCAGGTCCCGCACATGGGCGTGTGCAGGAACACCGCGCAGCTTGCCTGACTGTCCCCGGCCAGTCTCAGCAGCTGTACTTCGTTCAACTCTCGCATCAACTTGATCCGTCCTCTCCTGCTTCATCTGTGCTGCGGTTCATCCTTTTCTATTGTATCAATTTCGGCAAATGTTCGCACAATGTAAATGTACAAATTTCCAAGGAGGTCATGTGATGAAACGAATGCTACCAGGCATCCTGCTGACCGTTGGCGTGCTGGCGCTCATGTGGCCGGTTGTGTCCGTCCGCGCTTCGTTCATCGAACCCCGGCAACAAGCCGAGGATATCAGGCAGTTTGAAGCGAAGGTGCTGAAGCTGGCGGAAACCTATACTCCGGATCAGCTTGACATGTGGAAGCAGGAACTGGCCAGGAGAAACGAGCTGCGCTCCAAGCTGCTGAAGCTGAAGCATGAACGGAACATGCAGATGAAGCTGAATGAACAGAAGCTGGAAGCCCGGAATCAGCGGGAGAGCAACGTCGAGAAGATGACCGACAAGGACAAGCGAGACGATGCGTCCAGGAAGCATCACGCCTGGTCAGAGCGGCGCAAGCAGTGGAAGGAAGAAGGCAGGAAGCTGAGAAGCCAGCTCGATGAAGCCGTCAAGGCGGAGGACAGGGAGAGAATCGTCGCCGCCCTGAACGCGCTTCTGGACAGGCTCGTCGAGGGCAATGAGATGCTGGACAGACGCCTTCAGGAGCTGCAGGCGAACATGCCATAAAGTCAAGGAAGGGGATTGCCGCGTGCGGTAATCCCCTTCTGCTGCCAAAGGATGCGTCATGTTATTAACCGATCATCCGCTTGGACTCGGAAGCCTTGAGCGCTTACGCTTTCCACTTGATGTTGCAGCCGACGCTTGGTTTCTGCTGGTCGGAGACGGGCTGTCCGGAGAGCAGGGCGTCGAGCGCGGCGCGGATGTCCTTGCCCGTTACCGGCACCTCGTTGCCCGGGCGGGCATCATCCAGCTGTCCGCGATAGACGAGCGAGAGATCGCCGTCGAAGACATAGAAATCCGGCGTGCAGGCGGCCTCATAGGCGCGGGCAACCTCCTGCGTCTCATCCACCAGATAGACGAACGGGAAGGCTTTCTCCTGCGCAAGCTTCTTCATGTTCTCCGGAGAATCATCCGGATACGCCTCGTAATCATTGGCATTGATCGCGATGAACGAGACGCCTCGCGGGATGTAGTCATGCGCCAGCTGCAGGATGCCGTCAAGCACATGTCTGACAAATGGGCAATGATTGCAGATGAACATGATGACGGTGGCGCGGTCGGACTTCAGCTCGCCAAGCGTTTTGGTCTCTCCGGATACGACATCCGGCAGCGAGAAGTCCGGAGCCCTGGTGCCAAGCGGGATCATATTGGACGGTGTTCTGGCCATTAACAGATCTCTCCTTCCATCTTTTGCTTCCCCTATTATACCACAGGTTGACTCTGATCCAAGACGAAGCAGAGACGAATATCCGCGATGTCGATCCGGTCGCCGCTGCTGAGCGGTATGTCGGTAAAGGGCGGCAGCGCTTCTCCGTTCAGGCGGGTCCCGTTGCTGGAGCCCAGGTCACGGATCACATAGCCGCAACCTGTCCGTTTGATCTCGGCATGGATGCGCGAGAGTGCGGAGTTGTCAAAGGCCAGATCGGCGATCTTGCGGTCCCGTCCGATGATGAACGGCGTCCTGGTGATGCCGCATCGCTTCGTCTCCTGACCGGCTCCGAGTTGCTCGAGATATTCGAGCGTCGCCTCTTCCTCAAACTCCGCCTGTTGGCCCACCGGCACTGTGAATGGTTCCTCTTCATGCCGGACGGCCGGCTCCTCCCTGCCGCGGCCGCCGAAGGAGAACCATCGTTCGAACCAGCGTCTGCCGCGATCTGGCGAAGGAGTCCTGCCTGGCTGCGTCTCCTCCGCCCTTGCTTCGTATCGATCGATCCAGGAGATCAGCTTCTTCCTGAGTCCGTCGATCGTAAACATCGGGTCCTCACACCAGCGCATGATCTCTCCCGCGATTCCCCTGCCGCTTCCGCTGCGCGTCAGAAACAGGCAGAGCTGCTGGATGTCGCGCGCCATCCGCCCCTCGTCCCATGTCATCTCTCGATCCGGCCAGTAGACGAATTCGGCATCGAGCAGCTGCTCCTGGATGTAGATCAGCTGCGGATCGATCAGGCTGCGATTCTCGACCAGCAGATGATCGCGCAGCTGCGTGCAGAGATTGGCGACGTGCAGGATGAACTGCAGACAACGCTCCTCAGCCAGCGGATCCTGCGAACGCAGCCATTCGGTCAGCGGTTTGCGCCTTCCCACTGCGTACGTCGTTTCCGCGGTCCGGTCGGTCATCCGCATGTCGACAGGCAGCAAGCCCGGCACGCGCTGCGCACGAAGCATCGCGAAGTCGAGCCGATCGAGCCTCTCCTCCGGCATCTCGCCGATCAGGATCGTCTGTTCCCCCCGCCGGGCATAACGGAAACCGTATGTTGCGAGTCCGTTCACAGCGGCGGCACCTCCATCATCACCCAGGTCAGGATGAATCCGGGCAGCACCGCATACATGAACGGGAATTGAACGCGGCGCCCGGACTGATCCCTCCCCCCGTCGCGCACCCGGCGAGCGACGAGCACGAAGATGCCCATCGCAGCGGCGATCACCAGCGAACAGACGAGCACCGACAGGCTGACCTCGAGGCCGCCGATTGCTCCCAGGGCCGCGAACAGCTTCACGTCGCCCGCTTCCACGCCTCTGCACAGATAGATGACGAGCAGCGCCGCCAGCGATCCGAACAGGCCGATGAACGATCGCGCGATCCCATCCGGACCGCTCATGATCGCATGCAGTCCCAGACCGGTCATCGCCATGGTGATCGTCAACCGGTTCGGAATGATCATCCTCGTATGATCCGTATAGAAGGCAATCAACACCAACAGGGAAAGGCATCCCCATACAAGCGCGTTCGTCATAACCCACACCCCCACCAGATACAGGCTACCTCTCATCTCCGATCCATAACCGCTCCCATGCCGCCGCCCGAAGGGTGACGGTGCGCGATACGAAGGGCACACGGATCGGCGCCTCGTACTCCGCCTCGAGCTTGACCATCGGCTCTCCGTCCTTGTCCATGAGCGGATAGGACAAGGCGCTCACCCTCAGTCGATCGCCGTCCATATGCCGCGGCAGATAATGCGCCACCAATGGCTGGAAGGCAGCCCTGACCGGCTCCGTCAACTCCTCCTCCAGCTGATCGGCGGCATCCAGAGCGAGCCTCACCGCTTCGCTCAGCGGCGCCGGGATCAGCTCCCCGTATTCCTCCAGCCAGTCTTCCACCTTCGTCTTGCCCGATTCAGCCTTGTCGTGCCATTCGTTCAGCTTCCGCACGAGCTCCGTCCTGGACATGGACTCCGTCAACAGATGCAGGGGATACGCCTGGACGGCGAGCTGATGCGCGGCCTGGCTGACAGCGGAACGAAGTCCGGCTTCCATCATGCTCAGCCGGATGAACGCGCCCAGCGCGATGATGAATGTCAGCAGGAGCGGCACGGCGATCGCCGCTTCCAGCGTGATGCTCCCCCGCTCGTTGCGGATCCGGACGTTCCGCAGCAAGATCAATAGTATCCCCATGCGGCCTCCACCCTCGTCTCATAGTGATAACGCCCGAGGAACAGCGACCTCAGGCTGCCGTTCGCCTGGCTCGTCCAATACGTATAATGGCCCCCCAGATCCAGGCCGGTGTTGAGCTCGATCAGCGCCTGCATTCGCTGGACATAGGCGTCCTTCTGCCGATGGATCAGCAGGAACAGCCGCAGATAGTCCCTGTAATTCCAGGTGAATGCGGGAGCCAGCCTGGCTGAGAGGGCAACCTCTTCCCCGTCCAGCAGCTTCACCGTATCCTGATAGGCCTTGGCAGCACCTTCGGCCAGTGCGAACAGAAAGACCAGATACGGGACCGCCGCTTTCATCGGTGACAGGAGCGATTCCAGCGAGCGAACCGCCAATCGCACGGCGAAGATCTCCCAATATGCCGCGGCGTAATTGGCCGAGCAGGAATGATAACCGTACAGGATGTATTCGACCTCCTGATGGCGCAGCGGATGCTGCGACGGATCCGACAAGGCGTATGTCTGATTCCTCGTTGAACCGCTGCCCAGCGTCCGGTAATTGAACATGACAAGGGCATACTCGTTGACATACATCGACTCGGTAAACCGCTCGACCAGCTGACCGATCATCTGTCCGAATGCCATCGCGTCCTCCTTCGCCTTGCGCCCTTCCGGGTAACCGGCCTGCTCATCGTTCCGCGAAGCGTTCGTTCGCTCCTTCAGCCGCTCATAGAGCGCCTGCTCCTGCTCCTCCTGCTCCGGGTCGCAGCCGCTGATCAGATCCTTCAGCCTGTCCAGCCAGCTGGCCAATTCCCGTTCCGCTTCCTCGCGCTGCTCCCGTTCCTCCTGTTCCCGCTGCTCCTGATCTGACCTGGCGATTCGAACCTGCTCGATCCATACCGCCCAAGACTGAAGATGGCTGTCTATCTCCGAGGCCAGCTCGTCCACATTCAGCCTTTCCAGTCGGGCAGCATCGCTGGCGAATGCCCGCAGCTTCCGTTCCGACTGACTGGCCTTGCTGCGCATGAGCTGAAAGTCCTCACCGGAGATGATGCCGACGGATCGGATCGACTCGCTGCCCAGCTCCAGCTGCCACTCGTCGATGCTTCTTCGCAGCTTGTCATTCCATGACTTCGCCTCCTCCAATGCGGCGATCAGATCGCTCGAGATCGGCTCGCTCTGCAGGACGATCGAGTGAAAGCGTTCGTGCAGACGACGCAGCCCGGCCAGCCAATGCGAATGGCGATCCAGCTGCGCTGCGAGCTCAGAGCGGGCCTGCTCCAGTTCCTCCATCCGCCGCTTCAACTCGTCGGTTATCTCCTCCGTCTGACGGATCTGTTCCAGCTCCGCATCCATCTCGGCCAGGCGGCGCATCATCGCGGCCGCGTCCCAACTCCTCAGCTCGCTGTGCTCCGGCTCGAGCGCGCGCACCTCCGCCGCCAGGGATGGAAGCGAATCGCTGATCAATCGGTCCCAATCCAGGAACAGCCGCCATACCCGCTTCATCTGTTCATCGCGGTTGCTCGCCCATCGGTCCAACTCCTGCGCCTTGTCGCCGAAGGCGGAGAAGTCCTGCAGGGCGCCGCCGAGCCCGCTTGCCTTCAGCTTGTTCGTCACCTGCAGGGCATACTCCATCGGGGCGCGGTATTTCATCTCTTCCATCACCTGACCCACGAACACCTCGGGGTCCGCGAGACTTCGCTCCATCCTCAGCTCGCTGCTCTCATACCTGGTAGCCGCATAGCCGTGGCCGCTGTTCAGCCTTACCATTCGCTCGTACAGCTCCCTGGTCGACTCGGATTCCGGCACCCCATACAGGCCATAGGCTTGCAAAGGAACGCTGTAGGCGGCGCCGACCGATCTGAGCCCCGCCTTCACCGCCAGCTCCAGCTGCTGCTTCGCCAGCAACGAGCGGGCGTACTCGATGAGGACGGCCTGAAACAGGAAGATGGGCACGATGATGAGGATCATGAACAGCGTGACGGCTCCTCTCTCGTTACGCATCGCGATCCCCCCCGGGATGGATCTCCACATGAATGCCGCGTTCTGCCAGCATGTCCAGCTCCGCAGCTGTCGGCGGCGGGTGCTTGTTGCCGGTGCCAAGGAAGAAATGCCATACAACGCGAGACACCAGACCTTCCCTGAGCAGCTCGGCGTCCTTGTCCGCCTGGATGAGCAGGTCCTTCCCCCGCGTGCTGAAGATGGCCTGATGCGCCGTGCGATCCGGCGTCAGGCTATCGATGATCCGGTCGCCCAGCGAGGTCCTGATCCTGGCTTCTTTCCCGCCGGTCTGGGCCCTCAGCCATCTGGCAGCTCCCGCGTGATCGTCGACGTTCACCTCCTGCTTGTCCGGCGACGGCTCCTGGAACAGCGACAGCACTTCCTTCGGGTTCAATCCTTGCGCGATGCCGGTATAGGTGCGCATAAGGTCGATGTTGCGTATGTATTCTGCCGGATCGCTGATGATCCGGCTGGCCTGCACGTGCAGGTCGTAACCGAACAGTCTGTGCAGCCACAGAGGAAGCCGAAGCGGCTTCTCCAGCTTCACCGTGACGATCTTCTCGATGAGGCGATTCTCGTAGCGGATCTCCCCCGATATGCTCCCCGCAAGAAGCGCCGCTCCCTTTCCCAGCTTCTTCATGGGCAAAGGTCCGTCGTCTTCCTCGCTACCCGGCAGTTCGTAGATGATCGGATGGCCGGCTCCGCCGCTGAGGAATGGTACGGCGCCATCCGAGGTGAGACGCCAGTACAATCCGTCCCGCTGGCCCGCCTCCACGCTGCCCGACCCGATCTGCTTGTGGCTGTTGTCCCAGCTGTAAGCGGTGCGTTCGGCCAACAGCTCGGCCAGGCTGTAGAGCGCGACTTGCTGATAGATGATCAGCCCGGCGATCAGGCCGATGACGATGGTGAGGAGCACCAGCGGAAGCCAGATGGACGCTTCCAGGGTGAAGCCGCCGCGATGATTGCGGATCAGTTCCCTCAATTGGGATAAAGTCCGGAAGGATAGCTGTCGTTGTCGATCTGTTGAATCGTCTCGTCGGTCTGACCGAACAAATTCGTCACCCAATCCAGGATCCATTGACGAAATGCAAAGGCGACCAGCACCAGCACCGCGATGATGATGATAATCTCCAGCGTGCCGATGCCCCGCTCGTTGCGCCAGAAACGCACAAAAGCCTGCAGCATGCATATCACCTCACTTCCCCATTGACAGAATGCAACCCATCAAGAGCCGCTGACGAACATGATGGCCGGAGCGCCGACGATGAGCAGGATCGCGATGAAGACCAGCATCAGCGGGAAGATCAGCTTCACCGTCACCTCCTCCGCCCTCTTGCGCGCCAGCGCGAGCCTCTTGCTCCACACCTGATTGGAAATATCCAGCAGCGTCTGTGCTGTCGAATCACCTCCTCGGGTCGTATGGGTGAGCAGGATCGTGACCACCGCCCGCATATCCGGGGTGTCCGCCTTCTCCGCCAGCTGATGGAGCACCTGCGCAAGCGGCGTCTGGCAGGCCAGCTGCGCAGCCGCATCCTGAACGAGCAGCGGCAGCGGTTCCGACCGCTCTCGCCATCTGCCCGCGATGCTGCTGATCGCACCTGAAGCCGTCAGCCCGGCGTACAGGTAGATCACGATGTTCTGCACGAACTCCGGAAGGTCGCAGGTGATGCTCTCCCGAACCAGCTCCGCCTTGTCCATCTCCGCGCGGTAGCGCAGGATCGGGATCCCTGTCACGATGAGCAGGCCGATCAGCAACCAGATCGCGTCCTCCATCAACGCCGACAGGAGGATGCAGACGACCAGCAGCCCAATTCCGATCTTCAGAATCTGTTGCCACCAGTCAGCCACGCTGACGCTGACCGATGGCTCATATCTCGCCCGGATGCGCAGCGCGGAAGCCAGACGATAGGTCACGAACGGCAGGCTTCGCTCCAGGAGACGAGCGATCGGCCGCGCGAACGTCCCCAGCGAGGCCCGATTCATGCGGCTCACAACCTCACCCCCTTCAGCATCCGATAAGTCCAGACATGCCCGACGATGATCAGGACCAGGGCGACAAGCATGACGAGCCGTCCGCCGCCGGAGAACAAGGGGGCCGCATAATCCGGCGATCCGAGCAGGACGAGGCCGATCATCGCATAGGGCGCGAGGTTCATCATGATCGCTTCCATCTGCTTCCTCGCGACGATGACCTGGATCTCCTGCTCCGCCTGGATCTTCCGGATCAGCAGTTCGGCCGTCCTGCGCAGATGGAGCAGCAGATTGCCGCCGCTTCGCCGGTATACGCCCAGCGTGTCTGCCAGCACCTGCATGTCCTCCAGCTGCCAGGCGCGAACCACATCGACGAACGCCCGTTCCACCGACTCGCCGAGGGCGACCCGCTGATTCAGCCTGGTCACCGCCTCCAGCAGCCTCTTGCTCTCCTGCCAGGATTCGCGCCGCATCTCCTTCTCGATCTCCCTGAAGGCGTTCTCCAGCGAATGGCCCGCATACATCGTGGAGATCAGCGACTGCAGGAAGCGGGACAGCTCCAGCTGCTCGACGCTGCGTCGCCTGCGCTTTATGATCGCTTTCACAAGCGGCACAACCGCGATGCCGCCCGGCGCGAGCAGCACGCAGGCCAGTGCATGCCTGAAGAACAGCCAGCCGATTGCCCCGGCCAGCGTGCATCCGAGTATGGCGATCCCCATATCGGTTCTCGGTCGATCACGCGCCGAGGAGATGAGCGAGGCGAGCTTCATCCTGACCACCTGCCTTGAGCCATTTCGTCCTCCGGATCAGGCGATTGCCCGTATGCTCCAGCCTGCCCACGATCCGGCCTTGCGCGTCCTGTCCGGTCTCGCGGAACAGGTAGAGCGGATTCACCTCGATCTCTCCGTCCCGCATGCCGACAACCTCGCAGATCTCCACGACGCGCCGCGAGTAATCGCGCAAGCGCTCGACATGGATCATGATATCCAGCGCTGAACTGATCTGCTGGCGGATGACCATCAGCGGCAGCTGCGATTCGGAGAGCACCATCGTCTCCAGCCGCGAGAACATGTCCTTCACGGAATTGCTGTGTCCGGTCGAGATGGAGCCGTCATGGCCGGTATTCATCGCCTGCAGCATATCGATCGCCTCGCTGCCACGAATCTCGCCGACGATGATCCGATCCGGGCGCATTCGCAGCGACGCGCGAATCAGCTGGCGGATCGTGATCTCTCCCTTGCCCTCCAGATTCGCATGGCGCGCCTCCAATCGGACAAGGTTGCTCAGGTGCAGCAGACGAAGCTCCGCCGAGTCCTCGATCGTGATGACGCGCTCATCGCCCGGGATGCAGCCGGACAGCGCGTTCAGCATCGTCGTCTTGCCCGCGCCGGTTCCCCCGCTGATGAAGATGTTGTAGCCGGATGCGACCATCCTGGCGAGGAAGATGGCCGCTTCCTCCGTCAGCATCCCCCACGCGACCAGCTCGGCCAGATCCGGCGACTGCGCCGGAAACTTGCGGATCGTCAGCAGCGGTCCATTCAGGCTGACCGGCGGCAGCACGATGCTGACGCGCGAGCCATCCTTCAGCCTGGCATCAACGATCGGCGAAGAGGTGTTGACGACGCGATTCACCTGCGCGGCGATCAGCTGGATGGTATCCTCCAGATTCTCCGGTCGGGAGAATCGGACAGATGTCTTCTCGATCCTGCCGCCCCGTTCGATGAAGATCTCATCGTACCGGTTCACCATGATCTCCGTGATCGTCGGATCATCGATCAGCGGCTGCAGCACATCGTAGCCGCGCATCGCGTGAAACACGCGCTCGATCAGCTGGCGCTTCTCCTCCAGCCTCAAGTGATGCTCCCGGCTGTAGTGAAAGACCTCATCCTCGATCTTGCGCCTCACCTGCTCATCATCGATCTCTCCCACCACTTCGATCTGCTCCTGAACGCGCCGACGGATCAGGTCCAGCAGTTCATCCACCCCATGCTTGTCTCCAGGGCCGGGACTCGTCGCATGACCCGGCGTTTGTTCCTGAATCTCATTCATCCCTGGCCACACCTCCCAGCACCGGTGAATCAAGGATCAGCCTGCTGATGATCGACTCGAACCGTTCGGAGGACTGATAAGGCTCATCCACCGCATCCCGCACTCCCATGTATGGCAGCACCGCTTCGATATGCGGATTGTCTGCGGCAGACAGAAGCGAAGGCGGACCGCTCACCTGGTTGAGGATGAGGCGCACATGGCTCCGCTCGGCGAACGCGCGCAGATGAGGATAATGCGTGAAGTCCCGCCGTTGCCATGGCGCGACGAGCCAACATTCGTCGGCTTGCAGCTGGCCGTCCACCAGATCGTCCAGCCAATGGGCGTCCAGGTCCAGTACCACCGCCTGAAATCCGATCATGCGGAATACATCGCAGATCTGACGGACATGCTCCGTCGTCAGATCGCGCAGATCCCGCCTGATCACCGGCGGACGCAAGGTGTACACCCCTGTCGACGGATGTCGGCCGCAGTACAGATGCCATTCAAGCATCAGCCGCTCCGGCCTGGTCGTGAGCGCGTACAGCAATCTCGAGAGATCATGCTCAACATCGGGAGCCATCACCGGCTCCGGATACAGATCCAGGTGCAGATACAGCACCTTCTCCAAGCGCATCGCCAGCAGCTTGGCCAGATGGCAGGCGATCGTCGTCACGCCGCTTCCCCCATAGGGGGAGGCAACCGCCATCTTCACCATCGAGCTTGCGGGATCATCACGCATCGCTCTCCTGTCAGCCGCGGTCGCCTTCTGCTTCCCGAACGCCTCAGACCTCCCGGCAGGCTCAAGCCCCTCCCTCAGCCTCTGGAGCTGATGAAGCAAGCGAGAGACGGGCTGATACATCCTGAGCAAGAGCTCATCTGCACCCGGCTCATCGGCCTGATCGGTCAGCGTCACGATGGGCGTGCGATCGGAACTGAACAACTTGGCGCATGGATCCCGCCACGGCTTCTCGCACAGGACGACATGCGCCTCACCGCCTGCCTGTCGATACCGTTCCAGCGCCTCCGGGCTCGAGAACTGATGAAGGCGAACCTGGCTGTGCCAGTGGCTCTGGCGAATATAGCGGGCGAATCTCTCCATATATTCGAGATTGGAACAGAGGATCACGATTTCAGTAATGGTTCATCACCTCGCATAACGAAAAAAGCACACGTCGACATCAGGCCTGATATCGACGGTGCTTCCGTCATTCGTCCATTATCCTAATTATTCTATATTTTGATTATATTAACATTCGATTGGAAATGCAACTGGTGATTGAACGTTTTGGCCTGCCCGTCCCTCATAACTGTAGCAACCGCCGCCACCTCCTCCGCTTCCTCCCGGCATGAACGCCCCATCTGCCGAGCAGTTCCGCATAACAGCCGCCCGGATCGAATCGCCCGACAAAGAACGGTATCCGCAGATCAACGGGCAGAGGGAACAGCGTCCATGGAGGCTTGCCGGATTCGGTCTGATAGGCCGCGATATGGACTCGCCCGCTGTCCGCTTGCAGGCCGGCGAGTCGCTCAACCACCTGCTCCACATCGCGGCGGAACCACTTGTGTAGCCGTGAATCGACCGCACATACGACGCGATCAGCGCGCCTCGCCAGCTCCCATACGAACGGATCCTCCCAACTGCTGCCAACATCGATCAGCACCGCATCCGAGCGGATGAACAGCAGTGATCGATACCACTGATCCGGAGGGAGAGCGGAGGCTTCGACCTCCGGATTCATCGGGTAGTAGAAGACTCGCCCCTGCCTCCACTCGGCGATGCTGCGATCATCGACCCGATCCGTGAGGTAGACATAGTCCTTCGGCGCCGCCTCCACTCCGCCCAGTTTGAAGGCAAGCTCCGGCCTCGGGGCGTACTCCACGATCGCACAGCTCATGCCCGCCCCCGTGATCGCTTCGGACAGGCCACAGGCCGTTCTGGTCGCGCCGGCTCCAGGATACAGCGAGCCGACGACGATGTAGCCAAGCCCCCGTTTCATCCCGTCGGACCGATCGTCCGGGCGGATGAGTCCCCTCCCGCCATCGGCCTGCGTTCCCGCGCGCAGGGCGAGCAGCTCCTCGCGCACGATGGCAGCTGAAGCCGGACGATCCTCCGGTCTGGCGCTCAGCATGCGCGCCAGCAGACCGTGCAGCCCCGGGGAGATCTCCCCGGCTCCTCCTCCATCCTCGGGCTGCAACGGCTCGGCAAGGCGCCTGCCGCCGCTCAGCATGTAGTTCATGAGCGCGCCCAGCTGATAGATGTCGGTGCGCGCATCGCTGGCCATGCCCATCAGCTGCTCAGGCGCCAGGAACCCGGGACTGCCGAAGCGCACGGTATCATGCAGCTGATGGGGCTTGTAGGTGCGCGAGATGCCGAAGTCGATCAGGCGGACTTCGCCGCGCTCATCCAGCATGACGTTGCCTGGCTTCAGATCGCGGTGAATGATCGGCTCAGGCTTCAGGCTGTGCAGGTAATGCAGGATGTCGGATAAGGCCAGGCCGATGCGGATCACCTCGTCCTCCCGGATCTTCCCATGTTCCGAGACGATGCCGGCGATCGTCCTTCCCTTGACATACTCCATGATGAGATACGTTCTGCCCAGATCGGCGAAATGATAATAGTCAGCCAGCCTGGGCAATTGCGGGTGATCCAGCTTCAGCAGCATCTCCACCTCCTTCCGGCTTGTCTCGTCGTCATAGGGAGCGCTGACGGTCTCCTTCACCGCCCAGCGTTTGCCGGGAAGCTTCGTATCCTCGGCGATATAGACCTTCCCCATCCCGCCTTCACCGATGCACTCGAGGATGCGGTAGCGATGCGCCAGCACATCTCCTGCACCCATTCCATTCCACATGCGATCACCTCCTTGTGGTCACCGAACCGCCATAGACGAAAAAAGCACACGCCTACCCTGCTTCAGGTATGCGGTGCTTCCGCAGACGATCATTTGCGATTTTTCTGCAATTATCGTACCATTTCCCTATGACAGAATGCAAGAGTCTTTCTTGGGACAGAGTTGCCCCTCAACCATCCGCCACTGCCATGGACCAAGCTTCCAAGACTCATAGATATGCCCAAGTCAACAACGAATTGATCAGGGAGGTCTTGTATGGAAATCAATCTGACATCCATCACTCTGAGTCAGGGGGATCGGGCGATCGATCTCAGGTACGCTTCAGCCGTCATGCATATCGTGACGGATATCCTGGAACGCGGCTGGTTCGTCAGCATCCAGGGGCTGGACAACCCGGGCTTCGCCGAAGCCCTGTTTGCTTCCGATGACATCCGCATGCGCATGCTGGCCACCACCGCGGAAGGCATCCGCCTGGAAGGCGATTGCCATGTTCATCCGTTGATGGACGCCAGCGGCGTCAATCTGAAGGGCGAGGGACGCCTGTACGGGTATGAAGAGTTGCTCAAGCGTGGCCGATGATTCTATTATTCATGAAGAAATTTTGTCATGCTTATTGAAAAGATCAATCAGCACTTTCAAATCTTGCCATTTACCATTTTCATCTAGCGGAATATAATAGCTTGTGGAGAGAATCATACTATCGGAGAGGAATGAAAAACGCATGGCGTCTCATGATAACAGGGCGAAGCAGAATGAAATTCTGAAGAAAAGAATATCGAGCATGGTCCTGAAGGAAATTTCCAGGGGACTGAGCCGGAACGAGACATTGCTCAAGCAGGCCTCGATCCGTCAGCTGTACGCGATGAATCATCAAATCAACAAATAAGTCCGGTACTAGCCATCCACAGGATACGATCCTGATATTCATCCATACATGTCGTTCGTAAACAAAAGGCTGTCCCTGCTGTGGCAGATCATATGCTGCCCCGGCAGAGACGGCCTTTTCGCTTGTCCAACATCTATCCTGTCATGATGATGATGATAAAGCCTTCACCCAGGGACGGCCTCTGTCCCAGTCCACCGAAACTTCCAGATCATAGAGCTTGCTGAGCCATTCGCTCGTCAGCACATCCTCCTTCGGACCCGCCGCCAGCAGCTTGCCTTCGTGAATCAGCGCCGCATGCGTGAAGATCGGGATGATCTCCTCGCTGTGATGCGTCACATAGACCAGCTGCAGGTCTCGATCCTCGAGCCGCTGGATGTCCTGCAGGAACTTCTCCCGCTCGTAGAGATCCAGACCCGAGCAGGGCTCGTCCATGATGATCAGCTTCGGATCCTGCATCAGGAGACGGGCCAGCATCACCTTCTTGCGTTCGCCCTGGGACAGCGTGCCGAGCGGCTGGTCGCGCAAGTGAAGGATGCCGAGCTGCTCCATGATCGCATCGGCCTGATCCACCGTCTCTTGCGGCAGCTCATAATACACGCGAAGATAAGCCATCTTGCCGGAAGCGACGATCTCCCAGACGGGATCGCGCAGCACGAACTTCTCGATCAGCGACTGGCTCATGTAGCCGATCTCCTTGCGAACCTCCCTTACGTCAACCTGGCCATACACATGGCCCAATACCGAAACCTTGCCGCTGGTAGGAAACAGATAACCGTTCATCATCTCGAGCAGGGTCGTCTTACCCGAGCCGTTCCGCCCCAGGATCACCCAATGCTCGCCATCCTCGAACCTTAAGGATACATCATCCAGGATGACTCGTGCGTTGCGTACGAATCGCACATTCTCCAAGTTGATCAATGATTCGCTCCTCCTGTTGCCGCCCGCTCCAGTACGTCCATCGGCATCGGATGGCTGTAGATCATGACATGGTCGGGCTTGTGTTTCTGAAGTAATTGATACATGTTCATTCTACCCGATGCGCTGGATGTATGTAAATAAATCTCATTTGCATAATAACCGTGCTGCACCATCTGCTTGACCAGATCATAGCCGGTCGGTTCCCCGTAGCCAAGATCGTGGTCCAGCGACAGGATATTGACCTTGCAGTTGCTCAGCAGGGCGAGGCATTCCTCGACATTTCTCGCGAGCACAAATCCCTTCGGGCAAGGCCGAAAATCATCGAGATAAACGTTGATCATACCTTCTAACTCCTTATCAGCCATATTGCTGACCCCTCTATCTGTTTCAATAAATTAGACGCAAAAAATTGGTAATTTGTTCCGCGTGTGAGTAACTTTTTCGTGAAGGCGTTTCTAATATATGGGGAATATCACGAAATATTGCATGGCCCAGAAGCTGCTTCATCGCCGCCAGACCGATCCGCCCTTCCCCGAGCGGCGCGTGTCGATCCCTGTGTGAGCCGACATCATACATGGAGTCATTCAGATGAACGGCCCGCAGGTGATCCCAGTAGCCCAACTGCGTCCCTTTCCCGATCAGCTCCTCGCTGTTGCCGCCGTTCCATAATCCGCTGGCGTAGGCATGGCAGGTGTCGAAGCAGAAGCCGATCTTCTCCGGGTGGCGGGTCAGACGGCGAATCTGCGTCAGTTCCTCAAGCGTGGTTCCCATGCGGCTGCCATCTCCGGCCTGATTCTCCAGCAGGATCATCGTCCTGCCGTTCCACACGGCCAGCACTTCATCCAATGTGCGAATGATCTGCCTGTAGCCCGCCAGCAGGTCATCGCCCTTGTACTTGCCGAAGTGCACCACCAGTCCTGAGGCGCCGCATGCCTCGCAGATCTCCAGATCGTTAAGGAGGGAGCGAACCGTCGCCTGGCGCAAGGTCTCCTCCTCCACCGCCAGATTGACCGGATAAGGGGTATGGACGATGGAACGCATCCCGTGTTCCGTGACGTATCGTTGGCACGCTTCCGCATCGGCCGGATCATAGGACTTGATCGAGAGGCTGCGCGGGTTCTTGGGGAAGAACTGGTATGCCTTCATGCCGAGCCGGCATGCGGTCATGGCCGCGGCCAGATAGCCTCGCCGTATGCTGATGTGGGTACCGATGTACATAGGGGCTCACCGCTTGCATGGTCATACTGTAATACGCTAAGTGGCCTGGACCGTTTCAGGTTAATGCCAGATTTTATGTGATGGACGAACGCACCCTTTCACATCCAGTATGGCCTGAAGGCATCCGCTCCAATCGCGCCGGATGGGCATAACAATCGCCATCCGGGGAATTTTATGTGGGGGCAGCCCATCATCATATTACACAAGGAGGTAATTGCTTCATGGCCAAACCCGATGATCGCAGCGACAATGTGGAGAAGCTGCAGCGGCTCATCCAGGAGACGGAGGAAAACTACCGTGAAACGGAAGAATACCTGAGCCTGCATGAGGATGAGATCGATGCCAGCGAAGCCGAACAGCTTCGGGCGAAGAACGCGCGGCGCCTCCAGAGCATCGAAGGGTTCCGTGAGGAGATCCGCGACGAAGCCCATGACCACTGAAAAAGACGAGGAGCAGGGGTCAGGTGTCCCCCTGCTCCTGATGTTTGCGGCGAATGGGATGCTGATACCCGTCATAAGCCGCATAGACGCTGCTGTGGTAGCGGGAAGCTTCCTCCACCAGCCGCGCAGCCTCGTCCCCCTGATAGCGCGAGCTGATGTGCGTAAGGATCAGTTCCCTCGCTCCCGCTTCCGCGGCGATTCGCGCCGCCTGCACGGAGGTGGCATGGAAGTACCTGTGGGCGAGCTCCCCCTTGTCCTCTGCAAAGGTGGCCTCATGCACGAGGACATCCACCTCTCTCGCCAGTTCGACCGCCCTTGGCACGGGCCGGGTATCCCCCATGATCGCGAGCTTGCGTCCGCTGATCGCCGGTCCCACGTAATCGCGCGGGTCGATCAGTCGGCCCTCGTATGGAACCGGCGTCTGGCTCATCTTGATCTGCCGGTAGATCGGTCCGGGCGGGATCCCGTCCGCCACCAGCCTGTCCTTGAGCAGGGTGCCGGGGGTGTCGTGCTCCACGATGCGGTAGCCGTAGCTGTCGATCCGATGCTCCAGGAGGCCGCACTCCACGGTGAACTGATCGTCCTGGTAGATGACGCCCTCCCGCACTTCGACGAAGTTCAGTTCATAGCCGACGTGGGAGCCACTGATGGCCACGCACGTATCCACATATTCGCGCAGGCCCGGAGGGCCGAACAGGGTGAGCGGCGTCTTCCCGCCCTGATAGGCGCGGCTCGTCAGCAGACCCGGCAGCCCGAATATATGATCACCGTGCAGGTGGGTGATGAAGATAAACTCCAGTCTGCTCAGCTTCAGCGGAGACCGCATGATCTGATGCTGCGTCGCCTCCCCGCAGTCGAACAGCCACATCGTGCCGCGCTCATCGTGGAGCGTCAGGGCGATGCTGGTGACATTGCGCTCAGGAGACGGCACTCCGGCCCCCGTGCCGAGAAAGATCAATTCCATAACCTGCTCCTGTCCATGGTTAGTATTAGTCCCGTTCGGGTTTGTCTACGTTGAAGTATCTGGCTTCCGGATGGGCGAACACCATCGCGGAAACCGACGCCTCCGGCTCCATCATGAAGCCTTCCGTCAGATGCACGCCGATATCCTCCGGTTTCATCAAGGCGAACAGTTGGGCCTGATCCTCGAGATTCGGGCAGGCCGGATAACCGAAGGATACGCGTATGCCGCGGTACCTGGCGGCAAAGCGCTGCTGCATCGTCATCTCGACGGGGTCCGGGATGCCCCAGGCGTCGCGCATGATGTGATGGATGCGCTCGGCGAACGCTTCTGCCGTTTCCAGGGCGATCGCCTGCAAGGCGTGCGAGCGCAGGTAGTCGCCATCCCGCTTCCACTGTTCGGCCAGCTCGGCGATGCCCTGGCCGCATGTGACGACGAGGAAGCCGACCACGTCCATCTCTCCGCTCTCCTTCGACTTCACGAAGTCGGCGAGGCACAGATAAGGCTCAACCTGCTGCCTCGGGAAGGTGAAGGACTGCAGCACCTTGCCGTGATCCTGCGGATCATAGATATGGATCGTATCGCCCTCCGACTGGGCCGGGAAGAAGCGATACATGCCCTGTGGCTTCAGGATGCCCTTCTCCTGCGCTTCCGCATAGATCTCATCGACCACCTGCTTCAGATGCAGGGCCTTCTCGTCTCCCTGCTCGAGCAGCGCGGACACCTTGCCCTTCAGCCCGAGATGGTGGCCAAGCAACATCTGCATGTTCACGTACGGAATCAGGTACTTGACCGGATAGTCGCGCAACACATGGCGCTCGAAATCCGGCGGCATCATCACCTGGAAGTCCTGGCTGACGTTGGAGCGAACCGGCACCTCGGCCTTCTCGCCGGCCTGTACCTTGCCCGATCGCTGCACATGGGAATCGATCGCGGCACGCAGCTCCTCGACCAGCTGCTGCCGCTGCTCGGGATTCATCAGCCTGTTCGCCAGATCCAGGCCGTCCATGGCGTCCTTCGCATACAGGACGGGACCGTCATATTCCGGCGCGATGCGCGTATGGGTGAACTTGCGGGTGAGCGCCGCGCCGCCGACGAGGATCGGCACGTCGATCCCGGCCTGACGCAGGTCCTGCGCCGTGAGCACCATCTGCTGCGCCGATTTGACGAGCAGGCCGGAGAGGCCGATCATATCCGGCTCTTCGCGGCGATAGGCCTCGATCAGCTGTTCGGGCGGGACCTTGATGCCAAGATTGACCACCTCATACCCGTTGTTCGACAGGATGATCTCCACGAGATTCTTGCCGATATCATGCACGTCGCCTTTCACCGTCGCCAGCAGGATCTTCCCCTTCAGCGACGTGTCCGCCTTCTCCATATGCGGCTCCAGATAAGAAACGGAAGCCTTCATCACTTCCGCCGATTGCAGTACCTCGGCGACGATCAGCTCATTGTTGTTGAACAGCCGGCCTACCTCCTCCATCCCGGCCATGAGCGGACCGTTGATGATGTCGAGCGGCGCGTAGCGGGTCAGCGCCTCGTCCAGATCCTCGAACAGGCCATCCTTGCTGCCCTCGACGACATAGGATGCCAGGCGCTCCTCCAGCGTCAGGTTCGCCTTGTTGTTCTCCCTGACCTTGGCCTTGCGCTCGCGGAAATAGGCGACGAATGCCGCCAGCGTCTCGTCATTTGTATGGAAGATCAGGTCTTCGGCCAGCTTGCGTTCATGCTCGGGTATCGAAGCGTAGCGCTCCAGCTTCTCGGTATTGACGATGGCGTAGTCCAGCCCGGCTTTGGTGCAGTGATACAGGAACACCGCGTTCAGCACCTCGCGCCCTGCCTCCGGCAGGCCGAAGGAGACGTTGCTGATGCCGAGGATCGTCAGACACTCCGGCATCGCTTCCTTGATCAGGCGGATGCCTTCGATGGTCTCCTCCGCCGCGCCGATATATTGCTCATCGCCTGTGCCGACCGGGAAGACGAGAGGATCGAAGATGATATCCCGCGGATCCATCCCGTACTTGTGCACGAGCAGCTCATAGGAGCGTTTGGCTACTCTCAGTTTATCCTCTCGACGCACGGCCATACCCTTCTCATCGATCGTTCCGACGACCGCGGCGGCCCCGTACTTGTGGACGAGCGGCACGACGCGCTCGAATTTCTCCTCGCCATCCTCCAGGTTGATGGAATTGATGATCGCCTTGCCCTGGGAATGCTTGAGGCCAAGCTCGATGACATTGGGATCCGTGGAATCGATGACCAGCGGCACCTTGATTTTCTTCGTCACATATTTCAGGAATTGCTCCATGTCCGCCAGCTCATCCCGGTCGGAGTCCTGGAGACAGACGTCGATGACATGCGCGCCGCCCTTCACCTGCGCCCGGGCGATCTCCGACGCTTCGTCGAACTTGCCTTCGGCGATCAGCCGCTTGAACTTGCGCGAACCCAGCACGTTCGTGCGCTCCCCGACGAGCAGCGGGCGATTGTCCGGCTCCACATAGACGGTCTCGATGCCGGACACCGCCGGCGGATGCTCGCCGAAGCTGGTACGCGGCTTGTACCCTTTCAGCTTCTCCGCGATCGCGCGGATATGCGCGGGGGTCGTGCCGCAGCAGCCGCCGGCGATATTGATCCAGCCCTGCTCGGCGAAGCCGGCCAGCTTCGTCGCCAGCGACTCCGGCGATTCATGATAATGCCCGTTCTCGTCCGGCAGACCGGCATTCGGATAACAGCTGATCGCGGCCTGCGAGATCGAAGCCAGCGTGCGGATATGATCGCGCATGAACTCAGGCCCGGTCGCGCAGTTCAGTCCGATCGAGATCGGCTTCAGATGCTCCAGCGAGATGTAGAACGATTCGATGTTCTGCCCGGCGAGCGTCGTCCCCATCGGCTCGATCGTGCCGGAGATCATGATCGGCAGCGTCTTGCCGGATCGCTCGAACGCCTGGCGCACGCCGATGCTGGCGGCCTTGACGTTCAGCGTATCCTGGGAGGTTTCGATCAGGATCACGTCGACGCCGCCCTCGATAAGGGCAAGGGCCTGCTCATGGTAGGCTTCCACCAATTGATCAAAGGTGACCCCTCCGGTCACGGAGATCGTCTTCGTCGTTGGGCCCAGCGCTCCCGCCACATACCTCGGCCAATCCGGGGTGGAGTATCGCTCCGCCGCTTCAACGGCGAGACGCGCTGCGGCCAGATTCAGCTCCCGCGCTCTCTCGGGTATATCATACTCCGCAAGGACGATCGACGTCGCGCCGAACGTGTTGGTCTCGATGATGTCCGCGCCGGCTTCCAGATACGCTTCATGGATGCTGCGGATCACGTCCGGACGCGTCACATTGAGCAGTTCGTTGCAGCCGTCATACTGCTCGCCGCCGAAGTCCGCGGCGGTCAGGTTGGCCTGCTGGATCATCGTGCCCATCGCTCCGTCCAGTATGAGGATCTTTCTGGTCAATTGCTCCTGGATTGAAGGTTTGCTGCTCATTTCTCTACTTCCCCTCTATTGCAAACGTTGATCGCCGTCTATCAGCCGTGTTGACGGTTATCTTCGCGTTCCCGCGCTTCGTGTTCATAAACTTCTGCTTTAAACTGGTGGTCTCTTGTGATATTTTAGACTATAGTTTAACAGAAGTACGAGGCCGAGGGAAGCATATCGACAACGCCCAGCTTTTCGGCTATAATACTAATATAACATTAATCTTATCGAAAAAGAGGGATTTAATATGGCGGAGATTAGAATTCGTAACACGAACGAGCGCATCAGCGGCGAAGAGAACGTGCGTGCTTTTCTGGAGAAGCAAGGCGTCCTGTACGAGCATTGGGACACGAACAAGCTCCCCGAGGAGCTGCGCGAGAAGTTTGTGCTGAGCGACGAGGAGAAAGCGAAGATCCTCGAGATCTATGACGAGGAGATCCGCGATCTGGCAGCTCGCCGCGGCTATCGGACCTGGGACGTGATCACGCTGTCCGACGCTACGCCGAACCTCGAGGAATTGTTGAAAAAGTTTGAAGCCGTACACACGCATACGGAGGACGAGATTCGCGCCATCGTCAGCGGCAAGGGCATCTTCATCATCAAGGGTAGCGATGATGTCGGCTACTTTGACGTTGAGCTGGAAGCTGGTGACCTGATCTCCGTTCCAGAGAATACGCCTCACTTCTTCACCCTCATGGACAATCGCAAGATCGTAGCCGTTCGCCTGTTCATCGAAACCGACGGCTGGATCGCTCATCCTTACGACGACCCAACCTTCGTCAAGGCCTGATTGATGATGTGATCAGATTCGATGCATGGGGCTGACTGCAGATTCCCTTAAATGAAAATGGGCCGGAGAACCAACTGGTTTTCCGGCCTTCTTCATGCCAGGCTGCGTGGCGGATGCCCGCAACCTTCGTCAGATCATGGGTCAGCTGCAGAGCCCGACACATCCGCCGACTGGCCTCAGCATGTCAGAGAGGACATGCCCTCGCCAAGTCTGGGCGGACTTTCCTCTCTATCGAATCCTGACCGTATCCGGCCAGAGCTATTAACGAATGCTGTCGATCACGGCTTGCAGATCGCGCAGCGATGCAATCTCATAACGCGGCAGGATCTCGCCTTGCGCGGACAGCCCTCTTCGGTTGATCCATACGGAGTGGATGCCTGCGGTGTTGGCGCCGAGGACGTCCGTCGTCAGCTTGTCTCCAACCATCACGCCTTCCTCCGGCCTGATCTCCAGCAGACGGAGCGCTTCCTGGAACAGACGGTTATCCGGTTTGCCGAATCCGTAGTTGCCGCTGATCATGATGTGATCGAAATACGGGATGAGTTCAGGCACGCCATCCAGCTTCTCCTGCTGAAGATCCGGCGATCCGTTCGTCAGGAGCAGAAGCTTGTATCTGCCCTTGAGCCCGTCGAGCACCTCGAACGTTTCGTCATAGACGTATTTCCTGGCCCTCCGTTCGATCGGGAACCTCTCCCCGAGCTCCCGTCCCAGCCTGGCATCGTCAATGCCGAGCGCACGCAATCCGCGCGTCCATGCCTCCGCCCGGTACTCAGGCGCCAGCTTCTCCAGCTTGCGAAACTGCTCATCGGTTCCTCCGCTGAACCTTCCCCACAGCGCTTCGAAAGGATTGATGCCGATGTTCACCGTGAACGGGTACGTCTCGTATGATTCATACAAGGCTCGCGCTTCGCGCCGCACCGCCTGCTCCAGCGCGACGGGGTCCACTGCCGCCGCTTCCGCTGCAGCCCGGCACGTTGCCTGGAACGCCTCTTCGACGCTGCGCTCGTCCCATAACAATGTATCGTCAAGGTCAAATAATACCGCTTTGATGGTCATGATCGCTCTCCCGCTTCCTTTCTCTTTGTCTGACTGCTGCACCGTTATGCGCGGGCGCTTCCTGGTCGGGCGGGCGTCTGTCCGCACGCCTCCCCCGCAGATCATGGATAGCCCGGCAATCGATTATTTGGAGCTGTCGATGAACTTCACCTGGTTCTTGATGGCAAAATCCTTCAAGCGTACAGCCATCTCGTCCACATTAAACAGGTTGAGCAGCTTGCTGAACACCCACAGCTTGTCGTTCTTGCGAAGTTTGATCACGATGTTCTTGTTCTGCACCTGGATGAATTCGATATCCTTCGCGCTGACGACATTCTCACGGCCCCATCTGCGCGTGGCGACCTCGCTCTTGCCAACCTTCAGGTAAGGCTTGCGCAATGCCCAGAACCAGACGCCGAGGAGCAGGTAAGCGATGAACGTAATCCAGTACAACGCCTCAGAAGATTGAATGGGATAATAAAGGATGCCGTAGAAGGTGCCGATCCCGATGAACAGGATCGGCAGCATGATGCTCCGGCCCTTATAGATGTCGTATTGTTCCCCGCTTCCCACTCGCGCCTTGCCCGCGCGTTTGCGGTAGTCGTTCACTTTCTTCTGATTGCGATATACCATGCGTTCCCATTTGCGTGACGACATTCGTAAGCCTCCTGCAACTAGATTCATTCGTATGATTGTTTATTATAGAAGATTCATCTCGTGATATAAATAGCATTTCGATGATTTCCTCAACCGGATCATCGGGTTCAATGCCTGATCTGCCCATCCTGATCCACGAACCGGATGTTCTCCAGATGACCGCGCAACGACGTGCGGATGCCTGCCAGATACTGCTTGCGCAGCTTCTGTTGCTCCTCCAGTTCTTCTTGCGTGAGGCCCGCGGTTTTGGCTTTCCGGTACAGCTCGTTAATGCGTCTGATGCTTTTGTCGTCGATCACGTACATTCCCTCCTGTTCTTACAATACTTTGACATTAACGCATGGCCAATGTCAAGCTGATTCCATTGGACGCAGCATGTCGGCCTGTTGTTCAGCCAACATGAATGATCCCCTTTGACAAGATAAGACATCACGTATAATGATAAACATTAATTTTTGGCTCAGTTAAACTTGATTGTTGCTTACAAACATATGTTCTGGTATATTATGGATAGGAACGTATGTTTGGGGTGTTGCTTATGAGCTATATCTCACTCAATGAGATTGTCGATGCCATCGATAATTTGGATCTCCAACAGAAGCAACTGTTGTTACGTTTCCTCCAAGATGAACTATCACACGGAAGAAACCCGTTTCAAAGCCAATTATCTACTTTGTCAGAAATACGTGAAGT
>Ga0207747_1000462_pt1 | contig 46306 bp, 41 predicted proteins | sample HigsolmetaGSP11D_FD_184839 | JGI IMG/M metagenome (GOLD analysis project Ga0207747, IMG submission 184839) | High solid enriched microbial communities from the Joint BioEnergy Institute, USA - SP1-1-D (SPAdes) | ecosystem: Engineered > Bioreactor > SSF (Solid state fermentation) > Aerobic >...
TACACTATACCAAAGAACGAGGTGTTTTTTCATGATTATTTAAATTTGTCAACGAATATATTTGATAAACTCTGGTTTCAATAAAACCAATGATTAATGCTTATTTTTTAGGTGCGAAAGTTGAGTATTTAATAAAAACGAGGTATAATTGCTGGGTAAACAGCTGTAGGGGGCTATCTGATAAGTCCCTAAAATGAGGCAAGAGGAGAAAAACTTTTCGTTTTTCTCCTCTTACCTTCGTATTTTTTCTGTTTTTCTCTGAAAGTAACGGGCGTTTGCAACTACTTTCAGTAAGTTGTGGGCTAAAGCCACGATTCCAAACTCGACATGAACTTTGTCGAGTCCCCTTAGGTGAAATCTGCGGAACGACCGATTGCCCTTGATGTGATCGAACTCACTTTCTACCTCAATTTTTCTTCGAGCGTAGATAGCTGCTTTCTCGTCACATTCAAGGGCTACTTTGATCTTTGCTTTCATTTCTTCAAATATCGTATTCCAGTGAACTTGGCGATTTCTTTTTGCCTTTGTACATTGTGGCTTTAGTGGGCAATCTGTACAATCTTCACATTCATAAATTATGAAGCTTTGCTCATAGCCGGTCTGATTCTTTTTGTTTTGATATTTTTTAAACGTTACTCTTTTTCCGTTCAGACAAATAAAACAGTCATCCTCTTCGACATAGATCCAGTTCTTCGCATTTTTGATATCTTTTTTATACTTACGAGTTTATACTTGTAAAAAGCTGCCATAAGGAAAATTAAATCGAGGCTCTTTTTCTTCCCCAACCATAGACATAGTTTTCTTCGCTACCATAGCCTGCATCGGCTATGACTCTTTTGGGCATTGGCAAGGCTGTAGCTGCTAATATGTCCATATGCGGGATGAAACAACGTGTGTCTGTTGGACGTTGATGAATAGTGTAAAACGAGATAAATTGATTCTCGTTGCCCATCTGTACATTATATCCAGGTTTAAGTTGTCCATTTTTCATATGTTCTTCTTTCATACGCATAAAGGTAGCGTCGCTTCTTTATTTGTTTTCGAATAGCTGTTTCGATCGCAAAAATCTCATTTTGTTCCTTGTATTTAGCCATTCGAGGGATGAAATCTTCTCTGATTATTTTCACACACTTCTTTAATTCGTTACGTTCCTTCCGTATTTCTTTCCGAACGTATGAATTTGTCTCTTTTTCGATTTCCTCTATCAGTTGTTCAACTTTTCCCTCCAGTGTATTGTCAATTTCCACCAAATCTTGTTCACTCATCTCTGTATCTGGATTGATTTTTGTTTGATTTTCCTGAGCCTCTAATTCGGTAATCGCATGAATGTGTTTTAAGGTTTCCTGAATTTTCTCTTTTCATTTGGCCTCAAACTTTGAAGTAGCTTTTTTCCATATAAAGGAATATTTATTCGCGTCAACTTCCATATTCGTCCCATCTAAAAAGTAGTTTTCTAATTTTATGTAATTTTCCTCAATCAGTTTGTGGATGATTGTTTCAAATAATTCATCGATCAAACCTTGCACCGAACACTACACGGAATTCGTTAATGGTACGGAAATCTGGTTGTTACATGGCAGCTGCCTTTGAAATTTGCCCTTTGTATTTATTTGGAACAGCTACTTAGGCTAGTCGTAAGCCGGGTGCTAATGATTTTGATAAGCTTGCAATGTAGATAACCTGTTCTGGTATAAATGTTGCGATTGCTGGAATGGTTTTTTCCTTATGAAGATGATATGTCGCATCTTCAATAATGAATTGGTTATACTTCTTGGCAACTGCTTCTATCATTTTTTGATTCTCTATAGACATACAGATAGTTGTTGGATTATGATAGTCTGGAATTAAGTATACTCCTTTTATATTTTCATTTTCACACGCATACTCATAGGTTTCAGGACACATTCCAAAATTTCCTGACTTTATTAGTACTATTTGCAAACTAAGCATCACCGCAACAGCTTTTATACCCGGATATGTTATGATAATCAGCACCAATACGATCTCCTTGCCGACAGAGACTAGCCAATGTAGCTGTAATCGCATTTTGGCCTCCATTGGAGAATAAAATGTGATCAACTGTTGCTTCATACCCACCTCTTCGCATTAATCTTATAGCGGCATCCTTTTGCCAAAGGTTTTCACCTGCTCGACCATAACCAAACCATTTTTCAGAATCTCCCTTTTGTAGCATATTTTTCAGTTGAAGTACTAATGGCTCGTACGAAGCATTATCTGGTAGTGTTGCTTCCATTTCAATTAAAGATTGTGTCTTTATAACTTCAAGCAAATACGCATTTGATAACGCATCATATGATACAAATGTTCCACTCCCAACTGATAAACTTAACAAACCCTTTAAACTACAAACTTTAAATGCTTTTGTTATTGCGATTTCTTGATAAATAGGCTTTTTGGTTTTATCAATGGAAGGCTTCCAACTCATCGGATAGTTTTCAAAAGAATTAATTGGCATGATAACACACCCTTTTTTAACAACTATATGTCTGTACCGTCAAATTTTTATTCTACTCCATATCGGACAATCAAAAGTTCTTGTCGAAAAAATTTTGAATAATTGAATGAAAAAATAACCCAATCATGCGATTTTTTGATATCCTAAAGGTTCTTACACCAGAAAGGAGATTAGATCGCAGAAGGAGTTCGTGTATGGTTTACCCTATTTCGTTGCAATTGATTATACCATGTTAAAATATATTGATTCTATCCTAAATCATTTTCTTTCTTGTTTTTCCCGAAGGAAGTGTAGCTTACCATTGGTTTGTTGGGATCACTGTCGGTCTCATATTGCGTTCAGATCAACTGGGCTTGACTTCTATTATTCGGGATTTGTCCCTGAATTACCGTACTTATGAAAGTTTGATCCACTTTTTTCGTTATTCCGCGTGGTCGCTGGAATCTCTTCGTCAAGCGTGGCTTCGGGTTGTGAAAAAAAAACAGCTCCATTTTCTTACGTTAACGATATGGTTGTGCTTATAGGCTATGGAATGAAACAGGCCAAGGAAGCCCGGCGGATGCCTGGTGTTAAGAAACTTCATCAGGAGTCCGAAAATTCTTCCCAGGCGGAATACATCTTTGGCCATCTGTTTGGGGCGATCGGCATTCTGATGGGGACACTAGAAAAATGGTTTTGGCTACCCATGTTCATGAATTTACATGATGGCGTTAAGACGATTTTCGGATGGAGTGATTCATCCGAGCGACAAGAATCCCATGTCATACAAATGATCGAACAGAGATTTTTTGCGGTCCAAACACTTGGTAAGACTTTACTTCTGCTATATCGTTATTTTCTGTTTGTCCCTGCTATGAAACGTTTGAATGAATTGAATGCTTCGGAAACCACTCAGATGCACATTGTCACAAAGGCCAAGTCGAACGCAGTGGCCTATGAGCCTCCTCCAGCAACAAAGGAGAAGAGACAAGGTCGTCCCCGTAAAAAGGGAGAAGTCGTCAAACTAAAATCTTTGTTTCAAAGCCGTGCGGATGATTTTTAAAAGGCTCAGGTAACGTTATATGGTAAAGATGAAACCGTTCACTACTGTGTCTTAATTTACTGTGGGGACAGGGTCAGTATCAAGAGTTACGTTTTGTCCTCGTCCGGATGGGAGATCGGTTGTCTATTCTTGTAAGCACGGATCTAACGCTAGAAGCAACAGACATCATCCACCTGTATGGGCACCGCTTTCGGATAGAATGTACTTTCCGCGAAATGAAGCAAGTCATCGGCGGATTCGGCTATCAGTTTTGGAGTAAATCGATGCCAAAACTAAAGCGTTATCTAACAAAGGAGAAAAAAATCTCGTCGTCAAAATATGGCATTTCTTATCTTAAAATGGTGACGAGTTTGAGTCCCCCGCCAAGAAAGAGCGATTCCCAAACGACAAGGGCTCTCGTCAACTAAAAAGGACTCTCTCGCATAAAATAAACACGAGAAAGCTCTCATTAACAAAAAAGGGATATTCAACACTCCTCAAACATAACGATCTTGTCCAGCACGATACCCGAAAAATGCTGTTAGTAATCCAATGATAATTACCGTTAAAATTGGAATAGTCCACTTTTCACTAAAATCATAAATATATCCAATTAACATTGGTCCTACCGCTGCAAATATATATCCAAGCGACTGAGCCATACCTGATAACTGAGAAGCTTTTCTAGCATTTCTTGCACGCAGGCCAAAAAGGGCAAGAGCTAAAGAAAATGTGCCACTTAAACCAAGTCCAATAAAGGCAATGCCAATGACCATTACCCAAAAGGAAGGACTGATTAGTAATATGAAATAACCGATTAGAGAAAAAGAACAAATCCCCAAGGCGACCTTTTGTTGTGACGAATATCTTTCAGCCAAGATTGGGACAAAAAAGTTTGCCGGTAGACCGATAAATTGGGTGAGAGAAAGAAACCAACCCGCTGTTTCTTTAGATAAACCTTTACTGTGCAGTATGTCTGGCAACCAAGTAATGGTAACGTAAAACAGGAGAGATTGTAGTCCCATAAATAATGCAATTTGCCAAGCCAGTGGAGAACGCCATAAGTTCGATGTTTCTCGTTGGGTGGAAGTTTTGATATCTTTCATTCGGTCCTTTTTTTCAATTTTTACAATAAAAAACCAAAATATTAACGCAATAACAACAGGCACTGACCAAAGGAGTAGTGCATTTTTCCACCCTAAGTTCAAGCCGCTTGCCAACGGAACGCTCACTCCTGAAGCCAAAGCTGCAAATATATTCATTGATGTTGTATAAACCCCGGTCATTAAAGCAAACTTTTGTGGAAACTTGTCCTTAACGATTCCCGGTAAAATAACATTCAAGACTGCAATCCCAACCCCAATTAGGAATGTGCCGAAAAATAGGAAAAACAGATTGGCAACTGTTCGAATAAAAAATCCAAACAATAGAATGGTAAGACCTATGATTAATGTCCATCCATTTGTTAGTTTTGCTGAAATATTTGGGACGATCGGTGACATAACCGCAAAGGCAATCAAAGGTAAACTTGTTAGTAGACCTGCGCTCCAATGAGCCAACCCTAAATCATTTTGGATATCATTTACTAAAGGACCAACCGATGTAATGGCAGGCCGCAAATTAAAAGAAACTAAAATAATAGCAGCAACAAGAACTGCTTGTATTGATTTTTCTTTTGCTTTTATTGTTTGTTCCATAAATTTCACAAAAAACTCCTTTCATGTATAGACCTAATGATTTAAGGAATGTGCCAGTAAAAATGACCGTCCATTATGGGGATTCATTATTACGTTTAAAAATAATCTTCAATATATGTTTATTTTTTGATTTGGCAAGAAAATGAGTAAGTTGAACTCAATTAGTAGCTCAAATGAAAAGCACAACCGTCCCTATAAAAAACGATTCTAAAACCCATTATTGTTATAGCCTTTGCTTATATAAATCACTTATCTTACTATAGCATATTAATTCAATATAAATACAGAAATAGAAACCAAAAATTTATCTGACTCCTTTACAAAAAATCCATTTTCCTTATCAGTACTAGTTTCCCCACCTTAATGCAAAAAGGAGGCGCTCCTTTGATGTTGCCTAACTCGTTTTCCCACCCTAATGGAGAAGAAAACTTTCCTATAGGATTGGTTGACCAAGTTTTCCTTCTAGATAGGACAAGGTTAAATGGATAAAAGAGAATGCTCCAATGATTTTGGTTAACTGCCCTAGACAATGATGTTTTACTATAAATGTAAAAAACTCGGGCGTCCGAGCCTTTAGGCGAGAAGAGAGCCGTAGTTCAGCGAAAAAACATTTTCGCTTGCGAGGTAATGCTACCGAAGTCTCTCTAGTTCACCGAAAAAATATATAATTTTTCGGCTGCGATGTATTCCCGTGAAGCTTTTCTTGTGCACTTATGCGTTAGCAAAGTAAAAATCGGAAAATTTATACTTTGCTATTAGCCAAAAATAGGAATCGGAAATTTTATCCGATTCCTTTACGAAGAGATTCATTTTCTTTATCAGTTTTGGTTAAATAGTTTCCCATCTTAATACATAAAGGGAACTCCTTTGAAATTGCTTAACTACATACCCATTTCTTAATGGAAAAACGGGACGCTCCTATAAGATATTAGTTAATCAGTTTTTCCACTTGAGAAACAACATTTTCAACTGTAAAGCCGTATTCTTCAATAATTTTATTGCCATTTCCGGAAGCTCCGAAAGTATCGATGGCAAGAACTTTACCTTGGTCGCCTACATATTGTTTCCAGCCAAGCGGGGAGGCCATTTCAATTGCCAACCTTGCCCGTACATTTTCCGGTAATACTTCATTCTTGTAGGCATCATCTTGTTTTTCAAAACGATCCCAAGACGGCATGCTCACAACATTTACATCTATCCCTTTTTCCTTTAATGCAGCCTGAGCACGAATTGCAAGTTGAACTTCTGATCCCGTTGCAATTAACAAAGCATCCGGTTCCTCTTTTTCACCTTTGCTAATTACATAAGCACCACGTTTCACACCTTCATAGGCATGTTCAGCCGTCCCTTCCAATGTTGGGACATTTTGTCTTGTTAAAATTAATGCCGTTGGTTGATCTTTACTTTCAAGCGCTAAACGCCACGCCGCTTGAACTTCATTTGCATCTGCCGGGCGAATAACAGAAAGATTCGGGATGGCACGCAGACCAGCAAGTTGTTCAACTGGTTCATGAGTTGGTCCATCTTCACCGACAGCAATAGAATCATGGGTAAACACATACGTAACCGGAACGTTCATAATCGCTGCTAAACGAATTGCCGGTTTTAAATAATCGCTGAATACGAAAAATGTACCACCCTGCACCTTGACACCACCATGCAATGCCATTCCGTTTAATGCGGCACCCATAGCAAATTCGCGGACACCGAACCACATATTTCGACCGGCATAATGATCCGGACCAAAGTCACCAGCATCGTTGACATAGTTTTTATTGGATTCAAATAAGTCTGCACTACCACCAATTAAAAACGGAACCTTTTTTGCAATTGCATTTAAAACTTTCCCAGAAGAAGCCCTAGTTGCCAAAGTATCTACTCCCGTGGTAAATACAGGCAAGTCCTGATCCCAGCCTGCCGGAAGTTCACCATTCAAAGAAGCTTCCAATTCAGCAGCAAGCTCAGGATGACTTTCTTTATATGTCTTGAACAATTGGTTCCATTCCTCTTCAGCTGATTCACCCGAATCAATTACTTTTTTCCGGAAATCGGCATACACTTCCTCAGGCACGTAGAAATCAGGATAATCCCAGCCGTATGCTTGTTTTGTTAATTGTACTTCATCTTTACCAAGAGGTGCACCATGAGCTTTAGATGAACCTGATTTATTTGGAGAGCCATAACCGATTACCGTTTTTACTTCAATTAAAGTCGGTTGGGAAGTGTTTACTTTTGCTTCTTTAATCGCCTGACTAATGGCCTTAATATCGTTACCATCTTTTACCCGCAATACTTGCCAGCCGTATGCTTCAAAACGTTTTGCGGTCTGATCCGAAAATGAACGGCTCAAGTCACCATCCAATGAAATATCATTTGAATCGTATAACACGACTAATTTGCCAAGTTTTAAATGCCCAGCGAGTGATGCGGCTTCATGGGAGATTCCTTCCATTAGGTCGCCATCTCCAACCATGGCATATGTATAATGATCAACGATAGATAAACCATCACGATTATATTTATTTGCTAAAAATCTTTCCGCCATCGCCATACCGACGGCCATTGCAATCCCTTGACCAAGAGGACCGGTCGTGGCTTCAACACCATCTGTATGATGAACTTCAGGATGTCCGGGCGTCCGTGAACCAAGTTGGCGGAAGTTTTTTAAATCATCAATGGATAAATCATATCCGGACAGTTGCAGAAGACTGTATAATAGGGCCGAACCGTGTCCCGCGGATAAAATGAAACGGTCCCGATTAAACCATTTAGAATTTTTGGGATTATGATTCATATATTCAGTCCAAAGTACATAAGCCATTGGTGCGGCTCCCATCGGTAATCCCGGATGACCCGAATTCGCCTTTTCAATCATATCGATGGATAATGTGCGGATTGTATTAATTGATAATTGCTCAACGGATACTGTGTTATTCACTGAACATTCCTCCATATTTTAAAACTATGATATACATCACAGATTTATTTTTTGTCTTTTTCAAGAACACTGTCAGGAAAACGGGAAATCCCATTTATGAGGAGTTTCCCCGTATTGATTATTTTTTGCAACATTTTTTAGGCTGTTATTCATTCGTTCCAATTTTACGAGTTTCCCCACATTCATTATTTTTTTACAGGAACTTTTTTCCAATCCTCTAAAAATTGTTTGATTCCTTTATCCGTTAAAGGATGGCTCCAAAGTTTCGGAAACAATGAACCCGGAATGGTCGCAATATCCGCACCGGCTAGTGCAGCTGCTTCAACATGTTCGAGATTCCGGACACTAGCTGTAATAATTTCCGTTTCAAAATTGAAGTTCATCAACGTTTGTTTTAACCTTACAATCAAATCAAGTCCATCCACACCGATATCATCCAATCGACCAACAAATGGACTGACATAAGTGGCACCTGCTTTAGCTGCCATTAACCCTTGTGCTACTGAAAAGATAAGGGTTACATTTGTTTTAATTCCTTCCTTAGTAAGAATATTCACTGCTGCTAGACCATCTTCCGTCATTGGAATTTTTACAACGACATTTGGTGCCCAGCCGGCAAGCATCCTCGCTTCATTAACCATTTCTTCTGTTGTCAAGCCGATGACTTCTGCACTAACTGGCCCATCGACAATACTGCAAATTTCTTTGATGACTTCTTCAAAATCACGACCTTCCCGTGCAATAAGGGTTGGATTTGTCGTTACCCCATCTACCAATCCGAGCCGATTCACCCGTTTGATTTCTTCTACATTCGCAGTATCAAGGAAAAACTTCATACTATTACCTCCCTATGATGGTTGCTTGTCTTAATCATTGTATGTACATGACCTATTTTCAAAACTGATTTTTATCTTGGCCATGTTTTTTTAACCTATCTTTTAGTATACCGTAAATTCACAATAATTCCCATTCTATAATTATGAAAAGTATATAGAAAAAAATTGTACCCTTTCCGTATTCATTATAAATTCGTTGGCTTTATTAATAAATGGCCAACATTGGATTCCGCTTGTGACGTATGAGAAAAATTATTGTTGACAGAAAGATAAATATTAACTCATTTAGCACCAGGCCGTCGATACAACCTTATTGCGATTTTATAGTTGACACAAGATACATATTAACCTATTCAGCACCTTCGAACAAATCGGTATGCTGGATCCAGACGATTGAAGAACAATTCGAATAAGTTTCCCATCACAAAATTCAATCTAAATATGGTGCTTAGCGAAGATATTTTTGTGCTTTTTCAGTGATCACTGAGTAATTTCCTCTATCATTATTATACAACTTCTGCAAGTTCAAATATTAACTAAATATTATGCGGTGTTCTAGAGGACTAAGCTCACTAATACATTCATCCTTCCTTTTGAACACCGCACGAATATTGTTTCCTTTTTACAATATATTTTCTATGATTAACCAAAACACAACAGGTCATCTGATGACTATGCTATTTTCTACAGCAAGGCTTGTTATCATGCTGTAATTTTGCAAAATTCCGCCCTTTTGATACAGTCAAAATTACATATTTATATTGAACTTTGAATCTATTTGTTCATTTGTTTGATCGGTATTTTTTATAAAGGATATGGCGAATAAACTGATGATTGCAGCTAAAATCATGTATAAGGCTACCGGAACGAATGAATTGTTAAATGTCGCCAATAATGCCGTGGCAACAAGAGGTGCCGTACCTCCTGCAAATGCCGCCCCCAGCTGATAGCCTAATGATATACCCGTATTGCGGACTTGAGCAGGAAAAAATTCCGACATCATCGTCCCAAGAACCGCATTGACAGAACCCCAAATAAAGCCAAGACCAATTACCGTTGCCAAGATCAGCAAGAATACTGAACCTTGTTGCAGTATCCAGAAATATGGAAAGGCATATAGGATTGTTGCTGCAATACCTAATAAATAAATATTTCTTCTGCCAATACGATCGGATAGGTTTCCAATAATTGGAATAAGAATAGTTGCTACTAACGAACCTATTACAACAGCATTCAGCGCATCAGTATTATTAAAGTTCAAATTGGTTGTGGCGTACGAAACAATAAATGTTCCAAATATGTAAAACGGCCCCGTTTCAACCACCTTTGCCCCCATTGCAATTAACACAGCTTTCCAATGGTATCTTAAAGTATCAGCAATCGGTATTCTTGATACTACACCAGCTTCTTGTGCCTTTTTAAATGCAGGAGTTTCATCAATCCCTTTTCGAATCCACAATCCAAAAACAACAAGTATGGCACTTAATAAAAACGGTATCCGCCATCCCCATAACATAAACTGATCTTCAGGTAAAAGGGTCATGACCGACATAACTAAAGATCCTAATATCAAACCAATGGAAATCCCCATTTGCGGGACACTACCAAACAATCCCTTTTTATGTTTCGGCGCATATTCAACTGCCAACAATACAGAGCCTCCCCATTCACCGCCGAGGGCAAGTCCTTGAACAAAACGTAAACATGTAAGGAAGATTGGCGCCCAAATACCAATGACCTGATAAGTAGGCAACACACCCATGCCAAATGTCGATACTCCCATCAAACTGAGTGTCAAAACCAATGTTTTTTTCCGTCCTAAACGGTCCCCGATATGACTAAAAAGTATTCCCCCGATTGGTCGTAAGAAAAAGGCAATGGCAAAAGATGTATAGGCAATAAGTAAACCAACTGTTGGATTTTTACTAACGAAAAATAACTGATTAAAAACTAATGAAGCAACTGTCCCATACAAAAAGTAATCAAACCACTCAATGGCACTTCCTATTAAACTAGCAAGCAGAACCCTTACATTCCCCTTTAACATGTTCTTTTCTCCCTTCAAATAATCGTTACCCCTTTTGTTTTAAATCGCTTACAATTTAAGGTTCCATTAATATATAGCGTTAAACTCATCAGATGACCTGAAAATCTTATGGTCATATTCTATCATGAGTTTTCAGAGGTTGTAAATCGTTTTGTCACAAAAAATTCAATATTTGTTAAAACTACTTTTTACGTAATTGCGAAATGAGAAAAATACTTGTTTTTGTCAGCAGAATAGTTTCTCGTCGACACTTTGCGCTGAAAAGTTCAAAGTTCTTTCGATTAGCTCCCCCTTCAATAATGTTAAATTTTTTACAAACAAAAAAACCACCAATCTTTAAAGTCTATCAACTGGTAAAATTTCCGATCTTGCTGTAAAATTGTGCAAACTCACTGAGTCTTAAAATTTCCAATCTTGTTGTAAAATTGCTCACACTTACTAAATCTTATAAATCAAATGATTAGTACCCAAAAAATTGGATGGAAGGATATTATCAAATATAGTGTTAGCCAAATTTATTGAGACACAATATATTGTAAATTGTGCTTCCATTTTTTTGAAAAATAGACTTTTTGGGAGGTAACCATCAAATGGCTACTATTTTTATTTGTCGATTATACAGCCGCGCACAGTAAGGGATACCCTGGAGAAGACAATTCAACTATTGTCCGAAATAGAAGACAATGAGGATTATTATATTTTTGACTGGAGGAACGTAAGAAGTGAAAAATAACAATTTATTAAAGGAGCATTTACGCAAGCTAGAAGAAATGTTACTAAGACCGGATATTCGAACGTCCGTTAACGAATTAAGGAACATCCTTGCTGACAATTATTTTGAAATCGGCAGTTCAGGAAAAATTTTATACAAGGATGGAATTCCGCCAGGAGGAATAGGAATTGTCAACATGCAACTTAGCGAATTTGAAATTCACCCACTATCTGACAAAATTGTTCTAGCAACCTATCGTATTTTTAATAAAGAAACTCAGCAATATACATTAAGGAGTTCTATTTGGAAATACATGGAAAACAGATGGCAATTGGTCTTCCATCAAGGGACAAAGACAAACTTTTAAATCTAGACAATTTGCTCCCAAAATGGTGAATGACTTGAAAAAAGGTCAAAAACGAACTTATCAAAATTGTACACTCGTCGCCATTTCCATTTCCAGAATTCGTAATTTTAGTCAAAAACGGTCTTATATTTATAAGTTTTGTACATCCCACAAACACTTTATTCAGGGAGGAAGTCAAATGGTTCTTACCCTCCCTATCCAACTTCCCTATCCAACTATGGAAAAATTTTTATATCCTTTTTCAATGTCCAAATAGGTGATTTTTTTATTCGTTACTTTAATAAATCGATTTGGCCATGTATGAAGAGATCCTACAAACATTTTAATTTGTTCTTCTGTTCCTTCACCTTCCATCTCCACCATCCCATCATCGTTATTTCTCACCCATCCTTTAATTCCATGTTCCAATGCTTTTTGCATAACAGAATAGCGAAAACCTACTCCTTGAACCCGTCCATCAAAAAGAATATGGACAATCATCGTTTTACCTCCCTTTTTTCGGTTTTTCCTATCTCCATTATACTAAAAATCATCTTGTGAAAAACGTTTAGAAATTGTATGATATAATATGTGAAGGCATTTACAAAAAATTCAACTATATATATATTAGGAGAATTGATATGGTTAAGAAGAGACAAAAAAGATTAAATTTTAAAGATTTTCGAATTGGTGCTAAATACACCCTAACGTTGATATCCGTATTTATATTTTTTATCATTTCCACAGTCATCGTCACCACATCAATCAACAATATTGGGAAAAATATTGAACGATTGGAAAGGGACTCCGATCGTTCGGTCATGATTACGCAAATGGGTACCGTCATTAATAGTAAAGCAGCGAATATCATGAGTTATGTCATTGAAAAAAGCAATAAAAATATTGACGATTATAATGCAGATACCGCTACTTTCAAGGAAATTGAAAAGGAAATTAATAAAATCTTAGTTACAAAAGAGCAAAAAAACTTGTATCAACTCATTAAAGAGAATGAAAAGAAACTTGATCAATTATTAAATAAAGATATCATCCCTGACATTGACAATATGTCAGATTCGTCGGCATCCTACTACATAAGTCAGGCTAATAAGGCAAGATCAACTACAATTTATGCTCTTGATATTTTACGCGAAAATATCGACAAAGAACGTCAAGCTGCTATTACCCAAGCTGAAAATAGTAAACAACTGGCTATTAACATCCAAATCGTCTCAATAGCCTTATCCATTATCGTTGGTTCATTACTCATCTTCTTTATTAGTAGAAATATTACACGAAATCTAAATAATGTTGTTAAAGTAAGTAACAAAATTGCTGATGGCGATTTGACGGTTGAAGCTTTAGCGTATGACGGAAGGGATGAAATAGGTCAAATTAGTTCATCTATAAATAAAATGAGGGAAAACTTGCGTAATATGATACAACAAATATCGAATATGACGACAACAGTCGGCGAGAGCAGTTCAGCATTATCGCAACTTGCTCATGAAGTAAAAGCAAGTTCCGAACAGATCGCTGTAACCATGCAAGATTTAGCAAAAGGTTCCGAATCTCAAGCGAATCACTCAAATTTAGTATCCGAGTCGATGCAACAATACTCAAAAATTGTTCAAGTGGCAAATGAAAATGGCGAAAAAATTCAAGAATCATCGCAAATCGTACTCACCTTTGCTAATGATGGAAAAGAATTAATGGATCAATCCACCGAACAAATGGCAAAAATTGATTCTATTGTTGAAGAAAGTGTTCAAAAGGTACAAAACTTACATGATGAATCGCAAAAAATTTCCCAGTTGATCTATGTGATTAAAGACATATCCGATCAAACCAATTTACTTGCCCTTAATGCCGCTATTGAAGCAGCAAGAGCTGGAGAACACGGAAGAGGATTTGCAGTTGTGGCCGAAGAAGTGAGAAAACTATCTGAAGGGGTCACTGTATCTGTCAAAGACATTACCGAAATCGTGAACAGGATTCAAAATGAGATTTCAGAGGTAACTAATTCGCTTAAAAGCGGTTATGATGAAGTGGAAAAAGGGACATCCCAAATTAAATCCACAAGTGAAACATTTAATATTATCAATGAATCAGTAACAGGGATGGTTGGGAATTTACAGACCATTATTGAAAACTTGAGTTCGATTACGGCACAAAATCAGCAAATGAGTACATCAATGGAAGAAATAGCTGCCATCTCTGAAGAATCAGCAGCAGGGATTGAAGAAACTGCCGCCTCTGCCCAAGAATCAAGCAGTTATATGGAAGAGGTTGTTGGAAATACGAAACAATTGGAGAAATTGGTTAAAGACTTAGATAACCTCGTTCGCCAATTTAAATTATGATGCATCCAAACTGGCTGTCCCGAAAGTCCGGCAAAACAATACACAAGATAAATGTATATTGAGAGGGGCTGTCCTAAAAGTACAACTTCTAAAATTTTATAATAAAAAAATATTTTTGGTTGGTTTTCGTTTCGGTGGCGGACGCTTTCCGAATGCACGGCCTCAGCCAGAGCCACTTCCTGGAATACTCTTCCTTGGCTCTTGCACCGAGGAATCCTGCTTCACTGTGTTACTAGAAGACGCAGGTGCAGTGTTGCAGGGTCTTCGGCTCGTGTGACTGTCGCTATCGCTTTCGTCACAAAAGCTTTTTTCGACTGCCGCTGTGCTTTCGTCGAATATATGTGCTGTTCCCGCAGGACTTCGAATAATCTTCCTCGAATTTGCATCGCACGAAGGAAAATGCGAAAAGTATTTTTCGAGGAGTCGCCGCCACCATCACTTCAATAACCTATACACATTGGCTTAATTTTTAACTTTCAGGACAGCACCCTCTCTTAACGACAAGTCAAGGGCTCCGCTCCCAAGACCCATATCAATGACTCGTCACATGTATCCGATTGGTTTGGTATGCCAATGTTAATCACACGAGCATACCACAGCAAACGCTTACACGATGTCGGCCACAAAAAAATTCCCATAGGGACGTGGATATTTCGTGTGTTCTTTCTACAATCAGAAGGCAAAAAAAATTCTTGAAGTACACCTACCACACTAGCTTAACTTCATTTTGATGGCGTGAATCTCTCTTTCATGCCGCACTGTTTTTTCCCAAATAAAATCTTGGTCATGTTTAAGTGCTGTCAGCTGATCTAAAATTTCTTTATGACGTTCTTCTGCTTTCGTTTCTATTTCCTCTATTTTATTCTGCATCTCTTGTTGGACCCGTTTCATCTCTTTTTGCTCTACCTGGATTGAAGCTACCATGGTATTTAATTGGGATAGCATGTCTTCAATATTATTGTTTTTACTCATCATCACTCAACTCCTACTGATTATTATATACAAAACGAATCATCTTTGAAATCCATTTTAATCATTTCCAAATTGTTCCGAGATGGTCATCGTCTTCTAATCGTTTGGGGAAAACCGATATGATATAGGGGATGAAAAACTAATACATTTATTCAACAAAGTTTGAAAAAATCCTTCTTACATTTCAAAAAAAATTTGCATAAAAAACGAATTGCTGGAATGAGGGAAAAAAAATATATAACGATCCACCTTGCTCTCCACATGTGTACCAACTATCAAAATCAAATCGTTTAAATTAAAAGTATAACCCCGCTCGCCTGCCATCTTTATCTTACCTTACCGCACAGATTAAAAGTAAATGCTCTTAATCTTTTACATTAGAACACGTACGGATTGGAAACAGGTTTCAGGGTTTACTTTTCCATCAAGGGATTGGCATTTAACTGTTCGCCAATCATTTCATCATAATCCCCCTAAATATGGGATTGGGACGTGGTCAGGTTCATCGGCCCGTTAATTATCATTGAGCCAAAGGACCTGTACCTCCGTCCCTATCCCCATCTGAGCAGTTCTACAACCCTTTTCTCATCCGCATGCTTTTCCTTAAGAAAATCGCGAGTCGCGCCCTATTCGCGACGTACAAACTTTGGCCCCGCAATGAGAACTTTCCTATTAGCTAACAAAAAGTCTAAATAAATTAGTCTTTATATCATTTGGTTGATATACCAATAAACTGCACCTATTTTAGTAAGCTAGTAATAAATCAGGCTTACTAATAAAATCTTTAAATTCATTTATAGCCTTTTGCGCAATAACACCATCAATAATACGATGATCATAGCTTAGTGATAAAGCCATTAACGGCTTAATTTCTATATTGTCATTAATAACGACCACCTTTTTCTCAATTCTACCAATACCTATTATACAAGCTTGCGGTGAATTAATAATAGGTGTAAACCAAGATCCTTTTTCAGAGCCAATATTGGAAATCGTACAAGTTCCACCTGTCATTTCATCTGCTTTGATTATTCCATTTCTAGCTTTTTGAGAGAGCTCTTCTATTTCTTTTGCAACATTATAAAGAGACTTTTGCTCTGCATTTTTGATAACTGGAACAACCAGACCGCGTTCTGTATCAACAGCAATACCGATATGATAATGGTCATGCATTATGATTTCATCCGTTTGTTCATCTAAAGATGCATTTAACATTGGGTATTTCTTAAGAACTTCGGTTAATGCTTTAACCACATAGGCTAAAAATGTGAGTTTTACACCTTCGTCATTAAAATAAGGTTTCAACCTTTGTCTATGCTCAACTAATTGGGATACCTCTACTTCATCAAAATGAGTAACCTGAGGTATTGTTGTTTTTGAATGGACCATCGCACTTGCAATTACCTTCCGAATACCCGATAATGGAATTCTACGATCAGAAGTTTGTGTGTCGGTATCTGGACTCTTTTGTTGAACTTGATCTCCGATTGCCCGGACTATATCACTCTTCATGATATTTCCATTTGGACTTATTGGTTCAATTTCTTCCAAATTGATATTATGTTCACGGGCATATTTCCGAACGGATGGTGCAGCAACAATATTCTTTTGTTTCTTTTCAGCTATGTTTTCTATAGGTTTTTCATCTACAACAATTTTATCTTCTACACCTGGTTCAGTATTAGCTGTTGCAAAATTTCGAATATCCTCTTCTGTTAATATTCCGTTCGAACCTTTTGGAATTACCTGTTGCCAATCAACACCTAATTCTCTTGCTAATTTTTTGACCCGTGGTGTTGCCTTTACATTCACGTGAATTTGGTTTTCTGGTTTTATCCGTTCTGCAACAGTTACGGCTGATTCTTGAACAGCACTTGCTTGTTTGAATATTTCAGTCTCAATGACAACCAAGACTTCATCTACTTTAACAGTTTCTCCTCTTTTTTTCTTAATTTCCTTAATAATCCCGGACTCAGGTGCTTCTATTTCTGACACAGCTTTTTCTGTTTGAACTTCTACAAGGATATCACCTTTTTTTATTGGATCATCTTCTGAGACATGCCAGAAAGTGATTAAACTTTCATCGTTCTGCTCAGATTGTCGCGGTAATTTTACTTCTACCAGCATAAATAAGATACTCCTTTATATTCATTTTATTCATTTACAAGTTTTCGAGCCTCATTGTAAATTTTTTCTGCACTTGGTAATACAAATTGTTCTAATGAACGACTATAGGGGATGGGAACATCTGGTATCGCAATTCTTTTTACTGGTGCGTCCAAATCATATAATGCCTGTTCTGCAGCCAATGCAGCAATTTCTGCGGTCATACCATAGGATAGATAATCTTCATCAACAACTAGTAAACGATGCGTCTTTTTAATGGAGTTGAGTATAGTTTCTTTATCTAGTGGAACAAGGGACCGTAAGTCTATTATTTCAGCGCTAATTCCATCTTGTTCTAATTTTTTTGCTGCTTCCTGCGCTTGAACTGTCGTCATCTGAATACCAACAATCGTAACATCTGTACCTTCACGAACAACCTTAGCTTTTCCGAGCGGAACCGTGTAGGCTTCTTCCGGAACATGTCCAAGTGATGCATTAATTTGATCCATCCAGCCTAAACCTTGTAGTGTTTTATTAAACATAAATACGACCGGATTATCATCTCGAATAGCAGATATCATCATACCTTTCAAATCAAAAGGTGTTGTTGGTACAACAACCTTCATGCCTGGTAAATGTGCAAAAGTAGCATACAAGGTTTGTGAGTGTTGTGCAGCGTCATTATATCCACCACCAACGGCTGTCATAAGTACCATAGGAAGTCTAACATTTCCGCCTGACATATACGGAATTTTTGCCATTTGGTTATAGATTTGATCCATACATACACCAAAGAAATCGACGAACATTAATTCAACAATTGGTCGCATTCCTTGAGAGGCTGCTCCAACAGCTGCTCCGATGAATGCAGTTTCAGAAATTGGCGTATCCATTATCCGATCAGGTCCAAATTTTTGCAATAATCCCTCAGTTGCACCAAAAATTCCACCATATTTTCCAACATCTTCCCCCATCACAAATACTTCTGGGTCTCTTTCCATTTCTAGCCGTATTGCCTCCGCAAGCGCTTTATTACCAGTCAATAAGCGTTTTTTTGTTTGTAACAAAATAATTCACTCCTCTTAATGTAATTCAATTAAACAAATAAATCCTCTAAGGCTGCCTCTGGCTTTGGATATTCACTTTCTCTAGCGAACTGATAAGCTTCATCCACTTCAAGCATTGCTCTATTTTCTAATTTAACAACATCATCTTCCGAAAGGTTATTTTCGGAAATTAATTGATTACGCAGTTTAGTAATAGGATCTTTTTCTTTCAAATGAGGAACTTCTTCTTTATCACGATACACTTCGGGATCTCCTTGGAAGTGACCAAGATAACGATATGTTTCAATTTCGATAATAGATGGTCCCTCGCCTCTTCTTGCCCGTTCAACAGCATCTTTAGAAACTTCATACATGGCGATTGGATCATTATCTGTAACATAATAACCTTTTATTCCATATGCAGAAGCACGTAAATCATTAGAAGGAACAGAAGTAGATTTTGATTTCGTTACGGATATACCGTAATTATTATTTTCAACAACTAAAATAAATGGTAAATTCCATAAAGCAGCAAGATTTAAAGATTCGTGAAAAGCTCCTTGGTTGGCAGCACCTTCACCGATAAAGGCTACTGCTACATCATCACGATTTCTTTTCTTTGCAACCAAAGCAGCTCCGACAGCTTGCGGTACATTTGCTGCAACAATTCCACCACAAGAGAAGTTAACTTCAGGATCAAATAAATGCATGTGTCCACCTTTTCCCTTACTTAATCCCGTAACTTTACCAAACATTTCTGCAGTCATCTTTTTCAAATCAACACCTTTGGCAATCGCATGGTGATGTGGACGATGTGGGGATGATACAGTATCCTCTTTTCTGAGATGGACACAAATACCAACTGCTGCTGGTTCTTGTCCTTTCGACAAGTGCATCTCGCCAGGAACAGGGCCTAATCCTATGTTAAAAACTGGATTTTTCCCCTCTGAATAAGCTTCAACCATTTTGTCTTCAAAGTAGCGAATTTTGTACATGGTTTCATACAACCATTTAAGATGATCAATTGAAATCGTCAATTTCACTTCCTCCTTTTATTAAAACTGATCTTGTATAACTCACATAAAAAATTAATGCAAGTTTCATGCCATTTTATTTGATTTTCTTCAAAGGATTTTTCTGACTTTTAAGGGGTTTTGTAAAAAAAGCAAGCTGGTCAATTGGAGTAATGTCTACAGTAGTTTTAAGGAACCACCAATGTAGTCTTGTTATCTTAATATAAGATTGGAAAAATAGCAGAAAAAGTGTCCCATAATGGGACACTTTGTAATAATGTAAGCGCTACAATTTAGAACAAAATGCAACACTTTAATTCTATTGAATTTGATATTTTTTCATTTGTCTATAAAAAGTACTTCTTGCTATCCCTAAATACTTTGCTGCCTTTGAAATATTTCCGTTAAATAAATTTAATGCATGTATAATCGATTGCTTTTTTAATTCATGTCGATTCAAAGTGACAGTTGAATCTTTTAAATGGGATTTTTCATAAATTTCATCAGGCAAGTCATGAACAGTTAAGGTATTCTTAGTATTTTTATTAATTGTTCTTTCTAGAATATTTTGTAGTTCACGAATATTACCTGGCCAGCTATATTGAATCAATTTTTGAATAAATTCCGGTTCTATTGTAGGCATCGGCCTCGATAAATTTTCACATAACTTACGGACAAAGAAATCTACTAATAAAGGGATATCGGTTTGTCTCTCACGTAATGGAGGTAATTCGATTGGCATCACATTTAACCGAAAAAACAAATCCTCTCGAAAACTTCCTTTTTTCACTTCATCACGAAGGTTCCGATTGGTTGCTGCAATAATTCGGACATCAACTGGGATGACTTTTTGACCACCAATGCGGATTACTTCTTTATCTTGGAGGACCCGTAAAAGAAGCACTTGCATCTCCAGGGACATCTCACCTATTTCATCAAGAAAAAGCGTGCCACCATCTGCCAATTCAAATTTACCAGGACTTCCACCTTTTTTAGCACCTGTAAAGGCCCCTTCTTCATAACCAAATAACTCACTACCTAATAAGTCTCTTGGTATACCTCCACAATTAATGGAGATAAACGGTTTATTCCATCGATCACTTTCGTTATGGATCGCTTGAGCAATCATATCTTTACCGGTTCCACTTTCACCAAGAATAAGCACTGTTGAACTGGTTTTGGCAGCAAGTTTGGCTTCATTTATTTTTTTCATAAAAGAAGGCGTTTGTCCTATAATATCATGGAAGTTTATCTTTGCTCTGTTATCTGTAAGGTTATTGATAAAATGTCTTACCTTTTTCATTTCTTTCAACGTAATCATAGAACCTAACCAGTTCCGATTCTGATATATAGGAACTTTATTTACGATACAATGGTAATATTTCTGAGTATCTTTTAATTTAATGTAAATTTCTTTATTCATTATACGAATGTGATTTGAGAAATCTAAGGGTGGTTCTAATATAATCTCATTCAATTTCTTATGAACAAGTTGATCATCCTGAAATTGAAAAAGTTTCTTAATTTGGTCATTTGCAATGATTATATTTCCAACTGTATCGATAATTAACATACATTCGTCAATATTATTTGTAGCTGCTTCTAAAAACTTTTGCATCCGTAAAATTTGATGTGTATTTTCATGTAGTTTTAATTGATATTCAATCGCTTTTACTGATGAAACAACCATTCCTAATGTATGAAGATGTACATATTCCCTTGGTCCTGAAACATTTAAAACCCCAATTATCTTCCCTTTTGAATCATGGATTGGCGCTGCAGAACAGGTCCATGTTTGGCAAATTTTTGTATAATGCTCTTCTGCCACAATTTGTAGGGGCTTATTAATGACAATGGAAGTACCAATGGCATTTGTTCCAATTGACTGTTCACTCCAGTCTGCTTTCTCGATAAATCCGATTTTTTTAGCCATTTTCAAAGGTTCACTGTCTCCGATTACTTTTAACAATTGACCTTTTTCATTACAAATTAAAACCATAAAACCTGAACCTTTCACAATTGAAAATAAACTTTTCATGAACGGTGTAGCAATATCAATTAAATATGAATACTGGTTCATATCAATAGGTTTTATTTCTCCATACGACCGAAACGGATTAATCCCCATTTTTTTTGAACGAATCCAAGAATCTCTTACGATTGGATTTAATGATTCATCCAATGTTCCCTCATAGATAAATTGCTCCCAAACCTCTTTGAAGGTCTTTTGTATTTTCAATCTACCACCTCCATAGTAAATTCTCTAAAAATCTTCCATAGCTAAATATTGGGAAAACAGTTTCTACTCTTATTTTACATTATAATTTATAAAAATCTTATTTGGATTGCAAAAAATTGCTTCTTCTCTATTTAAAATGAGAAATTAGGGTTAATACTGAATTCTAAACTTATAGAATTCAGGTGACCTGTATGACCATTGAAATGAAAGATATTAATAAAGTGTTTCACATTCAAGAATCTTGTTTTATTGAAAGCTGTATGTTTGATGAGGTAAGAAAGAGGACAATTAGATGTTTACGTAACTTTCCATGAAGCTTCTACTTTTACTTGTTCGATCTGTGGTCTGAAATCTCAACCTGTATACAACATTGATGATTATAACCGAACATGGCGTCACCTCAACTTTATGGAATATCTCATGTTTATCCATGCTGAGTTACCTCGTACTCAGTGCGACCAATGTGGAAAAATACACCAGGTTAGAGTGCCGTGGGCCATTCAAGATCGTGCTAACTTTACAACTCTTTTTGATGCATCGATTATTGCGTTAGCGAAAGATATGCCCATGAATGCGATCAGTCGGCTTGTTGGTGAACATGATACAAGGTTATGGCGTATTTTGCACGATTATGTTGATTATGCAATTGAAGCTCAAAATTTATCAAATGTGGCCATGATTAGTGTGGATGAAACCTCATCCAAAAAGAGACACAATTACATCTCTATCTTCATGGATCCAGAAAAAAAGAATGTGATCCATGTGGCGAAAGGTAAGGATTCTACCACATGGAACATGAAAGGAATGTAAAGAGAGGCGGAGTTGCCAGTAAAATTACCGAATTATGCATGTATATGTCCCCAGCATTCACGAAAGGCGCACAGGAGCAATTTTCAAAAGTGTCCATTACCTTTGAAAAATTTCATGTCATAAAAGCCGTAAATGATGCGGTAGATAAAGCCCGTCGAAATGAGCAAAAAAGTTGTAAAGACCTAAAAAATGCTCAATATATTTGGCTTAAAAACGAAAACAACTTAACAAAAAATCAAAAAGGAAATGCTAGATCGGTTAAGAGACTGCAATTAATGGTCTTTTCGTGTTCATTTTCATCATACAGTAACCTAATAAATACTTAAAGCACCTCTTCTATGTGGCAGTCTTTTTAGACAATTAAATTTTGCCAATCGTTGAGGTGTTTGTCTTTACTCAATTGAACGTCTATACCTTTAATTTTCAAATTAATATGCTTGCTCTTCATCTTCCACAATACAAAGCAATTCATTCATATCTGTAATATCTAATGCATCTGCAATTTTACTTAAGTGTTCTAATTGAATTCGTTGCCGCTTACCATTTGCTAGATCACTTAATGTTGCACGACGAATTCCTGTTTTCAGATGTAATTGTGTAATCGATAACTGATGTTTGTGTAATAATTGATTAAGTTGCAGCTCTACTTTTTTCAAAAATATCACTCCTCATATGTTGACTGTACCTTTAAGAGTACAGTATAATGAAGTTAATATTGTACGCATATAAGTACGAAATTAAAACAAATTAAGGGGAGTGATTAAATGCTAGACCAAAAGGTTAATAAGAATGATCTTGTAAGAAAGCTATATCGAAGACTCACCTTGGTAGAGATTGAAACAAAACTTATAAAAATATCCTGTAATTTGATGGAAGATGAAGTATACACAGTCGATGATGCAGTAAATGAGATAATTGAAATACTCAATTTAATAGAAATGGAAAGTGAGGAAATTATGAATGATCTTCGTTTTCATTAATCCGGTTGTGGATTGAACGTACAAGGAAAAATGAATATAAGCGAACGAAAAAAAGTTTAGGCTGCTATAAACTGTAATCAATTTTTTGAAACTGAGTTACTAAAGTTATTTGAGCAAGAAGTCCACCAACGGGAAGATAGGAAAATCAACTTATTACTGAAACAGGCTGTTTTACCAAGAATTCCTGATAAGCTATTTGATTGGAAGGATATCCAATTGCCTCCAGGTATACCAAGAGAGTATGAACTTACAGGAAAGACATTCCTTTCCACTTTAATTGCAATAAATATAATCAAAAATAAAAGAAAAAAGGTAAAATTTTTTACGGTGGCCTCACTTGTCAATGCATTGTTTGAGGCCAATGAAAAAGGAAATCTGGGAAATTAATGAAACAAATTGAAAAGCTGGATCTTTTAATTATCGATAAATTGGGGTATATCCCTTTACATAAACAAGGTGCAAAGTTGTTGTTTCAGGTAATTTCCATATGTTATGAAAACAAAAGCATGATAATTACCACCAATTTACAATTTGCCGAATGGAATAATGTGTTTGGCAATCCAATTTTTAACTGAAGCCGTCATTGACAGATTAATTCATCATGCTCATTTATTAGTTTTTAATGGTGATAGTCATGTAAACTTTACCTTTATTCTAGATTGTGATTTTTAAAATAAATCAGTATCCAATTTCGTATAAACTTAAGAGAACGGATTTACATAAAGAGGTGGACATGATAGCTTTGTTGGGCAATGGCAGCATTGATGCTGCTGGTTTCCTGGCTTGAAAGTCTTGCCCACAGAGGCTCTATGCCAAGCTATATTTGGTATAAGGATTAATAAATGGCTGAGAAAGTTTGTGAAAATCTGTTCAAATTCGAAAAAAATTAGTGTTTTATGCCGAAATAATATACGCGTTTACAATAATAATCGATTTAAAGAATCTCTTTTTCACAATCAATAAGGGAATTTGGCAAGTGGCAATTAAAGAATACACTTGCCAAAATCAATCAAGAAATGCTGTTACATCAACATTCTTGGTGCACTAGTTTAGCTAACATTTATTCAAATTTGAACTTTTTAGACATCCTCTTCAAAATTCAGTTAAATTTCATTTTGCCAGTAATCAAATAACTCATTTCTTCTTCAGAAACTGCATTCATTTCTTTACGAATGTTTAAATAAAAAATAAATCCTGTAATAATCCAAATTATTAATGCTATTAGGGACTGCTTGCCTAAAAAGACTGGAGAAGTCGGAATTAATAATAACAATAGGAATATTACACTTACAAATATTCCTAATAATGAAAGGAATTTTATAACAGGGGCTTTTACCATTAGTTTCTTAGTAAAATTACTTTTTTTCCCCCATATTGTAAGTTTATAAGCAGTAAAACATGTATAAAAATACCCCACCGTGACTCCCACTGATGACATATCGACTACCCATGTCAATACCTGACGACCGAACCACGGTGCTATCATTGAAATACCTACAACAAATATAACGCCTATAAAAGGTGTATTATATTTAGGGTGCAGCTTAGAAAATATATTTGGGGCTAATTTTGCACGAGACATTGAAAAAAGGACTCTGCTTGAAGAAGTAATAAATCCATTGAGGCCCGTTAAAATACCCATTAATGTTGCAATAACTAAAATAATTAGTCCGACAGGTCCCAATAAATTTTTAATTGCAAATGCTGTTCCCCATTCATATTTTGCACTAACTAAAGATTCCCACTTATAAGCCATTGCTGTAACGAGAACCATTAAACAGTATAATAGAACAGAAGAGATAATTGCCCCAATAATAAGGCTAAAAGCTCTTTTGGAAGAAAACTTAAATTCTTCAGCAAGTTGAGGAATATTATCAAATCCAACAAACGCCCATGGCGCTATTGATACAATAGAAATTATTGCTATTATGGGTGAAACATTTTCTGGAAATGCTGGTGTAACTTTCCCAATTCCTCCTTCCGGGTGGAACCCAACCATGAAGGTTAATCCTATAATCGTAAATAACATTATTAAACATAATATATATTGAATACGTCCTGTAAATGTTGAACCTCTAATGTTTATATATCCGAAAACAATTAATGCGATTGTAGCAATGATTATTTCTGTACCGTACACTGGCCACCCAGCGATATTGTACATATATAAACTTTTTATTACTCCAGGAAGGAGAAACTTAAACAATAGACTTAAAGCGGTGGCGTTTAATGCAACAATACAAATATATCCCAAAGTTAAAAACCAGCCACTAATAAATGCATGTCTACGTCCTAAACTTATAAACGCATAAGTAAAAGCTCCACCTGAAACAGGAAAATGTCTTATTAAGAAGCCAAAACTCACCGCAATAATCATCATGAGTAATCCACCGATTAAAAACCCAATCATAACTCCGACAGGTCCTGCTTCCGACATCCAAGTTACTGGCTGAACAAAAGCCCCCCATCCGATTGCAGAACCTAAAGCTATTGCCCATACCCAACTAGGTTTAAAAGACTTGCTTAATGTTTTTCTATCTTCCATTTAAAGTTCTCCCATAATATTTTAATATTCATTAATCTTGAGATGAACTTCAATAATAGAACGGTTATATTTGATTATAATAAAATCCTTATTCTTATTTAACCTTTTTGTTTTAACTAATTAATCAAGTATGATAAATAACCATCTATTAGAAGTCACTAAATATGTTACAAATCTTCTATCTTCATATCCCACAATTATCGTAATGATTAATTTAATGGTTCAATTATAATTCACCTAGAAGATAATACATTTATGTTCATTATCTTTCTCTTAATAACTTCTGAATATACTTAGAAGCCAGCTAAGTGAATTAAACTATTTTAGGTTACTTTACAAAGTTTGTTCAATAAAATCAATATACTTTAAAGAGTTGCCTTATTTATACAAATTATTTAAATCTAATAATGAACCTACAATTAAGTCATATTCATCTGGCTTAAATAAGCCCTTTCCATTATGAGGAAAGAAAGTTAATTCACCAAAATAAATTGTTTCATTTACATTATATAAATCCACCCTAACAAATGGAAAATCTTCTGATAATACTTTTGCTATTTCTAGCATAGATTCAAGATTTTTAGGTTGTTCTAGTTCAATCGTTGATTTGGGGTAATTATATTCAAAACTTACCCTTTTCCAATTAATGTCATATATATTTTGTCTATGATCTCCAAAGCGATCTATATCAACTTGAATGAATTTTGGTTCTCCGTTGAAACAAAATATTTTATAGTCTTTTGCTGGTAATCCATTATCTTCTTCAAGAAACTTTTCACATATTATTCTTGGGTTTATGTCTTTGTATACCCATTCTTTACCTAAATCATAATAATTAGTTTGTAGCCAACTGTTCATTTTTTTAAATTCAATTTCCCAATTGACCCGTTGTTTATTATTACAAATTATATTCCATCCACTTCCATGTGCTGCTTTCAAAACAAATTTATTTGGTAACTGTTCTATATCAATCTCATTCACACTATTGTAAACACCATATACTTTAATTAGTATAGAATCTAAGTTCTTTTCTTTTATATATTCTCTTACCTCTACTTTATCAGCACATTTTACCATTAACGGATTTCTATAATTTAATTTTAACCAATGAAGTTTCTCATTAAAGGTCTTTGGATTTTTCAAGTCTATTTTTTTACCAAACCGGCTAAAATACATTTGTTCAACTACCTTTTGTTCATTCATTGAGGAATAATCAATATGTCGAACGTCACCGGTTGAATAGTGTTTAATTGTTTCATTGAAGATCGTTATTAATTTCTTGGTAAGAAATCTTCTTTCGAATTTTTCTACTTTACCAGTAAGTTCAGGGTAGGTTACTTCAGAGTATTCCCAATTTTTATAAAAATATACTATTGCATCCTCCAACGCATCAATATCATCAAAATCAATATTTATTCCTACTCCAAAATTATCAATCAGTTTGTCTACTACACTTCCCTTAGGAGATAAAGCAAGTATAGGTTTATTTAATCTTAGATATTCAAATAACTTACCAGGATACATAGCTTTATTTTTTTCACCGGGTCCAACAATAAGTAATAAAATGTCAGCTCTAGAGGCAATCTGTAGACTTTCTTTATGTGAAACATACCCAAAAAACTCCACAATATCTTCTAATTGAAGATCAACAATATAACTAGACCACTCCTTGGCATTCTCACTCCAAGATAGACTTAATTTGATTCTATTTCTATCAATCTTGTTCTGATCAATTAAATTTTTAATTGCCTTCAATATAGGTATTGGGTTTCTAATTCCATATAAAAGTCCATTATGAATAATTGTAAATTTGTCATTTTTTTTATCAGATAATACTATCTCTTGAAAGTCATCTTCATCATATCCATTTGTGATTGTTACAAGTTTTTCATCGTTTAATTTAAAAATTTCCCGATAGTTATCTGTTGAAACAGGTGTAACATTAATAACTTTATCTGCTACATGTACTATCTTTGCCTCTAATGCATAATGCATTTTATAAATCCAACTATCCTTATCCGGGTTAGCATATGGGTTATTTGTCCACTCATCTCTGAAGTCAGCCACCCATGGCTTATCAAACTCATCTTTTAATAGATAACCTATAATATGATCAGAATATGGTCCGGAAGTAGAATATATTAAATCAATTTTTGATAGATCAATATAATTTTTGATTTCTTTCATTACTTTATTTGCCCAGAGAATATATTGATCCGGAATACAAATCCTCTCAAAATTTATTAACGAATATTGCCTGTACATTTCAAAAAGATCAGGTTCGATTTGAAATCTATTAATTATTGAATGAATTTCACTTATAATTTGTTTATTAATTGAATAATCTTCATCAATTCTAATAATTTTTATACCTTCTGGAATCTCACCTAATAAACTTACATCCTTAAGAGGATAAGATGACTTACCTGCCGTTAAAATGATTGGTTCCCATCCAAAGTTTCTCATATACTTAACAAATTTTAATGTTCGTTGTACACCTGAGCCACCAATAGGGGGAAAAATATGAGCAATGACTAGGACTTTTTTTGAATTGTTATTTTTTTCACTTAAATTATCACAAATTGTCGGATGTTGTTTAATTAACTCATTTTGAATCTCTGTGATTTCAGAAATTATTTGTGAATCTTTACAATATTGTTTTGCTAATTGATAAAAATAATAAGATTTAGCGGGGTCATTATTTATCTGGTATAAATAGCCCAAGTTATAATAGGTATCTGAATTTAAATTATCTAGATGAATTGCTTCTTTTAAATATTTTTCTGCTGTTTCATAATCTTCTTCTATGATGCATATTAAAGACTTTGCATGATATATTTCTATATCTATATTTACAATTTCCTCATATTGTGATATTAATCCCTTAGCTTCCTGTATCTGATTATTGCTAATTAAGGTAAATATATTACTTTTTATCTTTTTTTTAAACGTGTCTAATTCATTTGGGTTAGACAAGCTAACTTCCTCCTTTAATTGTGTCATACACTGTCCTATCTCAATGAACGTATATCAATTGTAATAACAGTATTGTTAAAACATGTTATCCGATTAAAGCTGATTAAAGTATATACTTTCTACAAAGATTTTCTTTGCTTGATCGAATGTTGTTTTGAATAAAGAAGGATCCTCAGTATTTTCCAAAATATATTTATAAAACCTAAAATCTTCATCAAAAATCGTTAGTGCATATTTTGACACTTCAATAGCATTATCTTTATTATTAACTTCTAATAAGCTATGGATGATATTTATAAAATCTTGTGCATTAAATGCATCCCAATCACATAAATTATAAAGTTGTAGTGCATCACCTTTAAATCCATTGGAGAATAATACTCTAGCAACTGTAAGAATTGTATGTTTATCCACTTTCTCTATTTCCTTTAAAATGCTATTGCATGAGTCAAATTTTTTATATACAAAAAATAGTTGCAATGCATATATTATTAAATCTTTATCAATATTAACGACAGATTCATTACCATCTACTAAATCCATCAATTTATTCATTGGCCCATTCTGTTTTAAAGAATTAAGTACAGTCAAAAAATCATTGCCTGTTGATATATGATCTTTTAACAACAGAACATCAATGATATTAACCCAATTGGATTCCATCAGCTGTTTTATTATTTCAGGTTTAAAAATTTCATGAAATTGCTCAATACTACCTACGTTATCGATACATAATCTTTTCAATAATGCAACCTTATTTAACAGTTTATATTCGTCAATGTAATCCTCTAATAAGTTTATTGCTAATGATGGATTACCGATATCAAAACACGCTTTTACATAACTTGGAACATTTTTTTCGTTAATTAATCCATTTGATTTCAAAAATGCTGAAATCTCTTCAACACTATGGAATTTATTTAATATATATATTACTTTTTTGATACTTTCCTCATTATATTTATTTATATTTAGTACACAAGTATAATGGTAAATTGCCTGTTGATAATTCTCTTCATAAAGATAGATTTCACCTAATCTTGTATGTGGCTTTTGATCCTTTAAATCTGGTCTAAAAATAATATGATGATATTGTTGAGGATAATTAACGATTTGCTGAAATATCTGTTTTGCATCCTCCAATTGCCCTCTTGTAAAATAGATTTCTCCTTTTAAATATGGAAACTCAGGAGAATTCGTATACATATTTTCAGCATCTTTAATGATATTTAGTGCATCATTATATCTTTTTAAGTTTATTAAGCAAATGATAATTTGAATTAATGTAGTCGAAACCCAGGAAAGGCGAAAGTCACTTTTTTGTTTATAAGCTTGCAAGTAAGAATCAAGTGCCTTTTCATACTCACCAATGGAACTGTACTCATTTCCAAGATTAAAATAATCAAATGCATTTTTAGCGCCATTATGCATTTCAATATCTAGTAATTTCTGATTACGTTGTCCTTTATTTTTTTCACTCACTACTTTATTTAAATAGCCTGAATGAAATATTAACAAACTAGAATTTTTAATATTTAATTGTTTGCCTTTAGTACTTTTGAATTGTTCATGAATATGTCGGTAATAGCTAATTTCGCCATTGTTTTTATAAATTCGATCATGGAAGTTTTGTAATAAATTTTCTCCAAAATTTCCTGTAAAGTTTAAAATTTTTGCAGTATAAGCATCGTATATGCCATTATCATTTTTCATTTCTTGAATAAACTGATTAAAGTTTTCTTCATCAACATATTCATCGGCATCTAATACTAATATCCATTCTCCCGAAGCTTTTGAAGCCGCGAAATTTCTTGCTGCGGAAAAATCGTTAATCCATTCAAAGTCATATACATTATTTGTATATCTTGATGCAATTTCTTTTGTTGAATCCGTTGAACCTGTATCTACAACTATAATTTCATCAATAAAATTTGCAACCGATGATAAACAGCGGTCGAGAACTTTTTCCTCATTTTTAACAATCATACAAAGTGAAATAAAAGGTTTCATAAAACATTAACCTCCAAAAGAGTAATGAATTTAATAAAAACATCGTGCTTAAGAACAAACTTAAGCACGATAATTCTATAAACTCATTAACTTTATTCAAAATTAACGAAGTAATTGTAATACACCTTGAGGCATTTGGTTTGCTTGTGCGAGCATAGCTTGAGAAGCTTGAGAAAGAATCGCGTTCTTCGTTTGTTCCATCATTTCTTTAGCCATGTCAACGTCACGAATACGAGATTCTGCAGCAGTTAAGTTTTCAGATGATGTGCTTAAATTATTAATGGTATGGTCTAATCTGTTTTGAATAGCCCCTAATTTCGAACGTTGGGATGAAACAAATTTAATAGCATCATCAATTGCGCTAATTGCTGCACTTGCAAGAAGATTTGAATCTACAGAAACATTGGTTGCATTTGAAAATAAACTAGTTGTATCCATATTAGAGATTCCAAGGTTGATTGTTTGTCCGTCATTTGCACCGATTTGGAATGTGGCAGAGAAACTACCACCTAATAGGTTTTTCGTATTGAATTCAGTAGTTTCTGCAATCCGATCGATTTCAGACATTAATTGATTTAACTCATCTTGGATTGCGGTACGGTCATCATCAGCGTTCGTATCATTTGCTCCTTGTACTGCCAATTCACGCATACGTTGAAGAATGGCATGAGTTTCATTTAATGCACCTTCAGCTGTTTGAATTAAAGAAATACCATCTTGTGCATTTTTAGTAGCCATATCTAAACCGCGAATTTGTCCACGCATTTTTTCAGAGATGGCAAGACCCGCTGCGTCATCTCCTGCACGGTTAATACGTAAACCTGAAGATAATTTCTCCATAGAAGATTGTTGTGCATTGTTTGCACTAGTTAATTGACGATAGGTGTTAAGTGCTGCAATATTGTGATTAATACGCATAAAGATTTCCTCCTTGAAATGTTTGTCTCACATCCTTGTGAGCCATGGTTTTCAGAGCGTTCAAGGTCGGCCGCCCTCGTTCGCCCTTACATTTCTTATATCGACAAAAAACGAAAGGTGTTTAGCCTTTCGTAAATTTTTTTCTATTATTTTTGGCACTTTTTGAATAGATCTAGGACATTCATTGTAGAAGTTGCAGCTTGTTTGTTCTCCTCTTGAATTTGCTCATAAATTTCTTTTCGATAAACTTCTACCGTTTTAGGTGCCTCAATGCCTATCTTAACTTGATCCCCTTGGATGGATATAATTTTGATTTCAATTTCATTTCCGATTTGAATCGTTTCACCTTTTTTTCTTGTCAGAATTAGCATCGAATCACCCCTTTATCAGGTCAGGGGATTCGTTAAACAACGGGTGCTTGATTCTGTATAAATCGTTGTTTAAAATCACCTGTTTTGCTTGATTATTTTTTGTATTGATGATAATGGGTGCTTGAAGATTGATGGTTGTTTTTTCAAACGGATCTTGCAGGGTTAAGATATTAAATACTTTGACATCTGTTACAGACTTTATATCCAACTGTTTAACGATTTTATCCTCTATAGTAAAATCATAATCTTTATAAAAGATAAACGGATTTGTAATGACAAAAGCAAGCTGCGGCGTCCGAATGGATTGCATGATTGAGTATATTCCATCTTCCGTTAAAGGTAGAATAATAAATTCATGCTCATTCAAAAAACCGGGGATGCCGTTTTCAAATTGAATAATATCGGTTTCCTCTATCGTTATTTCACCATGATATTTTGTTTGGATGTTCATATATTCACCTACTATTTTATTTGGCTGAATATGCACTCAATAAAAACGGTTGGTCGCTCATGTCCTTCGAGTTGTCAGCCGTTTTTATTTGAATACGTGTGAACTCACCAGAAGTTCAAAAATTTTGTTAATCAAGAGCAATTTTTCTTCCTTACAGTTACCATAAGCATCTGAAAAAAGGAAATTGCTCTTCGTTTATTATACCGTTTCATTAAATAGATTGACAAAGTCAATTTTCAATGAGTTTTTTTGTTCCAAATATACATGTACCTTTCCAGGTGTATAATCATGAATAGGTTTTTGCATTTGTGTATGAATAATCGGTTTTCGTGGTCGTACATCAATATTTACTTTTGCCGGGTCAAAGTTAATCTTAACGCTTCCAGGTGAAGGAATCCAAGTGATACTTAATCGAGCTTCTGGTTTATAACCGTTTTCGATGGCATGGGATGGAATCGGGTTTATCTTATTTTCAATTCTCATTAAATCATCCCCTTGTCGAACTCTACGGGCTGTTCCCTCCATAGCCATCTGCTTACCATTTTTGGCATTTTCAGCAGCTAATCGGAGGATTGACTTAAAACCAAGGTCTGCCCATGCCTCCGTTTGATCGATAGTCATTCGTGCGGGAACCTTTTCAATGGAAAGCTCTGCCTTAGGCTGTTCAATTGATTGCACAGCTTTCGGTTGTTCAATGTTTTGGACTGGCTTTTCTATATGTAAACCAATCCGTGCTGATGTTGATTCAAGTCGGATTTGTGGAAGGTTCATTCTCGACTCACCTCCTTAAAAAGAAAAGCTATCCCCAGTCAGATAGCCTTTCACCACATATATGAAATAACCCAATAGGTATAACAAGAATATTGGAACATATTTTATTTATGTACAGATCACCAAACATAAAGTACCTTATTCGAAATAACTTACATTCAAATCAAAACACATTATGCCTTGATAAATATAGGTAATACTATTAACTCACTTCTTGCCATAATCCCTTTTGCTAATCACCGTACAGCCATTATCTTAAAAAGTCAATCAGTGACGGTTGGATGATTCTGGCACCAACACTAAGTGCAGCCCGTTGAACGGATTCTTGGGTAATTAAGTCTGTAATAACTTTTTCAATCTCAACGTCTTCATTTTTCGACATAATTTCAGTTGCAATCATTTCCTGAGAAGAAAGACGGTCTTCCATCATTTCGACCCGATTTTGTTTTGCACCAACATCGGCTTGAATTTTTAGGAAATGGTCGATTTCGTTATCAATTTTATCAAGGAAACTACTAATATCAGACTCACTTGCTGTTTCATCTTCTAACTTATCTTTAAGATCATCTAATGTGTCAAAAACTGATTGAAATAATTCGGTACCCTTTGTGTTTACTTTCAGTTTTATCTCGTCAAAGATTTCCAACTCAATATCACCATCAGAAAAGTTATCAGCTGTCGGTGCCTTGTTTGTATTCTGTCCGTTAAAAATATATTTCCCGCCGACTTGTGTTTTAGCAATCGTCTCTAATTGTTCTATCAACTGTTCAACCTCAACGGCAATCGCCCCTCGCTGTGTTTCTTCATATGTACCATTTGATGCCTGGACAGTCAGTTCACGTACTCTATGAAGAACTTTAACTCCTTGCATGATGGCATCATCGGTGGATTCAAGCCAGTTATTTGCCTCACTGATGTTCCGACTGAATTGTTGAACTTTATTTAAATTGTCACGATAGCTAAGACCGAGCATGGCAACAACCGGATCATCCGATGGTCTCGTAATTTTTTTCTGTGTCGCCAGTTGATCTTGAAGTTTTCCAATTTTATTGTAATTGTTGCTTAAGTTTCGAAGCATATTATTGGATAACATCGATTGGGTTACCCGCATATCATTCACCACCTTTTATGAATGTATCCCCAAAAAGGGAATAGTTTACAATAATTAAGGGCTATACTATTTACTATACTTTCAAAGAAACTAGTAATTACTTTTCTGTTCACTTTTAAATGTCTTGCTATTTGGCATAAGGGAGAATGTTCATATACCCTACATCAAAAAGTTATCATATTCCTCCATGAATTAGGGACATGATCTTATCTACCAACAATACCCATACCGTTTATAATTTTATCAAGCATTTCGTCAATGACTGTAATCATCCGTGCTGATGCGTTATAGGCATGTTGGAAGGTAATCATGTTTGTCAACTCTTCATCCAATGAAACACCGCTAACGGATTGCCGATTATACTCAACGGAGTCAACCAGTACTTGGACATTATCCAAATTTGTATTGGCACTTTGGGCCGCCACACCGAGATCACCAATCATCGCTGCATAATAAAAATCAAAGGTTCCTGACATATCATCTGGTAACGGAACGGAATAGTCGCTAAAATCCTTTGATTTTAAATCCGCTAGTTCAAAGGCATTATTATTATCTCCAGAATTTTCACCCGGTTTCTTGGCTGCTGCAATGTTTGATGGGTCTTTGATTATTTCATCACGTACTTTTATTATTTGCGCATAATTGATCGTTTCATCATAGCCCGAGCCCGTATTGTCACCTAAATCAAAAAACTCCCCGGCTGGATCAGTTTTATCTAATCCATATCCTTGTTGGTGAATATGATTAAACTCACTGGCAAAAGCGTAGGCAAGTTTGTTTAGTTTTTCCATCATTTCCGGGTAATGGCCTTTGACGTCACCATTTTCATCATGATAACCATAGCTTTCGATTAATCCCTGTAGTTTACCTGTTAAATTGTTCAATGATTCACCTTTGACTTGTACAGACTCTATTGCATCATTTTCAATGGTTAATGTTAATTCATTGAGTGTTGACGCCCCGGTGGTGTGATCTACACTGAGTAGTGACAATGAAGAACCATCTTTTTGGATAATTTCAATTTCGTATAAACCGATAGCCGTAGGAAGCGGTTGTCCATACTGGTTCGGTTTTCCTGCAGTTACCTTCACACCGACCAAACTCGATAATTGATCAACGAGTTGATCACGTTTGTCATATAAATCGTTTGGTAACATCCCGTGAGGTTCGACACTTGCAATTTGCTTATTTAACTCATCAATTTGCGAAACAATCGAATTAATATTTTTGACCGTTTTATCTATTTCATTACCGAGATCCTTTCTGATGCTTTCTAGGGAATTGTAATAATAGTTGAATGTTTCAGCCACCATTTGTCCTTGAGATGCTACAACTTGTCGTGTTCCAAGGTTTTCTGGATGATCAGCTAAATTTTGCAAGGAACTCCAAAACTTACTCATGATATTTTGTAAACCACTATCCGATGGTTCATTCATAATGTCTTCCATCTTGGCTAATGCACTACTGAGCGAACTGTAATAGCCCAGCTTTGTATTTTCTGAGCGATATTGCAAATCGAGAAATTCTTCTCTAATTCGCTCGATTGTTCCTGGCTGAACCCCGGTACCAAGCTGTCCGGGAATTTGCGGGCGGTTCAGTCCGGCACCAGGGAATGGTTCTGCTGTTGAAAAGCTGACTCGTTGTCTTGTATAACCTGGTGTATTGGCATTTGCGATATTATGTCCGGTTGTATATAGTGCTAATTGCTGGGCGGTCATGCCACGTTTGGCTGTTTCTAAACCATGGAATGTTGATACCATTTATTTAGTCCTCCGTTCTATCAAGAGGTTTCACACTCTTTTTATCCCTTTGAAAACATGGGTGGTTAATTTCGTTTTTTAACACTAAACATCTACATACTTTTTTGACAAAAATAGCGTCGTGCTTTTGTATAATTCCATATAAATCGTTTTACACTTGTGAATTAAATAAAGAACGTACATCAGTTGGATTTGCCGACTGCTCCTCTGCATTCGGTCCGTAATTCATCGCACTTGTTTTCGGCTGAAATAAGTTTAAAGAATAATTGACAAATTGCAAAGACTGTTTGATTAGTTCCTGATTTAAATCATTCTGTTCCTTTATCTTTTGCAAAATATTTGTAAGTTTACGGAACAAGTTTTCAAGAATTGGTTTTTGTTCATATTCTGCTATTTCGACACAGCTACTTATCGTTGGGACTGTCTCTTTTGCCGGGAACAGTTTTTCCAAATCCTTCATCCGTTCGTTTTCTAATGCCGATATGGCTGTAATATGTTTTTGTTCTTCTTTCATTATTTGGTTGAGGGATGAAATATCATTTGTTTTAATCATATCAACTTTTTTTACAGCCAATTGATATAAACTTGTGTATAATGTTAATTGTTTTTCCAGTATTGAAATCAAAGAATCAAATTTCATTTCCCTCACCTTTTCCGCTTGTATTCTTTTTGATTTGTTTCCGTTTTGGCTTGGGTACCATCGTCATTTGGAAATAGCAAGCTGCACTTTATTTTCTATTCACATAGTAATTGTATATACTTTTAGCCAATTCTTGATGGTCTATTTTGTACGTACCATTTTGAATCTGATCTTTAATATGAGCGATTTTCTCCTGTCGGGCAGGGTCCGTTTGTTGTTGCAGCTTTAATGCTTCCGAGGAAATTTCGATTTGGTCGTTTGTTTTTGCCGTCTTTTTCTTGACTGTTTCCGTTTTTTGCATTTCCTGCATATATGGATTTAGACCGGATGGACCGTAATTTGTAACTTTCATTCCGTATCCCTCCTTTTCCATCGATCACTTTGATAACTTTTATATCGACACATTTATAAATTTGTTTAATCCGTTCTCATTTGTTCATTTAATTTTGTTAACTACGATACTTTTCGTCAATCGCATAATAGGTAATCTTCTTTTCTGCCAGTTCCTTTTGCCGCTTCTGTTCTTTCTCAAAAATTTCCAGTTCGTTCCGGAGATTTTCTGCACAGTCATCACAAAGTTTTCCCTTTTGAATGGGCTTTCCACAATTTTCACAAGGATATCCGAGGTTTGGAAAATGAACTAAGCGGATTCGTCCTTTACGAATGAACTTCAAAATCAGTTTTTCCGGTACTCCTGTTTTCTCAACAACTTGAACTAACGAGGCTGTCCGGTTTTGTTTTTTCTTCAAAAAGTTGTTAACTTTTTCAAATGCGTTTTCCTCTTCTTTATAGCACTTATCACATATATCACGAATTGAATTTTTTACATATAACTCACCACAATTCGTACAATTGACCAATTCCATCTCGACCATCCTTTCCAGAGTCAAAGTAATAATCTACTTATATTATACTATGCTTGTCTTGAAAAGGGGTTGATCAGATGTTTCCCATCATTTTTTTCATCCTTATCGCTTACTCACAATTTGTTTTGTGATGAGTAGATTTTTATTTTAAGAACAACCTTCCTTTTATTTCGACAAAAAAGCGATATTATTTAATGCTTTCCGGAAAATTTTTAATCAGCCTCTGGCCAGTGTCAACGATTGCACTGATTTTGCACCTGCCTGTCGAAGGATAATCGCAGCTTGACGGAGCGTTGATCCTGTTGTATATACGTCATCGATTAGCAAGATCTGTTTATTTTGAAACGGCGGGGCTGTCTCTGAAAGTTGAAATACTTGTGGAAGGCGAATCCGCTCATTTCTTGATTTTTTAGATTGCTTTTCTGAGTGAACTCGTTTAAGGAGATTAATCGGTTCAGCCCCTGCTTCAAGTGCCAAACTTTCCGCCTGATTAAAACCACGCTCATATAGCCGTTCATCACTTAATGGAATAGGTACGAGTAAATCATAGCTGAAATTTTGCAAAAGTTGCTTCAACGGTTGTGAGAAAATTTTAGCCATCGCATAATCTCCCCGATATTTGAATCGGGCAATTACTTCAGCCATAAAATCATTATATTCAAATAGCGATGTATTTTTTTCCAGAACGTTTTTCCACTTACTTGACTGTTGCCACTTGATACAATCATTACATATCCCATCTTGATGAAATTGCGGATTTAGTTTATCCAGAGACCGATTGCAAATTTTACATGCAGGTTCACGGATTGGACTAAATTGGGAATAGCATTTTTCACAGATTGGCTTTTGGTTAGATCCAAATAGTAGTGTTTCCCAATTGATTATTGGTGCGATTGGGTTTGAACATAGCATGCATAGGTCGGTTTTAAATAGTTGCACGAGTGGTCAATCTCCTTCTTTTCCCATAACAAATTTATTTTTGCTATCAAATCTTATATTTTTAGAAACCTTACTTAGTCATCAATCAAGCCTTTCATCCTTGCTTGCCGATTCATTCGAAGTAGTTGGTTTCTGGCACGAATCATGGCACGTGTAGTCCCATGGTGAAAAAAGGTAATATCTCCTGTTGGAAATTGTGGACTTCTCCCAACCCGACCGGCAATTTGCACTAATGCACTTTCGGTAAACGTATCATCCTCAGCACCGACAACGGCAACATCGATATTTGGAAACGTTACCCCTCGTTCCAAAATAGTCGTTGTTAATAATATTGGAATATCACCGGCACGCATTGCTTGAACTTTTTCTTTTCGATCCAAGTCTTCAGAATGGACTGCTTCAATCCTTCCATCCATTTCCTGAAAATATGGGAGCGCTTGTTTCATCAATTTTATATGTGGGAAAAAGATTAACGCCTGTTTTCCGATTTCCAATCTTCTTTTTACCCACCGCAAAATCTTTGGCGGAATCTGGCCTTTCTTCACTTTTTCCCGCCAATTTCCGCACCAGACAAATGAGGGAATCGGTAATGGGTAACGATGGAATCTTGCTGGCAAAATCACACAATTTCTTTTTCCACGATAACATTCTGCCTGCCACGCTTCTTTCGGGGTGGCTGTTAAAAAGATAAGTGAACCATTCTTTTTTCTAGCTTTTTCCGCGGCAGTTTGCAGCATTTCATCAGCCGAATAAGGGAAGGCATCAACCTCATCAATGATCAAGCAATCAAATGCTTCATGAAACCGTAACAGTTGATGAGTTGTTGCAATAACCAGTGGGCTATATCGATGTCTGTCCTCACTTCCGCCGTATAACGATGTAACAGGAATATCCGGAAAAACTTGTTGAATTCGCGGGGTTAATTCTAGGACAACATCGATTCTAGGTGTAGCAATCGCTGTTCGTTTTCCCGATCGCATCGCTTCCTCAATGCCCTCAAACAACATTTCTGTTTTCCCTGCCCCACACACTGCCCAAACCAAGAGTTCTTTTCTTTCCCTTATTGCTTCTTTAATTTTTAATGAAGCTTCTCTTTGCGAAGGGGAGAGTGTTCCATGCCATTTCAGTGATTTTTGGTAAGAAAACTCCGGATCTGGTCCTGTCCAAATGATGAGCGGGGTACATTGGCTTACTCGTCCCATCATGATACATCTGCGACAATACCAACATTTTTCCTTACAACGAGCACAATGAAAAGAAGAAAAGAAAGCTGCATCTTTATTGCCACATCTGCCACAGCTCAGCTTCTTCCCGTCAAAAGTAACCCCTTGGAGATAATTGACATATCCATGTAAATAGTGATTATGAATTTCCTCCAAGGGGAAAGGAATTTCGTCGAGCAACAATTTTCGTCCCAATAAAAATAATTGTAAGTTTTGATTGTATGGAAAAGTTGGGTCCATAGGAAGTGAGTTTGGTTTTGTTAGATCAGTTATTCGGATAAACTCACCTTTTTTTCCATTCACCAGCGGTTGGGGAATTAAAACTTCATCCGTTTTTAAAAATAACAAATCACGTACCTCCTTATTGTTAAAATCAGTTTGGTAAATGTGGTTCCGATCGATTGATTAACGGACTATTTCTTAAACAGGTGCTTTTTGCAATTTCGCATTTGGGAACAAGATCCTTTTTAATAGGTTGATGACAAAGTTCCTTGCTCAGTTGGGAATACAGATATCTTTATTAATGTAATGATTAGGAGAGATATATCTAAGTAAGTAAGAATAAGAGGATGTGGGGATGATCCTACTAGTAGTATGGTTGCCAGCCAAAAAGTCCATTTTTCAAAAAAATGGACGCTCAATTTACAAGATAGTGGGTCTCAATAATTTTAACTAACACTATATTTGATACATATTCTTCTAACAAATCTTTTTGGGTGCTAACCGTAGTATACAAAAAATGATTGATTTTGAAAAGATGTAACATTTAAAAAATATCAAGACCTTTTGTGGGATTTTTCATTTTCTTTCATTTCTTCTACTTAATGTAAAGATGTATAGGTTTCGTTACTTTATCGAGAGTACAAAAAAGATTTTATACTGCTTCTATGAAACAACCAACCAGCTTGTTCACTGATTGATTGCTTTTCACGAATGTTCTGTATAATTTAGTAGATACCCGTTGCTATGGGGAGCTAGTATAAATACATTCTGTGGGGATGAAGTTTTGTCCTCTCTTACAAAAAACACCATCCTTATTCAGCTAAGAAAAACGCAAAGCTCCCGTATAGCGACGTACAAACTGGCCGGCTAAAAGCGCAACGTCCTGTTGCAACGCCGGCATGACCACATCCTGTGGCCCGAGCTTTTCGCAATGAGAACAGATCTGCTTCCTCGAATAAGCCTTCTTGGCGCAGGAGCTCATTAAAGGGGAGCTAGTTTCTCAGTCGCTGGCGCTTGGAGCTAGACACTAAACTCGTCCTAAGTTTTTTACTAGTATTTTTATACTTTCTTATCTTTTAAAGAAAACTCGGGCGTGCGAGCCTTTAGGCAACCGAAGAGCCGTTGTTCAGCGAAAAAACATTTTCACTTGCGAGGTTATGCTACCGAAGTCTCTCTCGTTCACCGAAATTTTTGGCTGTGATGTATTCCCGCGAAGCTTTCCTTGTGTACTTATGCGTTAGGAAAGAGTAAATCTATACTTTCCTATTTGCCAAGAAAAGGACTTTGTGATTGAAGCTCCACCCTGTTTCACCTAGTTCTATGGGGTTTTATTATTTGTTTTGTCAACTCATCCAAACTTATTTTTTCATCCACCCTAAACCTATCGCACCTTCACCGAGATGTGTTCCAATGACCGGGCCGAAGTAACTTAATGTAAACTCAACATTCGGATAGAGTGCTTCAAGTTCTTCCTTCCATGCTTGTGCCTCTTCTTCTCGATTGGCGTGGATAATGCAAGCCTGGTACTGACCACCACTTTTTGCATCTTCTCCCAACAGTTCAACAATTCGGTTTATGGCCTTTTTCTTCGTACGAATTTTTTCGAATGGAACAATTACTTTATCTACAAAATGGAGAAGCGGCTTAACTTGTAGAAGTCCACCGATAATAGCTTGGGTAGTGCTTAGTCGTCCCCCGCGCTGCAAGTTGGTTAAGTCGTCTACCATAAAGTATGCCTTTGTTGTTGCCTTCAATTCATCAAGTCGAGTAATGATTGCATCCGGCTCCTCCCCATTTTGAGCCATTTTTGCTGCTTCTAAAGCATAGAAACCTTGTACCATACAGCTGATTTCTGAATCATATGGATAGACTTTAATGGACTTTACCAATTGTCCAGCTGTTTCCGCTCCTTGATAAGTGCCGCTAATACCACTTGATAAATGGATACTAATTACGGCGTCATATTCCCTTGATAATTTTTCAAACAGCTCAACAAACATTCCGGTTGAAGGTTGCGTTGTTGTCGGTAATTCTTTTTGCTCCCTCATCATTCGGTAAAAATCAGTCGCAGTTAGTTCAATCTCTTCTTTATATGATTCATTGTCAAATACAACACTTAGCGGAATCATTTGTATTTTATATTTTTCGCGGATTTTTTCTGGTAAGTAGGCAGTACTGTCAGTGACAATCACTGTCTTCATAAAATATTCATCCCTTTCGATTCTTCGTTTATTGTTCTTTCGCATTCATTATTAAAGCCTATATTACGTATAAACCATGATAAGCAAATTTTTTCAGTATAGGAGAGGCCACCGAAAAGCCGTTGGAATAAGTTCACTTTTGGTATATGTAGTAAGTTGAACGTGAACGTGAACTACACAATGCCGAAAATGCTGGTGCTTTCATAGTTGGAATATATTGTAAGCTGAACGTTACATTGATGAAAATGCTGGTTCTTCCACTGTTGGCGAATATACGTAGGATGACCCCGAGAACACTTTAAAATATGATGTTTAGCATAGCAAGATTATTTTGCAATTTTCAGCGGCCGTAGAGCTACACATTGAATTGTATACACATGGAAAACTTCTGGATACCGTTTTTATGAATGATAATATTTTATAGCTAAAATACTTCCTTTTAAATCTATACTATTCCATTCTATATGTAAATAAATTTTGCCCGTAACCTCTCTCGTCGACAGTTTGAACCAGAAAACTTCCATTTTTGTCGACGAGACTCTTTCTCGCCGACAGTTTTGACCGGAAATCTCGCTTTTTTGTCGGCGAGCCGCAATCTCGACATCACTTTTGCGTAGGAAAATTTTATTTCTGTTCACAAAACCCGATTTCGCCCACTTTTTAGGTTGGGGAGACTATTTATTTTTATCAAATTCTGGATTTGATACCAAGACGCAAGTCGCTATTGAGTGCGGGAAACTATTTATTTTATCAAAATCTGCAATTAGGTTAATACAAAAATGAAGTCGATTGTTACGCTTGGAACTGTCTTTTTTGGTGAAGTCCCATTTTCTCTGTTCTTTATAACTACTTATTTCATTTTTTATAGGAAACAATAGAAATTTAATATAATAGATTTTGAAAATTATAACTACAAAGGATGTGGAATATGATTTATAAAACTCGATCAGAATCTATTGAATTAAAAAAATGAGGATACTTAATCTAAGGATGGAGTTATCCGAGAATGACAAGCAGTATTACTACAATTTAGAAAAAGGATATGAGGGAGAAGTTTTATTTGATTCAATGGCTGAAAAACTTCAATGTGACTGCCTCGTTCTGAACGATCTATTGCTTAAAGTAAACAACTCCACGTTTCAGATTGATTCTTTAATTATTACTTCTAATTCAATCCACCTAGTAGATATAAATAACTATATAGGGGATTATTATTACAATAACAAAAAAATTTATAAGAATTCTGGCCAAGAAATCGCAAGCCCGCTCACTCAATTGGAAAGAAGTGAAACACTTTTACGCAAATGGCTTGCAGAGCATGACTCTAGTATTCCAGTAGTATCCTATGTTATTTTTGTTAATCCTGAATTCACATTGTATCTGGCTTCTCCTGACGTACCTTTTATACTGCCGACACAGCAAAATCAATTTATTAGACAACTGAATTCAATTACAACAAGATTGACGAGTAAACATAAAATGTTGGCTGATCAATTAATCAATGCACATATTGTTGAATCTCCCTTCAGTCAAATACCCTCCTATGAATATGAGGAAATACGCAAAGGGATTTACTGTAAAGACTGTCATTCTTTTTCATTAACCATAGATGATAATTTTTGTAAATGTAACTCATGTAATAGTGAAGAAAAGATTGAGAGTGCTGTCCTGCGAAATGTAGATGAATTCAAATTGCTATTTCCCGAACGAAAAATAACAACAAAGACAATTCAAGAATGGTGTAATATTATCGAGAATAGTACAAGAATTTATCGAATTTTAAAAAGGAATTTTAAAACCATCGGAAAAAATAGATGGATTTACTTTGAATAGTCAAAGCTGAGATGTCTAAGAAAAAGCAGCCTACCTAGTAAAGTCGCTGTTGTTCGGAACTGAACAGAGGCCACTGAATACTAATGAATTCGTTTCGCTATCACAATCTTAATCTAAATATGCTATCTAATAGAATTATCCCGCACATTTCCAGTAGCCTCGGACATTCAGTAAAAACTGTCCAATTCAACGGCTGTAATGGACATATCCGAGGCCATTCAGAGGTCACTGAATAGCTATTCCAATTAGTTTTGCTGACACAAAATATTTTCCGATAAATCATACACCTACATATGACGTCTCGCAGATTTTGCATTTTTTCAGCTGCACCCACTGAATATGAAAACTTGTCCAACATTTTCCTCAATATTACTATACTTCCTAAAAAAATCGGCAATAGAGACCTATCAGACAGTCCCTTTTGCCACGATTTTCCACTTTTCCATTCCCAGCCTTTAAAATTAATCCAAAACCTCTACCCAACCTCTTTTAATTGCCTCAACTACTGCCTGTGTACGATCGTTACAGTTCATCTTTTGCAAAATATTACTTACATGGTTTTTAACGGTTTTTTCACTAATATATAATGCCTCACTAATCTTTCTATTACTCTTACCTTCTGCTAGCAGTTGAAGTACCTCACATTCACGACGTGTTAACAAATGGTACGGACGCCGAATATTTTCATTATACACTGATTTATTTTTCGTTGCATTTTCTGCAAGTCTACGAAACTCTTTCACCAAATTATGAGTAACTTTTGGATGGATATAGGATCCTCCTTCAGCTACTACTTTCACTGCGTCTATTAAGGCATCCACATCCATTTCTTTAAGCAGATACCCACACGCACCAGTTTGCAACGCATGTGTCACATAATTCTCATCATCATGGATAGACAATATAATAACTTTTGTATTCGGATAACATTCAATTAAATGTTTCGTTGCCTCTACACCATTCACATGTGGCATATTTATATCCATAATCACTACATCTGGATGATACTTTTCCACAAGTGCAACGGCCAGATTTCCATCTGCTCCTTCTCCAACAACTTCAAAGGATTTCTCAAATTCCAGGATTTTTTTTATTCCTTCCCGATAGAGTTGATGATCATCTATAATCAATATTTTTGTCTTTTTCAAAGTAATTATCCTCCCTTGTCATTGTACACCAGTCTTTTTTAATTAATCTCTTAATCATGTTGGAAGAAACGATGTTTGGTATTCAACAAAACGTTTACAAGTAGTTAAAAGGTAATGGTAAACTTCAACTGCTAAAAAATAGGAATGGAATAAGCAATAACTGTTATAATCGATATTTTCAACTAACATCCTGATTTTGTAAAAAATGAAAAAATACACTTTTTAACAAAAAACAATCATGGACCTGCCTCGCAACCGTAGATGAGAAACTTTTTTTCACAGAAAATAATCATGATATTTTGTTCACAACCTAAAATAAAATAATTTACTTTTGTCCATAATATAGATCCAACAACATCGCAAAAGATTTAGGTCTTATTCACGTTGTTCATTTAAGAATCCAAGTTACTATATTTTGAAAAAAAAAGACAAAAACTTATGTAATGGGAGACCGTTAAAAAAACTCGAATACGTTCACTATCAAAATATTTAATCGGATAAACTATGAATGATGTTTAGCAAGATTATTTAGCACTTTTTCAATGGCCTCTGTGATGGACCTACTTTGGTCCCAAAATTATACCGTAATGTCCACACATCAACCAATAATTTCCGTTTTTCAAACTAGTTATTATTTTACAAAATAAATTGATTGATAACTAGGTCCATTTTACTTATTTTAATGGAATTGTAATTATAACTTTAGTCCCAACCCCTTT